>AR_comb_assmDRAFT_10311737_pt1 | contig 11634 bp, 7 predicted proteins | sample ArasoioldDNA_FD_10543 | JGI IMG/M metagenome (IMG submission 10543) | reverse complement strand
GCGATCGCGGCTGCGTCGTAATCCTTGTTGGCCACGCCGAGCACGGAGTTGTCATGCTTGCCGGAAAATACCGGCTCATAATCGCGCTTTGCAATCAATTGGAATTCCGATTCCAGCAACGCCGAGGGCGCCTTGAATCCGGAGTTTGACGTCGGCGCGGTAAAGGCGAGTTTCTTGCCTTTGATATCGGCGGGCGTCTTGATGGCGCTGTCGGCCGGCACGATGATTTCCATCTCATAGCCGAACGTACCGTCCTTGCCGGCCATGATGGCAAAGGGCACGAACCCCGCACAGTTCACCGCGATCGGATTGGAGCCGGTATTAAAGCCCGCAATGTGTAGACGGCCGGAGCGCATCGCCTCGATTTCAGCCGCATTCGATTGCACCGGGAAAAACACGACTTTCTTGCCGGTGACTTTTTCCATGTGCTTGATGAAGCCATCCCACACCTTGGTATAGACGGCAGGGTCTTCGACCGGCGTATAGGCGAAGATCAGCGTCGGGGGATTGACCAGCTGCTTGGGATCTGTCGGCATGTCCGCGACCAGGTCGCCGTCGCGGTCGCAATAGGCCTTGTCGAGATCGCCGCGCGGACATTCCTGAGCGCCGAGCGCGCCGACCAAGCCGGCGCTGACGAGCAGCGCCACAAAAGCGCTCGCGATGATGTTGTTTCGCCGGTCCATGGTAATTCCCCCTGCGGTTGTCCTGTTACAGGCGGCTTTCGATTAAGCCCGCTCGATCTTTGACCGGCAGCTTAGCCCACTATTTAGGGAAGCAAAATTGCAGGCCCGGCAGCCCAAAACCCTAAAGAGAATCGCGAGTTCTGTGACCCGCGTCACAGTTGTGTCGCCGCTCCTCCCCTATATTGGGGTACGGATCAATTGAATGCTCATGAACAGAGGAACCTGCAATGACTGACAAGACCCTCACAATCGATAGCAAGCAAGACCTTCTCGTATTCGAGATTTCCGACGAAGCCTTGGAGACCGCGGCGGGCGTACGGAACGAAACGGCTGCGAACTTCACGTTGGGTGCTTGCACCGGCCTGAGCGTTTGCGACGGCTAATCGATCCTGACTGAAGCTTTTCAGAAATCGTTCCAATTACGTCTGACAAGGTCTCCGGCGCGAATGCCGGAGGCCCGATTTTTCCGATTGCCGTTTTGGAATTGGGCAACGGCGGCGGTTACGCCACAAAACCGCGGTTGCATGCCCAGGAAAGGCCGCCTCACGGCGGTCTTTCCAATTTTGGGGAAGCGTAAGCGATCAGCCGCCGGCGCGGGCGCGCGCGGCATTTTCGATCAGGGTTTTTCCCAACGACCAGATCGCGCCAGGGACACGATGCGCGTCAGCGATGACCGTCTCGAAGGATTTCTCGATCCAATCGCAATCGGCATCCGTGATGACCAGCGGCGGCAAGAGCTTGATCGTATGATTGCCGTGCCCGGCGACCTGGGTGAGGACTCTGTGGTCTTTAAGCAAGGGAATCACGATCAGCTGGCAAAATAGCCCGCTATTGGCCGTCTCAAGCAAATTCCACGATGCCTTCAGCTTAAGCGAACGCGGCGCGCCGAATTCAACGCCGATCATCAAGCCCTGCCCACGCACGTCTTTCACCAGCTCGTGCCGCCCCAGCATTTTTTTGAACGTGCCCATCAACCGCGCGCCAAGGCGTTCGGCGTTCTGCATCAACTTTTCAGATTCCATCACCTCGAGCGTGGCAAGTCCGGCCGCCATGGCCAGATCGTTCTTTGCGAACGTCGAGCCGTGCACGACGGCGCGATCCATGCGATCGAAAACCTTGTCGAAAATCCATTTGCGGGTCAGCACCGCGCCAACGGGGACGTGTCCGCCGGACAGCGATTTCGACAACAGAACAATGTCAGGCTCGATGTTCCAATGTTCGCACGCAAGAAACCGGCCGGTCCGGCCAAGCCCGGTCTGCACTTCGTCGGCGATGAACAACGTGCCGTACTTGCGGCAAAGCTCCAGGGCGTTGCGTAAGTAATCATTTTCCGGGACGGTGACGCCCTTTCCCTGGATCGGCTCGACAATGAATGCCGCAATCGTTTTCGAAGCGAGCGCCCGCTCCAACGCCACAAGGTCGTTGAATGGAACTTCAATGCATCCTGGCAACAGGGGACCGAAACCGTCGCGGAAAATGTCATCGCCAATGAGCGAGAGCGAGCCGTAAGTCAGCCCGTGAAAAGCGTGACTGCAATAGACGATACCGTCCCGCCCCGTCGCGGCGCGGGCAAATTTAATGGAGGTCTCGACCGACTCGGTACCCGAATTGGCGAAGAACACCTTTTCGAGATGCGGAACGTAGCGCAACAAGCGTTCCGCCAGAACTCCGGCAAGCGCGGAGACGTCCATCTGCACCAGGTTCGGGAGGTCGCTATCGAGAACTTTCTTCAGCGTCTCGCAGACGACCGGGTGATTGCGACCAAGGGCGAATACGCCCCACCCGCTCAGCAGGTCGAGATACTGCCGGCCCTCGCGGTCGTAGAGATACTGGCCCTTGCCCCGCTGGTACGCCCGGTCAAAGCCGATCGTTTTGAGCACGCGGACCATCTGTTCGTTGAGATAGCGCGTGTGCAGCGCGTAGCGATTAGGCTCGGCTTCCGCGAACAGATCCGCAATTTCAAGGCTCATTCCCGATTCTAACCTTCTTGGGACCTAGGTTGGGACGCGTCCTCGCGTTGGCACGACCTTGACCGTTGTCGCCGCTTTGGTCGTGTAAGGCCAGCTTTTGGTCGCTTAAAACCAATTTGGCCGATGGTAACTTGGCGGCCCCCGCGATGTCATGCCTCAGCCAGGCCAATCTCAGCATGGCCAACCATGGGGCATTGCCTGATTCCGTGGCCCACAGAGCACTGTCCAGAGGGATTATGCGAAAAACCCCCAAATTCTGCATAGTCCGCGAGGTATCGGCGTTGACCGTAAGGGCCCGCTTTGGGTTAAATAGCAAAAAAATGTAAGGAAACGGATGTCGAATAAAGGGGGCGTCGTCGCCGTTACCTGCCTCGCACTTGAGGCCCGCATCGCGCAGGGTCCGGGTGTGTCGGTGCTTTGCATCCAGACGCCGGGTCTTCGCCAGGCTTTGCAAGCTGCCATTGCGCAAGGGGCGTCGGGCATCATCAGCTTTGGAATCGCCGGCGGTCTGGCACCAGACCTCGTTGCCGGCGATTGGGTCGTTGCTTCGGGCGTCTGGAGCGGAAAAAAAGTCATCGCGACCGACCGCGCATGGTCGCAGCGGCTGCTTGAAATTTTGCCGAGCGCCGCTCATGCCAAGGTCGTCGGTTGGGATACGCTGGTACCGAGCATCGAGCAAAAATCCGATCTCTATGACACAACGGGCGCGGTCGCCGTTGATATGGAATCGCATATCGCGGGACAGGTCGCCGCCGAGCATCACATTCCCTTCGCCGCGTGCCGCGTGATCATCGATGCCGCCAACCGAGCGCTTCCACCGGCCGCGACCTTGGGTCTGAGCCTCGACGGCACGCCGGATGTTCCGGCGGTCTTGCGTTCGGTCTGGCAGTATCCAGGGCAAATTCCAAGTCTCGTTCGTACGGCATTCGACTATCGCGTTGCCGAGCAGGCTTTACGGCGTGGTCGCAGAAATCTGGGCGCGGGATTGGGCTTCCCGTACTACAAGAACCTTTCCGTCGAAATCGGCCTGCCGGTGTCGTCGCCAAGCCTGATCGGATAGGGACGTAACCGTGATATGCCCGGCGTCGTTGCTTCAGGGCTGCATCCGCTGACCGGCAGCGCCAGCTCAGCGCCACGACCCACCAACACGATCAGAATTGTCTCGCGCAGCGAAATCGCCGGCTCGCCGCTTTGGCTTGGAGCGTTCGCTCGCGAGCGCAAGGACCGCCGCTACTACGAGCTTCTCGAAGACACGCTGAAGGACGGTTTCAGCTACAACTATCTCAGCATCGAGAACGGCCGCAGCCGGGCGATCCAACCTTATTTTCTGGTTGATCAGGACCTTCTCGCCGGCACTCCCGGATTTGTCAGAAAATTCATCGCCGGCATCCGCCGCGTCTGGCCGCGCTTCATGTTCGCGCGCACGATGATGGTCGGCTGCGCCGCCGGCGAGGGTCATCTCGACGGCGATGAGACCGCGCAATTGGCGACGGCCGAAGCGCTGGCCGGCGCGCTGCCAAAATTGGCGGCCGAACTGAATTGCGCGATGATTGTTCTCAAGGAATTCCCCGCCAAATATCGCGCGCCATTGCAATGTTTGCTTGCCGCCGGTTTCGCGCGCATACCCAGCATGCCGATGACCACGCTTGCCATCGAATACAAGAATTTCGAGGATTATCTTTCGAAAAATCTCAGTCCCGGAACGCGGGCAAAAACCCGGCGAAAGTTGCGGGCGGCGGAACGGGCACAACCGCCGATCACCATGAGCATTGTCGAAGACGCGACACCGGTTGTCGACGAGATTTATCCGCTCTACGAAAAAGTCTACGAACGCTCCCCGCTGCAGTTCGAGAAACTCACCAAGGAATTCTTGTGCGAGATCGGGCGCCGCATGCCCGACAAGGTGCGGTTCTTCGTCTGGCGCCAGGATGCGCAGATTATCGCGTTCGGGCTCTGTCTGGTGCAGGACGACAGCATTTGCCACGAATATGTGGGGTTTGATTATTCAGTCGCATTCGAGCTCAATCTTTATTACCGGGTGTTCCACGACATCATCGAATGGGCGATCGCCAACGGTTACAAGCGCTTCTACAGCGGCAGCCTCAACTACGATCCGAAGTGGCACCTGCGCCAGTCGCTCTATCCGGTCGATCTTTATGTGCGGCACACATCCGCTCCGATCAACGCGATCTTTAAGCGCATTCTGCCGCTGATGGAGCCGACACGGTCGGACCCGATTCTTCCGCACTTCCACAATTATCGGGATCTGTGGGAGTGAGTGCGTGCGATGAATGGTCACCCGGGGTCCGAATGCGGACCTGCCGGCTGGCTGGTATGCTTTAATGCTCCCGGGGGGCATATGGACCGGCGCGCGTTCATCAAGGGGATCGGAGCTGCGGTAGCCTGGCCGCTGGCAGCGCGTGCGCAACAAACGACAACACCGGTCATCGGATATCTCAGCAGCAAGGGACCGGCCGCGGAAGCAGGTATCATCGCGTCAATTCGACAGGGACTGGCCGAGCGCGGGTTCGCCGAAGGTAAGTCCGTTGCCTTTGCTTATCGCTGGGCCGAAGGTGACTATAGCCACCTGCCCCGGCTGGCCGCCGATCTTGCGAACCAGAATGTCAATGTGATCGCGGCGTCAGGCTTACCTGCTGCGTTGGCAGCAAAAGCGGCCACCCCCACGATTCCGATTGTCTTTAGGTTGGCGGTTGATCCGGTTGCCTTTGGCCTGACCCAGAGTCTGGATCGCCCCGGAGGCAATATCACCGGCGTTACAATGTTGTTCGATTTGCTGACGCCCAAGAAACTCGAGCTGCTGCATCAGATCGTGCCCTCTACAGCGTCGATCGGAATCCTGATCAATCCAAACAATCAAAACGCGCAATCTCATCAGGAGCATGCCGAGCGCGCGGCAGCGACGCTTGGGTTCAAGCTTAGCGTTCTCAGGGCCGGCCAACTCGGCGAACTGGAACCAGCGTTCGCTGCAGCCCGTCAAAAAGGCGTAGGCGCCCTCCTCGTCGGCGACGATCCCTTATTCGATGTTCTCAATCAGCAGCTGGTCGATACAGCCGCACGTCATCGAATGCCGACCATGTATTACGTGCGAGATTTTGTCGTCACGGGTGGATTGATCAGCTACGGCCCGAGCTTTGACGAAATGTCCAAGCAAGTGGGAATCTATCTCGGCCGGATTCTGCAAGGGACCCGGCCCGCGGAACTTCCGGTTCAACAACCGACCAAGTTCGAGCTGGTCATTAACATCAAGACGGCAAAGGCACTCGGGCTCGCTCTGCCCCCGGCACTGCTTGCCCGGGCCGATCAGGTCATCGAATAAGCCATGGTGCGGCGTTCGTGCGCGCCGGAAGCAAAATCCGCGCAACGCACCAGGATTCAATAGCGCGGATCGTACATCTGCGATTTGACGTAGCCGAGCATGTCGCCTGGCGGTTTCCCGTTTGCCAACCCGTCTTTATAGGCAACCTCCGCGACGGCAGCGGCGATGTGCGCCGATGCCTCCCGGATGCGCGGCAATGCCGGATAAAGGCTGCCCTGCTTGATGTCCTCGTCACTGACAAGTTTCGCAAGCGTACGTGCTGCGGCCATGAACATCCCATCTGTAACCAGGCGCGCGCCACTCAGGATCGCTCCCAGGCCGACGCCGGGGAAAATATACGAGTTATTGCCCTGTCGCGGCACGAACGTCTCGCCGCCGAGCTTCACCGGATCAAACGGACTGCCGCAGGCAAACAAGGCACGTCCTTGGGTGTGAAGATAGGCATCCTCAGCCGAGCACTCCGATTTCGAGGTCGGATTGGAGAGAGCGAAGATGATCGGCCGCTTGTTGAGCTTCGCCATCGTCTGCAGGACCTCGGGCGTGAATGTGCCACCAACGGCCGCAACACCGATGATTGCGGTCGGTTTTAGCGCCTTGATCGCATCGAGAAAATCGGCCATGGGCGCATGCTCATGCGCATAACGAAGCTTGTGCTCGTTAAGGCCAGCGCGATTTTTCACCACCAGTCCCCGGGAGTCCACCAGCCAGATGCGCGAACGCGCTTCAGCTTCCTTTGCGCCTTCCGCCACCATTGCGGAAACCGCCAGGTCGGCAATGCCAGTTGCAGCTTCACCGGCGCCGAGGAACAAGAGTTTCTGGTCGGAGAGCTTGCCGCCGGTCACACGCAACGCCGACAAGAGGCCGGCAAGCGCCACCGCCGCCGTTCCCTGAATGTCGTCGTTAAAGGTTGGAATCTTGTCGCGATATTTGTTCAGCAGATGAAACGCCGAATGATTGGCAAAATCCTCGAACTGGATCAGCACGCCTGGGAAAGACGCGCGCGCCGCCGTAATGAACTCATCGACGAATTCGTCATAGGCCGGGCCGTTGAGGCGCTTCTGGCGCAAGCCAACGTAGTAAGGATCATTCAACAGATTTTCGTTGTTGGTGCCGACATCGAGCATCACCGGCAGGCAGAACGCTGGATGAATTCCGGCACAAGCGGCGTAAAGCGAGAGCTTGCCGACCGGGATACCCATGCCGTTGGCGCCCAGATCGCCGAGCCCGAGGATCCGCTCGCCGTCGGTCACGACGATGAGTTTTGCCGGATATGGCCAGTTGGCCAACAGCTGGGAAATGCGGCCGCGATCATTGGCGCCGATAAACAACCCGCGCGGCCGCTGGAAAATGTGGCCGAACTGCTGGCATGCAAGTCCAACGGTCGGCGTGTAAATGAGCGGCTGGATCTCGTCGATATTGTCGCAGACCACGCGGAAGAACAGCGCCTCATTGCGATCATGCAATGCATTGAGGGCAACGTATTTCTCCAGGTCGTTTGGCAACCGCCGCAGGTTCGTCATCAGACGTTTTGCCTGCTCTTCCATCGTGAGCACATGGGCCGGCAGTAGGCCGCGCAAGCCGAGCGTGTCGCGCTCCTCCTCGCTGAAAGCGGTGCCCTTGTTCAGCATCGGATCGCGCAAGAGCGCCAAACCGTGGGGTGAACTCGGCTCGATCGAGCGAACTCGCGCTTGTTGACGAACGTTCATGGCAACCTCCCTCTCAACCGGCCGGGCCTTATACCTTGCGGCCGACTGCACGTTTTGACGTCACAAGCCCCAATAGCTCGCTGAGATGCGATCATTGGCATACGTCCCAGCGTGGCACCTTGCGCTAAATCAAAAGACGCGTGGGCTTTGTTATTCCTTTGTATTATGTGGCGCGTGCTCACGCGCCGACGAGGTGTTCGAATAGCGATCCCGCGTCATTCCGGGGCGCGCTCTAGCGCGAACCCGGAATCCAGAAACAAAGACTGCGCTTGCCTCTGGATTCCGGGTCCGGCCTCCGGCCGTCCCGGAAGGACGGACAGATGAGGTGGAACTCCTCGCTATTTCCCGATATTGATCAGCTGCACGCGGCGGTTTTCGGCGGCCTCGGGATTACGGCGATTGAGCAACTGCTCTTCACCCAGCCCGACAGCTTCAATACGCGACGGTGAAATCCCGAAGGGATTGATCAGCGCGGCGCGAATAGCATCGGCGCGTTGCTGGCTGAGTTTGAGGTTGTATTCGCGGCTCCCCTTCGCATCCGTGTTGCCGACGATCAGGAACCGGTAGCCTTGCAGGTACGGATGATACAGCGCGTCGGCCATGAGCCCGACGGCCCTGAATGAATCCGGACGGATCCGTGCCGAGTTGAAATCGAATTGAACCGCTATGGTGATTTGCGCGAGACTATCAAGCTGCGCATAAAGCGGCTCGCGGTCCACGCGATTGGTGCGGCTTGGGTCGGAAAGCGATTGATTGACGAGTTGACGCAGTTGCGACGCGCTGACCGTATTCGCAGCTGCTTCCACCCCTTGCAGACTGTTGATGAGATCGCCGGAGCTCAGGTTGATGGCGCCGGAGCGCGAAGACGGCCCGGTCGCGACCTCGTAGCCGGCGTCCGCAACCGCCTGCTGACAGGCCGGGCTTATGTTGTCCTTCGTCTTGTAGAAGCACTCCATGAGATTGCCATCGCCCGCCTGCACTCCCGAGCATCGTCTCTTGATATCCAGGTCGCAGACGCGCATGACCGATGCGCGCGCCACCGCGCGCTTCTCGAGAAGCGCGGTCAGCGTATTAACCGATCCCATGCACCGCGCTGAAACCTTGCCTTGATTGCGTTGGAGGCATTGACGAATGCGGCCGCCGCCAAGAGCTTCGTTCTTGCAGTATTTACCGATGTCAGCGCCGCAGCTCACCGCGAGCTGATCAATTGCGTCGGCATAGCCGATTGTCTGGGCGACTGCGCTACCGGTGCAGCCAAAAATGGCAATCGCCACCACTCCAAGAATCTTCTTGAACATACTGTTCGCCCTCCCGCGTCCTCGCCGACGTTTACGCGAGAGCTTGCAGCCCAAGTTGATCCAGGTCAAAGAGGATCAGGTCCCGATTTCGGCAATGGAGCGCCGTAAAGCTGCAATAAGCTCCTTGCTGTGGGGAAGGTGCGCCTCTTCCCGGTCAAGAATTCGTGTGAAGGCGCGCTTTTTCAGTGCCAACACATCGAAGCCCTCGCGGTGCAGCTCGACCCTGGCCGTATCGCAGACAATGTCCATCAGCCGTTCGAGCGCGTGCAGGCGGCCGAGCAGATAGTCGTTCTCGCGGTAACCGCGCGAGAAGAAGCCGGCAAAATGACCGAAACCGGTGCCCTTCAGGCTCTGCGCGCCTTCGAAGCCCTTGAGCGCGTTCACATCCGCCGGGCTGATGCGATCGACCAGGATTTCGTGCAATTCCCCGCTGTCGCGCGCCGTCGTCACCGAAAATGTGAGCACATCCCAGAATGGAAAGCCGAGGTAGTTGATCAGGACTTCGCGGCGCGCCTCCAGATGCCACTCGGCGGGGTCGAGCGAAGCCAACAGCTCATCGACATCGCGCGTGCTGGCATTGAGATCGATTTCCTTGTCCAGCCTTTCGATCAGCCGGTCGACGCTCGTGATATTGTCCTTGAGGAAAGTTCGCGCATAGAAAGCAGGGTCCCTTGCCTCCTCGACTGAGGGCTCGTCCGAGAAAAGCTTTTGCACGAGTGCCTGAACGTCGGGACTGAAGTACGCTGCCTCTTCGCGTTGGCGCAGGACATCGAGCCGCAGGTAAAACGCGCGCTTGAGCTGGTCGACCACAGCCGGGTCGAGCCCGGGAAAGCGATCTTCATCGAGCAGCCGGTACAGCCGATTTTGGCCTTCGATCATGAACTGAAGCCGGCGCTTGCGGTAATCGACGTCGAAGGCAAGGAAGAATTTGACCCAGGACGGCAACTGCGGCGCCGTCGCGGCCTCCGGTTTTTCCGCATGGCCTTCCGATAGAAAGAATTTGAGCCAAGTTGGCAATTGCGACGCCTGTGCCGCCTCAGGGCTCGACGCCTGGCTGTCCGCCCGCCTGTAGATGACGCCGCGGTGGGTCGCCCAGGCGTTGACGATCTCCTCGATCGAACGCGCGCGCGGCGAACGCGCCGGCGCATTGGCGATGGTCATGATCAGCCGCGTGACGAAATCGCACACCGATGCGAGCTTGAGCCGCGCATAACCCTCATAGGCGAAGCCGGCCTCGCGGGCGACGCGTTCGTTCACCGCCTCGCGCCATCCGCGAATTTCTTCCAGTGTCATCCGCCGGTCCGGCGGGACATTGATGATGTCGCCGACCAGCGCGCTGATGTGCGGCCGCGCGCCCTCGATGATCGATTTGGAGCGACGGACCTGCGTGTTGAAATCGATCACCCAGGCCAGTTCGTTGGCGACCGGCTGCGCCGACGGAAGATCAGAAAGCGCGCCTTTGATCGTCGTGAAAAAACCCGGAATGTCGCGCGGAGCGTTTGAAGTCACCGAGGCCGGATTGGCGTCGATATAGATCAGCCGCCGGTCGACATCGCGATAGGCGGAGCGGCCGTGGATCGCCGAGATGGCTTCGCGGAACGGCCGGTTGTTGAGCACAGCGCCGTCAATGAAAGGCGCCTTCGCCGGGTCGATGTTGGCCCGCAGGTGGCGCTCAAAATTGCGCAGGATGAACTCCCCTCGCCGCGGCCAGCGGCCGCCGCGTTTGGCCACCAATGCATCCATCTCGGAGATCTGCGCCGGAGGAAACACGCCGGGAAAGGACGACGTGGCGCGCGCGGCAAAAGCGAGCGCCGGCGCGTTGTCGTAGTCGAAATCGCTGTCGACCTCGCCGGTCGCGCGCCGGTGATATTTGAAATGCAGCACATGGCGGTGTTCGGTTTCGTAGATCAGCGGCGGATCGTGGATCTGCACAAGCTCGTTGTAGCCATGGTAGTCGGTCATCGTCACGAACAGGTCGAGATCCTGGCCGGAGGGCAGCAACGACGCCGTGAGCGACTTCGGACGCCCCATGGCGACGGTCGCGTCATACATCAGTCCGGCCATGCCGGGACCATCAAGCGGCGGCTTGAACCAGCGCGAGCGCACGAACAGCGACAGCTTGTCGAGCACCTCCGGGTCCTTGACCGACTTGAACATGCCTATCTTTGCCGCGAGCCAAATGATTGGCACCAGAAACAATTTGCTCCATTTGCCGGCCCGCGCGTCAGGCGCAAGCAGGACACCTACGTCGGCGTTGTCGAGCCACAGATCGCGCAGCGGAAGGTTGACCAGGTCGTGACTGAGGGCGCGCGCAAGCATTGTGGCGTTGATGCCGCCCGCCGACGCGCCGGCAATGATATCGACAATGACGCGCACCTCGAGCTTGCGGCCGATCTCGCGCAGCAGCTCGAAATAGTCGGCTTCCGTGTCGTATTCGGGGTCGTTCGGATCGAACTCGTCGAAAAAAGACGCCTTGGCGCGTTGTGAACGGTCGGTGATGCGGTGCAAGGCACTCGAGGCGCGCTGGAGCTTCAGGATCTCCTTGCTGACGCCATGCATATAAATGGCGAGCGAAACGCCGCCGAAACAGACGAGCGCAATGCGTAGTTCTTTCTCGCGCAAGGACGACCTATGGAGCGT
>AR_comb_assmDRAFT_10002849_pt1 | contig 11636 bp, 11 predicted proteins | sample ArasoioldDNA_FD_10543 | JGI IMG/M metagenome (IMG submission 10543) | reverse complement strand
CGGTCGGCGACGCTCGCGATCTGCGGGAGGTGCGTGATCGTGAGCACCTGCGCGCGCAGCGCGAGCCGCTGCAGCGTCGAGGCGACCGCATGCGCCGTGACCCCTCCGATGCCGGCGTCGATCTCGTCGAAGACGAGGGTCTCGCCGCCGGCGACCGCGGCGAGGGCGAGGGCGATGCGGGAGAGCTCGCCGCCCGAGGCCGTGTCGGCCACGGGCGCGAACGGGAGCCCGGCGTTGGGGCGGACGAGGAAGACGACACCGTCGGCCCCGCTCTGGCCGAGGTCGCGCGCCTCGAGCTCCACGGCGAACTCGCCCTCCCCCAGTCCCAGGTCGCGAAGCTCGCGGGCCACCGCGTCGGCGAGCGGGTGCGCCTGCGAGCGGCGAACGGCGCGGAGCTCCTCGGCGAGGGCGCCGACGCGGGCCTCGGCCGCGGCGACGGCGTCGGCGGCCGTCTGGACGGGATCGTGGCCGGCCGCGACCTCGTCGAGCTCCCGGCGAGCCTCCTCGGCCATCGCGAGGAGCTCGTCGAACGAGCCGGCGCCGAACCGCCTCTTCAGGTCCGCAATGCGCTCGAGACCGCTCTCCACGTCATCCAGGGCTCCGGGCTCCGACTCGAGCGAGGCCAGGAACGCGTGCAGGTCGCTCCCGACCTCGCGCAGGCGAAGTGAGAGGTCGCGGAGCTCCGACGCGGCGGACGCCAGCTCGGGCGCGATTCGCTCGAGGGGCGCCAGTGTCCGCTCGGCTCGCGCCGCCAGGGAGGACGCCCCGTCCCCCTCCTCCGGCGCCACCGCGCCCGCCGCGATGGCTGCGGCCTCGGCGAGCTCGGCGACGTGCCGCAGCCGCTCGCGGCGCGCGCGCAGCTCGTCCTCCGCACCTGCCTCGAGCCCCTCCACCCCGACCACGAGCGCCTCGCGCTCGGCCCTGCGGGCGGCCGCGGCGTCCGCGCCCCGGGTCAGCTCCTCGTGCGCCCTCCGAGCCGCGCGCAGCTCCTGCCACGCCCGAGCCGCAGCGCGGCGCCGTTCGAGCTGCTCAACTCCGCAGAAGGTGTCGAGGACGTCGAGCTGGAACGAGGGACGGGCTAGACGGCGCTGCTCGAACTGCCCGGACATCGCGACGAGGCGCTCGGCGGCCGTGGCGACGTCGTCCCGCGCGACGGCTCGCCCCCACGCGTAGGCCCGGGTCCGACCGTCCCCGAAGACGCGCCGCGCCAGCACGAGGCCCGCCTCGTCCTCGGGGCGGAGCTCGGCGAGCGCGGCGACGTCCTCGTCGTCGAAGAAGCCCTCGGGCACGTCGAGCTCGGCCTCGACGTACGCCTCGGTTCCGGCACCGCCGACGAGCGAGGCATCGGCACGCGCGCCGAGGAGCAGCCCGATTGCCTGCGCGAAGATCGTCTTCCCCGCCCCCGTCTCGCCCGTGACCGCGTTCAGGCCCGTATGGAGCTCGAGATCCGCCTCGCGGATCAGGACGAGATTCTCGATCCGCAGCCGACGAAGCATCGCGGCGACAGTAGCCGACAGGGGCGCGCTATAGGCTCGCCGCTTCCGAAGATGCGACACCCGGGCGCACGCGATCTCGCCGTGATCCTCGCGGCCTCCTGGCTTGCGAGAGCGCTGTTCGTCGCCGCGATCGGCGACGCGCACTCGGTCGACGTCGACCACTGGCGCGGCGCCCTCGACTACCAGGACGCCGGCCGCAACCCGTACGAGAGCGGTGTTCTGAACTGGCCGCCGCTCTGGCTCGTCGTCCTCGTCGGCCTCGACACCGTCGCCAATCACGTCGACCTGTCGTTGCTGACCGTGCTCCGCGTCTACCTCGTGCTCGTCGAGTCCGCGCTGGTCGTGACCCTCTACCTCACGCTCGTCTCGGCCGGCGCGCCCCGGGTGGCGGTCCGGCGGGCGCTGCTGGTCGGGATCGCACTGAACCCGATCGCCATCATCCTCGTCTGCCAGCACGGGAACAGCGACGTCCAGGTCGGGCTCCTCGTCACGCTCGCCGTCGCGGCGTTGCTCGCGCACCGGCGCTCGCGTGACGTCGTCCACTGGCTGCTCGCGTGCCTGCTGCTCGGTGTCGGCGTGCTCGCGAAGACCGTGCCGCTCGTGCTCTCTCCGGTGCTCCTCCCCGGCAGTCGGCTCGCTTCGACCACCGGGAAGACGCTCGGCGCCACGCTCTTCGTCGGGCCGGCAGCGCTCGGCGTCGCCGTGATCCTCGCACTGACGCCGCGGGCGGTCGTCGACCACGTCATCCGCTACCGGTCGACGCGCGGATACTTCGGGGTCTCGGGGGTCCTCGACGAGCACTTCCTCGGCGACCTGTCCGTCCGGTTCGAGTCACTGACCGGGATCGACCTCCGCGAGCGGTACGGGACGGTCTTCACGCTCGCCGTGCTCGCCCTGGTCGTCTGGCTCGCTCGCCGGCTGTGGCGCGAGCCACCGTTGCCCGCCGACCGGCTCTTCCTGCTCGTCGCGGTGATCCTGATGGCGATCGTCGCGCTCGGGCCCGGCTACGGCCCGCAGTACGCCTACTGGTTCCTGCCTGCGCTCGTCGCGACGTACGTGCTGCTCGACGCGGCGTGGCGGTGGCTCCTGCTCGGAACCTACGCGATCGCTGCGATCACCTACGCGGTCGAGTACGCGTTCGTCCCGTGGCTCGGTGCATACGCCAGCGCGATCGTCGGACACTCGAACCGGGTGACGCGCATCTCCGACTACCTCGGCGACCCGCAGCATCTGACGCTCCTCCGGGCACCGCTCTTCGCCGCCTACGTCGTGCTCGTCGCGGCAGGCATCGCCCGGCTGCGGGCAGACGCGGCCCGGTGAGCCCGACGAGCTCGACCACGACGCGTCGGCCGAAGCACGCACTGCGTTGAACGAGATCCCGGCCCGTACTACCTTCAAGGCTCTCTCACTCTCCCAAGGAGGCGCTCCGTGAAGCACCGTATTCCGCGCCCGTCGCCCGCCCTCGTCATCTCCTGCCTCGCGCTCCTCGTCGCGCTCGGAGGCACGAGCTACGCGACGACCGTGGCGAACGCGCCGAGGAACAGCGTCGGCACCGTGCAGCTCAAGCGAAACGCGGTGACCGCCTCGAAGCTCGCCCCGAACGCCGTGCGGGCGGGGCACGTCCTGAACGGGTCGCTCCTGGCCGAGGACTTCAAGGCCGGGCAGCTCCCGAAGGGCGACAAGGGTGACAAGGGCGAGAAGGGCGACCGTGGCGAGCCCGGCCCGACCGAGGGAACGACGGCGGTGGACGCCGCCCCGGCGGCACCGACGACGTTCACGAACCAGTTCGGAGGATCCGCGGACCTCACGGCCACGTTCACCACGTCACGCGCTGGCAAGCTCCTGCTGACGAAGGGCCTCAGCGCCCATCTCTCCTGCGCCGCGTCCTCGGCGGCGTGGTGGTGGCTGACGCTGGACGGTGCGACCGTGCCCGGGAGCATCCGCCTAGTCGTCGCGAGCACGACGAACGACCCGATGACGCTCGACGGCGTCACCGCGCAGGCGATCCCGGCCGGACAGCACACGCTCGGGGTCGGCGCGATGTGCTTCTCCGGGGCCTCGAACGGGGCGGGCTACGTCATCTACAGCGGGGGGAACGCCGTCGTCCTCGGCTGAGACCGGGGAGCGTCCAGGCCGAAGCGGTCTACCGGGTGCCGACGGGACGGCGCGTGTCGGCCGTCTCGTCCGGCACCGGCTGCGCCCGGTAGACCGCGCCGAACCACGAGACCGCGTCCGCGCCGAGCGGCACGATCTCGTCGTCGCGGCAGCCGAGTGAGCGCACGTAGTCGAAGACCGCCTCGCGCGCCGAGCTCGCACTGCGCCGCGCGATGGGCCGTTTCCCCGAACGGAGCTCGTACGTCGTTCTCATCCGCAAGCTCTTCCTCTCTCGACCGGGCAGTGCAGTCGTATCGAGTCTCATCCTCCCGAGCGCGGCCGGTCGGTCATCGGGCCTCGACCGGAGAGCGGTCGCGGGGTTCTACGGACGTCGGGAGGCGGTCCGGGGGATCTCTGCTACGACGCGAAGCTCTGGCGGTAGCGCCTGACGAAGGTCGCCTCGGGGAGCGTGGCGAGGAGCGAGCGCTCCGGCCCGATGCGGACCACCGCTCGGTCCGCCTTCCCGAGCGAAGACACGCGGTGGCCGTCGGCGAGCACACCCGCCTCCACGTCCTGCGTCCGGTTCCACACGATCACGTCGGATCCGGGCGGCACGACGAGCGGGCGGGCGTGGAGGGAGTGCGCGGAGATGTACGTCAACGCCATCGCCTCGAGGCCCCATATGAGCACGGGGCCGCCGTTCGAGAGGTTGTAGGCGGTCGACCCGGAGGGCGTCGCGCAGATCACGCCGTCGCACGGCTGCCGTCCGAGCTCCTCCCCGCCCACGGCGAGGTCGAGCTCGATCATCCGCCCGAGCGAGCCGCTCGCGACGACGACGTCGTTGACGGCGATCTCCCGTCCGCCGGGGTGCTCGAGCTCGAGCGTCGGCAGCTCCACGACCTCGTACTCGCCGGCGAAGACGCGTGCGAGCCCGGCCTCGAGGTCCCGGCGGCCCATCGAGCTGAGGAAGCCGACGCGCCCGAAGTTGACCCCGACGACCGGCACGCCCGTCCCCAGGAAGCGCGCGAGCGCGCGCAGCATCGTCCCGTCTCCGCCGAGCACGACGGCGAGGTCCGCCGTCGCCGGGTCGCCTACGGCGCCGATCCCGTGCTTGTCCGTCTCGTCGTCGGAGACGACGAGCTCGACACCGTGCTCGTGCGCGACGGCCTGCAGCCGCGCCAGCCCCGCGCCGATCTGGCTCGCCCGGCCGTGGGTCACGACCGCCGCCCTGGCGACCGCCCTAGGCGTCACCGACGGCCTCGTCGATCGAGCGGTCGATGTCATCGGGGCTCGCGGTGTCGGGGCGGTTGACGAGGTGGACGAAGAACTCCCGATTCCCCTTGGGGCCGGGCAGGCCCGAGTCTACGACGCCGACCGCCCGACCACCCCACTCCGGGGCAGCGGCGACCACCCGGCGCACGGCGTTCCGCTGCACCTCGGGGTCGCGGACGACCCCCCTCGCCACGTCCTTGCGCTCGGCCTCGAACTGCGGCTTGACGAGGACCAGGGCCTCCCAGCCCGGCCTCGCGAGCGCGAGCACGGGCGGAAGGGCCTTCCCGACGCCGATGAACGACACGTCACAGGTGACGAGCTCCGGTGCGAAGGGGAGCTCGGTGAGCGTCCTCGCGTTCGTCCGCTCGAGCACCGTCACCCGAGGATCGGCGCGCAGTCGCGGGTGGAGCTGCCCGTACCCGACGTCGATTGCGATCACGCGCGATGCTCCCGTCTGGAGCAGGCAGTCGGTGAAACCACCGGTCGAGGCGCCCACGTCCGCGCAGTCACGCCGCGACGGGTCCACGGCGAACGCCTCGAGCGCGTTCGCGAGCTTCTGCCCTCCCCGGGACACGAAGCGGGGCGGATGCTCGACCCGCAGCTCCGTCTCCTCGTCCAGCTGCTGGCCGGGCTTGTCGTACCCCGAGACGAGCCCGGCCAGCACGATCGCCTGTGCCTGGCTGCGCGTCTCGGCGAGCCCTCGCTCGACCAGCAGGACGTCGAGCCGCTTTCGCATGAACCGAGGCTAGTGGGTTTCCGCCGGGCCGTGGCCGGGCATACCCGTGGCCAGGAGGTGAACAGATGCCGACATGGCTGTGGGTCCTGCTCGTCGTGCTGCTCGTCCTCGCCCTCTTCGGTGGGTTCGGGTACAGCCGCCGCTGACGTGGTACGTCGTGTGACCGGGGCCCGCGCGAGCGGGCCCGGTTGCGCCAGTTTCACCCCGCTTCGCCGGGCGCGACGTTGGGGGCCGGCACCGTGCCGCGAGCTCAGGCCGACGCCATGCGGCGTGCGCCGATGAGCCGGCTGCCGTAGGTCGTCGTTGCCAGGCGGACGACCTCGACGTTCCTCCCGGTCTGCGGCGCGTGCACCATCCTTCCCTGGCCGAGGTAGAGGGCGACGTGCCCGAGTCCCTCGAAGAAGAGCACGTCGCCGATCTCCATGTCGTCGCGCGGCACCCTGCGACCGACGGAGTAGAGGGCGTAGGAGTTGTGGGGGAGGTCGACGCCGACCCGCCCGTACGCCCAGCGCACGAGCCCCGAGCAGTCGAAGCCGCCCGACGGGGACTCTCCACCCCAGCGGTACGGGATGCCGACCGCCTCGAGCGCGATGCGGGCCGCACGCTCGCCCTTCGAGGGCTGCCTCGGGACCGGCGGCCGCGCGTCCGGACGGTCCGTGGAGAGCTGCGGCGGCCGGGTCTCGCCGGCGGTCGCGGCGGGCGAGACGCCCAGCGCGGCCGCGAGAGTCGCGAGCGCGAGCACGGGCAGGAGTCGTCGGAGGCGTGTGGACATCGGAGGGAGGGGAACGGCGGCCCTCGTGCGCGCGGAGATGTGCGGCACGCGGCCCTGGCTGTTCGGCGAAGGTCAGATCGTAGCCGGATCGCCGGGAGTGTCGATCCCTCGACCGAGCGTCGTCGCGCCAGTCGGGGGTCAGACCGTGCGCACCGCGAGCCCATCCACGAGCTCGCGGAGCACCGCGGTGTCCGCCGGCAGCGCCTCGAGCCGGGCTCGGGCACGTGCAGCGGCATCGTCGGCGCGTCCTCTCGCCGCCTCCGCGCCCAGCTCCTCGACGACCCCGTCGGCGTCGAGGATGTCGTCCACGGTCTGGAACAGCACGCCGAGCTCCTCGCCGAACGCGCGCCACGGTGCCTGCTCGGCCTCGGGGACGCGGGCGACACCCAGGCCGAGCCCGACCGCGGCCGCGAAGAGCCTCCCGGTCTTCAGGGCCTGGAGCTCGGTCGAGTCCTCCGTCTCACCCGCGATGTCGCGGTGCTGGCCGCCGATCATCCCGAGCGTCGCCTCGACGAGCTCGCGCGCGATCCCCGTCGTCCCGTAGGTCAGCGCCAGCAGGACGGCCTCGGCCAGGAGCGCGTCCCCGGCGAGCAGGGCCGGGCCCTCGCCGAACACGACGTGCGCGCTCGGGCGACCGCGCCGCTCGGCGTCGTCGTCCATTGCCGGCAGGTCGTCGTGCACGAGCGAGAACGTGTGGACGAGCTCGATCGCCGCCGCCGCGGGCAGGGCCTCGTCGACGTCCCCTCCGGCGCTCTCCGCGACCGCCAGGCAGAGAATCGGGCGGATGCGCTTCCCGCCCGGCTCGAGCGCATAGCGGATCGGGCCCTCCAACAGGCCGAGCTCGGGCGCGAGCTCGAGCGTGGCGAGGTACCTCTCGACTGCGTCCCGGAGCTGGTCAGGCGCCAGCATCGGCGAGCGCCCGTGCCCGGTTCAGCTCCGACTCGATCTCCTTCGCGAGCTCCGCGAGCTCCCCGAGCACGTCGACCGCAGCCTCCCCGTCCAGCTCGTCGGCGCCGGCCAGCCGCTCGAGGTGCTCGCGTCGTTCGTTGAGGCGGGCGAGCAGCTCCTCGGTGCGGCCCAACGGGTCCACGGGCTCGGCCATCACGCCGCCGCCTCGCCCCTGGCGATGGTCCCGAGGATCCCGTTCACGAGCCGGGCGGCGTCCTCCGACGCGTAGCGCTTCGCCAGCACCACGGCCTCGTTGATCGCGACCTCGCGCGGCACGTTCCCCTCCTCGAGCTCGTAGACGCCGATACGCAGAACGTTCCGCTCGAGCGTACCCAGCCGGTCGGCGGGCCAGTCCTGGGAGGCGGACGTGATCCGCCGGTCGAGCTCCTCGGCGCGGTCGGCGACGGCCCGCGCGAGCGTCGAGGCGAACTCGTCCGGCTCGCCCTCGTACAGCGAGGCCAGCGGCTGGCCCGTGAGGTCCCACTGGTAGAGGAGGAAGAGCGCCTGCCGGCGCCCGGCGCGCCTGCCGACGTGCGGGCTCATGCGGTCAGCGACGGCACGCGGCCGCCGAGCTCCGCGAGCGTGCCGGTCGAGTACTCGCCTCGCCGGAACTCGGACGAGCCGAGCACGTCGAGCGCGAGCTCGCGGGTCGTGGGGATGCCGTCGACGTGGAGCTCGGTCAAGGCCCTGGCGGCGCGCGCGATCGCCGCCGCACGCGTCTCGTCCCAGACGATCAGCTTCGCGATCAGCGAGTCGTAGTACGGGGGGATCGAGCAGCCGTCGAACATCGCGGTGTCGACACGGACTCCAGCGCCGAGGGGCGGCCTGAACGAGGTGATGCTCCCGGGCGCCGGAGCGAAGTCCTTCGCGGGATCCTCCGCGTTGATGCGCACCTCGATCGCGTGCCCTCGTCGCGGCGCCCGGCCGGTCAGCGCCAAAGGCTTCCCCGCGGCGATGCGCACCTGCTCGCGCACGATGTCGATCCCCGTCACGAGCTCGCTGACCGGGTGCTCGACCTGGAGCCTGCAGTTCACCTCGATGAAGTAGAACGCTCCGTCGGGACCGAGCAGGAACTCGAAGGTCCCGGCGTTCCGGTAACCGATCGTCGCGCAGGCCCGCTCGACCGACAGCTCCATCGCCTCCCGCGTCTCGGGGTCGAGCGCCGGCGAGGGGGACTCCTCGACGAGCTTCTGGTGACGCCGCTGGATCGAGCACTCGCGCTCGCCCAGCGTGAGCACGCCCCCCTGCGGGTCGCAGAGCACCTGGATCTCGACGTGGCGCGCGGGGGAGAGCACCTTCTCGACGTACAGCGAGCCGTTCCCGAACGCCGCGTCCGCCTCGAGGGCTGCCGCTGCGTAGGCGCCCTCGAGCTCGTCCTCCGAGCGCACCATCCGCATGCCCTTCCCCCCGCCGCCGACACTGGCCTTCAGGAGAACGGGATAGCCGGCGTCCATCGCGGCGCGGCGCGCGTCGTCGAGCGTCGCCGCGCCGTCGCTGCCGGGGACGAGCGGCACGCCCGCGGCGTGGAGCTCGAGCTTGGCCCGCACCTTGTCGCCCATCCGCTCCATGACGTCCGCCGGGGGGCCGATGAAGGTGATGCCGGAGCTCTCGCACGCCTGGGCGAACGCGGGGTTCTCGGCCAGGAACCCGTATCCCGGGTGCACGGCCTCGCACGCGGTGGTCTCGGCCGCCGCGACGACGCTCGGGATCCGGAGGTAGCTGTCCGCGGCCGCGGGCGGGCCGATGCACACGGCCTGGTCGGCGAGCCTCACGTGGAGCGCGTCCCGATCGGCCGTCGAGTACACGGCGACGGCCTCGATCCCGAGCTCGTGGAGCGCCCGGATCACGCGGACGGCGATCTCCCCCCGGTTCGCGACGAGGACGCGCGTGAACATCGCGTCCCCTAGACCGCCGGGGGCGAGAGAACGGGGTCGATCTCGAAGAGGAGCTGCCCGTACTCGACGGGCTGAGCGTTCTCGACATGGATCGCACGCACGATCCCGCCGACCTCGGCCTTGAGCTCGTTGAAGAGCTTCATCGCCTCGAGCATGCAGAGCGTCTGGCCCGGGACGATGGTGTCGCCCACGTCCACGAACGCGGGCGCTCCCGGGTTCGGCGCGCGATAGAAGACGCCGACCATCGGCGACTCGACGCGCGTGGCCCCGTTCCCGGCCGGCTCCTCGGCCGGCCGGCCGGCGCTCGCGCCGCTCTCGACGGTCGGGACGCCGACGGGCATCCCCGCCATGGTCGGCTCGTCGGCACGGCGAACGGCGACCCGCATGCCCTCGTCCTCGATCTCGATCTCGCCCACGCCCGACTCCTGCACGATCTCCACGAGCTCGCGAATGCGCTCGGAGCGCTCGGCGTCGGCGTCCTCGGCGATGAGCACGGTCTCGCGGGAGTGCCGCGCGCGAATCCTCCGGATGAGCTCCTCGGCGTCGCTGCCGAACATCGCGAGCAGCACCAGCTCCTCCTCGCTGGCGGCGAGCCCCTCGGCCTGCTCGCGGACGTCCTCGGCAGTCGGGGGGTCGGCCAGGAGAGCTGCGCGCGGAGCCAGCAGCCCGACCGCGCGCTCGACGGACGCGTCGACCGGCTCGGGCGTCTCCCCGTAGTCGCCCTGGACGAGCGAGCGGAACTCGTCGATCACCGTGCCGTACCGTCGCGCCTCCAGCACGTGCAGGAGCGCCTGGGACGCGAGGATCTGCCCGATCGGCGCGGCAAGAGGCGGCCACCCGGCCTCGGCGCGGACGCGTCCCACCTCCTCCAGGACCTCCAGCAGGCGGTCGGCGGCCGCATTGGCCCGCAGGTGGACGTCAAGCGCGGCCACGAGCCCCGCCGGCAGGTCGTACTCGGCGGCGCGCACCGCGATCCGCGGCGCCACCTGGGAGACGGGCTCGTCCCCGATGTACTCGTCGATCAGGTCGGAGGCCTGCCACAGCCTCTCGGGCTCGAGCCCGGCCGCACGCCCGAGTCCCTCCAGCGACTCCGCGAGCGACTCCCCCGAGACCCGGTGGAGCATGAGCGCGAGCGGGTACACCGTCGTCGCGACGAGGTCCGCCCCGGCGTCGACGGCGGCCAGCGCGGCCGCGAGGCCCATTCCGCCGGCACCCTGGACGTAGAACCCCACCGGCAGCCCGCTCGCCTCGCCGATCCGCGCCACGAGCTCCTGCGCACGGTGCGGCACGAGCGCGCCGACCGGGTCGTTCACGATGACGCGCGTCGCGCCCAGGTCCGGGAGCTTTCGCGCCTGCTCGACGAGCGTCTCGGTCTCCCCCGTGCGACCCGGGCTGTACACGAGCCCGGCGTGGAACGCACCGCCCGCGCTCGTGATCGCCGCACCCGCCTCGGCCAGGTTGGACACGTCGTTCAGCGGGTCGTGGAGGCGGAACACCTCGATCCCGTTCTCCGCGGCCGAGGAGACGAAACGGCTCACGATGTCGGTCGAGACCGGCATGGAGCCGACGAGGAAGCGACCGCGGAGCGCGATCCCGAGCGGCGTGGACACCCGCGCCTTGATCGCCCGGATCCGCTCCCACGGGCTCTCGACACGGCGCCGCACCGTTGCGTCGAACACGCCGCCCCCCGAGACCTCGAGGCACGCGAACCCCGCCTGGTCGAGGATCTCCGCCACGCGCAGGATCTCGGCGGTCGGCAGACGCCCCGCGAGCGGCTCCTGCGAGAGGAGCCGGATCGTCGTGTCCACGAGCTTCGGCACGGTCTTGGACCTTAGCGACGGGCCTGCACATGTGAAGCGCCGCCCACCAGCTGGATCGGCCGGCGGCCTGCGTCGTCAGGCGCGGCTGATGTAGCGGCCTTCGCGGGGGTCGACCTTGATCGTCTCGCCGCGGTCGACGAAGAGCGGCACCTGCACGACGGCGCCGGTCTCGAGCGTCGCCGGCTTGGTCACGTTCGTCACCGTGTCGCCGCGGACGGCAGGCTCGGTCTCCTTCACCTCGAGCTCGACCGAGGCGGGGAGCTGGATGCCCGCAGGCTTCCCGTCCACCGCGAGCATCTGCACGGAGCTCGAGGGGACGAGGTACGCGAGGGCGTCGGCGACGTCGGCACGCGGGAGCCCGAACTGGTCGTAGGTCTCCTCGTCCATGAAGTGCGCCTCGGACCCGTCGTCGTAGAGGAACTGCACGCTCTTGACCTCGGTGTGGATCCGGGAGAACTTCTCGCCCGCGCGGAACGTGCGGTCGACGACGGCGCCGGTCTCGAGCGCCTTCAGCTTCGTGCGTACGAAGGCGCCGCCCTTGCCGGGTTTCACGTGCTGGAACTCGACGATGCGCCAGACGCCGCCGTCGAGCTCGATGTGCAT
>AR_comb_assmDRAFT_10374343_pt1 | contig 11638 bp, 6 predicted proteins | sample ArasoioldDNA_FD_10543 | JGI IMG/M metagenome (IMG submission 10543) | reverse complement strand
TGGACGGCACGGTGATTTTTACTCTGTTGGGATTGACGGTTGTGACTACCGCTATTTCCTCGATATGGCCCGCACGGGTTGCTGCGAAAGAATCGATTGAGCACTTCCTGCGGCAAGGATCTCGATCCAGCGTAAGTTTTCATCAGCGTAGCCGCAGTGTCTTAGTTATTGCGCAAGTGGCGATGTCGCTGGCTCTTCTCGTTGGGTGTGGACTTCTGTTACGTACTATCTTTGTACTCAGGCAAGTTTCCCTCGGGTTTCGAACGGACCATGTGATTGTGGCAGACATGATCATACCGGCCTACAAATTCGACGGAAGGAACATGACGACACAGTTGTACCAGCCGCTGGTCGATAGAGTGGAACGGTTGCCTGAAGTCCAGGCGGCTGCGCTCACAACCGCCGTTCCGCTCGGAAAGCGATTCCCGATTCTATTGACCTTCGCCGCTGACGATGCCGAATCTGCGCGTATCGAAAATTTGGTGGTGCAATTTCGCGCCGTTGGTCCAGGCTTGCAGCGAGTCCTCGGGTTCCGGATGTTGCGCGGGCGGTTTTTCAACGACAGTGACACTGCAGGTTCGGCACCTGTGGTGGTGGTCAATCGCGCTTTTGTAAGGGAGTATTTCGGGGACAATCGCGATCCGGGAGATGCCATTAATCAAGAGCTAATGAGTTATGGAGATGACAAGCTTGCGCACATCATCGGCGTTGTCGATGACGAACGACAGTCCTCAGTCCTTGAGCAATCCAAACCTGAAGTCGACGTTTGTATCCCGCAGATCACGCCGAACACGGGTTTCTACCGAGTGGCAGAAGCGCTTGCAATGAACTTGATAATTCGGACGGAACGTGAGCCATCCGTTGTAATTCCTGAACTGCGAAGAGTTTTTGGCAGCGTTAGTTCTGAATTGGCCGGCAGTTCGTTCACTACGATGGATCAGGTTGTCGACGATTCCTACGGAGATCGCAGGTTAGCATCGCATTTGCTGGAGGTGTTTGCGAGTTCCGCTCTCCTCCTGTGCGTGGTTGGTCTTTATGGAATTTTGACCTATGTTGTGACGCAGAGAACCCGAGAACTAGGTGTGCGCCTCGCGTTAGGAGCGCAAAAACGCCAGTTGATCTGGCTCGTGATGCGTAGAGCTGTTGTGATCCTAATTTCGGGATCGGTGATTGGATTGGCCCTTTCCTTCGTCACTACCCGTTTAATCTCTAACATGATGTATGGAGTCAGGCCGTACGACGCGTTGACAATGATCTGTGCAACTGTGCTCCTAGTGATAACGGGACTCTTCGCCTCGTATATCCCAGCACGTCGAGCGGCGAATGCCGACCCAATGCAAATTCTCCGCGCTGAGTGAAACCGATTCTCCGTTCCTACATTGAACTGTGAGTGATGAGCAGAACATAGGATTTCTCACTGCTTATTTCCCCTTGCTCGTTGCCCCACCTTGCAGGGAACACCTTATTGTGACGACGGAGAACCCAACTTATCCTGATTCGAAGGATATCTCCGCGGGTTCTCTACATGCAGAACCGGACCAGAAATCCGGCTTGGTTGAGGAAACACGCACGTGCACGCTCCACTTTACTCTCAAAGAGAGTGAACGTTGCCAGTCCGCACGATAAATCGAGCCCCCGAGGTGCGAATGAGAATTGCCCAGGTGTCGCCACTCTACGAAAGCGTTCCGCCCCGTCTGTATGGAGGCACCGAACGAGTTGTGTCCTGGCTGACGGAGGAGTTGGTTCGTCGAGGCCACGAGGTGACGCTGTTCGCCAGCGGCGATTCCCTCACCAACGCACACCTGGTTTCCGTGTGCCCGCAGGCTTTGCGCCTTGACCCCCAGTCATGGGACTACCTGGCTCACCATGTGCGTCTAGTTGAACAAGTCCTGCAACGAAAAGATGCTTTCGATATCGTCCACTTTCATATCGACTATCTGCACTTCTCGATGAGCCGCAGAGAGGATCTTCCGCAACTCACCACGCTTCACGGACGCCTGGATATTCCTGATCTGGTCCCGCTATTTCGCGAATTTGCCGAGATGCCCGTCGTCTCCATTTCCGACGCTCAGCGCCGTCCACTGCCCTGGATCAATTGGCAGGGCACTGTCCACCACGGCATGCCAGAGGACACCTTTCGTCCCTGCTCTAATTTCGGAAGCTACCTAGCCTTCCTGGGGCGTATTTCTCCGGAAAAGGGCGTGGATCAAGCCATTGAAATTGCGAAACGAGCGGGCATGCCGCTGAAGATCGCCGCCAAAGTCGACAGTGCCGACAAGTCTTACTTCGAATCTCAAATAAAACCGATGCTCGACCACAAGCTCATCGAGTTTGTCGGCGAAATCAGCGACCTGGAGAAGAACGAGTTTCTGGGAAATGCGTCGGCGCTTCTGTTCCCTATCAACTGGTCGGAACCCTTCGGCATCGTATTGATCGAAGCCATGGCCTGCGGCCTCCCAGTCATTGCCTACCCGCTCGGCTCTGTCCCGGAAATTATCGAGGACGGCGTCTCTGGTTTTCTGGTACACAATGTTGAAGAGGCAGCCGCCGCATTGAAAAATCTTTCTGCTATTGACCGCTGGAAATGCCGGCGTGCCTTCGAGGAACGTTTCTCGGTTAAGCGCATGGCCCAGGAATACCTGACCATCTACGACCGCATCATCAAGCGAGAGCCTGAATCCATCAGCCTTACTGACGGAGATCTCAGTTGGACGAAGTTGGCACCACCCAGCAGTACTACATAGCCGCCGGATCGTCGCCTTCCGACGACCGAACGCGAGTACTGAAATACGGCAAATGCTTCGCCGTCTTCAACCGCTACGGCGACATCGAACCTCTCGGCCTCGGCGAGCATGGCATCTTTTTCCGCAGCTGCCGACATCTCTCCGAGTTCGTGCTCGGCCTATGGGACGCGCGCCCTCTGCTCTTGAGTTCGAACGTCAAGGCCGACAATTTTGCATTCGTTGCAGACTTGGCCAACGTCGATGTCACGGAGAATGAAGCCATCGTGGTCCCGCGCGGAACTCTTCATGTGGCTCGCTCGCGTTTCCTGTGGCACGACGTCGGCCATGAAGAAATCCGCATCATCAATTACGGCCTGACCCCTTTACGCGTGCCGATTCGGATTGCCTTCGCCGCCGACTACGCCGACATCTTTGAAGTCCGCGGCATCCGCCGCGAACGCCGGGGACGCCGCCTCGACGACGAGATCACCGCCAACTCAATCATCATGGCCTACGAAGGCCTCGACCGCGAACTGCGTCGCACCTGCATTCAGGCGGATCCCGCCCCCATCGCGATCACTCCGTCCGACCTTCAATTTGAAGCATCTCTCGGCCCGGGCAAGTCCGCGACCTTTCATCTGTCCGTCGACTGCAATCCTCAGAGCCATCGCTCTGTCGGATACGCCCGCGCCATGGCGGGAGCCGAAACTGAACTTAAAGCGGCATCCTCCCATCTCTGTAGAATCTCCAGTTCCAACGATCGCCTGACCTCGTGGATCCGCCGTTCTGTCGCCGATGTCGAGATGATGACCCTCGGGAATCCCGAGACGAATTACCCGTACGCTGGCGTCCCATGGTTCAGCACCGTCTTCGGCCGCGACGGCATCATCACCGCCATGCAGATGCTCTGGATCGCGCCTCAAATTGCTAAGGGCGTGCTGCAATTCCTGGCTTCCACCCAAGCCACGGAGATTGATCTCAAGAACGAGGCGCAGCCCGGCAAGATCATTCACGAAACCCGCCGCGGAGAAATGGCCAACCTCGGCGAAGTACCTTTCGGGCGCTACTACGGCAGCATCGACAGCACCCCGCTCTTCCTGATTCTTGCCGGCTGCTATTTCGACTACACCGGAGATGTGAAATTCCTCGAGCACTTGCGCCCCCACATCGACATGGCGCTGGAGTGGATCGATCGCTACGGCGACGTTGATGGTGACGGCTTTGTCGAATACGCGCCCCACAGCGATAAGGGGCTGGTACAACAAGGCTGGAAAGATTCCAACGACTCCGTCTTCCATGTCGACGGAACCATCGCCGCCCCCCCGATCGCGTTGTGCGAAGTACAGGGCTACGTCTATGCCGCCAAAATGGCCGCGGCAAGAATCTATGCAGCCTGGAACGATCAGCAACGGCAACGAGCTTTGGAGAGTGAAGCCGCCGAACTACAGCATCACTTCGAGGAAGCCTTCTGGTGCGACGAAATCTCTACCTACGCCTTAGCCCTTGACGGCCGCAAGCAACCGTGCCGGGTGCGTACGTCCAATCCCGGGCACTGCCTCTTCTCCGGTATCGCCAGTCCTGAGAGGGCGAACCTGGTCGCGCACACGTTGGTCAGCACAGACTTTTTCAGTGGATGGGGCATTCGCACCGTAGGCTGCCACGAGGCCCGCTACAACCCGCTCTCGTACCACAACGGCTCCGTCTGGCCGCATGACAATGCCATCATCGCCGCGGGCATGGCGCGCTATGATTTCCGCGAGTTCGCCGGACGCGTTCTCATGAGCCTGCTCGATCTCAGCAGCTCAGTCGAACTTCAGCGATTGCCCGAACTCTTCTGCGGAGTCGACCGCCGCCCCGGTCAAGGCCCGACGCTTTACCCGGTAGCCTGCTCCCCTCAAGCCTGGGCCGCCGGCGCGGTCTTCATGCTGCTGCAAGCGTGCCTCGGCATCACGGTCGACGCCAAGAACCGCCGCGTGATCCTCGATCGCCCCTTTTTGCCGCAGGGTATCCCGCAACTCTCGGTTCGCGATCTGCGCATCGAAGACTGCCGCCTCAGCCTGTTCATGGAACGCGAGTCCGGCCCCGTCCGAATCCAGGTAGTCGAGAAGCACGGTGAAGTCGACGTGGTCGTGAAGTAAGCTGCAAAGCAAAATCCACAAAGGAAACCAAGGAACACAAAGGAATCCTTGGTTTCCCTTCGTGAACCTTCGTGCCCTTTGTGGTCAATGCCCCTAGCTTCGTATTCCCGAAATCTACGCGTTCTTCCCGACTGCCGCGATGCACTCTTCCAGAACATCGATCGCGACGTCGGCTTCTTCTTTCGTGACGACGAGCGGAGGACACAGCCGAATCGTGCTAGGCCCGCAGCCCAGGAACAAAATCCCCTTCTCGAAAGCCATCTCGACGATGCGGTCGCGCTCGGCGTTCCCGTATTCTTTGGTGACTTTGTCCTTTACGATTTCGACGCCGATCATCAACCCGCGACCCCGCACATCGCCCACCAGTTTTAGCCGCGAAGGCCAATCCGCCATTCGCGCCAGAATGTGGTTCCCAACTTCCGCCGAGTTCTCGAGCAGATGTTCCTTCTCAATCACATCCAGCGTGGCCAGAGCGGCAGCAATGGCAACCGGATTTCCGCCGAAGGTCGAAGCGTGCGATCCCGGAACCCAATCCATGATCTCTGCGCGGCTGACGGTTACGCCCAGCGGCATGCCCGACGCAATGCCCTTCGCCATGCAGACGATGTCGGGCTCGACGCCAGTGTGCTCGACAGCCCACCACTTGCCGGTGCGACCAACGCCGCTCTGCACTTCGTCGACGACCAGCAGAATGCCGTGCCGATCGCAGATCCGTCGCAGTTCCTGCATGAAGTTGTTCGGAGCAACCACGTAGCCGCCCTCGCCCTGCACCGGCTCGACGAAAATAGCCGCCACTTCCTCCGGAGGCAGCGTGGTCTTGAACAGCTTCTCTTCGATGAAGCGGGCGCAGCCCAGAGCGAACTGCTCCGCTTCTTGCTGCCCGCCCACGCATCCCCGGTAAACGTCCGGATAGCGAACGTGCGTGACGCCCGGAACCAGCGGAGCGAACCGCCGCCGCTGCTGCGGCTTCGACGCGGTCAGTGACAGAGCCCCCATCGTACGTCCGTGAAACGCACCGAAGAACGCGATCGCGTTCTGGCGCTTGGTGTGATAGCGCGCCAGCTTCAGGGCGCACTCGATGGCCTCCGCCCCCGAATTGCCGTAATAAATCCGGTGCGGCCCCTTCATAGGCGCGATCTTCGACAGCCGCGCGGCCAGCTGCACCATGTTCTCGTAATAGAAATCCGTACCCGACATGTGAATGAGTTCGCCCGCCTGGCGCCGAATGGCGGCGACCACGTCCGGATGGCAATGGCCCGTTGACGTCACGGCGATGCCGGCAGAAAAATCGAAGAACTCGTTGCCGTCGACATCGGTGACGACGATGCCGCGTCCGCTCTTGGCCACCAGCGGATACGACCGGGTATAGGACGGCGAAATGTATTGCTCATCGCCCGCGAGCACGCGCTTGGCATTCGGCCCAGGCAGGGCGGTCTTGATTTTGGGACCAATCGTTGCACTTATGGCAGTCATAATATTTCTCCGTTCGGCAGTGGCCGGTGGTTCGTGGCCTGTTTGTCATTGAATCGGACCTCGGAACGAACGTCCTGATGAGACGCAATTCAGGCGAGGCGAATCCAGTGGGAAGGAAGGAAACTAGTCGCTACCGAAGAGGGAGGGACGCAGACGCGAGGGCAGGTTGGCGCGATATCGACGCGGACAGAGCGTGCTCGGATAAACAAGACGCTGCAGCCGGCTCTCTGGCAGATGCGAGTTGGGATTCTTGTGCGGCATCGTTCGCGGACGACATCTGATTGATTATAGCCGCGGTATGTAAGGCAGCGGAACCCCCTATTTGGTGACGATAGTGTTTTGTCGTGTAGGGCGGCCCAGGTGCTGCGGGCGGCGGAGTTTTGGATCGTGGGGTGGAATTGAGGCGGCGGGTGTCGGGACTGCTTTGGCGCTCGTAGTTACGTCAGCGCGTGGCACGCTCCCCGCCCCTACACTGGGGCTCCCTTCGCTCGCTGGAGGGGCGAAGGCGGGCAGCCACGACTAACGTGGATCGACTAACTGGTCACAGGGGCGGGGCTATTCATTGTTCCGCTTGATGGCCAGCGCGCCGAAGGCCGCGCGGAATATTTCGTCCGGCACCAGTTCGGGTGTCAGCAGCCTTTGGAACACCAGCCCTTCAATCATGGCATGCAGGACCCTTACCAGATGGTCCGCTGGCATGGGAAGATCTTCCTCTTTTGTGACCGAGCGAAGCCACTGCTCGCCGAAAGCGTAGCTTTGAGCCGTGACATCTCTCACCTGCACGCGCAGCTCTTCGTGAATAAGCGTATATGCCAGGCCGGTTAGACGGCCCACTGCCGCAGCTCTGCGGTCTGGGATTGCCGCAATCGTGGCTTCGGCCAGAGCGCGCATGATCTCCGGAAAGCTGGAGCCAGGTGTCACCTGCGGCTTAATAGGAGGCCAGTAGGTGTGTCCTAATGAGATGAAAAGCTCTTCACGATTCTTGAAGTTGCCGTAGATTGCTCCTGTCGTCATCCCCGCTCTTTCAGCGATGTCTTCTAGCTTTGTGTTCTCGTAACCCTGTTCGCGAATCAGTGAGCGGGCCGCTTCGAGAAGTTTGGTGCGAGTCCGGTCGCGCTTGTCGCCTTTGGGTTGCCGACGGCGGGAACTATCTTCAGAGTTCGCGATCATCTCTTTATTTTATAGTATAATTATTTTATAATATACTTATAATTTAACGAGAGGGGTTACCTCACTCAAATGAATACAGGAAGCGGAATCGCAGCGGCACTACAGAAGGTCGTAGATGCCAAACAACTCGCTGGCGCAGCGACTCTCGTTTGGCGCGATGGAGACGCCCAAACCACCTGCGCGGGCTGGCGGGACGTAGAAGCCAATCTGCCAATCGAACGCGACACGATTTTCAGGATCGCCTCCATGACGAAGCCAATCACCTCCGTTGCCGCTCTGATGTTGGTCGAGCAAGGCAGGATCGCTCTGACCGACTCGATTGCTCGTTATGCCCCGGAGTTCTCACAGATGCGCGTACTACGCTCTCCGAACGGTCCCCTGGCCGAAACCGATCCGGCGGAACGCCCGATTACCTTTGAAGATTTGTTGACCCATCGCGCCGGATTCACCTATGGGGATTTCCATCGCGGCCCGATCGCTCAGGCGTACCGCGACGAACTTGGAGGCGAAATCGATAGTGACGTCGCGCCCGATGAATGGATCGCGAGGCTCGCGCAGCTGCCATTGATCGGCCAGCCGGGGTCTGCGATGTACTACGGCTGCTCCACCGATCTTCTCGGGCTGCTGATCGCGAGAATCGAAGGTGCCCCGCTCGGAGAAGTGCTCAAGCGGCGTATTTTCGACCCGCTGGGCATGAAGGATACGAGCTTTCTTGTCCCCAGAGAAAAGCGGGCTTGCCGTGCGGCTGCGTACGGCTTCGACGAAGAGGGCCGGTTGACCAAACGAGTCGCCCGGAGTGGCGTCTTCGTCGCAGAACGCCCAGACGAAATGGCCTACGAATCCGGTGGCGCCGGGCTTTGGTCCACGCTCGACGACTATCTGAGTTTCGCGCGACTCTTCCTGGGTGACGGTAACGTGGATGGCGTGCGGCTCCTTCGTTCGGAAACAGTTGCCGCGATGATGACCAATCAGTTGACTGACAGCCAACAGGTGCACCCTGGATGGCTTGGCTTGAAACCAGGTCGAGGGTTTGGCCTGGGTGTCTCGGTGGTGCTCGAGACGAACAAAGCCGATTTCATGCGGCGTGGCAGCGCGGGAACGGTCAGTTGGCCGGGTGCATTCGGAGGTTGGTGGCAGGCTGATCCGAAAGACGGTTCGGTGCTCATCTTCCTGGCTCACAACATGGTCGACCTTGCGCAGATGGCCAAAGGGATCGGCCTTGGCGTGTGGGGCGCCATCGAGACGTTTCAAACGTTGGCATCGGTTTCATGCCGCTAGTCTCCTGTCTGAAGATTGTCTATATTTGTTGGCCTTTCGGATGATTCGGCTGGCGCTTGCGACCACTGAGGACTCTCGGATTTCACAAGCCGACGACATTGTCGACATCGAGGCCTTCAATTGACTTCCCTCGACGCGCTTAGGCCGGCGTGTTGGTACGAACAGTACAATGATGCTGCTCTAAGACGCTTAGAGGAATCTTTGACTGTGCGATGCTTCACAAAATTCTTGGTGGTGATTTGGCTTTGCGTCGCGGCCAGCCTCGATACAGAGGCGCAAACTCCTAACGCATCTGTCGACGCCTCTGCGGCCCCGTACGCAACGATTGAGCACGCAGATATCACTCTCAATGCAAACGGTCTTACCATCGAGATCGTCCTCAACGCTCCTTATCTCCCACAAGGAGTGCCGCTGACCAACCCTGATCGCCTGGTGTTCGATTTCCCTGGATTCACGCTGCGAGCGGGGAATCGGCAAATGCCAGTTAACAACGGACCAGTACGGAGGTTTCGAGCGGCGCTGTTTCAGTCGGCTCCACCGGTGGCGCGGATCGTCCTCGATTTGAGAGAGCCGGTGAACTTTGATGTGAAGTCGGTGGGAAACAAAGTCTTGATTGAAGTTCCATTTCCCAACGCAGGGTCTGTTCCCGCTGCTTCAAAACTCCCTCGCGTCCCGGTAGAGAAGAAAGTAGAGAACAAGGAGCCAGGGACCCCGGGCGGCAGTGCGAATACCTCGTCCGAACCTGTGGTCGCTGCGCCTAACCAGGTATCAGGCGCGAACGCCTACAAACTGCAAGACAAGGCGAAGGACCTGAAGATTGAAGATCTCCAGAGTCTTGAGGACAAGGCTAGCGTTGGCGATCCTGAAGCCGAAACCTTGCTTGCCCTTGCCTTGCATTCTGGCACTCTGCTGCGGAGAGACGACGCGGGGGCACTCCGCCTCTTGCGCCAGGCCGCGGATCAAGGATCTATGGCAGCCCAGGAGTCTCTTGCCATCTTCCTGGCAATGGGAATTGGTATGGAGCAACCGGCTCCGTCCGAAGCATTGGAATGGTATAAGAAGGCCGCCCAAAAAGGTTCGTTGGACGCAGCCACAAATATCGCACTGATGTATGCCGACGGTCTCGGCATCCCGAAAGATCCGGCGCAGGCGATGATCTGGTTTCGTCGAGCGGCTGAGGGCGGCGATGCTACTGCCCAGTACAACCTGGCCTTGATCTATGGTCGGGGCAAGGAAGTCCCTCAGGACTACAAAGAATCCCTACGTTGGCTCACCGCGGCTGCGGACCAGAACGTGGTGCCCGCAACGTTGGATCTCGCGGCCTTTTATCTGCATCCACCCGACAGTAGGCCCGCCGACGTCGCCCGAGCCGTTCACTACTATCAAAAGGCGGCAGACCTCGGTAGTGTTCCGGCAGAGGTGACATTGGGAAACATTTTTGCCAACGGTGCCCGAGGCAAACCCGACTACGAAAAGGCGGTGACATGGTATCGGAAGGCAGCGGACCAAGGACAACCGGATGCGCAATTCGGGTTGGGACTCAGGTACGCGCTCGGCCAAGGTGTTCCAGTCGATCTCGAGGAAGCGCTCCGCCTATTCGTCGCCGCGGCCAACCAGGGACAAGCAGGCGCACAATTTAATCTGGGCACTATGTATGAAGAAGGAAAAGGCACACCAGCGGATCAGGCCCTCGCCGTGCATTACTATCAGTTATCCGCGGACCGGGGTATGCCCCAGGCACAGTTCCGGCTGGGACGGTTGCTCGCAAGCAAGAAGGAATCCCGCGCCGACCAGATCTCCGCTTACAAGTGGCTGATGCTGGCAGAGAATTCGATCAAGGAAAGCTCGCGCATCCTGACCGGCCTGCGAAAATCCATGAGCTCGGAAGAGGTCAACGAAGCGGAGCGGGAAGTAGACAGGTGGCGAATCGCGCACGCGGAGAATCACGCTCGCTAAAACCAGAACTTACGCCCTGGGCTACGTTATGTTATCCCTGCGGGACTGCTGCGAGCCTCGACGAGCTCCGTCATGGACGCACGCCCAAGTATGGCTGCACGATTTACGACGTCAGCGAAACGGCGGCAAAACCTTCTTCGTGACGGGGTTCTATTGAGATCCGGTCGCGGCGTGTGCCGGGGCATTCTTCACGTACTTATCAAACCAGCGAAGCATTTCATAGACCAGCTGTTCGTTCGACTCCATGGCTGTATACCAGTGCGGCTCGTGTGGGAGCATCACCAGGCGAGTGGTGCCGCCGTTGCCTCGAATTGCCTCGTAGAGCTTGTGCGCCTGCAGCGGTGTGGTGCCGGGATTCGCGTCCTCGGCACCGTGCATGATGAGGAGCGGAGTTTTGATTTTGTCGGCGACGAAGAACGGGGAGACCTTCAGGTAGACATCAGGGGCCTCCCACACCGACCGGCGCTCGTTCTGGAAACCGAAGGGCGTCAGCGTTTTGTTGTACGAGCCGCTGGTGGCAACGCCCGCACGGAACAAGTCAGAATGGGCTACAAGATTCGCGGTCATCAGAGCGCCGTGGCTGTGTCCGGTAACTCCGATGCGGTCGGGATCGGCAACGCCCAGGCGCACCGCTTCGTCGACTGCGGCTTTCGCGTCGGCGACAAGCTGGTCCAGATAGGTGTCGTAGGCTTTCTTGGGATCACCGATGATGGGGAACGAAGTGTGATCGATGATCGCATAGCCCCCGAGCAGCAACAGGCGGTATTCGTAGAGCTGCGTGAAGGTTTGTTGCGAACCCGTAACCTGTCCGGCTGTCGAAGCGTCGGCGTAGTCGAGCGGATAGGCGTAAAGAATCGTGGGGACGCGCCTGCCTTCCTGATAACCGGGCGGCGTATAAAG
>AR_comb_assmDRAFT_10131482_pt1 | contig 11638 bp, 11 predicted proteins | sample ArasoioldDNA_FD_10543 | JGI IMG/M metagenome (IMG submission 10543) | reverse complement strand
GCGGTTTATGGGCAGCCGTATAAGCTTTTTTAACGATTGTCAAAAAGAACGAAAAGGAAGGCTCAAAGACCTATCACAGTTCTTTCTTGTTCCCCTCCCACCTTCACTATATATTCCCAACAGCCTCCCACAGGTTATTCGAGGTAAACAATGAAACTTCACATTGAATGGACCCGTGCAATACAGGGCGTAACGCTATTATCCTTAATTTCCTTGTTGGCGCCGGTCAGCAGCACCTTCGGGCAAACTTCTTTCTATCAGGGAAAGACTATTACTCTCGTTCGCGGTAGCACTCCGGGAGGAATTGGCGAGATGCGGGTGAGAGCGGTGATCCCGTATCTAAAGAAACACATTCCCGGACAGCCCACAATTTTGATCGAGTTTATGGACGGTGGCGGCGGACGGAAAGCTGCCAATCACGTATTCAGCAGGTCCGATGGTTTGACATTGGGCAGCACGCCAAGCGGCATACTTGCCAGCGCCATTCTAGGCGAACCGGGCGTCATGTATGACTTGGACAAGTTAATCTTTCTTGGATCTAGTGAAAGCGAAAGCCATTACAGTTTTTTCACCCGTCGCGAAGCGGGTTGGGACTCTTTGGAAAAGCTCCGCTCCGCCGTCGGCGTCAGGATCGGCTCGCATGCGGTGGGACATCCCATCTACCTCACGGGACGTTTCTTTGCCTACTTTCTTAGTTTAAAGAGCCCAAAGTTCATCGCCAGTTACTCATCGCCCGAACAGGACGTGGCCTTAGCAAGGGGCGAGATCGATGCCAGGTCGGAGGTTTCTCTTTCCATCTTGAAAAGACATGCCGACTGGATCGACAAGGGCATGGCAAATTTCCACGCTGTTATAGAGGTGCCCAAGGGAAAAAAGATTACGCAATTTACTCACCTTCCTGACATCGAAACCTTCGCCAGATCGGAAAAGGAGCGAAGGGTCATCTCCATGTTCCGGCTGCTCCGGGGCGCCGGCTCGCCCTACTTCGTCGCTCCGGGAACGCCGAAAGATCGTGTACAAATTCTGCAGGCGGCGTTTCGCAAGGCCTATGATGATCCGGAGTTCGAGAAAGAATACCGCAAAGTAATTAACGATGACTCCTCACCGATCAATCCGGAAGACTACCAAGCCGCGATCCGAGAAATCCCCCGCGACCCGGAAACCATCGAACTCTACAAGAAGCTCTCCGGCGGGGATACTCTTCCCAATCGATAGTGTTCACGGAAGGGCGCCGGTAAGGCTTGCTGCACGTCGGATACATTGTAGAATCCCCGCATATTTTGTGTCCAGCCTCAAAAGAGCAATAATAGCGTGATGATGATCGCGCTACTGATTATTTTACTTTCACTCTGTGCTGCCTGGGTGGTGGGGTTTGGTTACCTAATAGTAGCGATTAAACGGCTACCGGTTTTTCGCAATCTGCAAGCGCCCATGCCCGGTGTTTGGCCGCGCTTGAGCGTGGTGATTCCCGCCTGTAATGAAGCGGCTACTTTGGAATCAGCCGTCGCTACCCTCTTGCAGCAAGATTATCCAGACCTGGAGATTGTTTTGGTCGATGATCGTTCCACTGACCGCACGGGCGAACTCATCGACCGACTCGCGCATCAAGATCCAAGGATTCGTACAGTCCACATCGGGATTCTGCCCCAAGGATGGCTCGGTAAAGTACACGCCTTGCACCGAGGCGTCGAACAGGCTAGCGGTGCGTGGCTACTGTTTACCGATGCCGACGTTCACTTTGCCGCCGGAACCTTAAGGTGCGCCATCGCCGTTGTGCTGCACCAACGCGTCGATCATCTCACCCTGATACCGCGAGCAGTCCAAAAGAGTTTCTGGCTAGACGTGGCGGTGAACACTTTTGGGCTGTTGTTTTTTATTACCACTCGAGCCGGCAGCGTTAACCGGCCGCATAGCAAGGCCTTCGTCGGCATCGGTGCGTTTAATCTCGTCAGTGCAGAGCGGTTTCACCAGACCGTTGGATTTGAATGGTTACGGCTGGAGCCCGGCGATGACGTGGGCTTAGGCATGATCATGAAACACGCCGGGGGAACGACGCGCCTCGCGTTTGCTTACGAGGATCTGTCCGTCCAGTGGTACACTTCAGTCGCGGCCATGTTCAAAGGGCTGGAGAAGAACCTCTTTGGCCCCGGTTCTGATTACCGCTGGTGGCTGATGCTTCTCCAGGTGGGAATGATATGGGTGCTAGTTGTGGCTCCTTATTTTTCTTTGGCTCTCGGCCTCGCGCGCGGATTGGCGCCCCTCTGGATCGCCGGCGCCGCCGCGATCGGCGTGCATCTGATATTCTCCATTTTCTTCGTTCCCGAGCGAAAAACGAAAAGGCTTAGCCTGTTGCTGTTTCCGGTGGGCGTGCTCTTGATTACCTCGATGATGTTGCGCGCGGGCTATCAGTGCGTTAAAAACGGCGGCATCGACTGGCGCGGCACTCATTACCCCCTCGACCAACTACGGAGCGGTCAACGCGTGACATTCTTGAATCCGACCATCGTAAAAATCATCAACCTAGTCGGGTTTGGTAGATGAGAAGGAGTGACCATGCGTCCACATGGTGGACCGGTGGTAAGTGGGATGCGAAGCTGAAGTCTGTCTCATCACGCTGCCAAAGTACTATCGAGAAAAGATCGGTTGTGTAGAAGTTGGAGGTGCCAATGTTTCTCATCCACATTTCCCCTGAACACGCGGAGATCGTCGCTCGGGCAGTGGTCTCCGCGTGCCGTCTGGAAGGTTGGCAATCTCCCGTGCAGCCGAAGTTGCTGCACACACTTTTTAACCGACTGCTCGGTCAAGATCTTGATTTCGAAACAATTGAGCCGCTGTCTTCCGCCGAGGCGGCGGGAACATTAGGTAGTTCCGCGGAGCGCGAGGAATTGATCCAACTGATGGTTGCCATTGAAATCCTCTGTAATCCCATCCCGGAACGGTTGGAGCGATCGGTGGTCCAAGGTTCGCTATCCCATCCAAGAGCCCGCGGATTCTTGAGCTCGATCCTTTCGGGGCTATGAAGTTGCCGTCAGGCAAGTAGACAAAGCTGGCACAAGCTGCGACTCTACTCTGCATACGCGCGATACAGATCCTCGATTTCCTGCTTTATCTGGCTGATTTTCTTGGATAGTGCGCTGATCTGAGTGAGATTATTGCGATTCGCTTCGATCATGAGTTGCTCATTGTATTTTTTTAGCTCATTTTCATTTTTCATGATCTGGGCTTCGAGCTTCTCGATTCTAGCTTTTTCTCTGCGCTCCGCTTTTTCGCGCTCCTTTTTCGCGTTGTAATTGCCTCGCGACGTAGGCCTCTTCCGTACACCCGTGCCGTCGTCTTCGTCCTCCCAGCCGATCTTTTCTAAAAATTCGTCGTAACCTGTGTTAAAGACATCAACTCTGCCGCGGTGAAAGACGATAAGTTTGGTGGCCAGGGCGCGAAGAATTCGTTCGTTGTGGGTGACAATCAGCAAAGCGCCGGGAAAATCTTGCAGACTCTCGATCAATGCGTCGATGGATTCCATGTCGAGATGGTTGTTGGGTTCATCCAATAAAAGCAGATTAGAAGGATGCGCCAGGATCTTTCCCAATAAAGTTCGGCTTTTTTCACCGCCCGACAATACGGAAATTTTCTTTAAAGCCAAATCGCCGCCAAACATCATTGTGCCGCAAATGTTTCGGACTTGGGTACGCGTCAGAGCCGGGTTGGTTTGTTCAATTTCCTGCTCGATGGTCAACTTTTGATTGAGCCGTTGAATGTTGGTTTGGCCGAAATATCCCAGCTTCATGTCGGGATGAGATTTGAGCTCACCCGTCAGTGGTTTAAGTCCGCCCGACAATACATTTAACAAGGTCGATTTGCCTTTGCCGTTGTTGCCGATCACGCCGAATCGGTCGCGCGCGTTGAGGGTTAGATTGATATGCCGAAACAAGAAATTGTCGGCCGTGTAGCCAAACGAAATATTGCGTGCCTCAAGTAATGTTTTAGCGGCAAACGGGGCGTGTCTAAATTCGAAATCCAAAGACTCAATATCGGCGAGCCCTTCGAGTTTGGGAAGGCGTTCGAGCATCTTGATGCGAGACTGAACCATTTTGGCTTTTGATGCCTGAGCTCGAAATCGATTGATGAAAGCCTCAGCATGGGCCCGTTTGCGCTCTTCATTAGCGCGGGTCTTCTCGTGGATTTCGTCTTCAAGGACGATTTGCGCATAAGCCTTGGCGGTGCCGCCTTCGAATTTGCGAACTTTTTTACGATGGATAACCGCGGTATGGGTCGTGACACTGTCCATAAAGTCACGATCATGGGAGATCAAAATAAGCTCGCCGTTGAAATTAGCCAGAAACCTGGCCACCCAACGGACCGATGTGATGTCGAGGTAGTTGGTCGGTTCATCGAGTAACAGCAGATTGGGCTCGGAAAGTAACAGTTTCGCCAGGTTAATTCGAATTTGAAACCCGCCGGAAAACTCCCGCGGCGCTTTTGCAAGATCGCCTTGGGCAAATCCCAATCCAAACAAGATGGCTTCTGCCTTGTAGATAGAATGGAATTCCTCTTCCGGCAGCCCTAAAGCCGCCTCCTCCAAAATCGTCGGCTGGGTAAAGTCCAGATGTTGCCCGAGATGTCCGATGCGATAATTACGCGGGATAATTATCTCCCCGGAGTCGGGCTCTTCCTGTCCTAAGATGAGTTTGAAGAGAGTCGATTTACCATGACCGTTTCGTCCGACTAGACCCAAACGATCACCGGCATTCATCTGAAAGCTGACGTCAGTGAAAAGCTCGCGAGAAAAATACGACTTAGAAAGCTGATTGATCTTAATCACGATATGTTTTTACAGGATAAAATTACGTAACCAAGTGAACCAGTCTGAAAGGTAATAGTCTTCTTACGTTAGATTTGGCGCTTAGCCGGAAGCCTTGCGTCGGATATGGCAGCGACTTGAGCGGGGCATATCACCGTGCTTAAGTGTACCGAATCGGCGTGAGCAGTCAACCATGATCAGAAGGCCGCAGGGCGACGCTTTTCAATGAGACCTTTCACCCTGCCACAACTCAATGCCCTATCTAATCGCTGTAGGCAGCGCGAACGTCATCGATTAAGCAATCAACGGAGTCAGACAAAGAGAGAGTAAGATTGGCAAGCAAACGAAGCGTCTCGGCTTGACGGGGCGGGTTGGCTGCCCCGTGACACCCGTTACCTGGCGCCGTTTGTCACCGGATCTGGAAGATCTCTTTCCAAATCTTTTGGTATTTTGGAAATTCCTTGATGTCGTCGATGGTAAGCATATAGGTCGCGGTGGGACGGACTTTCTCAAGCGGCTCCACATTAGGGTGAGCGGGAGTTTCGCCGGCCTGCGCCCACACTCGCTGGCCTTCTTCGCTGATGGCCCAACGCGCCCAAAGCAAAGCCGCATCCGGATGCGGCGCGCCCTTTAGAACAGAAACCGCTCCGCCTATTTCACCCACTCCTTCGGCTAGCAGGGCCTGAATCGGTGCACCTTTTTTTATCCGCGGTGGAAAATGATGGGAATAGCAGGTGAAACATACAGCGCTCTGGCCTCCTACCAGAAGTTCAACCAGGTCTGAATGCCCGCGGTGAAACTCGACTTGGTTTGCGGCAATTCTTTTGAATAGATCCATGGCTCTTTCATCGCTGTTGTATTTGCGCTTGGCGAACGCGGCCAGCATTTGGTAGTCCCGGTCTTCGCCGATTAAATTGCCTTTCCATTTTGAGTTGGCGACATCCTCGTAGCTCTTCGGCTCGTCCCCTTTCTTCACCAGATTCGTGTTCCAACCCGCGATGTAAAACTGAGTATCGGTCGCGACCCAGAAGTCGCTTTTCATCTGGGCCGGGTAGGCCGCGGCTTCCGGCACCGTCAATGGCGCGATCAGATTTTGCTCGCTGATTTGCGCCATATAGGGCAACGACCCGCCGAAGACATCCGCAAGCACTCGTCCGCCACGCGCTTCGGAGAGAACACGGGCAAGCAGTTGATTTGGCGTCGAGTCGATATGATTGACGGTCACTCCGGGAAATCTCTTCATGAACCCCGGGAGAATCACCTCCATGGAGCGAGCCGATAAAGGGGCATAAAGAGTAAGCTTACCGTCTTTCTTCGCCTTTTCGTAAAGCTGATCAATAAATTCTCCCGGAGCACTGGCAGCAAAGGCCGCGGTCAGAGTCAAGACCGAAACAAGCACGAAAAAAACGATTCCTAGCCCGAACGAGATTAACGAAGCATTATGTCGAGGCATGTGGAGCTCCCTCTGTCGGATTCTTCTGGTAGGTTTGCGGCAGTGCGATTCTTGTGCCAGACGAATTGGATTCAATATCGTGTCTTTCGGGCGTCGAAATCTTCGGTTTTTATCAAGCTGCTCATTTTGTATTCAGAAGACTGAATAAGGATTAGGCAGAGAGTGCACCGCCCACGGATCGCGATATCGGCTCAATTTATTTGCCCGCGGGCAACATGGAAAAATCGAGGAACTTCTGAGGGTCGAGGTCGGCGGGGACGGATCTTTCTTGGCGCAGCAGGTCCAAGTATCCGCGGGCGATTTTGGGTGGCAGTCGGCCGTCTTTGTTAAACATGCTGACCAGGGTCTCGTAGGTTCCGTTGGCTTCAGCCGGTGTGATCTTGAACTTGTCCGCAATCATTTTGACGGATTCTGTTCGATTGGCGCGTATCCAAGTGACTGCGTCGACCAGCGCCGCAATGGTCTTTTGAACTTTGTCCCGTTGATTCGTGATCTCCGTTCTGGAAGCGATTAAGCCGGAGGTCGGAATATCCAGTAGATCGCCGATCAGCATAAACTTTTTAAAGCCCTTCGACACGGCTTTGTCGTCGAAGGGCGGTGTAAGCACGGCGCCGGCGACCTGGCCGCTTGCGAGAGATGCGAAGCTCGAAGCGGTGCCTCCCGTCATGATGAAGCCGACATCTTTATCGCTGATCTCTACTTTTTTGAACCACGCCATCATCAAGTAATGGCCCGTCGTCCGAATACCCGAGATTGCGACCTTTTTGCCGATGAGGTCCTGGGGCTTGTTGATGTCTTTACTGGTTACGAGCATCCACGGCGTAACGTTGTAAAAATTCAGCACGACAACCAGCGGCAAGCCGGCGACCGCCGCCGAGATCCCGGTCGACAGCGAGGGGAAAAAATCGATATTGCCTCCCATGATGGCCTGCGGTTGAATGCCGGTATTCATCTGAATGTATTCCGCCTCGAGACCGTTCTTTTTGAGCAAGCCCTTCTCTTGGGCCACATAAAAAGGCATGTAGGTAAGGGCCAGCGAAGGCAGCCCGACTCGGATCTTTTGCAGGCTTTCCGCTCCCTCCACCAATCCCGGTAATAGCAGATTTATCCAAAGCAGAATGACGATCAATGGTGTTTGGGGTTTCATCCTGTGTTCCAAATAGGTCTCTCCGCCAATCCACTGCCACAAGCAGAACTGGACGGTTGGACCTCGGATTTCATTTGCCCGCCTCTAACTCTCTTAACGCCAGGCGCGCATAAGAAAAATCCCGCACCTCGTCCAACGGCCTTTTCTTATCGCTCAACCTTTCCATCAAGCTTTCCATTTCGGCGTCGGTCATCTGACCATCTTTGGCGAGCGCCTTAAGCTCGACGTCGTAGGATCGCGCGGCGGCTTCCGGAGATTGCGGCACCGCCTGCGCCATGATGCGGATCGTCTCCTGGCGGTTTTCCTCGATGAAGCGGTTTGCTTTAAGCAGCGCCCGTAATGTTCGTCTAAGCATCTGCGGATTTTCTTTAAGCAAGCGGTCCGCAGCGAACAATCCCGACGATGGTACGCCCACTTCCGGCGGACCCGCGATCGCTTTGAGACCCATTTGTTGCAGCATGACGTCGTGCGGCGGAGAAACAGACACGGCCTGAACGACTCCGGACAAAACCGCCTGGGTCCTCAACGCTGGTTCACCCACAGCGATGGCTTGCACGAGACTGGGATCCAATCCTTTGGAGCGGAGCAACTCCTTACCGATAAGATGGTCACCGCCGTTGACCGCGGTGACTCCCAGCTTCTTGCCCTTGAGGTCCTGGATATCTTTGATGACTTCCGGGCGCACCATCAAAAAATAGATGCCCTTCTTGAGCAGAATGAACACCGTTTTCATCGGCAGTCCCTGGATGATGCCGCGGAACGTGCTCACGAAGGATGTGGTGAAGGTTACATCCCCGTTCAATACCGCCATCGCGCCGAGCCGCGGATTGACCTGAATGAACTCGATCTCCAGTCCCTCGTCTTTGAAGAAACCTCTCGCTTGAGCGGTATAATAGGACGTGTTGGTGTTGCTCCGGCTCGAGAGAGAAATTCTAATCTTCTGGGTCTGGGCATGGAGCGCTCCTAAGGGGCACATCGTGGCGATCGATAAAATAAGAAATCCGAACCCGACTTTCCGCCGCGTTACGGTTGTTGTCATTTGGTCTCTAGGCCGCGTTGCTTTTTGCCTTCCGCGGATAGAGCGCATCCACCATCGCGCGTTTGTGATACAGCGGCGTGCCCAAGTACTGATACAGCGTATGCGCCAGCACGCTGTGAGCCATCAACGGATGTTTGTAGTCCGTCCCGGGCCCGGCGAAGACCATGTGCGAAAAATTGCACGACTGATAATAGGCCTCGCTGGCCACAGCCTTGGCTTGATGCATGTTTGCAGCGGCCTCTATCCCTGAATCGATTTTCCATAATGTTTCATAAGTGATCCAGCGCGCGCCGTCCAGGTGGATGGATATATCGACGCAATGGTCCTGGACCCGCTGGAACCGCCCGATGGGCTGGCCGAAGACCACTCGGGTGCGGGTGTATTCATTGGTCATTTCGAAAATCTCCTGGCACGCACCGACTTTATAGGCGCAGAGGACCGGCAGTGCCTTGAGGAGCGCCCTTTCGACCACCCCCCAATCGCCGACGAAGTTGTCTGCGGTGATCGCCACATTGTCGAAGCGAACTTCCGCGGCGCCGATCATAAAGCCCGGAGCCGGTTTGACTGAAACACCGGGCGCGTTTCTGTCTACCAGCGCAAGCGCGACTCCGCCGCTCTCGGTTCGGGCGGCGCAAATGAAGCTCGTCGCGGCGTCGCCATCGTAGACGAAGCGCTTGGTCCCGTTCAGCACGAAACCGCTGACCGTTTTAGTCAGGCGGGTTTGTGCCGATCTGGGTCCCCATTGAATCGGATCGTCCGATAGGGCCGGGATAACGATGTCCCGGCCGTTACAGATTTGCGGTAGCACCGCTTTTTTCTGCGCGGATGAACCGCCGGCCAGAATAATCTCAGCAGCCAATACTCCCGACGAAAAATAGGGACCCGGCAATGGCCCGCGGCCAAGCTCTTCAAACACCGCGGCGCAATCCGTGCAGGAAGCGCCACCGCCGCCGTACTCTTCGGGCAGCATCATCCCAAGCCAGCCGACCTCGGCGGTCTTTTGGTAAAGCTCCGGCATGAAGGCAATCTTCTTTTGGAACCATTCGGTTATGACGTAGGAGGGCGCTTCGGATTTTACAAAGTCTGCTGCGACCTTTTTCATCATGCTCTGATCTTCATTCAGTCTGAGATCCATGTTTTGTTCCTTTCTCCGCTACACCGTAGTCGGTGCGGTCTCTTGCGCCGGCCGGCCCAAGCCGAGGCGGCGGGCGATGATCAGCCGGTCGGTATCCAACGTACCGCCGCCGTGGAGCCAACCGGGCCCACTGCGCACGGTGTACTCAAAATCGGCTTCCTCATGGACCGAAGCGTCCGGCGCCAGCGCGTCAAACCCCAGGATCTGCTGCACCCGCTCCGAGTTGCGCAATCGCACCATTCTCTGGAAGTAAAGAAACTGCGGGCCACCATAGGGATGGGGATTGCGCACATAGCGATGCCAGAAGTTGCGCAAACCCATGAGCCGCTGAACGTCGAGGTCGATCAGCATATCGGCGATCACGTCCCGCACGTCTTGATCCTCCATCAGGCTTTCGCCGTCGAACTCCGACTTCTGGCAGTGCGCGATGAGCCGCTTGAACAGCGGATTTTCCGCCACGCTGCCGCCGCCGCCATGCTCGAGCTCTAAATAGCTGTTCGCGACCTTCCAGCCGTTGTTCTCGCCGCCGACGAGATACTTGGCGGCACCCGCACATTGTCGAAGAACACCGCGTTCTTGATCCCCATCATCAGATGCAAATGCTGGATGGTGATGCCGGGAAGATTCGCGGGGATGTAGAGCCAGCCCAAGTTCTCGTGCCGTTTCCCTGCGGGATTGGTGCACACCAGAGTCCAAAGGCAATCCGGGGGAAGATGGTGGCCAACCATGATTTTTTGCCCGTTCACGACGAAGTCGTCGCCATCGCGAATCGCTTTGGTCAAGCAGTGCGCCACGTCGCTGCCGCCCTGGGGCTCGGTCAACACCTGCCAAACGGCCAGCTCGCCGCGCAGCATCGGCGGTAGAAACTCCATCTTCTGCTCTTCGGTGCCGAACTTTAGAACCGCCGGCGCGACCAGACGGGCTAAAGTGTAAAAGATCGAACCGAGGGGCAGGCCGTAGCGGTCGATTTCAGTTTCTAGGACAAATTGATGATCGAGAGTCAGGCCCGCGCCGCCGTACTGAACAGGATAGGTCGGAAACAGCCAACGTTTCTGTCCGAGCTTGTTCGCCAGCTGCCGACGGAACTGGTACTCGTCGTTGTTCTCCCGCGTCGACCAGCGCGCCGACCAGCGCAAATGTTCGCTGCCACGCATGTTCTCCTCCAGCCACTCGCGCACCTCCTTGCGAAACGCGCGGATCTCCGGCGTATCCGGTTGTAAATCGAAATCCATAATCTAAACTCCTTTCTCCTGAGCTCTGTATTTTATTTGTCGTTTATCCGTCGCCTGAAGCTTTACCGCAAAAACCTCCTGCTCACACATCCCACTCGCCTTCCCTGAGGCGCGGAATGACCGGATGTAAGATGCGATAAGAAAGCCCCCAGAGCCGATGGGAGCCCACCTGGTAAGATACTACCTGTTGCGGTTGTTGCCAGGTAGAAAAGTGCTCGATCCTTTTGGCGTGGGCATCCGGTTGCAAAAGATCGCTGAGCTTTACATCGATAATCTCCGCGATCTCGCGCTCGGCAAGTTGCCAGCGGTCCGGCACTTGGATGCGCGCTAAGTACGGAAACACGCGGTAGCCCGTGGTTCGGGTTTCCACAACCGGTAGCTCGGCGAGGACATCGGCTCTGTCAATCAGCAACCCAAGCTCTTCCCTTACCTCTCGAATCGCGGTGTCCAGCATGGTTTCATCTTCTGGATCGTGCTTTCCGCCAGGAAACGCAATCTGTCCCCCATGCACACCGCCGGGCTGTCTTAAAATCATCACAATATGCAGCTCACCGTCCCTAGAGCGATACACCGGAATGACAAGCGCAGCATCTATCATCGCGAGGCCCTGTACTTGCTTGTACTACAACGACACTTGATCAGGCAAAGCGAAAAAGTCGCTTTCACCTAGTGCAGTGACTCTTAAATGAAATCACTTATTGTTCGACACAACAAAGCGGCAATTCTCGAACAGGGGGAATAGACTCGCGCCAAGACGCAAAGCACGCTAAGTTCGGAGGGAAGAGTGAATTATCTTGGAACAATTATTGACCGTTATTCTCCGACCTTTGCGGC
>AR_comb_assmDRAFT_10167682_pt1 | contig 11643 bp, 12 predicted proteins | sample ArasoioldDNA_FD_10543 | JGI IMG/M metagenome (IMG submission 10543) | reverse complement strand
ATGACTCGTGGGCAGGTTAGCATGTCCACGATGCTGCGCGACACTCTCTACCGCCTGCCCCGTCAGCCCGGGCTCCAGTTGCTCCAGCGCCGCGGCGATAGCGGCGCTCGTGAACTGACCACATGGCGCGTGCGGCTCGCGCCTGGCGGGGAGCAACGATTCAACGCGCAGGCCGAGGAGTCGGTGCTCGTCGTACAGAACGGCAGTGCGTCGATTGCAGTAGCGGGACGGACATTCGAGGTCAGCCGCGTGGACGTGTTCGAGGAACGCGCGAGCGCCGTCTATGCGCCGCCCGGCGAGGCGCTCACGATCTCGGCCCGATCGGAATTCGAGGCGATTCTGGTGTCGACCCCGGCACAACGGCGCGGTGCGCCCGCATTGATTGCTCCGAGCGACGTGCGCATCAACTCGCGCGGACGGGGCAACTACGCGCGGGAGGTGCACGACATCTTCGTCACCGACCCGTTTGCCGAGCGGATCATGGTCGGCGAGACGTTCAACCCGGCGGGGCACTGGAGCAGCTATCCGCCGCACAAGCATGATGGCAAGGACGGCGAACCGGTGCTCGAAGAGGTGTACTACTTCCGTATCGATCCGCCGCGGGGGTTCGGTCAGCAGCTGCTCTATACCGCGGACGGCGAATGCGTCTGCCACGTCGTCCGCGACGGCGATGCCGTGCTCCTGCCGTACGGTTATCATCCGGTATCGTCGCCGCCCGGCTACCGGCTCTATTACCTCTGGGCGATGGCGGGCGCCGAACGGCGGCTGGCGCTTCACGAAGACCCCGCGCATCGCTGGATTCATGAAGGAACGACCCCGTGACGAAGGTGCTGCTTGATCGACACGAGACCGTCAAACGAATCGAACAACTCGGCATCGTGGCCGTTATCCGGCTGCGCGATCCGGGGAAGCTCCGCGCGGTGGTGGACGCGATCGTCGCCGGCGGCGTCCAGGCTCTCGAGGTGACGATGACGGTGCCGGGAGCCGTCGAGTTGATTCGCGGCCTTGCCCCGACGTTGCCCGAGGGATTCCTGCTGGGCGCGGGCACCGTGATCGATCCCGCGACTGCGCACGCGGTCATCGATGCCGGGGCGCAATTCGTGATTTCACCGGTGTTCAGGCGCGCGGTCATCGAGGCGTGTCATGAACGCGGTGTTCCCGCGGCGCCGGGCTGCTTCACGCCGACGGAAATCCTCGAGGCGCACGACGCGGGCGCCGACATCGTCAAGGTGTTTCCGGCGACGACGCTGGGGCCGCAATACATCAAGGACGTGCGCGCCCCGCTGCCCCAGGTGAAGCTCATGCCCACCGGTGGAGTCACCCCTGACAACGCCGGTGATTGGATTCGCGCCGGTGCGGTCGCCGTGGCCGCGGGATCCTCGCTGCTCGACGCGAACGCCATCGAGAGCGGACGGTTCGAGATCATTACCGCGAACGCTCGCCGGTTCGTCGACAACGTGGCCGCCGCCAGAGTGAAATGAGCGCCACGGTCATTACGTTTGGCGAACTGATGCTGCGTCTCGGGCCCCCCGGGTTCGAACGGCTCCTGCAATCGCCGATGCTCTGCGCCACGTTTGGCGGAGGGGAAGCGAATGTGGCCGTCAGCCTGGCGCAGTTCGGCCTCGACAGCCACTACGTAACGCGGCTTCCGTCGAACGCCATTGGCGACGCCGCGGTGCGCGCCCTGCGCGCCGAAGGGGTGGTGACTGACGTCATCGCCCGCGGCGGAAGTCGAATGGGCATCTACTTTACCGAGACCGGCGCCAGCCAGCGCGCGTCCACGGTGCTCTACGATCGCGCGAATTCCGCGATCAGCGAGATTCCATTCGACGCCGTCAACTGGGATCGGGTCATGTCTCGCGCCGAATGGTTTCACGTCACTGGCATCACTCCGGCGCTCGGACCAAACGCTGCCGCGGCGACGGTCGCCGCCGTGACCGCTGCCAAACGCGCCGGCGCCAGAATCAGCGTCGATCTCAACTACCGCAAGAAGCTCTGGAGCACGGCCGAGGCGCAACAAGCCATGCGCCCCCTGATGCGCGACGTCAGTGTCGTCATCGCCAACGAGGAAGATTTGCAGTGCGTGCTCGGCATTGACGTCGAAGGGGCGGACGTCACCGCGGGGACGTTGAACGTCGACGCCTATCGCGCCGCGGCCGAACGCGTCACGCGCGAGCTCGGTCCGCAGATGGTCGCCATCACGCTGCGCGAAAGCCTTTCCGCGAGCGACAACGGCTGGAGCGCGGTGTTGTGGGATGGCAAGACGATGCACCAGAGCCAGCGATATGTCGTGCGGCTGGTGGATCGAATCGGCGGCGGCGACAGCTTCGCCGCCGGACTGATCTACGGCCTCGTCACCGGCCGGTCCCATGACGATGCGCTGCGCTTTGCCGTCGCGGCGAGCGCGTTGAAGCAGACGATTCCCGGCGATTTCAACCGCGCCAGCGTAGCCGAAGTGGATGCGCTGGCCGGCGGTGATGCGTCGGGACGAGTACAGCGTTGAGTGCCGATGGCTGAGTGAACAGGCGTCACAAACTCCCTAGAACTCCCGCTTCGGCGCGGTCTGGTCCGCGCCGACTCGCCCGACGACGATGTCGGCCTTGAAGTAGTTCTCGCCCTTGATCGGCCCTCCCGCGAGGCGGCGAAGCATCGTGAGCTGGCCGACGTGCGTCAGCGCGTCGGCGACCGGCCCTTGAAAGAGCTGCTCGACCGGGGACCCGAGCGGCGCCGAGTCCGCCAGCCGTGCGTCGAACTTCCGCAACGCTTCGAAAAACCGCTTGCTCTCCTCGGGCCAGGGAAGGGGCGTCGAGTCCTGCCAGCGCTGGGCGCCTTCGGCGAGCGACAGGCCCCAGTCCAGCAGGTCACCGATGTGCGCGAGAATCTGGCCCGGTGTCCGCGACTTGTCGCCAACGCGGAAGTCAGAGAATCGATCCGGCGCGTCCCTGATGGCCTTGCCGCCGCGGTAGGCCAGCGTCGCCAGCGTGTGTCGCAGAAGCGCTCGTCCGTCAGTTGCCACGATCAATCCTCAATCGCCAATCACAATCGGCAATAGCAATCAGCAATCACAATCGACAATCCGCAATCACAATCGACAATCCCGCAATCAGCAATCAGCAATCCCAATCGACAATCCGCAATCATGCAGATCCGCAATCCGCAATCCGCGATCAGCAATCGAGAAGGATGGCTCCGTCCTCGACGGTAAGCTGCACACCCGCTCCCTTGGCGGCCTCCTGCAGCGCGGCATCCAGCATGACGATCGGATCGCCGCCGAGGGCGAGCCGCCGCATCAGGCCCTCACCCTTCCTGGCGCCGATCGACAGCGTGATCTTCAGGCCGCGGCGCTTGCACTTCACCGGAGTACCGTCCTCGAGCTTCGTATTCATCGGCTTGAGGTACGCATCGACATAGTGCGCGCCGATGCCGGATTTGTCGTCGGTTTGCTGCGGGAGCTTGGTCGCGGCAGCGGGGTTGAGGTCACACAAGCGATGCTTCACGGTCGATGTCTCTAGGAGTCCTGTAACTATCGCTCGCGACGAGCCGCGGCGAGATACATGTCTATGGCTTGCCGGAACGCACGGATGTGGTCGGGAGTGCTCCCGCAGCATCCGCCGATGATGCTGGCTCCGGCCTCGAGTAGTGGCACGACGCCGGCGACCATCTGCTCGGGCGTCTCATCGTACACGACCTTGAGCTCGACCAGTTTCGGTTGACCCGCGTTCGGTTGTGCCATGACTGGCAAATCCGTCGTGCCGTGATAGCGCAGCACGGCCTGCCGGGCCCGTTCCATGTCCATGCCGGTGCCGCAGTTGAGCGCGACGATGTCGGCGCCGTGCGCCTCCATGAAGTCGGCGGCGCGTTCTGGATCGACGCCCATCATCGTGCGAAACGTCGATCCGTCGCGGGTGACGTCGTACGCCATCGACCCGATGATGCAGGGCGCCCCGGCCTCGCGAGCCGCGTTCACGCCCAGCCCCAACTCCTCGAGTGAGGTCTGCGTCTCGATGATAATTGCGTCGGCGCCAGCCTCGATCAAGGCTTCCGCCTGCTCACGAAATGCCTCCCGCACCTGAGTCTCGGTGAATTCGCCATAGGGCTCCATCAATCCGCCGAACGGTCCGATGTCGCCAATCACGTACCCCGCTCGATCTCCAAACGCCTCGCGCGCGATTCTGACCCCGGCGGCGTTAATCGCGGCGACGTCATCGGCCTGGGAGTGACGATTGAGCATGATGCGGCTGCCGCCGAACGTGTTCGTCAACAGGCAGTCTGCTCCCGCCTCCGCGTAGCGGCGCTGGATGGCCAGCACCCGCTCGGGATGCCGCAGGTTCCAGGCTTCGCCGCAGTTTCCCTGCTCGAGTCCGGCCAGCATCAACTGCGTGCCCATCGCGCCGTCGCACAGGAATGGCCGTTCCCGAATCGCGTCCTGCAATCGTCTCTTCACGAGCGCTCCGATCTCAACCGGTCTGCTGCGCTTCCACTCGTGCCTGCTTTGCCAGCGCGTAGTGGATGGTTTCCAGCACCAGTCCCCACTTGTGTTGCCGGCTGTCCGCCTCGCAGTAGCACCCTGCCGGACTGGACGGTCGCGACCATCGCACCACGTCGTCGAGCGGTTGCCCATGCAGCGGCCGTTCACGCTCGATCGACGCCATCATGGCTTCGCGATCGCGGATGTACTCACACATCGAGGTGTGGCCTTCGTCGCCAGGCGCCGGCCGGCACCCTTGCTCCCGGATCGGATAACCCTCCGCGCGCGGACCCAACGTCACATGATAGTGAAACTTCAGCGGCCGTCCCATATTGGTGCAGGTCGTACCTTCGTATTGGAAGACCGCGTCCACCGAACCGTCGTTCCTGGTCGCCAGCGTCAGACGTTCTGTGCTCCATCGCTGCAGGGCTTTCAGGCTGACGCTGTATCGACCGTTCTGGTCGAGCGGCTCGGTTTCGACCGAAACATCTTCCGCGATCGGTAACTCGGGGCTCGAAGCTCTGCTCGTTCGCCGGTATGGCGCGCGCCGGTACTGGCACCCGATGAAGGAGCAGTTCTCGCACGGGCTCAGATCTGTCAGGCGGCGGACGCGATCGACGTGGCGGGTCACCCCGAACACGGCCAGCAGCGACTTTTTGGGCCGGAGCATGCCGGACTCGAACGCCTGCACTGGAAGCGTGCCGTGATAGCTCCGGCCGATCAGCTCGAGGAGACGTCCCTGCTCGTCGATGTTCCACTCGGGATAGCCGGGGCTGTAATGCGGAAGAACGGCCGCCGACTCACCGTCAGCCCACGCGCATAATCGCGCACCGGTCATCGTCACCAGGTGCTCGACCACTGCGGATCCGTATACTTCGAGGAAGAAATACTCGTCCGGTTTTCCATCGCGCCAGCGGGCCTGCGCTTCTTCTTCGAGTTCGGGCCCGGCGCTTGCCGCAATGAGAATCGCGCTGTGGGCCCCGGCGGAATGGAAGGTGTTGCGCACTCTGGCGCTGGTGAAAGGTACTCCGTCGACGGTAATCGAGTGGTCACCGATCTGGAGGTCTCCGGCTTCGCGCGCGTAAACCCAGGGACGTCCGTGGGTCGAGAACCAGCCGCGCGCCCAATCCGCCAGCTCCTTCGCGCGATCCCTCAGGACCCAGCCGCGCGGGTATCCCAGCAATCGAACGTATTCGACTGCCTGGACGTCAACGTCCGGACTCGTGTCGTTGATCTCGATCACCCACTCACCCGAGCCGCGGATTCAACCGGCCTGAACTGGCAGCCGTCAACGAAGAAGTCAAAGAACCCGGGGTGGGTTTCGAGACGGCAGTGCTCGATCCGTTTCACCAGCGACTCGATGTCCTGGCGTTTCGCCAGCGACACGAGCGCGATCGTCGCCCCTTCGAGCGCGGCATTGCCGACCTGCACGATCTTGTCATCGGGAAGATTGGGAATCAGGCCGATTCGCTTCGAGGCGTCTTTCTTCAAGTGGCGCCCGAAGCCTCCCGCCAGATAAAAGACCGCGATGTCATCGAACTGGATTCCGTAATGACTGAAGACGACTTGAAGGCCGGCGACGTTGGCCCCTTTCGCCTGTGCCAGCTCGTTGACGTCGCGTTCGAGAAAGTACACACGGCCATCCGCATCAAGTGTGATGCGGTCGATCTCGCCGGTGAATCTGCCCATCACGTTCATCCGGTCGGTTCGGAGGAGTTCGCTCAGGAGATCGACGAGGCCCGATCCGCAGATTCCCTCAGGCTTGCTCCCGCCGATCACTTCCAGCCGGAACGTCCCGTCGTCGTTCAGCCGCACGTCTTCGATCGCGCCCTCGAGTCCGGGCATGCCGCAGGCAATGGCGCCGCCCTCGAAGGCGGGGCCGGCCGGACAAGAGGCCGCCAGGATTCGATGGCGATTGCCGACGATGAGCTCGGTGTTGGTGCCGATGTCCATGACCGCCACCAGACGATCTTCCTGGGCCAGGCCGACAGCGAGAAGACACGCTGCCGCGTCTGCCCCGACGTGTCCGCTGACGATCGGAAGACCATAGACGCGGGCGTTCGGATGAACTGGCAGCAGGCTGCGACGGCCGGTCGTCGTCAGGCTTGTCGTCGTCCTTTTACCCTCCGCCATTTCGATCTCAGTGATCGATCGATAGGGGTTCTGTCCAATCGAGTACACACTCTGGCGAAAAAACAGATCCCGCATCGTCGAGTTGCCGACGAGGACGACGTCGTAGATCGATCGAGGATCGACAGGGAGTTCGGCTATGGCGTGGCTCAGATAGCCGGCAAGAGTGCGCATCAGGAGGCGGCCCGGATGGAGCGTGTCGTAGTGGATCCGCGACATCACGTCCGAACCGCCAAACCGTTGCGGGTTCTCAAAGGACGTCTCCGCGACGAGTCCGCCGGTTTCGAGATCGACCGCGCGCACGACAATCGTCGTCGTGCCAACGTCGATCGCGAGACCGTGGATCGCGCCGCTGGTCCGATCGATCGTCCCGCCGTTGACCCGGTCGACAATCCGATCACCGTCTCTCACGACGGCGGGGTCGAGCATGGTGGTCTGATGTGTGACCGGCAAGTGCAGGCTTTCGCGCTCGATGCGCATCTGGCCGCGGCGCATCGTCTGGCACTCGACCTCGCCTGCGTCCGCAACAATCCGAGCCTGGCACGAGAGGCGGAACGGACCGCTCCGGGCGTCGAGGTGCCGCTCGAATTCGGTGGGGAGGGACAGCAAGTCGCTGCCGCGCGTCACTTCAACGACGCATTCCTTGCACTTGCCCTGCGTGACGCACGAGGTCGGCACGTGCACACCCGCCTGGCCGGCGGCAGCGAAGAGCGACTGGCCTGACGAAACCGCAATGCGGTTTCCATTGACGATGAGGGTGACGGGCATTCGAGTGGAGCAGGTTTACCAGTCGGCGTCAGCTTCGAGCTCGAGTTTGATCTCGCGCGCGACCTCTTCGGCCGTTCCCTCTCGTTCGTGCTCGTCGCCCCAGTGCCACTGCGACAGGTAGTCGTCGGTGCCTTGCAGCCCTCGGTGCGCGGCCAGACGATCGATCCGCTCCATGAACCGCGAGTCCAGCTGCACGGTCACGTCGTCGAGGTCGTCGGCGGCTTTGATTTGCGACGGGACCTCCTGCCAGTAGAGGATCCGGTAGGTCGCCACAACGTCACGGATTCTTGGCGAGCTGCATGAACAGATCCACCGCGGCCGACGCGTTCTGGCCGTACCCATCAGCGCCGATTTCGTCGGCAAACATCTGGCTGATGGGCGCCCCGCCGACCGCCATCTTGATGTGCCCTTTGCCGGCAGCCTCGAATCCGTCAATCACGGTCTTCATGTACGTCATCGTCGTCGTGAGCAGGGCGCTCATGCCGATGATGACCGGCTGACACTTCTCGGCGGCCGCCATGAACTTCTCGACGCTCTGATCGACCCCGATGTCGTAGACCTCGAATCCGGCCCCTTCGGCCATCATGCAGACAAGGTTCTTCCCGATGTCGTGCAGGTCGCCGCGCACCGTTCCCATCAGCAGCACGCCGGCCCGCGGCACGTCGCTGTCTTTCGCGCTCAGCAGCGGTTTGAGCACGGCCATCCCTGCCTTCATGGCGCGCGCGGCAATCAGCACTTCGGGGACATACAGGATGTTGTGCTTGAAGTCCTCGCCGACGACGCTCATGCCGGCAATCAGGCCATCGGTGAGCACCTCCTGTACGGGACGCCCCTCGGCGAGGGCGTCTTTCGTCATCTGCTCGACTTCCTTGGCATTACCCTCGTAGAGGTACTGATTCATCAACGCGTAATCAGGCATCGTTTCCTTGTGCGAGCTACACCCGGCTCGAATTGAACTCCTCGAGCGCCTGGAGCATGGCGAGAACGTTTTCGCGCGGCATACCTGGACTGACGCCGCCGCCGACAGAAAGAATGATGCCCTCGCCGCCCGATCCCTCGAGCACATCGAGCGTAGCGTCTTTGACTTCGTCGGGCGTCCCGCGCACGGCGATCTCCAGGGGATTGACGTTTCCCATGAGGCACATCCGATCGCCGACGCGCGACTTCACTTCACGAATGTCCTTCTGTTTGCCCCAGTTGAGCACGTTGAACCCGGCGTCGGGCAGGTGGTCGAGGCACGCGTCGACCTCGGCGTCGTTGTGATAGACCTTGACCCAGTCTTTCGGGAAGGCATCGCAAATGCGTTTCAGGTATGGATGGGCGAATTCCAGGTAGTGTTCTTCGTTGATGAACCCGACAATGTCGTCGAGGATGAAGATGCTTTCGACGGTATCGCCCATGACCTTGTGCTGCGCCTTGAGCCAGTCGATGATGACGCGCGTGCACAAGTCGATCAGCTTGTGGCAGCCTTTCGGATTTTCGACGAGCTCAATCATCAGGTTGGTCGTGCTGCGGACGAAGCCTGCGGTACATAAGGGCCCACGCGAGGTGATCATCGGCAGGATGTAGCCGTGATCGAGGATCTGCTGCCGGTGCATGCCGATCCGGTGCAGCGTCAGTGCGGCAAAGGCGTCAGCCTCCACCTCGTACTCGGGGAATTCGTCGATGTCCTCCAGCCGATAGAGCGTGTGATACTCGCTCGGTGTGTTGTCCTGCCAGAACTTGATCTTCGAGCCCAGCACCGAAGGCTCCGCCGCCATCCCGTACTCCATCCACCATGAGGGCACCATGATGATGTCGGGGAACTCGCGCATGATCTTCAGGTTCGAATCGAACCAGAGCTGCGGATCGAGGTAGTAGTCCAGGTGTTTGATTCCCAGATATCCGGGAATCCAGGGACTGTCCACGATGAGCGCCATGGGCACCTTGTCCAGCTTTTCCAGCCGGGCCGCGCGTTTGAAAGTGTCCCACTGGTGGGGTCGCATGTCGGAGAATTATAGTCGGTGTCCGCATGAGTCAGCTGAGGAACGACTTCGGCGATATCGACATCTACCTGTTCGACCAGCTCCTGCGCGGCCGCATCGCACCCGGCATGCGGGTCCTGGATGCCGGCTGCGGCACCGGCCGCAACCTCGTGTACCTGCTGAAGCACGGCTACGAGGTCGCCGGCTGCGACCGTGATCCGGCGGCGGTAGCGACCGTTCGCGCGCTCGCGGCACGGATTGCGCCGCACTTGCCGGACGACAGCTTCCGCGTCGAGCCGGTCGAGCGTATGAGCTTCCCCGACGCCTCGGCGGACGTCATTCTGGCCAGCGCGGTGCTGCATTTCGCAGCCGGCGACCATCAATTCGACGCGATGGTGTCAGACCTGTGGCGGGTGCTCGCGCCCGGCGGCCTGTTGTTCGCCCGGCTCGCGTCGTCGATCGGAATCGAATCGGAAATCGAGCGCGTGGACGGCAGGCGTTTCAGGCTGCCCGACGGCACCGAGCGCTACCTGGTGGACGAACAGTCGCTGGCGGACCTCACCCTGCGGCTCGGCGGGGAACTGCTGGATCCGATCAAGACGACGGTGGTGCAGCATCAGCGAGCGATGACGACATGGGTCGTCAGGAAGAATTGCTGAATTGCTGATTGCTGATGGTTGATTGCTGATTTCTGCGATTGTCGATTTGCGATTGAGATTGTCGATTGTTGATTGTCAGACGGTGGGAATCGTCAGTTCTCCGTGCCCGACCATGACCGACTGACCGCCGACTCTCACCCGAGTAATCTCGCCGGCCTTGCTGTCGATTGAGATGTGAATCCGGCTCGGACGCTTCATCTGGACGCCTTGCAGGTTGAGGACGTTTCGCGCCGCGTCGGGCGACACGATGCCATAGCGAATCAAGTAGCAGCCGAGCGGTCCGCACGCGCTGCCCGTCGCAGGATCCTCGGCAATCCCAAACGTCGGCGCCAGCATCCGGCTGTAGACAGTCTGCGCGGCGCCGGCTTCCGGCTTGCCGTCAGTGGTGAAGAAAAACGTCGGCAGCGCCTCGATGCCTGCATCCTGGCAGCATCGCGTGAACGCCTTTCGATCGACGGTCACGGCGTCGACCGCCGTTCTCGTCGCGAGACGCACGAAGATGAAGGGGTTTCCGCAGGAGACGACCTGAATGGGAGCGTCAGCGGCCAGGTCGGCGGCTTCGACGCCGATGGCCCCGGCAAACGAGGTGCGATCGGTGATGACCCCGGCAAACTTCGGCAGCGGCTGCGTCATCCAGGCGAACGACAAGCGGCCGTCCCGCCACTCGAGAGACACGGGCGTGGGTCCAATCCCGAGCTCGAAGACGAAGTCGGTGCGTCCTGGCGCGATGGTTTCCTCCGCCGCGAGGGCGAACGTCGAGCCAATCGTCGGATGGCCGGCCATGGGCAGCTCTTCGCCGGGAGTAAAAATGCGCATTTTGATGTCGCCACTGCCGGTCGGAGGAAAGATGAACGTGCACTCGGAGAAGTTCATCTCCCGGGTTATTGCCTGCATCGTCGCCGTGTCGATGCGACCTGGTTCTGGAAACACTGCGAGCTGGTTTCCTTCGAGGGGCTGGTTAGTGAAGACGTCGACGTGGAGGTAGCGGAGGGTGATCATGTCTTGGAGGTGACGAAGGCAACGGAGTTCACAACGAAGGAACGAAGAGAACGAAGACGAACGAAGAAGACAATTGTGCGCTGTTCTCTTTGCCTAATGATGGCAGCATTTGCGTGCTCTGCCTGCCGAATCAGGAAAAGTGCCGACATTTTCGCGGGTAGCCGGTTCTGCATCACTCACACGGCCGTGCTCATCGATCCATTCAATACGAATCGTCTTACAAGTACCATCATTAGTTGCGCCATCCGAGTCCATCGCGGGACTGGACCTGGCTTGCTCGAGTCGGTGTATGGCTGCAGGACGCCGGCGTCAAAACGAATGGAAGTGTCTAATCTTCTCCGTTCCCTTCGTCCCCTCCGTGACACTGTCTGGTATCCTCAACCTCAATGGCCAAACGCTCGAAGAAATCGGGACGCACGTTGTTTGACGTTGCCGGCGGTGATGGTGACGTCATTGATGCCGGCGGTCGTCCGCCCAGCGGTCCCAACGATCCCGAAGGCGTCGCTCTCCACGAGGCTGCCCAGACCCGCTACCTCAATTACGCGCTCTCGGTCATCACGTCGCGCGCGCTCCCGGATGTTCGTGACGGGCTGAAACCGGTCCAGCGCCGCATCCTCTACACGATGTGGCAGCAGAACCTGACGGCCGACGCGAA
>AR_comb_assmDRAFT_10109752_pt1 | contig 11644 bp, 11 predicted proteins | sample ArasoioldDNA_FD_10543 | JGI IMG/M metagenome (IMG submission 10543) | reverse complement strand
TCGGGCGGCGCTGCGCGCGCGGCCTTAGCTGCGAGGGCCGTACTGCGCGAGCAGCGCAGTATTGACGCAGTTCCGCAGCTTGCCCTCGGTGAGATAGGCGAGCACGGTCTCCAGCGGCTTGCGGCGCAGGTCGGCCATGCCGGCCGCGCTATAAAATGCCGCGTGAGGCGACAGCAGGAGGCGGCCGGCCAGCCAGGACTCATTGGCGCTATACGCCCGCATCAGGGGATGCGCGGGATCGGGCGGCTCTTGCGGCAACACATCCAGGCCGGCGCCCGCGATCCGGCCATCCTTGAGCGCCACGTTGAGCGCATCGATATCGACGATGGCGCCGCGCGCGGTGTTGATGAGGATCGCGTTCTTGCGCATGCGGGCGAGCGTGGTCGCGTTGATCATGCGGCGGGTCTCGTCGGTGAGCGGTGCGTGCACGCTGACCACGTCCGCGCGCTCCAGCAGCTCGTCGAGACTCCGCGTGCGCTCGAAGCCGAGGGCGAGTTCCTGCCCGTCGGGCACATAGGGATCGTAGAACAACACGGGCATGTCGAAGGCGCGGGCGCGGCGTGCCGTGGCCGTGCCGATGCGGCCCATGCCGATGACGCCGAAGCAGTTGCCGCGCACCCGCCCGATGAGCGGCGGCGCGGTCCAGTCCCAACGCTTCACCACGTTCGCGCGCAAGGCATCCTGAAAGAACGAGATTCCTCGGGAGAGCGCGAGATAGAGGGCAATGGCATGATCGGCGACGTCGGTCGTGCCGTAGTCCGGGCAGTTGCAGACGGGAATGCCTTTCTTCGCCGCCGCCGTCAGATCGATGCCGTCGAAGCCGACGCCGGCGCGCGCGATGACGCGGCAATTGTCGAGCTTGGCGATGGTCTCGGCGCTCAGGTTCATGACCTGCCACATGACGATCGCCGTGCAGGCGCGCCAGATATCGTCTGGAATGTCCACCGGCGTAGTGCCGCGCCGAAGGTCGATCTCCACGCCTGGGGGACAGACGGACTGCTCGATAGTCGCTTCACCGAGAAAGATCGCGTCCGGTATCAGGATGCGCATGGTGCTTGTTTGCCTCGTGCAGTTGGAGATCAAATGGTGTCGAGTGCAGGCATCGCGCTGCGCGGAATGATGGCGCCGGGATGCTGTATTTTTGCGGCGGCAAGGCGACTGCCGATAGCGGCCGCAGCGGCGGGTTCCTTCCCGGACAGACGGCCGTAGAGATATCCCGCATTGAACGAATCTCCGGCTGCCGTGGTGTCGACGATCTTGGAGACCGTGACAGGGGCCACCCGGGCGGCCGTCGGCGCGCCCGCGAACCAGATCAGGCTGCCCTCGCCGCCCAGTTTGACGACGATCTCGCGCACGCCGATCCCGCGCAGCCGCGCCAGGCAGGCATTGGCGTCGCACTCGCCAAGGAGACGTTGCTCGTCATCAAGCGTCGGCAGCGCGATGTCACAGCGGCGGAGCGCTTCGGTCATCCAGTGGCGGGCGTCGTCTATCCGTGGCCAACCGGCCGGGCGGTAGTTGCTGTCGAAGGCAACCTGTGTGCCGCCGGCACGGAGCCGATCGAGGATAGTCATCAGCGACTGCCGCTGGGTGTCGTCCAGAATCGATAGCGTGATACCCGACAGATAGAGGCAGGCATAGCCCGACAGCCGTTCTGCCAGCTTGGCATCGCGCCCATCGTGCAGCATGTCGCGCGCGGCAGCGGCGGAACGGAAATAGGTGAACGACCGCTCGCCGCGTTCGTCCGTGCGGATGATGTAAAGGCCGGGCAGCCGCCCAGGCAGGCGGGCGACGAGATCGGTGCCGATGCCCTCCTCCCGCCAGGCTGCGAGCATGTTGCTGCTGTAGGGATCGTCGCCGAGCGCTGTCACATAGTCGACCGCGATGCCCGCATCCCGGCCGGCGCGCGCGAGATAGACGGCGGTATTGAGCGTATCGCCGCCGAAGCCGAGCTTCAGGGTCTGCGCGTCGCTGTGGCGCAGTTCGATCATGCATTCGCCGATGGTGGCGACACGCTTCATGGGGAAATCCATTTCCCTGGAAACCGCGGGCGGCCTAGATTGTTGGTGTTGCGGGACCGAGGCAACCCCAACCGAAGAGCAATTGATCCGGCATGAGCATACGTGACATCACCGGCTTGGCGCCGGTCATCCCCATCATCACCATCGATGACGCCGCGACGGCGGTGCCATTGGCGCGCGCGCTCGTCGCTGGCGGCCTGCCGGTCATCGAAGTGACGCTGCGCACCGAGCCCGCCCTGGCCGCTGCCCGCGCCATGATCGCGGAAGTTCCGGAGGCCGTGATCGGCCTGGGCACGGTGACGAGGCGCGACCACATCGCCGCGGCGCTCGATATCGGCGCCCGCTTCCTCGTCAGCCCGGGTTTTTCGGCGGAGATGGCGGACCTGGCACGGCAATCGAAGCTGCCGTTCCTGCCGGGCATCGCCACTGCATCGGAGCTGATGGCAGCCCTTGCTTTCGGCTTCTCCATCCTGAAGTTCTTCCCTGCCGAGCCGGCCGGCGGCATCGATATGCTGAGAGCGCTCCATGGTCCATTCCCGGACGCCTTGTTTTGTCCGACCGGCGGCATCGATGCCGCAAAGGCGCCCTCTTATCTCGAGCTCCCGAACGTCGTCGCCGTCGGCGGATCCTGGGTGGCGCCGCGCACCGCCCTCATCGCCAAAGACTGGCAGAAGATCACGGCTCTCGCCCGCGCAGCCCGCGACCTCCGGAAGCGCTAGTCGGGTCCGCCGATGCGCACCGAGTAGGGCGGCGGGTGCGCACAGGAGCCCCATCGCATCATCCGTCCATATTCGGCCTCGACGCCGTAGAGGCACCTGTCGCCTGGTCGGCGCGCATTGGGCGTCTCGGAACTGGTGCAAGCCGCGAGCAGCAGCGAAGCCAGCAACAGCCCGCGCCGAAGCGACGTGATCGTGCGAAAACCCATTTTCGTAGCCTACTACAACAGTCCCCGCGCCCGCAGATTCTGCATCAGCGCCGTCGCGCCGAACGTCCAGGGCGGGATGGCGTCGCTGGTACTGACGCGGTTCACCAGCGCGCCTAGCGGCGGCGTCGCGATCGTCACGAGGTCGCCGCGCTTGTGGGTGAAGCCGGCGCCTGGTCGGTCGCGGTCCTGGGTCGGCGCGAACATAGTGCCCAGAAACAACATCATGCCGTCAGGATATTGATGGGTCTTGCCGGCGGCGTGCGCAACAAGATCAAGCGGGTCGCGGCTGATCTTCGCCATCGAACTCGTCGCCTCCAGCGTGAACTGATCGTCGCCGGCGATCGACAGGCCCACTTCGGTGCGTCGCACGTCGTCGATCCTGAAGTGGTCGTCGAACAGCCGGATGAACGGGCCGATGGCGCAGGAACCGTTGTTGTCCTTGGCCTTACCGAGCAGAAGCGCGCTGCGGCCCTCGAAGTCGCGCAGGTTGACGTCGTTGCCGAGGCTGGCGCCAACGGTCTCGCCGCGGCTGTTGACGGCCAGGACGATCTCGGGTTCGGGATTGTTCCAGGTCGACTCGGGATGGAGGCCTACCTCGGCGCCGGTGCCGACGGCCGCCATCGGCTGGCTCTTGGTGAAGACCTCGGCGTACGGTCCGATGCCCACTTCGAGATAGGGCGACCACAGCCCGCGCTGGACCAGTAGGTCCTTCACCTTCGCCGCCTCCGCCGACCCCGGCCGCACCGCCGACAGGTCGATGCCGATGGCGTCGATCAACGTGCGCCGCACATGGTCGGCCTGACCAGGCTCGCCCTTGGTCTTCTCCTCGATCACGCGCTCGAGCAGGCTGGACACGAAGGTGACGCCGCAGGCCTTCAGCGCCTGCAGGTCGCAAGGCGCCAGAAAACGAGGCTTGTCCGGATCGTGCCGGTCAGCCGAGCTGTTAGCGAGGAGGTCCGTGACGCTGCCGAGGCGCGTGCCCCGCGCTTTGGCTGCCCGTGCCGCCGCCGTAGGGAGTGCCGCCTCCAGCAGCAGCGAGGTCGTCGCGTAGCTGCGGGTTATGTCGATCGCCTCGCTGCCATCAAGGACCACCACGCTCGGCCCCGGCGGCGTTCCCGGCACCCAGGCTCGGCCAACGAGGCAGGCACGTTCGAAATCGGTCGGCAACGACGTGTTCGGATCGAGATCGATGTCCATGTTTCTTCCCTATGCGAGATCGAGCGAAGCGTCCACCCAGGCGCCACTCCGTTCATTTGACGCGGTTGCGGCCTCGATCAGCTTGATCGTGCGGGCGCCGTCCGCGACGTTCGGGAAGTCGAGGGTGGCGGGATCGGGTGCCAGGCCCAGGTGCGCTGCCATCGCCGCGTCCGCGAAATCGCGATAGAGGTTGGCGAACGCCTCGGTGAACGCTTCGGGATGGCCGATGCGGATGCGTGTGGCGCGCTCGGCCGCCGCCGACAGTCCGTCCTGGCCGCGCGACAGGCGTTGGCGCGGCCCATCGAACGGCATCAGCCATAGTTCGTTCGGCTCCTCCTGCCGCCAGGCCAAGCCGCCCTTCTCGCCGTGGACGCGGAAGCTCAGGCCGTGCTCGTTGCCGGCGGCCACGTAGCTGGACCAGAAGCTGCCTTGCGCCCCGTTCCCCAACTTCACGGTGAGGAAGGCGTTGTCATAGACGCGCCGTCCCGGTGTGAACGTGGCCATCGTCGCCGACACCGCCGCGACCTCAAGACCGGAGACGAAGGTCGCCATGTGATGCGCATGGGTGCCGACCTCGCCGAGGATGCCGGCCATCCCGACGCGTTCCGGATCGAAGCGCCAGTGACGCTTGGCGGCATCCGGCTCTTCCATGACCATGCGCGACGTGCCGATCGGGAACTCCGCGATCACCAGCCGCACCGCGCCGATGTCGCCCGCAGCAATGCGTGCCCGCGCCTCCCGCACCATCGGATAGCCGGTGTAGTTGTGGGTGAGGCAGAACAGGCGGCCGCTCTGGCGCACAATCTTCACCAAGTCGATTGCTTCTCGGAGGGTCGAGGTCATCGGCTTGTCGCAGATCACGTCGACGCCGCGGCTGAGGAACTCGACGGCGGCCGCCTGGTGGCTGTCGGTCGGGCTGCAGACCGTGACCACCTCAACGCCGTCCGAGCGCTTGGATTCCGCCTCGGCCATCTGCCGGAAGTCGGGATAGATCCGGTCGGCGGGAATCAGCAAGTCGGCCCCGGCCGCGCGGCCGCGTGACGGATCGGACGAGAAGCAGCCGGCCACCAGTTCATAGCGATCGTCGAGCCGGGCAGCCATGCGGTGGGTCTCACCGATCAGGGACGCAAGTCCGCCACCGACCATGCCGAGCCGCAAGCGGCGGCCGAAGCGTCGTCTAAGCTCGTAGTCCATGGCCCCTCCCCCTTTGCGGCCCCTCCAATACGACATATCTGAGGCCTGTGCACGGCTCGTGCGCGAACCTTGACAGCGGTGCTATCATTCGGCTGCTTTGTCCCTGCCGCCGCATGGGCGGCGTTCCTAGCGTCAGAGGTTAACCATGGCGGAAGTCCTGGACCGGCCAGCCACCTTGCGACTCAATCCCTCCGATCCGGTGGTCGTGGCCATGCGCGATATCGCGGCCGGCGAAACCGTCGCAGCCAAGGTGAAGGCCGCCGAGCCCATCACCCGCGGCCACAAGGTGGCGATCCTGCCGGTCGCCGCCGGCCAGCCCGTCCGCAAGTTCGGGCAGATCATCGGCAATGCCACCACGGCGATCCAGCCTGGCCAGCATGTCCACGTCCACAACCTCGCCTTCCGGCCGAGCGCCGCCGACCACACCATCGGCGCCGACCGGCGCAACACCGCGCCGCTGCCGGAAGAGCAGGCCGCCACGTTCCAGGGCATCCTGCGGGCCGACGGCAGCGTAGCGACACGCAACTATATCGGCGTGCTGACGACCGTGAACTGCTCAGCGACCGTGGCCCGCCTGATCTCCGACCAGTTCCGCGGGCCGCAGGCGCTGGCCGATTTCCCGAACGTCGACGGCATCGTCGCGCTCACCCACAAGAGCGGCTGCGCGGCCGGCGCCGAGGGCGAGGCGATCTCGCTCCTCCGCCGCACCATCGCCGGCTACGCCAAGCATCCGAATTTTGCGGCCGTGCTAATCATCGGTCTCGGCTGCGAGGCAAACCAGCTGAACCGGCTGTGCGAGGCCGAGGGCATCCCCGTCGGCAACCGCATCCACACCTACACCATCCAGGAGACCGGCGGCACCAACGCCACCGTGCGTGCCGGCGTCGAGCGCATCAAACAGCTGCTGCCCGAGGCCAACAAGGTGAAGCGCCAGACGCTCCCAGCCAAGCACCTGACGCTCGGCCTGCAATGCGGCGGCTCCGACGGATTCTCGGGCATCACCGCCAACCCCGCGCTCGGCGTCGCCTCGGACCTGCTGGTGCAGAATGGCGGCACGGCCATCCTGAGCGAGACGCCGGAGATCTATGGCGCCGAGCACATGCTGCTGCGCCGCGCCATCAGCAAGGAGGTCGGCGACAAGCTGCTCGATCTCCTGAAGTGGTGGGAGGCCTACACCGCCAAGCACGGCGAGACCATGGACAGCAATCCGGCGCCCGGGAACAAGGCCGGCGGCCTGACGACCATTCTGGAAAAGTCGCTCGGTGCGGCGGCCAAGGGCGGCTCCAGCGACATGGTCGATGTCTATCGCTACGCCGAGCCCGTGACCAAGCGCGGCTTCGTGTTCATGGACACGCCTGGTTACGACCCCGTGTCGGTGACCGGCCAAGTTGCGGGCGGCGCCAACATCGTCTGCTTCACCACCGGCCGCGGCTCGTGCTTCGGTTGCAAGCCGGCGCCGAGCCTGAAGCTCGCCACGAATACGCCGATGTACCAGCGCATGAAAGACGACATGGACATCAACTGCGGCGAGGTCGCCGACGGCACGGCCACGCTCGAAGAGGTCGGCCAGCGCATCTTCCAGATGATCCTGGACACGGCGTCCGGCAAGCGCTCGAGGAGCGAGGAGTTCGGCTACGGGGAGGATGAGTTCGCGCCCTGGCATTTCGGCGCGACGATGTAGGTCATTCTTTCGTCGCGTTCGATCCGGCGGTTCTTGGTTGGGGTAAGGGTAGTGTCCGGTCGGGAGCCGGGCACGATAATGGCGGGGAATCAATGCGCGAGATCCGCATCGGCCTGATCGGCGCCGGGTTCATGGGGCGCGCGCACACGATCGCCTATCGAGAGGTCGGCGCCGTCTTCGATCTTCCGGCGGCACCCGTGCTTGAACTGATCGCGGAGATCGACCCGCGCACGGCGGCCGCGGCCGCCCGCAAGCTCGGCTTCCGACGCGCCACCGGCGACTGGCGGCAACTGGTGAACGATCCGGCGATTGACGTCGTCGACATCACGACGCCCACAGCCCAACACCGGGAAATCGCGATCGCGGCATTCGCCGCCGGCAAGCACGTCTATTGCGAGAAGCCCCTCTCGATGACCGCCGCCGAGGCGCGCGGGCTGGCTGCCCGCGCCGCCAAGACCGGCGCCGTCACAATGGTCGGCTTCAACTACTTGAAGAACCCGATCCAGGCCCTGGCGCGCGAGATCATCGCCAGCGGCGAGATCGGCGAGATAACCGACTTTCGCGGCATCCATGCCGAGGACTATATGACCAGTGCGGACGCGCCGATGCACTGGCGCTGCAGCGGACCGCGCGGCAGCGGCGTGGTCGCCGACCTCGGCAGTCATATCCTGTCGCTCGCCCGCTTCCTCGTCGGCCCCATCGCCTCCGTGTGCGGCACGCTCGACACCATCGTCAAACAGCGGCCGATCGCGCGCGGCTCGCGTCGGCGTCGGCGCGTGCAGGCCGACGACCAGGCGCGGTTCCTTGTGCGTTTCGAGCGCGGCTGCGGCGGAACCGTCGAAGCCAGCTGGGTCCAGGCCGGCCGCAAGATGCAGCTCGCCTACGAGATCACGGGCACGAAGGGATCGCTCGCCTTCACCCAGGAGCGCATGAACGAGCTGCAGTTCTACACGACGGGCCAGAAGCCGGGCCGCGAGGGCTACAAGACCATCGCGACCGATCCCAACCATCCGCCCTACGGTGCCTTCTGCCCGGCGCCCGGACATCAGCTCGGCTTCAACGACATGAAGGTGATCGAGGTACGCGATCTGCTGCTGGCCGTAGCCGGCAAGGGCAAGGCCTGGCCCGATTTTCGAGAAGCCTGGGAGATTCAGCGCGTGATAGACGCCGTCATCCGCTCGGACGCCGCTCGCCGCTGGGTCCGCATCGACGAGGTCGAGAGACGAAAATGACACACGCATTCTCGCTTGATGGACGCGTCGCGCTGGTGACCGGCGCCTCCCGCGGCATCGGCTTCGCCATCGCCGAGGCGCTGGCCGACAACGGCGCCCGCGTCCTGCTGAACGGCCGCGATCGCACCATGCTTGTGCGCAAGACCGAGGAAATCCGCGCCAAGGGCGGCAAGGCCGAGGTGGCCGCCTTCGACGTCACCGATGCTGCTATCGTCGTCAAGGCCGTCGCCGACGCCGCCGATAAGTTCGGTCGCCTCGATATTCTTGTGAACAATGCGGGCATCCAGCACCGGGTGGCGCTGACGGAGTGGACCGACGCCGACATCGAGCGTGTCATGGCCACCAATTTCACCGCCTGCTTTCGGCTCGCCCGCGAGGCCGCCCGCGTGATGATCGCCGCCCGCTTCGGCCGCATCATCAATATCGGCTCGATCGGTGCCATCCTGGCGCGGCCGACCATCCACGGCTACATCGCCGCCAAGGGCGCCATCCACGCCCTTACCCGATCGCTCGCGGCGGAGCTGGGGCCGAACGGCATCACCGTGAACGCCATCGCGCCCGGTTACGTCGCCACCGAGCTGAACACGGCGCTCATCGCCAACAAAGAATTCAACGAGTGGGTCTGCCGCCGCACGCCCCTCGGCCGCTGGGCCGAGCCGCGCGAGATCGGCGGCGCCGCCGTGTTCCTGGCTTCGGACGCCGCGTCATACGTGAACGGCCACGTGCTGACTGTCGACGGCGGGATTTCCGAAACGCTGTAAGAAAAAGAAGGGCGCCCGCGATGGGCGCCCTTCGCAGAAAACAGCAGTCCCTAGCTCATGAAAGCCGGCTAGCGCCTCGAGTCACATGCTGCCACCACCGACGCAGGTAGCGGCTGTCTCCGGCGTGCAAACGTCGAGACCTGTGTAGGTGGGGTCAGCTGGCGGAGCCTTGCCCTCCTTGATGTCCTTCAGGAAGAACATCGTCTTGTAGCCCATCTCGAACGGCCGCTGACCGACCTGTCCCTTGGAGAGGCCGGCCTTCATCAGCTCCATCTGGACCGGCAGCGTATCGGCAACGACCAGCGCCAGCGATCCGTCGTCGATGCGCGCCTTGTACTTCTCGGCGACCTTCTTGTAGGCCTGCGGGATGAATTGCGGGAAGCCGCCGGTCGGGATGAAGGCGTCCAGCTTCGGATACTTGCCGAGGACGTCTTCCATCTGCTGCACGGAAAGCGGGAAATCATCGTTGGTATAGAGCGGGCAGCCGTCCACCTCCGTCCAACCATTCTGGCCGGTCAGCCGGTCGCCGGGCGATTCCTTGCTCTGTGCACCCGCCAATGTATCCCGGATGCCCTGCATGCGCTCATTGTGGTTGGCGGCCGCCGCACCGCCGGACTGGATGCAGATCGTGCCGCCCTTCGGCTTGATCTTCTGGGCGAGCTTGGCGAGGTTCACGCCGATCTCGTAGTTGTGCGTGCCGATATAGGCGATGCGCAGCCCCTTGTCCTTAGGCAGGAGATCGCTGTCCCACGTAAGGACCGGAATGCCCGCCGACTTCGCACCCTCAAGCGCCTTCCCCATGGCTGCGGCGTTCGATGGCGAGACCGCGATGCCGTCGACCTTCTTGGCGATGAGATCGTTCACGACCTGAACCTGCTCTTCGCCGCCGCCGTGCTCGCCGGGACCGATATAGAGGCACTCGATTGCCCCTTTAAGTTCCTCTTCCGCCTTCTTGCAGCCCGCCAGCGCTTGGTCGAAGAACGGGTTGTTCATGTTCTTGGGAACGAGCGCGAAAACGTATTTCTTGGAATCGGCATTCGTGCCGTGGCTCATGGCGAGGATTGCTATCACTGCAACCGTCGCAGCCAGCAGTTTTCTAAGCATCTGTGTACCTCCCTTGCTTGATGGATGGGGCGGACGGGACACGCATGTCAGTCCCCCCGACTCCCGCGGATCCGATTGAGCAGAACCGCGAAAACGATAACGACGCCGACGAACAATCCCTGCCAGTTGCTGTCGACGCCGGCCATGAGCAGGCTGTTGCGGATGACCTCGATCAGGGCGGCACCGATGAAGGCGCCGAAGGCACCACCCTCGCCGCCGAGCAGGTTGGCACCGCCGATTACAGTAGAGGCGATCACGCGCAACTCATAGCCCGTTCCCAGCGCATTGATGGCCGAACCCTGCCATCCCACGACCATGATGGACGCGATCGCGGCCGTCAGCGCGCAGACGATATAGGCTTGCAGCTTGATGCGGTCGACGGGCACGCCGGTCAGCCGGGCCGCCTGCTCATTGCCCCCGATGGCGTAGAGGTGGCGGCCCCAGGTGGTGAATCGGAACACGAGCCCGAAGCCGATCGCGAGGATGAGCAAGAGCCAGATCATGTGCGACAGGCCGAGGAGCTCGCCGCCGCCGATGTCATCGAACGTGTCGCCATCCGGCCCGAAATCGTAGATCATCTTGTTCGCGGATACGACGATGGCGATCGAGCGGGCGGCCGCGAGCATGCCGAGCGTCACGACGAAGGACGGCAGCTTGACATAGGCGACGAGGACCCCGTTGATCGCGCCGCAGATCCCGCCCACACCCAGGCTGACGAGCACGGCAAGCCACCAGGAATATCCGGCCTGCAGCGTCAGGCCGCAGGCCACGCCGACCAACCCCATGACCGAGCCGACCGACAGGTCTATGCCGCCGGTGATGATTACCGCGGTCATGCCCAGGGCCATGATGCCGACATACGCAAAGTTGCGCGTGATGTTGAAGAAATTGTCTGCAGTCGAGAACGAGTCCGGCTGCAGGAACGTCATGACCACGCAGATGGCGACGACGGCGACCGTGACCCAGAACGACTGCTCTGCCAGGAGCCTGCTGCCGAAGCCCGGGAGCACATCGGGCTTGTAGTCTTCGATTCCCATGCCGGCGGACGGCGGAGTATTCGTTTGCGTGCTCATGGCTCTGCCCTAGGCCGCCCGGATGGCGCCGGTGATCAGCCCGGTCACCTCTTCCGGCGAACTGCCCTTGATCCCCTTGTCCGCGACCTTATGCCCACGTCGAAGCACGACGATGCGATCGGCCACCTCGAACACATCAGGCATGCGATGGCTGATCAAGACCACCGCAATGCCCTGGTCGCGCAGGCGCCGCAGCAATTCGAGGACCTCCGCCACCTGCCGCACGCTGATCGCCGCCGTCGGCTCGTCCATCAGGACGACCTTGGCCTTTGACAGGCGCGTGCGGGCGATGGCCACGGCCTGGCGCTGGCCCCCCGACATGCGCCGCACCATCTGCGCCGGCCGCGTTTCGGACTTCAGCTCGCCGAACAGTTCGCGCGAACGGCGATGCATCAGCGCATCATGCAGGATCTTGAAGGGGCGAAACCCGCGCTTCAGCTCGCGCGCCAGGAAGACGTT
>AR_comb_assmDRAFT_10195128_pt1 | contig 11645 bp, 10 predicted proteins | sample ArasoioldDNA_FD_10543 | JGI IMG/M metagenome (IMG submission 10543) | reverse complement strand
GCAGACGAAGGGGCCGGTATTGTAGGGGTTGCGGCAGACCGCCAGCGACTTCGCCAGGAAATCGTTGTCGGGGCCGGGAACGCCGATCGCGTTGAAGTAGGACGTCAGATTCTCGAGATGACCGTTCTCGGCAAAGAAGGGTATCCAGGGATCGTCCATGAGGACGATGTCGAACGCGCCGGACTTGGTCTGGCCGGCATTGGCCGCCTGCTCGAACACGTTGTCGTAGGGCGCCTGCACGATCTCGACCTTCGTGCCTTTGATCTGGGAATAGTCAGCGGCGGCGGCCCTCAGGCCGTCCCCCTCGCTGCCCGACGGCACCAGGATCGTGATATCGGCCGAAGCGGCCGACGACATCAGGGACGCAAGGGCTGCCGCTAGAAGCAATTGTCGAACCATCGTGACCTCCCTCTTATGGTTGCTGACGCGGAGCCCCTTTCTTGTCAGGAGCCCCTTCCTGTTGTGCACGGCCGGCGGGGATTCTTCCGCGACGGTTGCGCGGCCCACCGGCGACAAGACTAGTGTGGATCGGCTCGACTCCTCAAGCGGCCGCTGGCGTTTCTCCTCTACGCCGGTCCGGGCAGCGGCCGCCTGACGTAATACTGCTCATCCTTCGCTTGCCGAAGCAACGTCGGGATGATTTCCCCATAGGCTTCCCGCAAGCTCCTGTAGGCGGGCGGGCACTGCTCGCTGATCAACCCGTGCAGCCGCGGCAAGGCATGAAACGGCACCACCGGAAACATGTGATGTTCGACGTGGTAATTCATATTGACATAGAGGAATGAGAACACCGCGTTCAGCCGGACGGTACGGGTGTTGAGACGGTGATCCCAGACATCTTCCGCCAGGCCGGCATGCTGCATCATGTTGAAGAGCTGCGCGAACGCCCCGCCATAGAAGCGCGGCAGCACGATGAAGAGCGCCGGCATAACGCTCCCGATCGCGATGCACCAGCCGATGGCGCCGACGAAGACCGCAACATACGCGCGCGACGACCAGACGACCTTCTTCAGTTCGGACGCCGGCACGATCTCGCGCGCGTACAGGCTGAGGTTGCCCGAGGCGTGGCGGAGAATCTTGCCGAGTTCGCGCAGACCCGTCGGGATGAAGAAGAAGTCGAGCACGGCGTTGGCGAGATTGACGGGCCGGGGAAAGGCGATCTCCGGGTCGCGGCCCACGATGAGGGTCTCGGTATGGTGGCGCGAGTGGCTCCAACGCCAGTAGTAGCCTTCGTGCAGAGTCATGAAGGCGTTCAGGTGATAGAGAAGCTCATTCAGCCAGCGCGTCCTGAACGGCGTGCCATGCGACAGCTCATGGGCGTGATGATCGCTCATGGAATAGAGGATTCCATAGGCCGCGAAGGCCGGGAGGCACCAGAGCGTTCCCAAGGTGAGATAGGCGGTCGTCCCGGAACCAATCAGCAAGACGAGCCACGGGCAGAAGTGCCGGAGGCCGGCGGCGTCGCTACGCTGCATCAGCTGCTTCAGCTGCTTGCGGTCGAGCTTGGGAGAGAACCATCGGCCTTCGACGCGCTTTTCAAAGCCGTCGTTTCTCAGTTCGAGCGCGTCGGATGCACCCCCAGCGAGGCGGTATGACTTGTGAGGAACACGCATCACCGTTGTGTCCTGCCTTCTCGCCCAATACTCCCAACGCCGCTGCCCTTCACGGATTCACCCAGACCTTGCGCTCGAAATTGTGCTGCGCCTCGATGATGCGCACCGTGCCGGTCTTGGAGCGCATGATCATCGAATGAGTCGTGGCGCCGGCGCGCGAACGCCGCACGCCCCGCAGCATGGCGCCGTCGGTGACCCCGGTGGCCGCGAACATGACATCGCCCTTGGCCATGTCGAGCATGCCGTACTTGCGGTTGAGATCGGTGACGCCCCATTTCTTGGCGCGCGCGCGCTCGTCGTCGTTGCGGAACAGCAGCCGTCCCTGCATCTGCCCGCCGATGCAGCGGAGGGCAGCGGCCGCCAGGACGCCCTCGGGGGCGCCGCCGCTGCCGAGATAGATGTCGACGCCGCTGTCCGGCCGCGACGTGGCGATCACGCCGCTGACGTCGCCATCGGAGATCAGCATGATGCGGGCGCCGGCCGAGCGCACGCGCGCGATCAGCTCGGCATGGCGCGGGCGGTCGAGGATGCAGGCGACGATATCGGAGACCTCGACCTTCCTGGCCTTGGCCAGCTCGCGGAGGTTCTGCTCGGGCTTGGCATCGAGATCGATAACGCCCTCCGGCAGGCCGACGCCGACGGCGATCTTCTCCATATAAACGTCGGGCGCGTTGAGGAAGCCGCCCTCGGCCGCCATCGCCACCACGGCCAGCGCGTTGTGGCCACCCTTGGCCGTGATCGTCGTGCCCTCCAGCGGGTCGAGCGCGATATCCACCTTCGGTCCGCCTGAGCCGACTTTCTCGCCGATGAACAGCATGGGCGCCTCGTCGCGCTCGCCCTCGCCGATGACTACCGTACCCTCGATGGCGAGACTATTGAGGGCCCGGCGCATGGCGTCCACTGCCGCCTGATCGGCCGCCTTTTCATCGCCGCGCCCCATCAGCGTCGCGGCCGAAAGCGCCGCTGCCTCGGTGACACGCACCACCTCGAGCGCCAGATTGCGATCCATCGTCATCGATTTCGCCATCGACATCATCCTCTGCTGCCAACGGCGGCATCATAGCGGCCCGGTGGCCGACTCGGCCAGCCGCCACGGCGCTGCAATCAATGATCGGTCTGGAAAAGCGAAGGGGCCTTTCGGCCCCTTCTGGAGTTCACTTGCCAACAAGCAACGGGATATTCGATCGACGCAGCTAGCCGGCGAGTGCGGCGGCGACGCTTACCCTACTTGGCCAGGCATTTGTCCACGTTCGCCTGGGTGCATTCGTCGAGCCCGGTGTAGAGAACCGGATCGACCGCCTTGCCCTCGACCAGGTCCCGCATGACGAAGGGCGCCTTGTAGCCCATCTCGAACGGCCGCTGGCCGACCTGAACGTAGCTGCGTCCGGCCTTGAGCGCGTCGATCTGCGGCGGCAGCGTGTCGCCGGCGACGATGATGAGCTTGCCGGCCTTCAGCTTGTCCATGACCTGGTCGGTCACCTGCGCATAGGCCTGGGGCGCGAACTGCGCCCAACCGCCCTCGAGCACGAAGGCGTCGAGGTTGGGATTGGCCGTGAAGGTATCGGCCATCTGCTGGTTCGCGAGGTCGGCCTGGTCGTTCGTGTAGACCGGGCAGCCCGCGATCTCCGTCCAGCCGTTCTGGCCGGTGAGCTTGTCCGTGCCCTTGGCGCCCGCCAGCGTGTCGCGCGTGCCGGCGGCACGGGCGTTGATGTTGTCGGCCGCGACGTTGCCGAGCTGCAGGCAGATCGTGCCGCCGCTGGGCTTCGCCTTCTGCAGGTATTGGGCGAACTTAACGCCCATCAGATAATTGTCGGTGCCGAGATAGGTCTTGCGCAGCGCCGCGTCATCCTTCCCGAGGTCGGCGTCGATCGTCATGATCGGGATCTTCGGCGCCCGCTGCTTCAGCAGGTTCGCCATCAGCGGGGCGTTGGAGGGCGAGATCGCGATGGCGGCGACGCCCTTGGTCAGCAGGTCATCGACGATCTGGATCTCGCCGGCTTCGTCGGCGCTCGAGGCCGGGCCGGTGTAGAGACAGGTGTAGCCGGTGCCCTTGAGCTCGCCATTGGCCTTCTCGCAGCCGAGATGGATCTGCTCGAAGAAGGGGTTGTCGAGGCCCTTCACCACGATGGCCAGGATCTTGTCGTCGGCCGATGCGGCCGTCGTCGCGACCGTCAACGCCGTCGCGGCGAGCAATCCAAGTACGATCTTCATCTTCATTATCGTCCTCCCTTTTTCTAGACCGGCCAGCGCAGACGGCTGGCTCTGCAATCCTCCCGGGGCCGGGTCGTTCGCGGGTCGGCGGGCGGCCTTCGGCTATCCCAGGCTGAAACGAACGTTCTCTCGACGTCGCGGGCCGCCCTCCAATTCGCGCTGGAATTCTGCTTTGTAGCCGTCCGTCCAGCTGCCGTACGGGAGCCACGAGCCTTGAACAAGGCTAAGGCTCAGCGCCGAATCGAGTCAAGACGATTTGTCAGATAAATAGGCCGGCTTAGGACAATCATCAGATATTTGACGCCGCCGAACCGCATGCTCTATTGACACAGACAGTCCGAGCACCGATCCGAAAGCGGCAGACGGCCCGGCAGTGGAAAGATCGCCGTCGCGTTTCGGGCCGGAATGGGGGAAGTCCGCAATGGCGGTCCTGGAGCTGGTGAACATTTCCAAGCATTTCGGCGCGATTCACGCGCTCGACGACGTATCGATCCAGCTCGACGCCGGCCAGACCATCGGACTCATGGGCGACAACGGCGCCGGCAAATCGACCCTGGTGAAGGTGATCGCTGGAAACTTTCCTCCGACCCACGGCAAGATGCTCATGGACGGGTCCGAGGTCGTTTTCCATCGACCCGTCGACGCCCGCCGCCACGGCATCGAGATCGTCTACCAGGACCTGGCGCTGTGCGACAATCTGACGGCCGGCGTGAACGTGTTCTTGAGCCGGGAGTTGCGACGCTGGATCGGTCCCATTCGCGTGATCGACTACGCCGCCATGTACCGCCGCGCGGCGCAGCTCTTCGCCGAACTCAAATCGGAGACCCGTCCGCGCGACCTCGTGCGTCAGATGTCCGGGGGGCAGCGCCAGGCGGTGGCGATCGCGCGCACGCGCCTCTCGAACCCCAAGATCGTGCTGATGGACGAGCCGACCGCCGCGATCTCCGTTCGGCAGGTCGCGGAGGTCCTGAACCTGATCCGCCATCTGCGCGACCAAGGCTTCACGGTCGTCCTGATCAGCCACCGCATGCCCGACGTGTTCGCCGTCGCCGACCGCATTGTCGTACTCAGGCGCGGCCGCAAGGTCGCCGACAAGCCGATCTCCGCCTCCTCGCCCGAGGAGGTGACCGGCCTCATCACGGGCGCGATCGAAACGGCATAACGCGGTGCCACAAGCAAGAGAGGAGGCCGCTCAGATGGCCGCGACGCTGGACGACACCATCAATCGCCAGACCTACAGCCCCTTGACCTGGTTGCTCTCGCGCCAGACGTTCTGGGTGTTCATTGCGGCCGTCATTGCCTGCGTCGCGTTGAGCCTGGTAACGGACACCTTCGCTTCGAAGCAGAACATCTTCAACGTCACCCGAAACTTTTCGTTCATCGCCATCGCCGCGCTCGGGGTCACGACGGTGATCATTACCGGCGGCATCGATCTGTCCGTCGGTTCGGTCATGGGTCTCGCGGCCGTCCTTCTCGGCATCACCATGAATGCCGGCTATTCAATCTGGCTGGGCATCGGCGCCGCCCTGGCGGCATCCCTCGCGGTCGGACTCTTCAACGGCGTCCTCATCGCCTACATGCGAATGCCCCCATTCGTGGTGACGCTCGGCATGCTCGTGATCGCCCGCAGCCTCGGGCAGGTCGCTTCGAACAACAAGATGGTCTTTCAGTTCGGCCCGGACCAGGACAAGCTGCTGCGGCTTGGCGGCGGTTCGTATGAGTTGGACCTGGGGAATTTCCTGATAAACGTGCCCAATCCGGTGATCGCGCTGATCGCGCTGACGGCGCTGACCGGATTTCTGCTGCGCTGGACGAAATGGGGCTGTCATGTCTTTGCGGTCGGCGGCAACGAGAGGGCCGCCAGGTTGACCGGCGTGCCCGTGCGCCGCATCAAGATCAGCGTTTATGTCTTCTCCGCGCTCATCGCCGGGATGGCCGGCGTGCTCATGGCGGGTTGGCTCGGCGGCGTCACGCAGAACCTCGGCGAAGGCGCCGAGCTGCGCGTGATCGCCGCGACGGTCATCGGCGGCGCCAACCTCATGGGCGGCAGCGGCACGGCGCTCGGCGGCGTCGTCGGCGCCGCGCTCATCGAGGTCATCCGCAACAGCCTGACGCTTTTGGGCATCAGCACATTCTGGCAGGGCACGTTCATCGGCAGCTGTATTCTCATCGCCGTCATGCTTCACTGCGTGCGGGTGCTCCGCCAGACCGAGGAGTGAGAGGAGCGCGGCTTGGCCATCGCCAAAAAAAAGCGCAGCGGCAAGAGCCGGCATTTCGCCGCCGCCGAGGAGATCGGCACGCGCATCCTGCGCGGCGATTTCGCGCCCGGCGTGCTGCTGCCCAATGAGGCCGAGTGGTGCAAGCGGCTGCGTATGAGCCGGTCGGCCGTGCGCGAGGCCATCAAGATGCTGAAGGCCAAGGGATTGTTGCATTCGCGGCCCAAGGTCGGCACGCGCGTCGAGCCGCGCGCGCGCTGGAACCTGCTCGATCGCGACGTGCTGGCCTGGTACATGGCGACGCCCGAGCGGGCGCGGTTTCTCAAGTCGGTGCAGGAGATGCGCCGCATCTTCGAGCCTGAGGCGGCGGCCCTGGCGGCCGTCCATCGCGATGCCGCGCAGATGGCAGCGATATCGGTGGCCTGCCGCGACATGGGAACGGCGACCACCCTCGAAAGTCGCATCGAGGCGGACGTGCGTTTTCATCTGGGAATCCTGAGCGCGGCCGGCAACGAGTTCCTGGTGCCGTTCGGATTCCTGATCGAGTCCGCCCTCGCCAACGTCTTCGACTACGTGACGCGCTCCGTCGGAACGCTGCGCCACGCCCAATCGCTCCACGAGAACATCGAGAAGGCCATCCGGCATCGCCGCCCGGACGCCGCACGTCGCGCCGCGCGCCTGCTGCTCGCCGACACCGACGACATCATCGAGCACCTGCCGCCGCCGGTCGAGCGCGCGAAGCGCCGAAGGAAACTCGCCGGCAGCAGCCCGCCATCGGCGGCGACTCCCGTCGTCGATCGCTGAAGGGTGGGCCGCCCGGACCCGGCGGCAGGCCGCGTCATTGTTGTGATCTGCATCACATCTGCGCTGCGCGTTTGGCGCGAAAAGGCAGGCTGCTACCGGCAGCGCCGGCCCGCATGGGCGAAACCGGCGAACAGAGGATCAGACCGTCATGGCACAGTGGAAGGGCATCGTCGGCAAGAGCTTCACGCCGGCGGCATTCGCAGCCTACGTCGCGCAACAGAAGTTCGACCAGTGGCGGCCGCAATTCGTCGTGCTGCACAACACTGCCAGCCCCAAGCTCGCGCAGTGGCATTCCGTTCCCGGCGAACAGCGGATGAAGAACCTCGAGGATTTCTACAAGAACAAGCAGGGCTGGTCGGCCGGGCCGCATCTGTTCGTCGCCGACGACCTGATCTGGGTCTTCACGCCGCTCACGGTCACGGGCGTTCATTCGCCTTCCTGGAACAATGTGGCATGGGGCGTCGAAATGGTCGGCGACTACAATTCCGAGCCGTTCGATGCGGGCGTTCGTGACAATGCCGTCGCCGCGCTGGCGACGCTCCACGCTGCGGTCGCCCTCGATCCGAAGACGCTACGGTTCCACAAGGAAGACCCCAAGACGACGCATGACTGTCCCGGCAAGAACGTGGTGAAAGATGACGTCATCACCCGCGTCTCGGCCGCTCTCGCCGGGCAGCACGAGGGCGAACATATCCCGGGCGCCGGAAACTGACGACTGCAAGCAGGTTCCGACAGAGGGGCATGACATGACCGCGACCGCCGACGACATCATCGCAGCCTGCGAATCCGAATGGGACGAGCACAAGGCCGATTGCAGCGGGTTCGCGAACGCCGTCGCCGCCCGGTTGCATGTTCCGCTCCATGGAATGGCGAATAACATCGTGACCGCTATTTCGCAGCCGCCCTGGTCGCGCCTGCCGGACGGCGTGGAGGCCGCAAAGAGCGCCGCCGCCGGGCGCTTCGTCGTCGCCGGGCTGCAGGGAAGCGCTCAAGCCGCACCTTCCCAACATGGTCACGTCGTCGTGGTTGTCAAAGGCGACCTGGCCCACGGCAAATACCCCACCGCCTATTGGGGACGCCTTGGCTCCGTCGGCAGCAAGGCCCAGACAATCAACTTCGCGTGGAACCAGCAGGACCGCGACAAGGTGATCTACGCCGCGATGGAGGCGACCGTCTGATCGTCACAGCGTCTCGATTCGGATCATGTGCGGCGGCTCGACCACCGTGTTCAGGGCGGCAATGCGGTCGAGGGCGCGGCGCATCGAGGCCTCCTCCGTCTCGTGGGTGACGAGCACGACCGGAACCGCCTCGTCGGGCGCGCGGCCGCGCTGGAGCATCGATGCCAGCGACACCTGCTCGTCGCGCAGCGCCGCCGTCACGTCGGCGATGACCCCCGGCCGGTCGACCACCATCAGCCGCACATAGTAGGCGCCCCGGTGGCGCTCCATCGGCGAGGCCGGCAGCCGCTTCAGCTGCGCCGCCGGCACCGAGAAGGTCGGCAGCGTCCGCCCCCGCGCGATGTCGATGAGATCGGCGACGACGGCCGACGCCGTCGGCCCCGCCCCTGCTCCACGCCCCTCGGCGACGTTCTGGCCGACGAAATCGCCCTCCGTCACGACGGCGTTGAAGACGCCCTCGACATGGGCGATCGGCGTGCCGATCGGCACCATGCAGGCATGGACGCGCTGCTCGATGCCGTGCTCGGTCGGGCGCGCGCTGCCCAGGAGTTTGATGCGGAAGCCCAGCTCCTCGGCGTAGGCGATGTCCATGGCGGAGACGTTGCGGATGCCCTCGACATGCACGCCGGCGAAATTGATCTCGCAGCCGAACGCGACGCTGGTGAGGATCGCCAGCTTATGGGCGGCATCGATGCCGTCGACGTCGAAACTGGGGTCGACCTCGGCATAGCCGAGCTTCTGGGCCTCCGCCAGCACGTCGGCGAACTCGCGGCCCGTGCGGCGCATGGTCGTCAGGATGTAGTTGCAGGTGCCGTTGAGGATGCCGTAGATGCGCTCGACCCGATTGCCGGCCAGCCCCTCGCGCAGCGCCTTGATGATGGGGATGCCGCCGGCCACGGCGGCCTCATAGGCGAGCGTGACACCGTCCGACTCGGCGGCGCGCGCCAATGCCGCGCCGTGGTGGGCGAGCAGCGCCTTGTTGGCGGTGACGACATGCTTGCGGTTGGCGATGGCGGTCTCGATCAGGCGCCTGGCGATCCCGTCGCTGCCGCCGATCAGCTCCACCACCACGTCAATCTCGGGATCGCCGGCCAGCGCCAGCGCATCGTCGCACCAGCGCAGCTTCGAGACGTCGACGCCACGGTCGCGCTTGCGCTCGCGTGCCGAGACCGCGCCCACCACAATCGGCCGGCCGCAACGCTGCGCCAGTATGTCCCCGTGCTCTTGCAGCAGCCGCAAGGTGCCCGCACCAACGGTACCCAGCCCGGCGATCCCGATCCGCAGTGCGCCGCTCATATGAAGTCTCGCCACGAAGTTTCCACCGGCTGCCTCGCCCCCAAGGATGAAGCGGATCTCCAGGAATTCAGCTCTCCTCTGTCACCCCGGCGAAAGCCGGGGTCCATATTCCAGAGGCGGGAGTCTATGGACCCTGGCTTTCGCCGGGGTGACAGCCGCGATTGTAACCTCCGATGGCGTTCAGTTTAAAGCTGACGGCTTCTACGACCCGATATAGACGGCGACGCGACGGTTGGCGGCCACGCCGGTCTCTAGCGACTCGTCGTAGGTTGCGCCGCCCGTGCTGGTCTCCAGCGCAGTCGCCGGGACGCCCATGCTGATGAGCGTCTTGGCCACCGCATCGGCGCGCTCCAGGGCAAGGTCGGCGCCCTCGCCGCCGCTCTGCCCCGCCGTTCTCTCGGTCGCGCTGGCATGGCCGATGACGCGCACGCGGCTCGTGCGCTCGCCTTTGTACTGCGACGCCACGTCGGTCAGGATGGCGCGATCGCGATCGGTCAGGACTGCCGTATCGCTGCCAAAGTAGATGAGGGCCGTCGGCTGCCCGAGATCGGCTGGCAGGGCCGCGACCTCGGTCGGTGCCGGCGGCGCGGGATTGTCGGCGGGCTTGTCGGCCGCCTCGGTCTGTTCGCTGCTTTCGCCCTCGGCCGGTTTCGTCGCTGGCTCCGGGGCGGGCGGGGCGGGCGGCGGCGGCGTGGCGGCCGCCACGTTGGCGGTGTCCTCGGCGAGCTTCTGGTCCGTGTATTCGGCATGGGCTTTGTCGGCGAGCAGCCCCTGCACCAGCTTGTCGCGCTCCACCTTCGGCGTTGAAGGCGGCGGCTGGTCCGGGACCGTGGCGAGATTGGGAAACTTCTCGGGCTCGCTCGTCTTGGCGGGCGCCGATGATTCTGCTGTGCTCTTTTGCTCGTTGCTGCTGCAGCCGCCGAGGACGAGGCACAACGCCGCCGCCGCCGGCACGAAGAAACGCATCATCTGGACCAAGGTCTCCGTCTGAGGTTGTAACGCCCGAATGGCCAGCCTATTTTGCAGGTGCGAAGTGATCGCTGCAACGGGCGCGATCTTAGGGAAGGTAGCATGACCGATCAACCGGATGCGGGGCCGCAGATCCCCGATCCCCTCGAATTCTCCAAGGCCATGGCCCATCTGGCCGAACGCTCCCAGCGAATCGTCGCCGATTTCCTCACCCAGAAGGCCGGCGACGGCATGGGCATGGCGGATCCGCTGAATATCGCCAGCGCCTTCCTCGAGATGACCACCCGCCTGATGACCGATCCGGCCAAGCTGCTGCAATCGCAGATCAGCCTGTGGCAGGCCCATATGGACCTCTGGCAATCGGCCGCGCTGCGGATGATGGGCAGCGACGCGAAGGCCGCCGTGCCGTCGCCCGACGACCGCCGCTTCAAGGACGCCGCCTGGGAGGAGAACCAGCTCTTCGACTTCATCAAGCAGTCCTACCTGCTGACGGCGCGCTGGCTGACGCAAACTGTGCGCGAGGTCGACGGTCTCGATGAGAAGACCGCCAAGAAAGTCGATTTCTACACGCGCCAGTTCGTCGACGCCATGGCGCCGACAAATTTCCTGCTGACCAATCCCGAAGTGCTGCGCGCGACCGTCGAGAGCAGCGGCGAGAATCTGGTCAAGGGCCTGCAGAACCTGCTGGAGGATCTCGATCGGGGCAAGGGCAAGCTGCACATCAAGATGACCGACCTCGAGGCCTTCCGCGTCGGCGAGAACATTGCGGTCTCGCCCGGCAAGGTCGTCTTCCGCAATGATCTAATCGAGCTGCTGCAATACGCGCCGACCACCGACAAGGTCTACAAGCGGCCGCTCCTCATCATCCCGCCCTGGATCAACAAGTTCTACATCCTCGACCTGCGCGAGAAGAACTCGTTCATCAAGTGGGCCGTCGGCGAAGGCCACACCGTCTTCGTCGTTTCCTGGGTAAATCCAGACGAGACGCTCGCCGGCAAGAGTTTCGAGGACTACATGCTTGAAGGCCCGATCGCCGCGCTCGACGCCATGGAGAAGGCGACCGGCGAGCCCGACGCCAACGTCATCGGCTACTGCCTGGGCGGTACGCTGCTGGCCTGCGCGCTCGCCTACATGGCGGCCAAGAAAGACACGCGCGTGGTCAGCGCCACGTTCTTCGCCAGCCTGGTCGATTTCAAAGAGCCGGGCGAACTCGGCATCTTCATCGACGAGGAACAGCTGGCTGCCCTCGAAGAGCGCATGAACGAGAAGGGCTATCTCGACGGCACGGCCATGGCCACGACCTTCAACATGCTGCGCGCCAACGACCTGATCTGGTCGTTCGTGGTCAACAACTACCT
>AR_comb_assmDRAFT_10276576_pt1 | contig 11651 bp, 7 predicted proteins | sample ArasoioldDNA_FD_10543 | JGI IMG/M metagenome (IMG submission 10543) | reverse complement strand
GCGCTCAACACGTGGGGCACGATCGACCCTGGCGACGACACCATCACGACTTACAGTTCGCGAGGGCCCACGAAATATGACCTTGGCTTGAAGCCTGACGTCGCGGCGCCCGGCAACAAGATCGTGTCACTCGAAGCGCCGGGGTCTTCCCTGGCGAGGAAGTACCCGGCACTGCACGTCGCCGGGAGCAAGAACAACGGCTACTACATGATGAGCGGCACCAGCATGGCCGCCGGCATGGTCAGTGGCGGCGCGGCGTTGCTGCTGGAAGGAACGGTCCTGACGGCGCGCCAGGTGAAGCTGGCGCTGCAGCTGAGCGCCGGCTTCATGGCCGACGAAGGTTTGCTGCGCGCGGGGCTCGGCCGCGTCAACCTGTACTCGGCGCGGCGCGTGAACAGCGCCGTCACCTCGCTTACCGGTGCGATCCCGCCGGTCACGATCGGCGGCCGGACCGTGCAGCCGGGCGGCCTCGCAATGAGTAACGGCCAGCCATTGCTGGACGGCGCCATTGCGCCCGCCGGGACGGCGGTGGTCGGCGTTCTCGGCATGTTGTCGACCTGGCTCGATCGGGTCCTGGCGCCGGCGCGCCTGACGGTGTTAAGCGGCAGCCAGATTCTCTGGGGCGATCAGATACCCGCGCAGCAGATTCTCTGGGGCGATCAATTCCCGCTTGGTCAGCAGATTCTCTGGGGCGATCAAACACCGTTCGGCCAGCAGATCCTGTGGGGCGATCAGTCATTGAGTCAGCAGATTCTCTGGGGTGATCAAACGCTCGGGCAGCAGATTCTGTGGGGCGATCAGACGTCGGGCCAGCAAATTCTCTGGGGTGATGCGAATCAGAACCAGGGCCAGCAAATCCTCTGGGGCGACAGCGTCCCGCAATAGCCTGGCATGCCGCGCCTCATTCCCTCGATCCAGTCGTATGTCGGCAGCATCTGCGCTGTCGGTGCGGTGGTCGTCGGCGTCTCGATGCTGCAGCTCGCGTCGTCGCCGCACCCGCTCGAGTGGTCGCTGCTGGCCGTCATGGCGTTCATCGCCGGCCGGCTGCTCATCAAGTTCCCCGGCGTCGACGCGCACATCTCGGTTTCCGACACTTTCTTCATCACGTCATCAGTGCTGTTTGGACCGGCGCCGGCCACGGTCGCGATGGCGATGGACAGCCTGGTCATTGCGTGGCGCCGCGGCTGGCGGCCGCGTCAGATTCTCTTCAACGGCGCGAGTCCGGCGCTGTCACTGTGGCTCGGAGCGCAGGCCTTCTTTGCGCTCACCGGCACCGGGCCGTTGTACGGACATCCGGTCGCCGCCGAAATCCTCGTCTTTCCGCTGGCGTGCTTTGCGTCGGTGTATTTCCTGCTCAACTCGGGATTGACCGCCTGCGCCGTCGCGATCGAGAAGCGCATCTCGCCGCTGTCGGTGTGGCGCCGGCATTTTGGCGTCATCTTCCTGAACTACTTCGCGGCCGCTTCGGCCACGCTGTTTCTGTTGCTCGTCGTCCAGTACTTCAGCCTCGTCGTGCTGGCCGCGGTGATGCCGCTCGTCGCGATTTTCCACCTGGCGATGAAGTCATGGACCGGGCGCCTCGAGGATGCGGAGCGGCACGTCGCGACGGTCGATCGCCTCTACCTGTCGACGATCGGCGCGTTGTCGACGGCGATCGAAGCGAAGGACGGCGTCACCAGCAGCCACATCCACCGGGTGCAGCATTACGCGATGGGGCTCGCCAGGTCCCTCGGCGGCCTCGACGATCAAGCGTTGAAGGCGCTCCAGGCCGCGGCGCTGCTGCACGACACGGGCAAGCTCGCGGTGCCGGAACGCATCCTGAACAAGCCCGGCAAGCTGACGCCGGCCGAGTTCGAGACGATGAAACTTCACGTCGATGTCGGCGCGGACATCCTTTCGTCGATCGAATTTCCGTATCCGGTCGTGCCGATCGTCCGCGCGCATCACGAAAACTGGGACGGCACCGGTTACCCGAACGGGCTGAAGGGCGACGAAATCCCGATCGGCGCGCGCATCCTCTCCGTTGTCGACTGTTACGACGCGCTGACCTCCGATCGCCCGTATCGCGCGGCGATGAGCGATACGGAAGCGCTGGAGATCATTCGCGCCCGCCGCGGCACGATGTACGACCCGTCGGTCGTGGACATGTTCGAGCGGGTGTGCCGCGACATTGGCCCGATGACGGTCAAGCCGCAGCTGCAGAAGGCGATTCAGCAGATCACGAAGGCGATCGCGCCCGTGCCGGTTGAGCCTGCCAGGGCCGTCGCGGCGGCGCCTTTCACCGAGGGCCCGGAGTCATTACGGGCGCTCGCCAACCTCGCCCGCGTCGTCAGCGGAAGGCCGACTACCGCAGACCTGGCGTCGCTGATTTGGTCCCACGTCAGGCACGTCGTTCCGAATGCAAGCTGCGCATTCTTCGTCAGCGATCCGGCATCGGATTCCGTGAAGGTGACGTTCGTTGCCGGAGACGCGGCGTCGATGCTGCAGGGACTCACCATGAAGATCGGCGAGCGGCTGACCGGCTGGGTTGCCGAAAACCAGCAGACGATGATCAATTCAGAGGCGAAGCTCGATCTCGGCGCCGAGGCCGCGCTCTACCACCTCAACTACTGCCTCGCATTGCCGCTCGTTTCTGACGGCCAGCTCGTCGGCGTCCTGTCGCTCTACGGGGCGGCTCCCTTCAAAGAGGAACAGGGACAGACGTTGCAATTCGTAATGCCACATCTTGGGCAGATGTTTCTGGCCCTCGATCGCCGCAGCGGTGAACCTGCCCCGGCCGCTGCGGCGAAACCCTCGCTTCGGGTCGTCTCGAGCCGTTAGGCCCCGAGCCCGGTCACCGTGCGCGCCTCAGCGTTTCGATCTCGTTGGCGGCGAGCAATGCCATTGCGCCGCCGCGATCGTCGGCGCCGTTCACCACCGGACGATTGAGGTAATACTCCTTCGTCGGTCCAACGCCGGTTCCTGAACACACATCCTTGACGGTGCCATCGGCGTTCACACGCGACGCGACCGCGCTCCAACCGCGATTGATGATCGGTTCATAGGTCGCGCGATCGATCCAGCCGAGACGCACGCCACGAGCCATTGCCGCTGTCGTCATCGCCGTCACCGTCAGCTCGCGGTAACTTGTCGGCTCATCGACCACCTGCCGCCAGCTGCCGTCGTCGGACTGAAGCTGCACGAGCGCCGCAACGTGCTTGCGATAGATATCGAGCACGTGGCCGCGATCGGTCCATCCAGCCGGTAGATACGTAAGGGCTTCAGTGACGCCGAGCAGTGCGAAGCCATTTCCCCGGCCCCACGCGTGCGGACCATCGACGGCGTGAATGAAGATGCCGTCGGGTCGCTGAAGTTTGGCGGCGTAGGTCAAGAGAAGCTTCCCGACGGTTGCAGAGAATTCGACGCTGCCGATCCGCGATAGCACCGAGCTCACCATGAACATGTCGTCGGTCCAGCCGGTGGCGTAGCGAACGACTTCGTCGGGCGACTGCGGCAGCATGAGCGGCGCGACTTCCATTCCGGCCTTTTGCGCGGCTGAGCTGCGCGTCAGCGCCCACGCGTCGAGGAAGGCGAAGGCTCCGGCAAGGCTCGTCAGCCGTCGCGGCTCGGCCCGGGCCTTGGCCGGATCCGACGTGAATGGCTCGATATCCTTCTCGACTCTCTGGCGCCACTCGGGTTCGCCGGTCAGCTCGGACAACCGGAGGCTGCTCGACCACGACAGGGCCGGAATGTAGCTCATGATCGGCTGGGCCGGGTATTTTGCGGCAAGGATCCTGGCAACCGCCAGCGGCTCAGCCGCGGTCTGGGCGCCGGGAAACGGCGGCACGAGCACGACGAATGCGACGAGTCCGGCGAAAATCCTCATAAAAGCCACCCCGGCATGGCCACATGCTAATCGGATTGGTAAGCAGAGGTATTTGCGATAGCGTATACAGCCTTCAAGGGATGCGCCGCATTGCATCTCACGCTTTTAAACACGCTTTAAAAGGAACAGGAGTGAGGAATGATTCGCAAGAGCTTACTGGTTCTGCTGTGCGCCGTGATGTTGGCGCCGTCGATTGCCTGGGCGCAGGACGCCAAGGCGTTTCTCGGCGACTGGGTGCTGACGATTGAGGGCCGTCGCGGACCGCAGGAACGTCCGCTGACTATCAAGGACACCGGCGGCAAGCTGTCGGCGGAGCTCGGCGGCGGACGCGGTGGTCCGGTGACCATCAGCGACGTGACGGTCAAGGGCAACGAAGCCACGCTGAAGTTCACGCAGACGACGCAGCAGGGCGACATCCCGGTCGTGATGACGCTGACGCTCAAGGACGGCGCGCTGACCGTGAAGCAGGACATGGCCGGCGGCCAGTTCACTGCCAACGGCACGGGCAAGAAGAAGGGCTAGCCACCGAAAATACGATCCACCGATTACTTAACCGTCAGTCGGTGGATCACTTACTGGTCGTACCAGTTTCGCAACTTCGCTTCGGTATCGGCGGACGCTACGAACAGGTCCGCCGGATATCGACGGTGACTGAGGATTGCTCCAAAGATCGCGAACCGGTGGTCGGTGTTCGCGGCCAACCCCGCCAGGTACTGCAAACGTAAATGCCGTTCACGATTGATCTCCGCATCGGCCAGCCATGGCGCGAGATCGCGGCCGCGGCCCGCATAGGTGCCGAGAATATCGCCGGCTGATTTCAACACGACATCCTCGAGTGACTTCTTGACCCTCGGCGCCGCGTCGATCCGCGCCTGAATGGTCCCCTCGACGATCGGGGTCTCTTCGACGCGGCCAAGCGCCACGAGGTCGTAGCCTTCTTCGAGGAGATCGGGATTCCAGAGCGTCGTGTCGGGAAACACCTTGGCAAAGGTGCCGATCTCGCTCTTGACCGATCGCATGTCGGTTTCGTACAGCGGAATCCACTGCGTCACGACGCCGCCCGGCGTGAGGTGATCCCTCGACAGCGTGAGGTATTCCTCCGAGTACAGCGTGGCCGCCCCGCGCACCCACGGATGGATCGGATCAGACGTGATGATGTCGAACTTTTCGTGGGTGGTCTGCAGGAAGTGCCGGGCATCGTCGAACACCAGCTGCACCTTCGGGTTGTCGAACACGTGATGGTTCTCGTTGCCGAAATAGGCGCGCGCGCTGATCGGGACCAGCGGCTCGATGTCGCAGATCACGATGCGCTCGATCTCCGGATGAATGGACAGTGCGCCGGCGGTGACGCCGGCGCCGACGCCGACGATGAGCACCGACTTCGGATGCGGATGGAGCAGCGCCGGGACGTGGCCCAGCATCCGCTCGAGGCGCATGTCGATGTCCATGTCCGAGGCCTCGACTTTGCCCGCGATGTGAAATTGCCTGGCGCCGCCCTTGCCCTCAGTGACCGCGATCGAGGCTGTCGCGCCTTCGCCGAGAAACAGGAATCGCGCGATTGAATCCCACGAATTCACCGAGCGGCCGTAGGCGATTAACTGTCCCGGAACCGCGGGCACGATCCAGAGCGCCAGACCCGTCACGACGGCGACGATACCGAGGCGGGGCAGGCGAGCGCGCTCGGGGATCGACAGCAGCAGCACCAGGCTGCAGACAGCTGCGCCAATCACCAGGACCTGCTGCGCATCGTGCGATCCGAGCATCGGAATGCCGATCAAGGTAAATGCGATCGCGCCGGCGAGGGCGCCCGCTGTGTTGATGGCGTTGACGCGCGCGACGTGACCGCCGAAATCGGCGCCGCGGCCGGCAGCGAGCGTGAGCGGAAAGCTCGCGCCCCACAGGAGCGTCGCCGGCAGCAACGCGAACGCGCATCTGAGCGCGTCATACGTGAACATCAGCGACGGGGTGGCGCGCACGTGGGGAAGGAACAGCGCCGTCGGCTGCCAGTGCGGCAGGACGTTCACGATCGCGAACGCGCCGAAGGCGATCGCGCCCGCGAGCAGGGCCTGGATCAGTCCCAGCGCGTTGGCCGCGCGGACCCGGCGCGAAAGAGCCGTGCCGGCCAGCCCGCCGATGCCGAGTCCCGCCAGGAACACGGCGAGGATGAGCGAGAACGTATACACGCTGGCCCCGAAGAGCAGCGACATTTGTCGCGTCCACACCACTTCGGCGCCGAGAGCCGTGAAGCCGGACATCGCCGCGGCGACGTAGATGGGCGCCATCGATCCCTCCACGGTTGTGGGCCGCGGCTCTTCGGCTGCATCGTCATCGATGTTCGCGCGCCGAGCCGTCACGAGAAATGCGATCGCGATCGTGACGTTGATCGCCACCGCCACCGCGGTCGCGGTGACGGTGTCGTAGACGCGCAGCAGGTAGAAGCCGGCGAGGACTGTGCCCGTGGCGCCACCCGCGAGGTTCGCCATGTAGAGATATCCGACCGACTCGGCGCCACGGGCTCTGGCAATCGCCGGCAGCGTTGCGCCCATCAACATCGTTGGCGGCGTGAGGACGAGGAGGCAGACCGCAGCCCGAAGCGAGATCGCGCCGGCGCCCGGCTCGGCGAGCGTCAGGTAGACCTGTTGAATGTAGGGCAGCGCGAGCGGGATCGTGATTCCAAATAGCGCGATGCCGGCCTCGAGCGCGGCCACGACCTTGAATGGATGCGCGCCTTTCGGCGTCAGCTTCGGCAGCAGCCAGCTGCCGAGCGCCATCCCGCCCATGAACGCGCAAAGCAGCACCGCGACCGAGATCGACGAGGCGCCGACGACGAGTTGGACCAGGTAAAACCAGACGGTTTCGTAAATGAGCGCCGCGCAGCCACTGGCGAAAAAGAGGACGAGAAGACGAGGCATCGCTAGAATCCTACATCGGCGAAGCTGCGCCCCGGACGCTTCTCGGCTACGCTTCGCCGGGGCAGCGTGGCTTGGCCCCGCTCCGCGGGGCGTCTTATGAACCGTTTCGACCTGATTGTTGTCGGCCTTGGCGGCATGGGCAGTGCGGCGGCAGCCCATGTGGCATCACGGGGAAAGTGCGTCCTCGGCATCGAGCAGTTCCAGCCTGCACACGATCAGGGGTCGAGTCACGGCCGCTCGCGCGTGATCCGTCTGGCGTACTTCGAGCATCCCGCCTACGTGCCCTTGCTGCGGCGTGCCTACGAGTTATGGCGGCGCCTGGAAGAGCAAACGGGCCGGACGCTGCTGCAGATTGCCGGCGGGTTGATGATCGGTACACCGGAAAGCGAGGTCGTCAGCGGCAGCCTGCGAAGCGCGCGCGAACATCATCTCGATCACGAAATGCTGGATGCCGCGCAGATTCGGCGGCGGTTCCCGGCCTTCACCCCGGCGCCGGGGACCGTCGCGCTGTTCGAGAAAGAAGCTGGTGTCGTGTTTCCCGAAGAAGCGATCCGCGCGCATCTGGACATCGCAGTCGACAATGGCGCGCACGTGCACTTCGATGAACGGGTCGAGGACTGGCAGGTCTTGCCCTCTGGCCGCGTTGACGTCCGAACGTCACGCGGCAGCTATGAATGTGAACGACTGGTGCTGGCGCCCGGCCCATGGGCTTCGGAGCTCTTCAAGATCGACTGGCTGCCGCTCGAAGTCGAACCGCAGCAACTGCACTGGTTCGAGCCGCGCGGGGGCCCCGAACCGTTTCAGCCGGATCGATTTCCGATCTACATCTGGGATCTCGGCAGCGGCATTCAGTTCTACGGGTTTCCGGCGGACGATGATGGCCGGGTGAAGGTGGCGTTCTTCAGGTCGAAGGTGAAGGGCGAGGAAGCGATTCGCGATGCGCTCGGTCCGTGCATGCCGGCGCTCGCCGGCGGCGTGCTCGTCGACACCGTCACGTGCCGGTACACGCTCACGCCCGATCATCATTTCGTGATCGGCCACCACCCGGATCACGCCAACGTCGTGGTCGCCTCGCCGTGCTCCGGGCACGGCTACAAGTTTGCCAGCGTGATCGGCGAGATCCTTGCCGACCTGGCGATTGATGGAATGACGCGTCGCCCTATCGAGTTGTTCGCGCCCGAGCGCTTTAGAGATTCGCCATTTTGAAGATCGCCTTGGCGATGCCCGAGTAATCCTCTTCGCCTTCACCAGCTGCGATCTGCGCGTTGACGAGCTGTTGCACGACGGAGCTCGTGACAGCAGGCACGCCATTTTCTGCGAGCGTGTTCATCGCGATGCCGAGATCCTTCTTGAACAACTTCGCCTTGAAGCCCGGCTTCCAGTTGCCGGTGATCATCCTCTCGCCATGCACTTCGAGGACACGGCTCTGAGCGAAGCCGCCCATGAGCGCAGCTCGCACTTTCATCGGATCGACGCCGGCCTTCCGTGATAAAGCGATCGCCTCGGCGACGACGGACATCGTGCCGCCCAGCACGATCTGATTACAGGCCTTGCAGATCTGGCCTGCGCCCGACTCGCCGACATGCACGATGCGTTCGGGTTTCCCCATCGCGCCGAGTATCTCGCGCATGGCTTCGAGCGCCGCGGAGTCTCCGCCGACCATGAAGGTCAGGGTGCCATCGATCGCGCCGATCTCGCCGCCGCTGACCGGCGCATCGAGAAGCGACCCGCCGAGCTCCTTGGCGCGCGCCGCGAGCCGCCTCGCGATCGCCGGCGCGATCGTGCTCGAGTCGACGATGACGGTTCCTTTCGACATCGCACCGAATACACCGCTGTCGCCTTCCAGCACTTTCGAGACGTCGGGACCATCCGGCAGCATCGTGATGATGAACTTCGCGCCTCGCGCCACTTCGGCGGGCGAGCTCGCGGCGGTCGCACCATCCTTGACCAGCTCGTCGACGGGTCCCTGGCTGCGGCTATGCGCGATGACCGAAAAGCCCTTCTTCAGAAGATTTCGGGCCATGGGCTTGCCCATGAGACCCAGTCCGATGAATCCGACCGTCTGTGACATGCGAGGAATCATAGAACGGTCGGTGCCGTTAGCGCTGTGCCGATGTTGTGGCTGACCGCTGCGACAGCCAGTCCCAGCCCGCGGCCGCCCGCTCCAGCAGGAACGGCAGATCCTCGCGCAGGACATAGCGCTGCTTCACGAGATCGAGGCCGGCTTCAGTCACCCGTCCGAGATAGTCCGCCTTGCCCCGATATCGTTCCTCCAGCGACTTGCGCGGATCTCCACCGCGATCGGCAGCGGTCTTCGCGAAGGGAATCAGGCTGCCGAGGAGCGGCACGATCGCTTTCGGATTGCCGCCCGACGCGGCGCGGAAGTTCCAGCCGGTGAGCGTGCCGATCGGCACCGCCTGATCGGGCAGCCGGATGCCGCCGATCTCGTTGCCGTCTTCATCCACCTGCGGGACGAGGAATGGCCACGCGCCTGCCGGACCGTCGCCGCTCGCGCGCCGGGGCTCGGGGATGCTCTTCGGCGATGCGACGCCGTTCAAGGACGGCCACTTCAGGTTCGCCACGCTCGTGAGCGTCCCGTCCGAGAGCTTTGGATACTTGCTGGCCGGCGGTTCGACGCCCTCACGGACCCAGCGATCGAGCGCCATGAACGCCGCGCGGAGACCGATGGTGTGCGGCGTCGGGTTCGGTAGCTGCGCTCCCACGCCGCGAGCGTTCGGGCCTTCGCCGAGCGCGGCGCGCGGCGGGAAAGCCGCCGGGCCGTGTTGCGTGCCGGCGAAGTGATACACGCGCACGTTGCCTGGCAACGTCAAATCCGTCTTGCCGTCGATTGATGTATGAATCAGCGCAGCGGCGCGGCCCGTGCCCCAATACTCGACCGACGAATTCGTGTAGATGATTTTCGGCTGCGACTCGGACGTGGCGTACTTCGCGAGAATTCCGTCGGTGCGCCCCGTAACCTCGTCGCGCTGTGCGGCATCGGTGAACGGAAACTTCAACGCGCCGAACTGATCGAGCCCAACGGCCTGCGAAAAACGCGTGTTGAAGTCGGCGCGTCCGGCGCCGGCGATGTGCGGCATCACGCCGTCGAACACTTTGCGGCCCTTTTCGTCAGTATTGAAGCCGTCGTAGAGGAACAGCCGCAGGAAGCGGCCGCTTTGCGATGCGCCGTAGACGTGGAGGTAGCGGCCGCGCGCGGGAACCATCGCGCCGTTACCGTATTTCACGGCCGACGCCACATCGCGAATCGCCGCCAGGCCGACGCCCGACACCGGAGGATTCGACGCCCGATACTTCAGCTCGTAGATCCGGCCGGGCTCGAATCCCGCAGCCATCGCAATCCGCGGGCACTTCGCGTCGCCGGCACAGCGTCCTCCGGCGTTCGGGCTGGGCGGCACGAACTGCCAGCCGCGGCGCGGCAGCGGCGTCGGTTTCTCCCAGACCGTGTCGCGAACCGTCAGCGTGGCGGTTTCATCGCTCGGATCGACCGGCGGATACTGCGGCACATCGCTGAAGCTCACTTCGGTCGCGCGCGCATCGACCACGGCCAGGGCGGCGATGGTCTCGATGAGCGGCGAGCCGTTTCGCGTCGCGATGGGCGGCTTGACGCCGATGCCGGCGACGTCGAATTCCCAACCGACCCACACCAGCGTGATGCCGTTGCGCATCAACAATCCGTCGCCGAAGTGTTCCGGCTGCATCGGATCGGCCGACATCGTCGCGCGGTTGAAGGTCGTCAACAGCCCCTTGCCGCCGCGATTGGAAATCTCGAAGAGCACGCTGCCGGAGGCGCGCGCCGGATCCTGGGGTGTGAGGATGAAAAGATCGGCGGAGAACTCGACGCGGCCGCGCGCGTTGCGCGGCGCGAGATCGATGTCGGCGATCGCCTTGTTATGGGGATCGGAGGGATCGAGCTCGAAGAACACCGTGCCGGCGATCTTTTCGTACGGCCCGGCAGCGCCGAACCATTGACCGTTGGCGACCACGGTGCGCGTGGCGATGGCCACACGTGTCACGTCCGCCCAGGCAGGCGAGACCAGGCCGGCAAGCAGGATCAGCGACGCCAGGAGGCGGTGGAGCAGGTGCTGCATGCGCGGAGGCTAACACGCCTCCCGCCCGATCACACCGCCCCGGTCCGGGCTCCTCCGCCGATCGCCCGTACGGAATCCAAAACTCCGAAGTCACTGGTATTCCGCAACTTAGCGGGATTGCAAACGTGTAAAAGGACGGTTTGGCCGTATAATGGTCGATATAAAGGGCGACGGCGGACTGGTCTCGCCGGCACCTAAAAGGCGGAGGCGGATGTTCGAGCGTTATACCGAACGAGCCAGGCGGGTTCTCTTCTTTGCCCGCTACGAAGCGAGCCAGCTCGGAAGCATCTCAATCGAGACCGAGCACTTGCTGTTGGGCCTGATTCGCGAGGGCAAGGGCCTGACGAGCCGGATCTTTGCCCGATCCCACCTGTCCCTCGAAAACATACGGAAAGACATCGAAGGCCGCACCGTGTTCCGCGAGAAGGTGTCGACGTCGGTCGAGATTCCCTTCAGCGCCGAAACCAAGCGGGTCTTGCAGTATGCGGCCGAAGAGGCCGATCGGCTGCTGCACAACTACATCGGCACCGAACACCTGCTGCTCGGCATCCTCCGCGAGGAGCGATCGGTCGCCGCGACCATCCTCATGGAAAAGGGGATGCGGCTCCATCAGGTCCGCGAGGACATCGTTCAGCTCCTGAACGAAAAGACGTCGCTGACGCGCGTCAAGGAAACCCCGCTCCTGGCGGAGTTCAGCCGCGATCTCACCGAAGCGGCGATGAAGAACCAGCTCGATCCGCTGGTCGGCCGCGACTACGAGCTCGA
>AR_comb_assmDRAFT_10416906_pt1 | contig 11655 bp, 8 predicted proteins | sample ArasoioldDNA_FD_10543 | JGI IMG/M metagenome (IMG submission 10543) | reverse complement strand
AAGATGCGCTGCTTTATGGGGTCGTGCACGCCGCTGTAGAACGCCGCGTTGAAGCGTTGTTTTTTCAGAAAGCTGCCCAATGCGGGGATTCGCAAGTAGGGCAGGGGAGTCAGATCGTAGGGCTTGTCGGCAAGCGGTGCCCAGCTCACGAAAAAGATCTCGTCGGAATCAAGAACGAGGTGGACGCGTTTGATGTTGCCGAGATTGCGGTAGATGTAGTCGCCGTCGTAGGTCCACTCGTCGAAGGTCGAGGTGTCGTGCTCGGTCACGGTCGCGAGATCGAACAGCGGCGCAGCCCAGCTCAGGCAGTGCACCACGATGCCGTCCTCGCCCGGCACGCGCCACCACGCCGCCGACGGCAGCGGGTGGAAATACGGCGCATCCCACTCGTAGCCCGCCGTTTCGCTGTGCAGGCTTTTGAGTGCCATGCGCACGAGCTCGCGGCTCTTGAGCGTAATCGGCTCAGCGATGCCGTTGCGGCCGCGCGTAGATATGCCTGCGCGTTGCAACTCAGCGAACAGCGGTTCTTCGGCAAAGCGCAGCGCCGGCACCAGCGCAAGCTCGACGCCCTCAAGCGCGAGCTCCTGCAGGCGCGCCACTGTGCCGTCGGAGAAGAGGCAGTCGGGCGTAAGCACGAAGGGATAGGCTTTGTCCCGGTAGGCGAGCTCGCAGCCGCGGCGATGGCCGAGCCCCATGTGCACGCAGCCGCTTACGCCGGGCGGGCAGGACGGAATCTCGACATGCAGGACGTCCACATACTGCTCCAGCAAGCGGAAAACCGGTGCAGTCTTCAGCGCCACCCAATCTTCCGCTGGCGCGCAGATGAGGAACTTGCTGCGCGGGCGCGTACGCAGTGCAGGCAGGTTGCCGGGCGAGAGTAGCGAGGGCAGTCCCAGGTGGAGAAAGTAGTTGCGAAAAACCTCGCCCCACACGACTAGGATGAAATAGAACGGCCGGCTCATCGGCTTGGGACTCATCGATTTGGTCTCGGCGGTTTGCCCGGAGCTGTGCGGCCGGCGAGATAGTAGGCAAGCTCGCGCGCGCGCCAGATGAGCCAGCGTATCACGTCGGGGTCGCCGTGCAGCACCTGGCGCATCCTCGGCAAAAACGCCTCGCGGTGGATCCAGAAATGCCGCAAAACATCGCGCACGCGTAGGATCGCCACTCCGATCGCGCACATGAGACTGACGAGGCCGCGCACGAGTGGTACCAATGTGGGCATGTCCTTGCGGGGCGGCAGAACGACGGCGATGCGCTCATCGGCGGGAGGCGCGACGCACGAATAGAGAGCGCGCACCGCGCGCTGCTCTACAGGTAGCCAGGCCTGATCGACCGGCTCTGCGTGCCAGCGCGCGCCATGGAACAACATTGTTTGCCGCAGCGGATCGAGCCGCAAATCTCCGCCGTAAAACGCCTGCCTGAACCGGTGCCGTTTCACGAGTCCTCCGACTAAAGGCCAGCCCAGCTCTTTTCGCGGCGTGAGGTCGTACGGGTTCTCGGCTGAGCGCGACCAGCTCGCCATGAACATCTCGTCGGAATCGAGCACGAGATGCACGCGGCTGATATTGCCGAGATTCTTGTACGCGTAGTCGCCATCGAAGGTCCAGTAATCGAAGGTGGAGGCGTCGTGCTCGTGCACGGCGGCAAAATCGATCATCGGCGCCCAGCTCAATGAGTGCAGCACGATGCCGTCCTCGCCCGGCACGCGCCACCACACTGCGGAGGGGATCGGGTGGAAATAGCCGGCGTTCCACTCGTAGCTCGCACTTTCGCTATGCATGCTCTTGAGCGCCATGCGCACGAGATCGCGGCTTTGCAGGCAGATTGGTGCCGCCGCTCCCTTGTGGTGGTCAGCAGGCGAAATGCCGGCCTTCCGTAATTGTTCAAATAGAGGCTCTTGCGCAAAGCGCAGCGCGGGAATCATAACCAGCTCGATGCCTTCGCGCGCGAGATCCTGCAAGCGCGCGATCATGCCGTCGGAAAACACGCAGTCGGGCATGAGCACAAACGCGTAAGCCTGTGCCGCATGCGCGAATCCGTAACCGAGCCGATGGCCGGTGCCCATGTGAATGCCGCCGGGCACGCCAGCAGGGCAGGGGGGAATCTCGACGTAGACCGGTTCGACGTATTTGTTGAGCAACTGGAAGACCGACGCGCGCTCGATGACGCTCCAGTCCTCGGGCCGCGTGCAGATCAGAAACTTGCTGCGCGGACTTGTATTCAGCGCCAACAGGTTGTTTGGCGAGAGCAGCGTCGGCAGCGCGAAGTCAAGGAGGAAGCTGCGGAAGCGCTCTCCCCAGAGCACGACGATGAAATAGAACGGCCGCTCTAGCGCAGCGCGCGGGGCGGCAGTCTGATCAGGGCGAATCGCTGGCGCGAGGGATTGCATAGAGCACCGTTTCGATCACGCCCCCATCATGCTGGCGCAGGTAGAGGTCGTAGCGCGGGTTGAGCTGGGACACGATCTGCGGGATGCGCCACAGGTCGCTCGCGCGATGATAGACGGAGACTGCGAGCTTCGGCGACCAGCGCGCGATGGTCTTGCGGGCGCCCTCGAGCGCGTCGATCTCGGCGCCCTCGATGTTCATCTTAATGTACGAGACGGGCGCGCCGCCGAGCACCTCGTCGAGGCTCACCACGTCAATGCTGCAGTCGCCGTCATCTGTGAAGATGGCTCCACGCGTTGCATCATTGCGGAAGCGCAGCGCTGCCTTGTGGCGGTGCAGCCCGGCATTGAGCGTTTTTACCCGCGGCTCGTGCGCAAAGCACTGTTTGAGCCGCGTATACGTGTTCGGGTCGGGCTCGAAGGCGAGAACGCGCGTATAGCGACCACCGACGCGGTCGATGAAGCGGCGGACGCTGTCCCCGTCATAGGCACCGGCGTCCACATAGGTTTCTTCCGGCCCGAGCTCGAATAGGCCGCTTGGATGGTAGAGCCCGCGGTAATACGGGCCTTCCTCAAGCACCGGGACAAGCCTGGCCGGATCGCTGGTGAGGCGAAATTCGATTGCCGCATTGAGGACCTCCCGTGAGCGCGCATCCGCCACCAGCGAAGCGAGTGTCCGATAGCGCTCGCGGTTCTCGAACAGATCCTCGAGCCAGCCCTCGTAGAACATGTGCGGCTTGAAGATGTCGGGCGCCAGCACCTGCAGCGCACCAAAGGGCGCCACGGTGGTAAAGCGGAGCGCGCGCGCTTTCTGCACCGGCCCGAGCGCGCGATGCGTTGCGACAACGATTGGGGTTGCGCGATCGAGTGCCGCCAGACAGCTCGTCGGCTCGACCCGTACCCCTGCGATCGCAAGGCGGGTCTTGTACGGATTGTCGTCGACGACCGCCGCAATTTTTATTCCGCGTGCCTGGCAGATTTGCGCCAGCCGCTGCCCTTCCGGCCCCGCGCCGAAAATGGCGAGGCTGTTCAGCGCATTCGGATCGAGTCCGCGGTGATGCGCCTGTATGCACGCCCGCAAATCTTGCACCGAGCTCGCTTGCCACAGCGCCTCCCGCAAAGAGTGCGCCGCATCACTGTGGGGAAGAATGGCTGCTGTTTGAGACGGCACCACTGGCAACTCTCAGCCGGTCACGGGGGCTAACGGCTTTCTGGTCCGGATCGCCTCGATGGCGTCGAGGCAGCGCTCCACATCGCGGAACGGGAGGCCGCTGAGATCGGCAAGATCGAGCTCCCACCATTTGACGCGCAAGAGCCGCTCGATGATCTTTTCCGAAAACCGCAGGCGTTTTACTTGCGCCGGCACTCCCGCCATGATCGCGTAGGGCGGCACATCCCTGGTGACGATCGAGCCCGCCGCGATAATCGCGCCGTCGCCCACCGTGATGCCGCCTATGACGTTGACGTGGTGCCCCATCCAGACGTCGTTGCCCACGTTCATATTTGCAAACATGTCCGCCGATCGCTCGAGGCGCTCGAAGTCGCAGTATTCCTCGACCCAGTCATAGGCCTTCGGATGATACTGGAACTCATGGATGCTCAGCCAATCGGTCGGATGATTGAACGGATTGATCGACGTCCTCGCGCCTATGGAGCAGTAGGAGCCGATCTTTCCTCGTGCAAGAAAGCAGCTCTCGTTGACGCCATTGTACCTGCCGCACACCACGTCGGGGCCGAGCTGCGTGTTCCTGCTCAGGTAGAGCGGCCCGCATACCGTGGAGCGAAAGATGCGCGCGCCCGGCGAGATGCGCATGAGCCTGTGCAGATCGACGCTGTGGGCGGTATTGTTCTCAAAATGCTCGACAAAGATATCGGCGAATTTCATCTATTGAACGTTAGGCTCATTTGGACTGCTTGCCCCAAGGGGAAAAGGTGGCTCACGACTACACTACAACTAGACGTGCTTACAATAACGGTTCCAGGCATTTGCCTCGATTCTGGCGGAGTTTTGCTTGAAGGTGAGGGACCGTGTGGTATAGAAGCGCGAACGCCAAAAGTGTGCACCGCATGCCTAAAACCGGGCAGCATGGGGACGCGCGGAATTCTTGATGAAGGACTGGTCGAGCGCACCCTGGGTCGACCCCAGCTTAGCCTGGAAGCCGCGCCCGATAAGCGAGCTCCCCGAGCGCGCGCTCATTGACTTCGCCACGAAGTGCAATCTGCGCTGCCCGATGTGCCCGGTGTGGGGATCGGAGGACGACAATGCGATCGCCTCCGTCAAGGGCGTCATGAACGTGGACAATGCCCGGCGTGTGCTCGACGAGATGATGGCAGCAAAACCCCTGGTGCAGCCTTCGATGTATGGCGAGCCGCTGCTCATACCCGACTTGCGCGCGCGCCTTGTCGATATGAAATCGCGCGGCATGACCATTGCCTTTAACACGAATGGGCTGACCCTAACCGATGAGCTCGCGGAGTTCTTCGTCGAGGCTGAAATTGATTCGGTGTTCTTCAGCCTCGAAGGCGTCACCCGCGGCACGCTCAAGAAGATTCGCGGCGTCGACAAGATCGAGAAGATTGAGGCCGCGATCTTTCGCTTGATTGCCGCACGTGGTGAGAAGGCGCTTCCGCGCATTGGCGTCACTATGGTCAAGCAGGACGGCAATGCGCACGAGGAGGGGGCCTTCGTGGTACGCTGGGCCGGGATTGTTGATTGCGTGCGCGTGGGGCTGATCTTCGAGAACGGTACCTATCCGGACATGGAGGTGCCGGAGAAGCGCGTGCCTTGCCCGGCCATATATCAGACCATGCCGATCCACAACGACGGCACCGTGACCGTCTGTTGCCTCGATGGGTTCAAGGCCACGAACCTCGGCAACGTCTTCACCGAAGGGGTGAAGGGCGTGTGGCAGGGCGAGGAGTTCGCCAAGGTGCGTTATTATCACGAGACCGAGCAGTGGGATAAGGTGCCGTTCTGCACGGGTTGCAGCGGTTGGGCGCAGCAGGAATTCGTCGAGGAGATCAGTGACGGTCTTCTAATTCGGCGCTCGCCGCAATACTCATACTACAACCGTATTGACCGGCTGAATAATTGGACCGGCCGCTTGATCGCGGGCCACCCGAAGCCACCGAGTGCGGAGGAGCTCGCGGCGGCGCAGATTGCTGCAGAATAGCCGCAGTCCTTAAGTTGGTGCCGGCAGACAGCGTCCACTGAGCAACACCGAATCCATCAGGTGTATCGAGGGCGGGATGCGTCCTTTCGATTTCATGGTTCCGTTTTGGGGGGCGCGCCATCGGGACCAATTCGTCGATTTTTGCCTACCGTCTCTGCTTGCTCCTGACAACCTTGGTTTGCTTCGAGCGACAGATGGCCATCGCTTCTTGATCGCAACCACGGCAGCGGACTGGGGTGCCGTTCGCGGGCTACCGATCATGAAACGATTGGCGCAACATGCAGCGCCGATTTTGATCGAAGTGACAACGCCAGCCATTGCAGCGCAAATGAGCAGCTATGAGCGTTACCACGCATCCATCGTGCACTTGCATCACTGCATAAAGCGCTTGCTTCTAGAATCCTACAAACGACAGGGCTATGGGTGCCAATTCTTCCCTGACCATGTTTTTTCGGGCGGGATGGTTTCGTGCCTCATCAAATCGGCGAATGCGGGCTATCAAATGGTCATAAGTCCCTCGTTTCGGCAGATCGAGGAAGGAATTCTCAATGAATTGATGAGCTGCGGGTATCTCGGCGCTGGGAAACGGCTCTCTGAGACAGCTGAGTGCCTGGCTATTCCGCAGCGGATTATGGCCGATATGGCGCTGCGCCATTTGCATCCTGAAATGTTGACTTTCGACCAGGAAAGACCCAGCCCAGGCTTTCCATTGCCCCTTCGCTATTGGCGCATCAAAGGCAATCGCGGCCTTCTGATGCACACCTTTCTAACCGGCATGCTCGCCTTGATTGATTTTGCAACCCTTGCACCTAACCATGCGGACTGCCTTGATCTTTGCGATATCGAAAACGATTACGTTGCCAAAAACTGTACTGATTCCAGTCGCATTCACGTTGTTCAGGATTCGGACGAATTCATACTAGCAAGTTTGACACCGAAGTCTGTGAATTGGGCTCCGCCTCCTCCCGTACGTTACTATGCGCCTGGATGGCTGACCGAAATTGAGCGTCTTTCCAATATCCGCGAGTCCATGAAATTCTATGCCACGGCGAATGGTGATCACGTAAAGCGCGATCTTTTCGCCCGCCCGATACGTTGGCATCGGGGAGACATCGATGATGTTTGGACCCAAGAGGAACGGCGAATTGAGCGAAGCATCAAATTAGCGGTAGGTGATTATTATAATCTGGGTACCGTGCGTAAGAACGGCCCATCTCGAGTGCGAGACTGGCTATTGAAGTCTCCAGGGGCATACAGAGCCATAATTCATTTTTGCGTGCTGATAAGCATAGCTTTCAGCAGGTTATCGGAGCTTGGCAGACGCATGTGGCTTGCCATGCGCGGCGACCCCGCGGCTAGAAATTGGGTTTCCTGGCGGGTTCAGGTGTTTTGGCGCCAGCTGCAGGGCCATAAAACCCATCCTCCAAGACCGGACGTCCCGTAGTATTCGCGAAGGCATGCAACACATGCGCCCGTTTGATTTTATGGTTCAGTTTTGGGGAAAACGTTACCACGAGCAATTCGTAGACCTTTGTCTTCCTTCGCTTCTTGCTCCGAACAATCTTGCTCTGCTGCGGGCAGAAGATGGTCATCAGTTTTTGATAGCCACCACCAGAAATGATTGGGCAGCAATCGAGCATCTGCCGATCATGCAAAGAATCAAACGGCACGCCACACCGACATGGGTCGAGGTGGGCGAACCGTCAACCGAGGCGCCGGCCGGCAGCCTGGGTCACTACAGTGCAATGATGCGCCATCAGAATTATTGCCAAAAGAAGCTGCTGGAAACTGCGTACCCGCGCCGGACCTACGGCAGTCTGCTCTTTCCAGATCATATATTCTCCGATTTTATGGTTGCATCGCTCATCAAACGAGCGGAGGCCGGGTACCGCTTGGTGGCAGCTCCGCTCATGCGTCAGGTTGAAGAACGCGTGCTCGATGACTTGAAACGCTTAGGGTACGTCAAAAGCGACGAGCGCGCGTCGATGACCGCAGAGTGCATTTCTGTCCCTCAGCGAGTGCTGGCCGATCTCGCAGTCAAACATTTGCATCCTGAGATGTTTCGGTTTGACCAAAGCGGGCCGGTTCAGCCCTTTCCATTGCCGCTTCGCCACTGGCCTGTGGCCGGTAATCGAGGTCTGATCATGCACACATTTTTTGTGGGCTGTCCGGTTATGATAGACCTTGAGGGTGTGCCCCCTAACCATACCGACTGCCTGAAGTGGGACATGCTGGAGAACATCTACTTCAGCAAAAATTTTTCAGATTGTGATCGCATTCACGTAGTGCAGGACTCGGATGAATTTTCTATGGTGAGCCTGACGCCTGAATCGGTAAATTGGGCGCGATCAGAGCAGGTCAGCTCGCAGTCTTCATCGGGTTCCAGGCTCCAACGCCTCGCCAACATTCGTCATTCGATGTGGTCCTTTGCGGGCCAAGGCCGAGACACTTTCAGGCGCGATTTATTTCGTCATCCTGTTCGTTGTCACGGGCGAGAGTTGGATAAGGTTTGGCACAGAGAAGAGCGAAGGATCGAGCGACAAATCCAGCGCGCTGTCGGCGATTACTACAAGGTTAGCGCCGCGTCTTCTCGTCGCAAGGAGTTCCCGTCCCATCTGGCATTCATCGATTACGTTCTGGTTACAGACAATTTCCTCCGAAATGCGCCCTCGATCATCTCGCAGACCGTTTCTCGAATCTCCGGCCGTTGTACGGAAGCAGGGAGGCGACTTAAACTGGTGTTGCGCGGCGATGAGGCGGCCAAGCAATGGCTTATGTGGAGAATTGAAGTATTTCGCGCTCGCCTCAGCGGAAACAGGACTCTTCCTCCACGGCCAGACGTGCGTTTATGAGATCACGCGCCCTGAAATCGCCGACCAGGCGAATTATAGAGTTTACACCTCCTCACTTGCATTCAAGTCGAATGTGCTTGTGTATGACACATAGCGCGTGGTGCGAGGACGAGTTATGCTCCATGAAGAACGGCAACGCATCCTGATTGGCCTTAACACCCGTGGAAGTGCACCAGTGATGACGGAATTTATTCAGCCGGGCAAGGACCCGGCAGTCATGTAAGGCGCCCACATCAGTCGTTGCCTTTTCGGACGAGCTCGCGCAGGCGCAATCGCTCGGCACGTTCAATGTCCTTTCGGCGGCATCGAGGCTCATCGAAGGGGCTAAAGCGATAAGCAATTGACGCATTAATGCGTCCTTCAAACAACAATCCAGTCTGCTGCAGGTTGACTGGGAGAAGTTCAGCAGATCCGCTCTGGTTCAGCTTCAGCCGGAGGCACGTACTGTACTCGAATGGCAGCACAAGAAGACTCCTCGCAGAAGAAACCGCACGAACGCTGAGCGTTGGACCGAGATCTGTCACCACGGCAGCCTCGGTTGCGGGGACAAGCCTGGTTCGAAGATCCCCCTCGGTCACCACGTCCCTTTCAGGGTCGAACGAATCTTCCGACAAAATATTGATTGCTTCGGCAGCGGTGCCCGCCACTCTCCCATGCACCGGCGAATATTGACCAAGGTTAACACCATCGAGCTGGAATATTCTAAGGACGGCTTCGCCCGCCTTCGCTTCGTATACGAGCTGCGCATCGCGCAGCTGTTCGGCGTCGGTGACGATCATGCGAACGCCCATCAAGCGGGCGATGCGCGCATTGAACATGCGTAACGGAAAGTATGCCTTCAGAACATCGTCTTTAGGATTGGAGAAGAATGCGCGTAGGAGGGTAAACGTGATGGGTGATGTCCAGTGACCGTACTCGGTAGCGTCAGGTATGCTAAGACCAAGCAGGTCGATGAAATGATTATTTCCAAAAAGCTGCTGATATTGAACCATCAAGACGTCGAAGGTGGTCCCAGGTTGTGTGCCCGGCCATTGGTCTCCGGGCTCCGCTCGGGTTCCTCCAAGCGCCATCATTCGACCTCTAAATGCCGCTCCTGGTTTGAGGCCGAGCTCATTTTTTAAAAGCGTGACCGAAGGCGGAAGAGGTGAGAAGGGGCCCCGGGCAGGAAAGAAGGCATACTGAACAGGGTGTTTTTCGATCAGGTACGGACTCATCGCGAGGCCCGCGACAATCAAATAAAGCCCAAGCCGATATCGCGCCAGCAGGGAGAACCATGATCCTATCCTGCTCCCCGCAGCGCCGTTGCACAAATAAAGCGTAATCACACGATCCAGGATGAGCAGCACCACTACACAAAAAATTGCGAAGAACCATAACAGGAAAGGTACATGAAACATTTCTGAGTAATTAAATGATATTCCTTCCTGGAACCTCACGCTGTTGATAATGGACAAGATCACGATGCCGATTTCGAGGAAGATTACGGCAAACGCGAACCTTCGCAACGCTGGGCCCGAGCTCATGAGCCCAATCAAGCACGCAGTAGCAAAGGACGCAGTCCAAACAAAAATGAGTCGTGCATCGTACCTGCCTAAGCTGCCAGGCATTGTGGAGTTTAGAAGATCTTGGATGAAGCCCAAACGGCCCACATAATCGCGAATATCGAGCGCGACTGATTGATGGTATAGCGAGCTGAACGTGTAGCTGTAGAGGTCGACAAAGAACGAGGGAAGTTTTGCCCCTACGTAGACGACTCCTAGCAGGGCGCCCGTCGCCCCCTTCCAATAAAGCTCTACTTTGCTTTGCGAGCTGATGAAGAAAGCCAGGCTATAGAGGCCAATCACGATCGCCCCGAACGCTGCTCCCGCTGGGAATGCGAGCAGCAATAGCGATGAAGCGAGAGCGAACCCGAGAGCGATGCTTAGGTTCGCTGACACGCTTTTGCATTGTCCAAGAAAAAAGAAGAGAACGCTGGCTGTCAGGCAGTAGAGGCTTGCCTCATACCACCACAGGCCCAAGATCGGCAGGTGCGTGAGCAGGTGGGGAGGAACTACATAAATTACGCGATCGAGGCCGGCTGGAATCGTGGCGATGAGCGCAGCAGTGCCTGTGACAGTGACGCGCGCGAGGGGCCGTAACCCGAAGGTGGTCCCGAGAACCCACAGCAGAGCCGCGGTGAGGAGAAAAAATGCCGTGTGAACGATTTCGAACTCATGCGCACGGGCCATGATGTGCGCCAATCCGAGAATTGGCGCAGCGTTACCGTTGAACGGAACCTGGACGCCGAAATTGTTGAGAAGATTTCCGGCCAGGGAGAATACGGGCGTGCCCCAGTCGATGTCGTAGTCGACAAAGGCCTGATGATAATGCTGATCGGTCTGGCCCGAGATTTCACCGAGTGCTCGTGTCGAGAGCAGCCGAAACGTAACAAGAAAAAAGACAGCGAGAACGAGGGCGCCGCAGTATTCTCGACGAGTGCCTGCGAAGGGGATAGGAGCAAAAACCGATCTTGTGGCTGCTTTTGCTCCCCACCATGCCGATGACGCGACGGCAATCGGCAACGGCTTTCCTTGTGAGAACCGAATCGCTCGCGCGAGAGCGAAAGCAAGCACCTGATAGGCCCAGCTGCAAAAGATCAGTAAGCAGAGCCCCTGCCATGCTTCATGGCGTTTGATCCCGAAAACGCGGTAAAGAATGAAGTTTTCATTTGCGCCAAGCCCAATGTATGATGTGGCCAACGTAATAAGCATCAGCAGCAGCAATATCAGCTGTAGCGATATGAACGAGTGCGGTCGGAGAACCATAAAATCAATGTTGCGTGGCGTGTAGGAATCTTGAGCAGCGCCTCCGTACCCGAGCTACCAGACAAGAATTCTTGCCTGTGCTGCGAAATCGCGGAATTAGGCAGCCTCCTATTTGGAACCACAACACTATGGCATTCCAGCCATGTATTGAATCATTGCCGCGCGTACCGAGCTTTTTGCCTACTGGATTGCTTGAGTCTGGACCGTATAGTTAAATCAATAAGAAATTAATCACATCCGCTCTCGACTACCATGTCAAGCACAGCGGCGAGAACGCTTCGAGCCGCTTCACCCCGAAAAGCCCGTAGAGAATGAATTGCTCGTTCTCGACGAGACCGATGTGCGGCGCAACGACTTTGTTCAACGCGAGCGCCAGGAACGTGAGCTGTAGCCCGATAAACGCGCGCATCAGCAGGATCATGATCCGTACGCCGCATGAG
>AR_comb_assmDRAFT_10282768_pt1 | contig 11655 bp, 9 predicted proteins | sample ArasoioldDNA_FD_10543 | JGI IMG/M metagenome (IMG submission 10543) | reverse complement strand
CGCCACCAGCATAGTCTTGAGGAGACGCAGGGCGGCATCACGGCGCGCGCGCATTCGACAGTACCCGTCAACAAGGTTGGGAATGTATTAGGGATACCTACGCCTGAAAAGAAAAAAGCCTAAAAACTCAAGCTGATTGCGGTCAACTTGTCGATATTTCTAGCGGATTTCAGCAGGTTTGATGGCTCCTGCGCCATAAAACTTTTCGCGGGCGCTGAGTTCCGCCACGGAAAGAATAAAGCAAATCCACCCGAGCCATGCAGACAAACTCACGGTTGTCCTTCTCTCGGATGAGGTCGACACCGACAACGCGCGTGCAGCAATTACTTCAAAATCTATGAATAGTTTCGCGACGGATTTTACCTGAGTTTCAGCGGCGTTCGGTACAGATTTACGCGAAAGTCATTCAAGTACCGACGGTGTTAATGTCCCAAGCGGCGTCCCCTTCCCAGCGCGGTCAGCCATCTGAACTCCGGCTCGCACGACACGGCAGGACGGCGTTTACGTTTGCCTTTGCGATCGCGGTGTTGTGCGGCATGGTCTGGGATGACATTGAAAACCGTTATGCCAAAATCTTCGTTGGCCAGGCGACCGCCGAATCCGAATCCGTGATTTTGCCGATTGCCATTGCCGATCTCGCGGCGGACGAAATCCTGACGGCCGCCGTGACCGACACTGACATGCAAGTCAGCGTCGGCGAATCATGCCCGCAGTCGGACTCCGTAGCGCTGTCCCTTTTAGAATCGGCGGTTGTTCTCGGCGGCAGCAACGCCGACGCGTTTTCTTATACGCGTCGTAACATTGATCCAACATTCGCCGCCGCATATCGTTCTGTGCGCAAGCTCGTCGCCATGATTGAAGTTTCTCGCACGCAAGATGAAATTGCGCCTTCGCGCGCGGTACTTTTCGGCACAGCTTCGACTTACAATCCCTACCGTGACGGCAAACAGGAAGGTGACGCTCAAACGGCGTCCGGCGAACTCTACGATCCTGCGAGCTGGACCGCGGCAGTTCAGGTCGGCTTGCGCGACCAGTTTGGCGGCGTCCGATATGGCAGGCTGTATCAGCCCACCTATGCACTGGTTGAAAGCGGCGCCAAGCAGGTCATCGTCAAGGTCAACGACGTCGGGCACCTGAGACCCGGGCGCGTTCTCGACCTCAACGAGCGAAGCATGCGTTACTTCGATCCGTTCCTGAAGCGCGGGCTTCTTCCCGATGTCAGGATTACTCTGCTCCCCGGTGAAGATTGGACACCGGGGCCCATTGGCGGTGCAAACATCGGGCAATTCGTAGCGACAGATTGGTTCGCCGCGTCGACGAAATTCGCCACGCCGTCCCAATGGCAGACGGAAATTATGCGGGTGCGCGCACCGCTTCCCGCTCCGGCCGCGGACGAGAGTGTCCGGGTCGAAGCGAGATCAAGCGTGGGCGGGTGACCGCAACCTGGCGCGTGTTCGCTACCGCTTCTTGCGCAGCCAGGCGTCGATGCTGAAACGTCCGGGGCCGGCAACAAAAATAAACAAAATGCCGCCAAGCATTGCCAGGTTCTTGTAGAAATTGCCGTCCTGAGCGCGACGCGCTGCGGCATCGGCGAATTCCCAGTACCGGTGGGAGCTGAAGGTCGCCACCAGCATGAAAATGGTCATGACTACCGCGGCATACCGCGTGGCAAAACCAAACATCAGGGCAAGCCCGCCAAAAAACTCCGCCGGAACAGCGATATAGGCCAGCATGGGAGGCAGTCCGCGCGGCGGGTACGTCGTGGCATATCCTGCAATGTCAAAGATCTTGCCGTAGCCGCTGCGCACAAAAATCCAACCCAGAAGAATTCGACCGATCAGCAAAAGAATGTCGGACGTGCTCGTTGCCAGAGCGTCGGCCCCAGACAATGAAGGATGCGAACTATTTCCTATGCTCATGATGCTCCCCAGCTAAGTTATTGGATGACCCGGCAGGCCATCTTCCGCGCCGTGCGGATTATAACAGATGCACAAGCGTGTTATTCCCACTCGCGGGCGGGATATTATTCCAGAAATATTCGGCAAAGAAGCGGTAAGAAAATCAGCGGCGCTCTAGCTTGCGCAGGACCGCGTCAAGCTGCTCCAAATCACGGTACTTTATGCGGAGTGTGCCGCCCTCACCCCGATGTTCGACGCTGACCTTCAGGCCAAGTGCGTCAGAGAGCCGCTTTTCCAGCGCGCGCGTATCCGCGCTTTTGGCGGTGGCGGCGGACGAGCCCTTCACTTTCCGCAAATCGTCAACCTGGGCCGCAACATCCTTGCGCACGCTTTCTTCGAGATCACGGACACTCCAGCCCTTTTCGATGATCTCGTTGGCAATTCGCTCGGCGTTGGATTGGCCAACCAGCAACCGCGCATGGCCCGCGGAAATTTTTCCGGAACGCACCATTTGTTTTACCGGCTCCGGCAACCGAAGCAGCCGGATCGTATTGGCGATATGTGGCCTGCTCTTGCCGACGATTTTCGCGACGTCATCCTGCGTGCGATTGAAATCGTCCATCAATGCGAGATAGCCGCTCGCTTCCTCGATTGGATTGAGATCCGTTCGTTGCACATTTTCGATGATAGCGAATTCGAGCGCTTGCGCATCGTTCGCCTCAACGACAGCGATGGGCACGTCGTGCAGTCCGGCGCGTTGCGCAGCGCGCCATCGCCGCTCCCCGGCGATGATTTCAAAGTTGTCGCCTTGCAGAGCGCGCACGACGATCGGCTGAATGATACCGCGCTCGCGGACCGAGCCGGCAAGCTCGTTGAGTTCATCGTCGGTGAACAGGCGCCGCGGATTGCGCGGGTTCGGACGTAGGTTTTCAATTGGTGCACGGCGGGGCTTGCGGCCGCCGTCGGCCACAGACGTTTCCTCGCCGACGTCGCCGATCAGCGCGGCCAGGCCACGTCCCAAACGCGAGTGATCCGACATCGACGCCGCTCCCGAACGCGCCATACGAATTATCCCGCTTTCAGTGCTTTTTCACGCTGGATGATCTCCGTCGCCAGGCGAAGATAGGCTTCACTGCCGACGCACTTGAGATCATAGACCAGCACCGGTTTGCCATAAGACGGCGCTTCCGAGATTCGCACGTTACGCGGAATTATTGTCTCGTACACCTTGTTGCCCATGAACTGGCGCACATCGGCAACGACCTGACTCGAGAGGTTGTTGCGCGAGTCGTACATGGTCAGAACGATGCCGTGAATCGACAGAGTCGGATTGAGCGTCGTCTTCACCTGCTCGACTGTCTTCAGAAGTTGCGATAAGCCTTCGAGCGCGAAGAATTCGCATTGCAGCGGAACGAGGATCGAATCCGCTGCCGCCATTGCATTGACAGTAAGTAGATTGAGCGACGGCGGACAATCGACCAGCACGTAAGTGAAGTCATACGTTCGCGTGCCGCTGTTGAGCGCACGCAAGGCGCTGCGCAGACGAAACGCGCGGTCACGCTGTTGTCCGATCTCGAGCTCGAGACCGGAGAGATCAAGCGTAGACGGCGCGATGTAAAGTTGCGGCACAGCGGTTTGCAGAACGGCGTCGCGCAGCTGTGCAGCGCCGGTAAGCACATCATATGTCGACGTCCGCCGCGATTTGCGTTCGATGCCGAGCCCGGTCGAAGCGTTGCCTTGTGGGTCGAGATCGACGATGAGCACATGTTCGCCGATGGCGGCGAGCGCGGTTCCGAGATTGATCGCGGTCGTGGTCTTGCCGACCCCGCCCTTCTGGTTGGCGATCGAAAGCACGCGCGGCCGGACCGGCTCAGCCTGTATGCCCGTCTTGCCGAATGGAACGACCTGCGGATCGACGGCCGGAGGGTTGGGCTGGGCATTGCTCATGATCGGAATTCCATCGGCTGGTTGGTTGGCCCGCGGGGGCCGCGAATCACCTACAGAGTACGCGCCTAGGCGCGCCGAAGTGGCGCGAGGCTGCGAATCACAACGATCGAACTCTTGGGACTGGTCTTACTGGCCACTTTTGACGCCTTAACTCTCCAATATTTAGCGGCATCGGTCAATTCGACATCTATATCTTGACCTTTCGGGAACAGGGCGACTGCGCCGCGGCTGACAAAAGGAAACGCCTGTTCGCATAGTGTTTTCAATGGGGCCAAGGCACGTGCAGTCACCGCATCGATGGTTTCTGCACAGGTTTCTCCAAATTTCTCGACGCGCTCCTGGTGTACGAGCGCCGACACCCCCACCGCCCTCACCGCCTCCCGCAAAAAAGCAGCTTTTTTCCCATTACTTTCAATGAGGTGAACCTGCACGCCGGTTTCACCCGCGAGCGCGCAGGCAATCGGGATTCCTGGGAATCCACCGCCCGATCCAAAATCGACCCAGACACGTGCCTGCGGCGCCAGCGGCAGTAGCTGCAGCGAATCGGCGATGTGCCGCGTCCATAATTCGCGAAGCGTCGAGGGCGCGACAAGGTTGATCTTCTTCTGCCAGACCAGCAGGAGATCAGCGAATACCTCCAGGCGGTTTTCTGTTTCACGTGAAACAGGTGTGACCGCCAGCGCCCGCTTTTTGTCGGCCGCGAGGTCGCGAATGCCCTGCCCGCTTCTGCTCACGCAATTTTCGCCGGCGCCTTTTTCCCGCGCCGGACATGAGCGACGAGCAATGTCAGGGCCGCCGGCGTAACGCCGTCGATGCGGCTGGCATGGCCGATTGTGCGTGGACGATGCGTCTGCAATTTCTGTTTCATCTCGTTCGACAAACCTGGGAGCGATGCGTAGTCGAAATTATCGGGCAACTCGAAACTTTCGTCGCGACGGTACGCCGCGATGTCGGCGGCCTGACGCGAGAGATAGACGTCGTACTTCGCATCGATCTCGATCTGCTCGGCGATTTTCGGCGCGAGCGCGCCGAAGCGCGGCCAGATTTTTGCCAAGTCCGAAATCGTCACGTGCGGATACGACAAGAGCTCGAACGCCGTGCGGCGCTGTCCATCTTTGTTCAGCGATAATCCATGACGCTCGGCTTCTTTCGGCGTGATTGAAACTGATCGTGCGAATGTACGCGCGTCGGTGAGTGCCGAAAGTTTTTCAAGATGCATGTGTGCGCGGATTTCGCCAACGCAGCCGACAGCAATTCCTTTGTCAGTGAGACGTTGGTCTGCATTGTCGGCGCGCAGTTGCAAACGATATTCAGCGCGCGATGTGAACATGCGATACGGTTCGGTGACGCCGCGCGTGACAAGGTCGTCGATCATCACGCCAAGATACGCTTGCGCACGGTCGATGATGATTGCATCGCCCTCACCCGCCAATCTCGCCGCGTTGAGACCTGCAAGAAGTCCTTGCGCCGCAGCCTCTTCGTAGCCCGTTGTGCCGTTGATCTGTCCGGCCAAAAATAATCCGCGCAGACGTTTTGCTTGCAGCGTCGGTGCGAGCTCGCGCGGATCGACATAATCATATTCGATTGCGTAACCCGGACGAATGATCCGAGCGTTCCGCAATCCGGGAATCGTCGCGACCAGCGCGTGCTGAACATCTTCCGGCAGCGATGTCGAAATTCCGTTTGGATAAACGGTGTGGTCGTCGAGACCTTCCGGCTCGAGAAAAATCTGATGGCCGTCGCGTTCGCCGAACTTCACGATCTTGTCTTCGATCGACGGACAATAGCGCGGGCCTCGGCTCGCGATTTGTCCGGAATACATCGGCGAGCGATGCACGTTGTCGCGGATGATCGCGTGCGTGGTTTCGTTCGTGCGCGTGATGCCGCATTGGATTTGCGGATTTTCAATTCTTGTCGTCAGAATTGAGAACGGCTCGGGCGGTTCGTCACCAGGCTGCATTTCGAGCGCGGACCAGTCGATTGTGCGGCCGTCCAGACGCGGCGGCGTTCCGGTTTTCAGGCGGCCAAGTGCGAAGCCGAAGTTTTCCAGCGTGCGTGAAAGGCCGAGCGCCGGCGCCTCGCCGACGCGGCCTGCGGGAATCTGCTTTTCGCCGATATGAATGAGACCGCGCAAAAAAGTGCCTGTGGTCAGCACAACGGCGCCGGCCGAAATCTCCCGGCCGTCGGCCAATTTGACCCCGCAAACGGCGTTGGCCTCGATTTTGAGGTCATCAGCCTCGGCTTCGATAACCTTGAGATTGGGGGTTTCGCGAATCGCGGCCTGCATTGCCGCCGCATAGCGCTTGCGGTCGGCCTGGGCCCGGGGACCGCGTACGGCGGGGCCTTTCCGGCGATTGAGGATACGGAATTGGATGCCACCACGGTCCGCGACCCGGCCCATGAGGCCATCGAGTGCATCGATTTCCCGCACCAGATGGCCTTTTCCGAGGCCTCCAATGGCGGGGTTACACGACATCGCGCCAACGGTGGCAAACCGGTGGGTGAGGAGGGCCGTCTGCGCGCCCATGCGCGCCGCCGCGGCCGCGGCTTCACAGCCGGCATGGCCGCCGCCAATCACCACGACGTCGAATCTCATGGACATCAAAAACCTCGGATCGCGCCTTGTAGCGGAGGCGCGGGGAGGGGTCAAAAAGGCCTGTTTTTCTTAAAATTGTTTCACGTGAAACATTTCTTGGAAGGCCCGCGGTCGGCTATTTGCCGATGCAGAAATCCCGGAAAATCACGTCCAGGATATCTTCCACGTCCACCCGACCCAGAAGGCGTTCGAGAGCGCGTGCAGCCGTTCGCAGCTCTTCTGCGAGCAGATCCTCCTTTGTCGCGAGATTGCGCGTCAGTGCACGCCGCAGAGCTCCCAGGGCATCGGTCAAGGCCTGCCGGTGACGGGCGCGCGTGATGAGAGCCGACTCGGCTCCTGCCAGATAGTCCCTGGCGTACTCCTGAATCTTCGCGAGGAGGGTATCGAAGCCGTCGCCGAAAAGGGCCGAAAGAACGAATTCCAATTCACTCAAATTGAATTCAAATTCATTTCTTTTTTTTAACCTTTTGTTAACCGTGTTTGTTAGCACCTCATTAGTCTGAACTTCCCGTTCACTACTTCGATACACTTGTACCGATGGTTCATTTCTTTGTTTGCCGGGAAGGAGATCGATTTTGTTGCGGATTATCCAGACCGGCGGGGCAGGGCGATCGATAGCTGGCGCAAACTGAGCCGATAGTGCGGGCGCGTCTGCCGAATTGCTCGCATCGACCACCCAAAGCACAAGGTCGGCCGCGCTCGCCCGGGCACGCGCGCGCCGCACACCTTCCAGTTCGACCGGATCGTCAGTTTCGCGAATGCCCGCAGTATCGAGCAGAGTGACCGGCAGCCCCGCGAGATCGAGATGCACCTCGATCACGTCACGCGTTGTGCCCACGTAGGGCGACACGATCGCTGCCTCGCGCCTGGCAAAACGATTAAGCAGCGTGGACTTGCCCGCATTTGGCGGACCCGCGATTGCGACAACCAGTCCCTCACGCAGCCGTTCGCCGCGCCCCTCGTCCGCCAGTGCCGATGCGATTTCGCCTTCCAGCCGGCGGACAATCTGTAACGCGGGCGCGATGAGATCTTCAGGCACGTCGGCCTCGTCAGAAAAATCGATGCGCGCTTCGATCAGTGCGAGCGCCTGGATCAGTTGCGAACGCCAGCTTTCCGCGCGTTGCCGCAACGCGCCGGTCAGCTGGCGAAAAGCCTGCCGCCGCTGACCTTCCGTCTCTGCCATCACCAGATCGGCAAGGCCTTCCACCCCAGTCAGATCAAGCTTGCCGTTCTCGAAGGCCCGGCGCGTGAACTCGCCAGCCTCCGCCGGCCGCAGACCTTCGAGCGCTGAAAGCGCCGACAGCACCGCGGCGACGACCGCGCGGCCGCCATGCAGCTGCAGTTCGGCAACATCCTCGCCGGTCTCGCTGTGCGGGCCTGGAAACCAAAGAGCCAGAGCCTGATCGATGATTTCGCCGTCAGTGTCGCGGACCTGAGCCAGCGTGGCCTTTCGTGCCTCGGCGATTTTGCCGGAGAGCGCCCTGAGCGCATCGCCCGCATGCGGGCCAGAGATACGCACCACGGCGATCGCTGCCGGCGGCGGGCCGGAGGAGAGGGCGAAGATAGTGTCACGCACTGACGCAGGCATCACGGCGCACGGAAGCGCTGGGCAGGCGAGGGGTCAAGCCTCTAAGTGACCGGTTGTATGAGGTGATAGCGGTTGCAAGGAGTGCTTAAATCACTGCTCACGATAAGATCGCCGGCGTTGCCGATCGCCCGGAGAGTCGCCATGGCACCGAAGCTGCACATTCTCGCTGTTCTACTGTCGCTTGGATTTACGGGATCGCCCGCTCTTGCGCAGAGCGATCTCGCGCGCGCTTACCGCGTGATCGCATCCAAGAATTTCGTCGACCTCACGCATAGCTTCGGACCGAACACGCCAGTGTGGTCCGGCTTCGGTCAGGCCAAAATGACACCCGCCGCCGACCCGAAAACAAAAAAGCCTTATACGATCAAGGACGATGGCTTTCGCACCACGTTCTACGAGATGGTCGGACAATACGGCACGCATGTCGATCCGCCGGCGCACTTCGTGGAAAACGGCATCACCATGGATGAGATCCCGCTCAAGCAGATGATCATGCCGCTGATTGTGCTCGACGACACGCCTTATCTGGCAAAGGACCCCAATCACGCGTTTTCGGTCGACGACCTAAAGGCCTGGGAGAAAAAGAACGGACGCATTCCGCGCGGGGCCTTCGTCGCGCTACGCACCGATATGTACAAAGACTGGGATGCAAATCCAGAGCGTTTCAAACGCGAACAATTTCCGGCCTGGGCCTTTGAGACCATAAAGTTTCTCTACGAGCAGCGCGGCGTGATTGCGACCGGCCACGAGTCGATGGACACGGACACCACCGAAAAGATGCTTTCGGAAACCTACATTCTCCAGCACGGGCACTACCAAATTGAGGTAATGGCCAATCTAAACAAGGTGCCGCCAAAGGGCGCGCTGATCGTGGTCACCTGGCCCAAGGTACGCAAAGGCCTTGGTTTTCCGGCCCGCGCGTTCGCCATATTGCCTTAGACGCGCTAGCCTGCACCGATGTCGAGTTCCACTACCGCGCACGAAAACCGTCTGGCGCAGGCGACCAGCCCCTATCTTCTCCAGCACAAACATAACCCGGTGGATTGGTGGACCTGGGGGCCTGAGGCGCTCGCGGAAGCTAAACGCTCAAATCGTCCGATCCTGCTTTCGGTAGGATACGCAGCCTGCCATTGGTGCCACGTGATGGCACACGAATCGTTCGAGGACGAAGCAACCGCGCAAGTGATGAACGAGCTCTTCGTCAATATCAAAGTCGACCGTGAAGAGCGGCCGGACATCGATCAGATCTACATGAATGCGCTGCATCTTCTCGGCGAGCAGGGCGGCTGGCCCCTGACCATGTTTCTCACGCCGCGGGCTGAGCCGGTGTGGGGCGGCACGTACTTTCCGAAGGAGTCGCGCTTCGGCCGGCCAGCTTTTGTGGACGTTCTGCGCGAGGTTGCGCGGCTGTTCAGGGAAGAGCCCAGCCGAATCGAGCAAAACCGGGCCGCGCTTCTGTCGCGGCTGGCTGACAAGGCGAGGCCGGCGGGCAAGGTTATCGTCGGACTGAAGGAGCTCGACGCCGGTGCCATGCAGGTCGGCAACATGTTCGACCAAGTCAACGGCGGCCTGCGTGGTGCGCCGAAATTCCCGCAGCCCGCAATCCTCGAAATGCTATGGCGCGCGGGGTTGCGCACCGGCGATGCGCGCTTTTTCGAGACGGTCGAACATTCGCTCGAACGCATGAGCGAGGGCGGCATTTACGATCACCTTGGCGGCGGTTTTTCTCGGTATTCAGTGGATGAGAGATGGCTGGTTCCGCATTTCGAGAAGATGCTTTACGACAATGCGCAACTGCTGGAGTTGCTGGCACTGGCCTGGCAACGCAGCCGCAAGCCTCTGTTCGCTCAACGCGCGCGTGAGACCGTTGCCTGGCTGGCGCGCGAAATGATCACGGGCGAGGGCGCCTTTTGCGCTTCTCTCGATGCCGATTCGGAAGGCGAAGAAGGTAAGTTCTACGTCTGGTCAAAAAACGAAATCATTGAACTTATTGGTCCTGAAGCCGGTGAATTCTTCGCACAGCATTACGACGTAACCGACGAAGGCAATTTCGAAGGCCACAATATTCTCAATCGGCTCAAAGAGTCTCCGCGCAGCGAGGCCGATGAACCGCGGCTCACGAGTTTGCGTGCCATCCTGCTGAACGCGCGTGCAGCCCGCGTGCGGCCCGGTCTCGACGACAAGGTCCTGGCTGACTGGAACGGTCTGATGATCGCCGCGCTGGTCAATGCGGGCATAATCCTTGAAGAAGCCTCATGGCTCGATATGGCCAAGCGGGCGTTCGATTTCATCGCGAAACAGATGACCAAGGGTGACCGGCTCGGCCATTCATGGCGCGGCGGCAAGTTGCTGTTTCCTGGCCTCGCCTCGGATTTCGCCTCCATGATCCGCGCCGCGTTGTCGCTTTATGAAGCGACCGGCGATCGCTTGTATCTCGAGCGCGCGCTCGCCTGGCAGGAAGCGTTCGACTCGCATTATACCGATCCCGACACTGGCGGATATTATCTGTCTGCCGATGACGCCGGCGATCTGCTGCTGCGCCCACACTCAACTCAGGACGATGCAACGCCCAATCCGAACGCGGTCGCCGCGCAAAATCTGGTGCGTCTTGCGATGTTGGCGGGCGATGACAAATGGCGGGGCAAAGCCGACCGGCTGGTCGAAACTATTCTTTCAGCCGCCGCACGCAATCTGTTCGGTCATGTGACGCTGCTTAATGCGCTTGATCTGCGTCTGCGCGCTGCCGAGATTATCGCGGTCGGACCTGATGCTGAACGCTTTGCACGAGTTGGATTAAGATTGCCTTATGTGGATCGTGTCGTACTGCGCGCGCGCTCCAGCACTGATTTGCCGGCTACGCATCCGGCACAGGAAAAGTTGAAAGCCGTTTCGGGAAGCGCGGCATTTATTTGTATCGCTGAGCGTTGTTCGTTGCCGGTAACCCAACCTAGCCAGCTTACTGAAGCTGTGAAGGCAATGCGTGTCGCGTAATTATCGTCCGAAAGGATGATACGCCGAGTAAAGATTTCACAGGCACAAATCGATTCGCGGAGAGAGCGGAGAGTTTTCCGCGCGCTGACTTCCTCCATTCGTCGGATGCACGCGATCTCACCTGATCAGTGGGCGCGTGGCTTTGACCGGTTCCGTATATCTCGGGGCTGAGCTGAATATTCATTCAGCTTCGCTCTGTGAGCGTCAACGAACTGTGGGGTCAGTAGTCATGTATGCGTATTCAAAACTTTCTATCTGCTCAAACGTTGCCGGAGCTTCGAAAAGTTTCCTTCTCGGATTTGTAATTGCTTCTCTGGCGGCTGTCGCATCGCAGACGGCCTTAGCCCAAAAGGCTCCCGAGCCTGCCGCAAGCACGCCTGCGTTCGCGCCCCCGGTGATCGAGCACGCGCAGAAGATGCGCCGGTACAAGGATCCCGACCAAGGGACCCAACACACTCCACCGGTGATCGATCAGTTTACGGTGGACACGGATCGCCACGGCGCAATCGCGTCGTTTCAGCCCAACGGCGCAACCTTCACAGCGAACAATGCCTTCTTCAAGGATATAGGGACCAACGGCAGGACCTGCTTCACCTGCCACCAGCCGCAGAGCGGTTGGAGCATAACCCCGTCCG
>AR_comb_assmDRAFT_10093562_pt1 | contig 11661 bp, 9 predicted proteins | sample ArasoioldDNA_FD_10543 | JGI IMG/M metagenome (IMG submission 10543) | reverse complement strand
CTCGAACCGGGTCATGCGCCGGCCGCGCCAGACGAGCTGATTGGGATCGAACGAGACGTAGAGCTGACCGAACGGCAGCTCGAGCGACCCGCCCTCGAGGACGATCTTGCGCTCCTTGGCGGACTCGAGCGCGGACGTGAGCCCGCGGTTGTAGAGGCTCGCCGCCAGCTGGAAACGCAGATCGAACGGGCTGGGCTTCTCGGAGGCGTCCTCGGGGAACAAGTACGCCCAGGCGTACAGGGCGGCCGCCAGATGATAGGGATGCTTGCCGGTCCGCTCGGCGTGCAAAAAGGACGCCTCGGCGGCGGCGAAGAGCTGCGGCGGCCCGCCGGAGCCGGACACCGCCAGATCGTGCAGCCGCTCGAGCGCCTTCTCGGGATCCGATTCGTAGAGATTGGCCAGATTGGTTTCGAGCAGGATATTGCGCGTGAAGACGCTGAGTCGGCCGGTGGAGAGGGCGCTTCGGGTCAGCCGTCGGTGCACGTCGGTCGGATCGACGCGCGTGACCCCGACCGGGCTTATCGCGCACGCGGAGAGCAGCGTCATCAGGAGCAGCACGATTGCGGTCACGTGCCAGCGTTTCACGCTGCAATACTACGACGGCCAGGAACGGTTTGAGCGTGAAGCGCTCTGCGACCTTGGTCCTGTGCGCAACCGTGCTCGTGGTCCTCGCGGGCGGCGCCTCGGCTCAGCAGCAGCTCAGATGGACGTCGGGCGTGGCGGGCGGCGGATGGTACGCGATCTCCACGGGGCTGGCCGCGCTGCTACGCGAAAAGGCCGCCCTCGACGTGAAGGTGCTTCCGGGCGGCGGCGCGCAAAATCCGGTGCTCGTGGGCAAGGGCTACGTCGAGATCGGCCTGGGACTGCCGCCGCTGCTGGGCGCGGCGGCACGCGGCGACGATCCCTATCGGGGCCGCCGGCTCGAGACGCTGCGCGGCCTGGCCGGCAACATGAGCCTCAACGTCTTCCACATCTACTTCGCGGCCGACTCGCCGTTCGCGAAGATGACGCTCGAGGAGATCTTCCGCGGGCGCAAGCCGATTCGTCTGGCCATTCCCAGGCCCGGCACGTCGGATGTGTGGCTCCTGGAAAAGATGATGGAGTTCTTCGGCCTCTGCGCGCCGGGCAAGACGATGGAATGCTATCGATCGTGGGAGACGGCGGGCGCCAAGTTCGTTCGTGGCTCGTACGTGGAGCTGGCCGACGCGTTCAAGGAGCGGAGGGTGGATGGCGTGTTCGCGATCCTCGCGGCGCCGGCCGACATCGTGACCTCTGCGTCTCAGTACCGGCCGCTGACGTTGCTGTCGTGCCCGCAGCCGCTGCTCGAGCATCTCGCGTCGTTCGGCCTGAGCGCCGGCGTGATCGCAGCAGGAACCTATCCGAAAACCGCCAACGCGAGCGAAGATGTCCCGACAGCCACCATGGGCACCACGATCATCGTTTCCGCCGCCATGGCCGACGACCTGGCGTACGCGATCACGAGCACCATCAACGACAACGCGGATCGTTTCCGGCGACTCCACGCGAGTCTCGCCGACTACGACCCGTCCAGAGCATGGCTCCACCTGGGCGTCGCGCTTCATCCGGGCGCCGAGCGGTACTACCGCGAGAAGGGGTGGCTCAAATGAAACTCGCGCTGGCGATGCTCGTGCTGCTCCCGGTTCTCGCGGGGCCGGCGACCTGATCGGGATCGTCAGCCACCACATCACCAAGTCCGGCGGCAGCGAAGGCCTCGGATTCATCGTGACCGCGAATACCGTGAAGAAGCTGCTGATCGAAGGCAATCGCCGGTGGTTCGGGCTCGACGTGCTGCTCGTATCGGGCCCCATGGCCCAGGCGCTCAAGGTGCCGCAAGAGGGTGGGTTCCTGGTCAAACAGGTCGCGAAGGATTCGATCCCGGCACGACTCGGCATGCGCGGCGGCGACCGGATCGGGATCGTGGAGGGGCAGCAGATCGTCGTGGGCGGCGACATCCTGCTCAGCGTTCTGGGAATTCCGATGATGTCCAACGAGGACATCCCGGCGGTGCGCAAGGCGATCGAGACGCTCAAGCCAGGCGAGGATCTCCGCGCCGCCGTCCTGCGCGACGAGCAGGTGGTAGAGCTCTCGATGAAGTGGACGGGCTTCTAGCCCTGCGCGCCCGCGCTATCGACGCGGCGTGGGATTGCGCAGCTCGATGATGTCCTGGGCGCGGATGGTGGCGGCCTTGCGCACCTCCGGCTGCGCCGGTACCACGTAGAACCGCTTCTCGCGAATCCCGTGCACGACCTGGTCGGCGACTTCCGACGGCGGATAGCCGCCAGTGAGCCGATCGCCGAGCGCCTGGCCGAAGGCCTGGGCCATCGGTCCGGCCTTGCCCTCCTCGCTGAGCTCGGGCGGGCGGTTGCGCGCCGAGCGCATGATGCTCGTGTTGATCAGGCCTGGGCAGACCACCGAGACGCCGATGGGCGCCCCGGTCGCCTCGAATTCCTTGAACATCGACTCCGACAGCGCCACCACGCCGTGCTTGGTGACGTCGTAGACCGACATGAACGGCGCGGTGGACAGGCCCGCCATCGACGCCGTGTTCACGATATGGCCTTCGTCGCCGCCCGCCAGCATGCGCGGAACGAACGCGCGCACGCCGTGAATGACGCCCCAGAGATTCACGCCGATGACCCACTCCCAGTCCGCCAGCGAATGTTCGTGGACGGCGCCGATAACCGCCACGCCGGCGTTGTTGCACACCACGTGGGCCGCGCCGAAGGCGGCGTAGGTCTCGCGGGCGAGCCGCTCGACGTCCTCGGCTCGCGAGACGTCGATCCGCACGGCGAGCACGGCCTGCGCCTTGGCTCGCACGTCGGCGGCGGCGGAATCGAGCGCGGCCGCCTCGATGTCGGCCATCACGACCTTCATGCCCTCAGCGGCGAAGCGCTCGGCGAGCGCAAGGCCGATCCCGCTCGCCGCGCCGGTCACGACCGCCACGCGGCCCTGAAGCTTTTCCATCTACAAGACGCCTTCGCTCTTCAGCGTGGCCACCTCGGCCTCGCCGATGCCGAGCCAGGTACTCAGCACCTCAGCCCCGTGCTCACCGAGCAGCGGTGAGGGTTTGATCCGCGCCGTCGTGCCGTCGACCCGCACCGGCCACGTCGGCATCTTGAACGGACCCTTCGAGTGCTCCATCACCTGCATGATTCCGCGCTTCTCGAACGTCGGATCGTTCTGGAGCTCCATCGTGTCGAAGACCGCACCGGCGGGCACACCAACCCCGCTGATCAACGTCATTGCCTCTTCCTTGGTGTGTCGCCGCGTCCATTCGGTAATGATCGCGTCGACTTCGGCTTCGTGCTCGACCCGTGCGGCACCGGTGGCGAAGCGCGGATCGTCGATCAGCTCCTCGCGGCCGATCAGCTTCATCAGGCGGCCCCAGTGCTCCGGGTTGCCGCGGCTCGTCGTGATGTAGATCCAGTCGTTGGAGCCGAGCGGCTTGCACTGATAGAGGCCGGAGGGCGAGTTGGTGCCGGCGACCGATTTGCCGCCGCGGCGTTGTGCCGCCTTGCCGGTACGCGCCTGCGTGGCGAAGGAGGTGCGCATGTAGTGGAGCATTGCGTCCTGCATCGCGACCTGCAGGCGTCTACCCTGGCCGGTCCGCTGGCGCTCGAGCAGCGCGCCCAGAATGGTCACAGCCATCAGCATGCCGGTGCCGGTGTCGCCGAAGCTCGGGCCCGGCTTGACGGGCGGCCGGTCGGGCTCGCCGGTGACGCTGATCATGCCTCCGGCGGCCTGGGCGATCATGTCGAACGCGAGCCCGGTCTCGTACTTGCTGCCGCTGCCGAAGCCCTGGATCTGGCAAAAGATGATCCCGGGGTTGAGCTTCTTGACCTCGTCGTAGCCGAGCCCGAGCCGATCGATCGTGCCCGGCGCCATGTTCTCGACCGTGACGTCGGCCTTCTTCAGGAGCTCTTTCACGATCTCGAGCCCGCGCGGCGACTTCAGATTGATCGCGAGCGAGCGCTTGTTCGCGTTGAACATGTGGAAGTACCACGGGTCGTCATCGGGCTTTCCCGGACGCAACCGACGACCCGGGTCGCCGGTCTTCGGGTTCTCGATCTTCACCACGTCGGCACCCAGCCACGCGAGCGCCTCGGTGCACGACGTCCCGGCCTCGAACTGGGTGAAATCGACCACCCGGACACCGGCCAGACAGTTGAAGTCACGTGCGTTCTCGTTCATCGCTGGTTCCTCCTCACCTCGCGGGCCGCGCCGCCCGCGCCCGGGACATCGCCTCTCCATATCGTTCCGCGGCTTCACGATACGCCCGCGCGGCCCCCGCGAGATCTTTACGGGTCGCCATCTCGTCGCCCTCGACCTGCCGGGCCTGAGCGCGGTCGAAGACATCGCGCGCGAGATTGTCGGCGCCGGCGGCCAGCGCCTGCTGGCGACGCGCGGCGGCCGCCGCGTGAGCTTCGTCGAGATTTGTTCTGAGCTTGGCGGCCTGAGCGGTCAGATCCGCCTCGAGCGCTGATTCTTTCACCGCCGCCTGGTATTCGGACTGCGCCTCGCCGAACAAGCGGGCTGCTCCCGCGTACTCCGATCTTCCGAGCGCGGTCATCGCGTCGCGCTCCTTGTCCTGAGCCGACGTGAAGCGCTTGCGCGCGTAGAACCCGGCGGCCGCTTGCTCCGCCGTGCGCCGGGCCGCGTTCATCCGTACTCGGGCTTGCTCGGCCTCGTCACGCGCGCCGGCGACGGCAGGGTCGACCGCTGAGGTCCGGGTTTGCTCGCGAGCGGCGGCGCTCGGTGAAGCAGACTCGCTCCGCGATTTTGCGGGAGGCGCTGTTGTTGGAGTCGCAGTTGATGGGGTTGCCGGTGTCGTAGGCGTCTTGGCCCCCGCCGGCGGTGGGGCCGGCGCCATTGGCGCAGGCGGCGTTGGTGCGGGCGTCGGTGCTGCAGGCGTTGGTGCGGGCGGCTTCGGCACGGCAGCGGTTCCGGGAAGCGTCTTCGTGGGAGGTGTCGCTGGCGGCAGCGCGGGTTGAGACGCGGGCGCATTAGCCGCGCGATTGTCGACGGCGCGCGATTCACTCTCCGGACGCGCAGGGAGCGAGCGGGTTGCCTCGGCCTGCTTGTCGTCCGCGGCGCGAGTCGCCTCGTTGCGGGGGGCGGTCGGCGCGTTGCGCGCGTCCGCAGCTTGTTTCTTCTCCGCCTGGTCGGTCGCCACGGTAGCCGCGGGTCTGTCCGGCGGCGATGTCGCCGGCCGGAACGCGAAAACGGCGATGACAGCGATCGCCGCTACGGCGACACCCGTTCCGATCGCGACGAGCGGCACGCGACGAAACCACGGTACATCGGCCTCCGGCGCGCTCTCGTCGTCCTCCCGCGGCCAGAAGCCCGTGGCGGCAATGTGATCGCCGCCCGTTGGCGGTGTCGAGACAGCGGCCCGGGCCGGCGTGCCGCGACTGGTCGACTGCGCCACCGAGACCGGCTCGACAGCAGGCGGTGCAGCCGAGACCGGCTCCTCGATCTTCACGGCCGGCGCGACGGGCGCCGGAGCTTCGGGCGCTGGTGCGTCACGCCGCTCGACCGGCGCCTTATAGCGGTCCGGCGGGTCCAGGAGCTGGCGGTGAACGGGAGGTCGCTTGGGCTCGGCGGCCAGCTTGCGCCGCACGAGCTCGAGCTGCTGCGCCATCTGCCCGAGGTCGGCGAAGCGATTCTCGGGGTCCTTCTGCATCCCGCGCTCCACGATCGTCGACAGCTCGGGCGGCAGGCTCGGCTCGAGCTCGGCGAGCGGTGGCGGGACCTCGGTCCGCAGCTGCTCGAGGATCTGCAGCGGATCCTGCCCCGTGAACGGCGGGCGCCCGCCCAGAAGCTCGTAGGCAACCGCCGCGACCGAGAAGATATCGGAGCGGTGATCGGCGCGCCCGCGCACCTGCTCGGGGGCCATGTAGCGGAGCGTCCCCATGATCATGCCGGTCCGCGTGAGATCGCCCTGGGTGGCGACGGCGGCGATCTGCGCGATGCCGAAGTCGAGGATCTTCACGCGGCCGTTCTTCACGAGGAAGATGTTGGCGGGCTTGATGTCGCGGTGCACGATGCCCTTCTGGTGGGCAAACGAGAGCCCGTCGCAGAGCTGCCGCAGCACGGTCAGCTTCTCCTCGAGCTCGAGCGGAGCCCGACGGGCGATGAGCTGGCGCAGCTCTTCACCCTCGAGCAGCTCCATCACGATGAACAGCCGCCCGCCGTCTTCGCCCATGTCGTGAATCGTCACGATGTTGGGATGGCTCAGACGCGCGCAAGCCTGGGCTTCGCGGAAGAATCGGGTGCGAAGCTCGGGCGTGACTTCGAGGCTCGAGACGACTTTCAGCGCGACCGAGCGCTCGAGCACCGAATCGCGGGCTTGGTAGATGGTGCCCATGCCGCCTCGCCCGATCAGCTTGACGACTTCGTACTTGCCGATCATCTCAGGCATCGGGACGGGGTCTCCTGCTCCTCGGCGACGCGACACTCGGGTTTTCGCGAAAGATCGCGCCGAGTGTAAGCCAGCGCGCTTTCCAAGTGCAAACATCGGGCGAGGCACGAGCCGCATCAGTGGGGCCTCCCGACTGGCGCCCGGAGGGATAATCTGACCGTGAGGAAGCTCACTCCGGTGATCGCGCTGTTCTTGGGCGCGTGCGCGAGCGCTCCGACCGGCCCGGCGGTGATGGTGCTGCCGGGAGCCGGCAAGTCGTTCGAGCAATTCCAGACCGACGATGCGGCGTGCCGTTCGTGGGCGTCGCAGCAGGCGCAGACGACCAGCACGGACACGCCGGCGCAGCACCGCTACGACATCGCCTACACGCAGTGCATGTACGGCAAGGGCCATCAGATCCCGGCGCTGGCGAGCCCCGAGCCGCGACCGGCGCCGCCGATCCCGCCGCCGGCGGCGCAGGTCGTGCCGGATCTTCGAGGCACCTGGACCGGCACCTGGGCTCAGCGCCCGATGACGCTCCTGCTTCTCAAGCAGGAGGAGTTCCCGGTCGGGAGCGTCTACATCGGCCCCTGGGCGCCATTCGCGCAGCGCGAGCCCGGCCTCTCGGGCATCCTCACCTTCACTGTGCGCGACGAGGCGATCTCGGTGAACGTCCGGGGCCGGTTCGCCGGCGCGAACGGCGGGCGCGCGCTCGTGCTGGAGCCTCTCACCGCGAACGGTCAGCAGATCGTGCTGACTCGCGTCGAGCGCGACTACTTGTCCGGCGTCGGAACATCGCGCGCGAGCTGGGAGCCGAGCGGTCCAGTCGAGCTCGTACGCCGCGTCGGCCCCTGAGCCGTCACTTGCTCTTGAGCTTCAGATCCTCGTAGGGCGCCGACCACGGATATTCGGTGATGTGACCGAACCCCGCGTCGGCGACGCGCGGGCCGGAGGCCTGCAGCAGCGCCAGCTGCCAGATCGGCAGGTACATGACCTTCTCGTGGATCAGCTGCTGGATCCGGTGCAGGACCGCTTCGCGCTTCTTCAGATCGAGCTCGCCGGCCTGCTCGCGCACGAGCCCATCGATGTCGGGATAACCGCCGTACGCGTAGGCGCCGGTCGACGCCGTGAACGACTCGATCCGCGTCGCGGCGTTGCCGGCGACGCCGCTCAAGCCGTAGATCACGTTCTTCAGCTTCTTTTCCTGGTACGCCTTGAGAAATCCCGCCCGTTCGATCGGCCGAAGCCGTGTGCGGATGCCCACGGCCTGAAAGTAGTTGAGCAAGGGCTCGGCGTAGTTCGTCGCCCCGGCATCGCAGTTGAAATCCCCGGCGTCGAAGCCCTTCGGATATCCGGCTTCGGCGAGAAGCTGTTTGGCCTTGGCTGGATCGTAGGGATAGACGGCAGGCTGCCAGTAGAAATCGAAGCTGGTTGGGATGATGCTGCCGGTGATCTTCGAGAACCCGAGAGTCTCCGCCTGGTTTATCGCCTGCCGGTCCACGGCGTACGTCGCGGCCAGACGCACCCGGCGGTCGTGCCAGGGCGAGCCCGCGTCCCACTGATCGGCGAAGACCAGCCAGTGCGTGCTCGAAAACGGCGTCGGGTGCAAGGTCAGCCCGGCCGTGCGGCGCACCTCTTCGGCGATCGGCCCGGTCGTCGAGTACGCGATGTCGGCCTCGCCACGCTTGAGCATGGCCAGCCGGGTCGAGCTGTCCGGGACCGCCTTGAACGTGAGCTGCTTGACACTCGGCGTCTTGCGCCAGTAGCCGTCGAAGGCCTCGAGCACGAGCTCCACGCCCGGGTTGAACGAGATGAAGCGATACGGGCCGGCGCCGATCGGGTGCTTCTTGAAGCCCTCCTCACCGACTTTCTCGACGTACTTCTTCGGAACGATCCACGCGGCACCGGTGGCCGGCGTCGCGTAGAACGTCATGAAGTCCGGCCACGCCTGCTTGAGCCGGAATCTGACGCGGCCGGCGTCCGGTGTCTCGACGGCAGCCACCCGGTCCTTGAGCAGCTTGGCCGAGATGCCACGATAGCGCTCGAACGAGAACTTGACGTCCTCGGCGGTCACCGGCTCGCCGTTGTGGAATTTCACGCCCTTTCTGAGGACGAGCTCGTACACGAGCCCGTCAGGCGACATGCTCCACGATTCGGCCAGGCTCGGCGCCATGCTCTTGCCCGGCATCGGTTTCACCATCGCGTCGTGGAGCGCGTATAGAAACATGAACGGCGTGATGAGCCCGGGCGTCTCGGCCGGCTCGAAGAGCGTCGGCGCCAAGGTGAAGTGGATCGCCCACGTCAGCTGTCCCGCCGGCGCGTCCGCGCGAGCTTCAGGGGCTACGATCGCGAGCGTCAGCGCGGCCGCCGTCAGGACAAGCACACCGGCTACGATCTGTCGGGTGCGTCTGTTCATCGGATCGCCTCCTGGCCAGGGGCAATTTGATAAACCGCGGGGGCGCGGCTGCGCGAGGGTAGCCTTACCGAAGAACGGTGGTCAAGCCGGCGCGCGACGTGCGCCGGCTGCGACCTCGAGCAGCAACCAGATCGGGGCAATCCGCTGGGATCGGGAAATCCGCCGAGGAGCTCAGCGTCAGCGCGGCAGGGACGCTTCCTTAGCCATAGTGCTCGACGCCGTGCGCGGCGGCACGATGAAGAGATGGTCCTCGGCGGTGACGTCAGGCCGGAGCCGCTTCGCTTCGGATGACACGACCCGCATCGCCGTGTCGCGCAGGTCCGGCGTGGGGACTTCCCCCGCCACCTCGACCGTCACCTCCGGTTTGCGCCAACCGAGTACGCGAGCTCTCGGGGTGATCGACAGCCCGCGCAGCTGAGTCTCACGAAGCACGAAGTCCGAGAGCTGCGATTGGAGGATCACAGCCTCCTCGATCCGGCGCCGCCTCGCGGACACGCGCCTGGCGACGACGATGATACCGATCACGATCAGGGCGAGAACGACGAGGATCAGCGCCGAGCCGCTGCTGGGGTCGCCTGAGGTCGGCACGGGAGTAGGCGAGCTCGATGCGCCTGGGCCCTGTGCCCAGCTATGAAGCGCCGATCCGATCAAGAGCGCAACGGTCGTGACTAGCCCGGAAGCGATCCGCATAAAGTCCTCCTTCGACACCACGGATTGCTGGAGCCGTCTCGCGATGGCCCCCACGATCCGGCGCGAAGGCTGTCCGCGTCCAATACATTTTTTCGGCAATGTTGAGACGTTAGTGATATGAGTCCGCGCATGGAGCTACGGCACCTGCGTTACTTTCTCGCCGTGGCCGAAGAGCTGCACTTCGGGCGTGCGGCCGCGCGACTCCATATCTCCCAGCCACCCCTGAGCCAGCAGATCCGGCGTCTCGAGAGGGAGCTGCAGGCACGGCTCTTCGATCGCACGAAGCGTCATGTGGAGCTGACCAATGCAGGCCGGGTGTTCCTCATAGAGGCCCGAGCCCTGGTCGCTCAGGCCGAGCAAGCCGCGGGCAATGCGCAGCGGGCGAGCCGGGGCGAGATCGGTCACCTGCTCGTGGGCTGTGACCTGTGGGTCGACTTCCTCAACGGGGCGCGCATCATCCGACTGTTCTCGCGGCGCCATCCGCACGTCGAGGTTGAGCTACGTGACCTTACGGCCGCAGAGCAAATGTCGGCGCTGGAGGGCGGACGCCTGCACGTGGGCATTCTTCGGCCTCCGGTCCACGGAAAGACCCTGTTGAGCGAGCGCTTGCTGTCGGAGAGCCTGGTCGTGGCGTTCCCGCGAGGGCACCGCTTCAGGAGCTACGGCCGCGTCGCCTGGCGCTTGCTCGGCGAAGAGCCGTACGTGCTGTTCTCGCCTCGAAGGGCACCTGCCTTCGAGGCCATCGTGGCCCGCGCGTGCCACGAGACAGGCGTGACCTTGAGGGTCAAGTACGAAGTTGAACACCCGCAGACGATCCTGGCGATCGTCGAGGCTGGCCTGGGCATTTCACTGGTGCCGGCCTCGTTACAGATGGTCAAACGGCCAGGAGTCGCGTATCGGCACCTGTCGCCCGCGGGCCCGGCCCTGGAGACCGTCATCGCCTGGCGGAAAGACAGCGAAATGCCACTGGTCCAGGCGTTTGTCAGCGTCGCGAGAGAGATCGCGCGGTCGCGCCGTCTCGCGTCCTAACCGCTGATCCAGCCGCCCTGGCGCGCGCCGCCTCGAGCGTGCGGCAGAGCTACCCGACCTCTCGAGCCGTTCCGGTTTAGACTATTCAATGTGATGCGCTGCGCCGGCTGCGGCTTCGAGACGTCCGCCGATTTCGCATTCTGCCCTCGCTGCGGCCGACGGCTTCCGGCGCCGTGCGCCGCCTGTGGCGCCCCGTGCGAGCCCGATTTCGCTTTCTGTCCACGCTGTGGCGCGGCCCGTAGCCAGGCGCCGGCCGGCGGCGACAAACCAACGGCGCCGACGCCGCCCATCGTCGCAAGCGCGCCGGCGCCCGGTTTGGCGGACGGTCGCGACGCCGACCGCCGTCAGGTGACTGTTCTCTTCGCCGACCTGTCCGGATTCACATCCCTGTCCGAGCGGCTCGACCCAGAGGATGTCCGTGCGTTTCAGAACGCGCTGTTCGAGACCTTGGCGAAGGCGATCGAGCGCCACGACGGCTTCGTCGAGAAGTTCGTCGGCGATGCGGTCATGGCAGTCTTCGGCGCGCCCGTCGCTCACGAGGACGACCCGCAGCGGGCGCTCGACTCGGCGCTGCAGATGCTCGAGCGCGGAGCCGAGCTCGCCGAACGATGGGCGACGCGGCTCGGCCAGCGGGTGCTGCTCCACATCGGCATCCACAGCGGGCCCGTGGTGGCCGGAAGCCTCGGCACCGCCGCGGGTGCCGCGTACGCCGTGACCGGCGACACGGTGAACACGACCGCGCGCTTGCTGGCCGCCGCGGCGCCCGGCACCATCCTCGTTTCCGAGGCCACCCACGCGCTGACGCGCCACCGCTTCTCGTTCGCCCCCGCCGGTGAGCTGACCCTCCGAGGCAAGTCCGAGCCGGTCGTCGTGCACCGGCTCCTCGGCGCGCTCGCCGAGCCTCGATCGAGCCGAGGGCTCGCCGCATTGGGCCTCGCGGCGCCGCTGGTCGGTCGCGCCGACGAGCTCGATCAGCTGATGGCGGCGTTCGAGCGCATGCAGCGCGGCCGCGCCCAGATGGTGAGCCTCGTCGGCGAGGCCGGCGCCGGCAAGTCGCGGCTTCTCGCCGAATTCTTCTCGCGGCTCGAAGCCGAGGGTCGGCTGG
>AR_comb_assmDRAFT_10308846_pt1 | contig 11666 bp, 10 predicted proteins | sample ArasoioldDNA_FD_10543 | JGI IMG/M metagenome (IMG submission 10543) | reverse complement strand
TTCCCAGGGCGGAAGGAATTCGCCGTCAGGCAATGTTTCGAGTCCATCTCGATTACCACTAATGCCTGCGAAGCGCTCCACGTGCGAGTACCACGGTGCGACATCCTCATAGCTGATCGGCCAGTCAGCAAAGCCATCTCGCGCCGGTCCTTCAAAATCGAATCTGCTCCAGCGCTGAGTCGCTCTTGCCCATAATAAGGACTTGCCGCCAACCTGGTAACCGCGTATCCAGTCAAAGGGTTTTTCCTGTATGTACGGATGTTCATTGTCTTTTACAAAAAAGTGCTCAGTGGCTTCTCCAAATGCGTAACACCGGGCAACTATGGGATTTTCCTTTGTTATTGCAATTGGCACTTTACCGCGATGAGGGAAATCCCATGGATTCTTATTCGTTGTGGGATAATCCTTGATATGTTTCACGTCTCTTCCTCTTTCAAGCACCAGGGTTTTCAGACCATGATCGCACAACTCTTTCGCCGCCCAACCTCCGCTCATACCGGATCCTATTACGATGGCATCAAAACTATTTTCATTTATTCCCCTGCCATTAATGTTCACTATTGTAGTATCACCAGGCATTAAAGATTCATTTTCTTTAATTCACGTACCGCATGCTCAGCAGCTCTTGCGGTAAGCGCCATATAAGTGAGTGAAGGATTCTGACACGCAGCTGACGTCATGCATGAACCATCTGTGACATATACATTCATGCAATCCCAAATTTGGTTGTTTGCGTTCAACACGGATGTTTTAGGATCCTTTCCCATTCTTGCCGTGCCCATCTCATGAATACCGCGACCAGGTGTTCCATCGCCATCACGGCTTTTCACATTTTTAACGCCGGCAGCATCGAGCATTTCAGAGGCATCCGCTATCATGTCTTTCCGCATTTTGAGTTCATTATCTTTCAACTCACAATCAATTGCCAACACATTCAATCCCCACTTATCCTTTTTCGTCTTATCAAGCGTCGCTTTGTTTTCATGGTAAGGTAAAATTTCACCAAAACCTCCCATGCCAATGGTCCAGTGGCCCGGTTCTGTTATGGAGTCTTTGAAGTCGGCACCAACACTCATTTCCGCAACGACGCGGCTCCAACCTTGTCTGCTTGCAGCACCCTGGTACCCGAAACCGCGAATGTAGTCCCGCTTATCGCCATTGAAATTGCGATAACGCGGGATATAAAAACCGTTGGGCCGGAAACCGTAATAATATTTGTCTTCATATCCGTCCACATCGCCACTGGCTCCTACTCCCAAATGATGGTCCATCAGGTTATGGCCCAGCTCCCCGCTGCTGCTGCCCAAGCCATCGGGCCAAACATCTGTGGCAGAATTCATCAGCACCCAGGCCGAGTTAAGAGTCGAGGCACAGAGAAAAATTATTTTTGAATTGAATGTATAGGTATTATTTGTTTCTGCGTCCAACACTTCGACGCCGGTTGCTTTCTTTGCATTTTTGTCGTAAATGATCTTGGTGACAATAGAAAATGGGCGAAGCGTCAAATTCTTTGTTTTCATTGCGGCAGGCAGCGTTGATGATTGGGTGCTAAAATAGCCGCCGAAAGGACATCCGTTTGCACACATGTTCCGGAAATTGCACTGCCGGTTTTCGTCTGGTTTTGCTTTTGTAAGATTTGCCGAACGCCCAATGATCAATCTTCGTTGGTCTTTATAGTGTTCTTTTATTCTGGCCGCGACATCTTTCTCCACACAATTCAGATCCATCGGGGGCAGGAATTTTCCATCAGGCAGCTGCGGCAGTCCCTCTATTGATCCACTAATGCCAGCGAATGTTTCAACATAATCGTACCAGGGGGCAACATCTTTATAACGGATGGGCCAGTCAATCGCAATTCCATCCTTCGCATTGGCCTCAAAATCAAAATCACTCCAGCGGTAGCTCTGACGCCCCCACATGAGCGAACGACCCCCGACATGATAGCCCCGGAACCAATCAAATCTTTTTACTTCAGTATAAGGACAATCCTTATCACTTGCCCACCAATTGAGATTTCTTTCGTTCAATGGATAATCTCTTTTCAGAACCGGGTATTCTTTTACCATTTGCTGCGTACGACTGCCGCGGTGTGGATATTCGTATGCCGGTTTATTAGAATCAGCATAGTCCTGACCGTGCCTGATGTCCTGACCCCGCTCGAGCATAAGGACTTTCAAGCCTTTTTCACATAATTCTTTAGCGGCCCATCCTCCGCTGATTCCTGAGCCGATGACAATCGCGTCAAAGTTTTCTGGCATGGTGAGTGTTTATCGTTATTGTTTTCGTTTCTTGTCGCTGGTTGCTTGTCGTTCCCGCGTCGGTGAAGTCGGAGGGGGCCTACACGTCACAAATCTTTATGGCTTTTTTTAATGCAGCGATCTTGGCATCATTATCTTTCTGATCCGGAACAAATTCTTGAGCCACATAGTCTTGAAATCCGGTTTCCAGAATTGCTTTCATAATGGCGGGGTAGTACAACTCCCGAGTTTCATCAATAATATGCCGCCCTGGTACGCCGCCTGTATGGTAATGGCCAATGTACTGCTGGTTATCTTTTATTGTTCTTATTACGTCGCCTTCGTCAATCTGCATGTGATAAATATCGTAGAGTAACTTAAAATTGGGTGAACCCACTCTCTTTACTAATTCAACACCCCACGGTGTTTTATCGCACATGTAATCTTTGTGATTTACCTTGCTGTTCAGCAGTTCCATTTGAACCATCACATTATTTTTCTCCGCAACGCTCATTATTTGTTTCAATCCTTCCACGCAATTCTTCAAACCCGTTTCATCATCCATTCCATTGCGATTACCGCTGAAACAAATTACATTTTTGTAACCGGCTTTAACCATCAACGGAATTACGTCCAGGTATTCCTTTATTAATTGCTCGTGAAATTTTTTATCATTGAAACCTTCGGTTAAGCTCACCTTGCCACCGATGTAGCACATGGAAGAATAGATCCCATATTTCTGAAGTGTCGGCCAGTCTTTGGGAGCAATGAGATCAATTGCATTAAAGCCAATTTTCTTTACAACCTGGCAAAGTTGGTCAAGTGGTATGAAGTTATAGGTCCATTGGCAAACGGAGTGATTGATATTGCCCTTGAGTTTGTAATGACCATCCGGACTTTGAGCCGATGAAAATGAGCTTGCAGCGCTCATAGTGATAGAACTTAGGGCGAGATGTTTCAAGGCCTCTCTTCGATGCATTTTTTTCATTGCAACAATCCTAAGCCAAGTTAAGAATATTAATCATTCAAGCCGCAGGTTGTAACACAACTTTCTTTTTATTCCTCATATAAATGTATAAGCCTGCAAAGGCTGCCACTAATATTATTGGAATTACCAAGGTGGTATTTATTATTTCGGGTCCCGCAGCTTTATTGGCTTCGCTCAGAGCGGCTTTCATTTCCGCGGTAGCATCCGAGGAATTGTACAGTTTGAGATCAGCACCCGGAGGCAATCTTTTTGCGATTAGATTGTCATAGAACCCTCCCATAAACATCATATAAATTGACACTGCAAACATTCCTGCTCCGCCCAACAGGTTGATGCCAACCGCACCGGTTTTCGGTAAATATTCTGAAACAAACCCCAACATCGTAGGCCAGAAATAACAAACGCCCATTCCAAAAATTAAGGCTCCGAAAAAAATCATATTTCCTGAAACGTGACCGAGAAGGTATAAGCCCAGCGAGGCAAGTATGGCAGACATCAATAATACTCCCTGTGGTGCGAGCCGATGGACAATTGGGCCGGCAAAAGCTCTTCCGATTGCCATTACGCCCGTCGAAACGGTCAAAACAAGGATCGCATTGCTGGAGACATTTTTCAACAACACATCGATCCACTGTCCAGTAAATAATTCGGTAATGGCCGTACCAAACATGCAAATGATCATAAAAATAAACAACGGATTAGCCAGCGAGCTATACATCTCTGCGGTCGAAATTCCGCTGGCAACTCTTTCTGTCGGTGGGAATTGTTGCCGGGCAAAAATGAATCCATAAAGAAGCGTCGGAATGATCATCATGCCTACTTGAATTTGCCAACTAAGGGAGGCTTTATCAAAGAAGTACACGATGAGCGTACCGATAACTATCCCCCCGGGAAACCATAAATGGAAATGGTTCAATTTGGTTGTTTTATTGTTAGGGTATAGCGCCGTAACCAGGGGATTGCATGCTGCTTCGACAGTTCCATTGGCGATACCAATTAAAAGTGTCGAAATGAACAGAGACCAGAAAGGATTTGAAAAGCTACCGGCGAAAATTGTCAGCAGGATACCTGCTATATGAAACATAAATGCAAGCAAAAGCAGTCTTTTCATTCCGATGATATCCACCACCACACCACCTATTACAACAGCTAATGGAAATCCCCAAAAAGCAGTAGCGGTAATTGTAGCAAGCTCTGCTTTGTCTAGGCCAAACTGAGTACCGAGGCGAGCAAGAATTCCAGCGCGGATTCCAAAAGAAAGTGAAGTCACAAGAAGTGCCAGGCAACTGGCCACAAACAGTTGGTTGCGGTTTACAGCTTGCATATCGTTATGTTGAAAAGCTGGTTAGAAAAACTAAATGTACTATTTTTAAAAATACATTCTCGCCTTAGCATGACGAAATTAATTTACTCAAACAAGTAAGATGACAAACAGAAAACTAAAAATGGGAATGATCGGTGGCGGGCCCGGTGCATTCATCGGAGCAGTTCATCGTATAGCCGCAAATATGGACGGTGAAATCGAATTGGTTTGCGGTGCATTCAGTAGTGATGCCGATAAATCAAAACAGCAGGGAGAAATCTTGCACGTGCCTCCGGGAAGAGTGTATGGGTCATACAGAGAAATGATAAGGAGAGAAGCGGAATTGGCTGCGGGCGACCGCATGGACTTTGTAAGTATTGTAACTCCGAACCATGTTCATTTCGAACCGGCAAAACTCGCACTGGAGAATCGCTTTCATGTAGTGCTCGACAAGCCGATGACCTTTGATCTTGCTGAAGCAAAACAACTGAAAGAAATTGTTGCAAAAAGTGAAAAGTATTTTTGCCTTACCCATACATACACGGGTTATCCCATGATCAAGGAAGCAAGGCAGCAAATACTCAGCGGCAAATTTGGAAAGATCCGAAAAGTGTACGTTGAATATCCTCAGGGATGGTTGAGCACTTTCCTGGAAGGGCAACATCAGAAGCAGGCAGACTGGAGAACCGATCCGGGCAGGAGCGGGGCAGCCGGGGCGATGGGCGACATCGGAACTCATGCATTCAATATGGCGGAGTATGTTTCCGGTCTCAAAGTGACGAAGCTTTGCGCTGACATAAATATTGTTGTGGAAGGAAGAAAACTGGATGATGACGGTGCAGCGTTTTTGAAATTTGACAACGGTGCCACTGGAGTATTGTTTGCCACGCAAATCGCAGCAGGCGAAGAAAACAATATCAAGATCAGAGTGTACGGTGAGAAAGGTGGTGTGGAATGGAAGCAGGAAGATGCAAATACATTATTAGTAAAATGGCTTGACAAACCCGCCGAAGTTTGGCGCGCAGGCACTGGCTACCTCGGCAATTATGCGCAACACAATACACGGACACCAGGGGGGCATCCAGAAGGTTACCTCGAAGCGTTTGCAAACCATTACCGCAATTTTGCTCGTTGCGTACAGGCCAAGCTGGATGGTCAGCAACCCAAGGCGGAGTGGCTTGACTTTCCCGGCATAGAAGATGGTGTCAGGGGCATGGTGTTTATCGAAACTGTAATTGCGAGTGGAAAAGCAAAGGAAAAGTGGGTTGATTTTAAGGTTTAATTACACGCAAAGACGCAAAGTAAACGCGGAGGCGCCATGTGTTTAGCGCATTACTTATGGAAGAAAGTAGTGGATATTTGCTTTAAGGTTTGATTTCACGCAAAGACGCAAAGTAAACGCAATGGCGCCATGTGTTTAGCCCATTACTTATGGAGAAAGGCTTGGATATTTGCTTTAAGGTTTGATTTCACGCAAAGACGCAAAGTAAACGCAAAGACGCCATGTGTTTGGCGCATGAGTGATGGAAGAAAGCAGTCGATATTTGCTTTAAGGTTTGATTACACGCAAAGACGCAAAGTAAACGCGAAGGCGCGGCTTTGCGTCTTTGCGAGCCTTAGCGGCTTTGCGTGAAACTAATTGAGTAAGACCAGATTTTAAAACAAAATCTCGCGCAAGGCCGGCTATGAATTCTGAGAATGACTTAGCTAAGAAAGTAGTGAATATTTGTTTCAAGATTCACACAATGTATGGACCGGGCTTGTTTGAAAGCGTTTATGAAGAGATATTTTGCCACGAGTGGACTAAATGCACAGTTCCATATAAAAGGCAATGGGGAATAAAGGTCATTCATGAAGGCATTGATATGGGTATTGGCTTTGTTCCTGATCTCATTCTTGACGATAAACTCATTCTTGAATTGAAATCTGTGGAGACCTTAGCTGAGGTGCACTACAAGCAGTTACTTACCTATCTGAGACTGACCAAATTGAAATTGGGTTTGTTGATTAATTTCAATGTGCCCTTGATCAAAAATGGAATTCATCGGATAGTAAACAATCTATAACCTTGCGCCTTGGCGAAACTTTGCGTCTTTGCGTGAAATAAGACATGTATGACTACAATTAAAGGTCCTGCTATTTTTTTAGCACAGTTCATGGGTGATGAGCCGCCGTTCAATGAGCTCAAATCAATTTGCAAATGGGCAAAGAGTCTGGGATTTATAGGCGTACAAATTCCAACGTGGGATCCAAGATGCATTGACCTGCAAAAGGCCGCTGAAAGTAAGACCTATGCTGAGGAATTAAAAGGATTGGTAAGTGAGTGCGGTATGCAAATAACAGAACTATCCACTCACTTGCAGGGACAATTAGTCGCAGTTCATCCTGCGTATGACACGTTATTTGATGCCTTCGCGCCAAAAAATGTTCATGGCAATCCAAAGGCAAGAACCGAATGGGCTGTTCAACAGCTCAAATGGGCCGCAAAGGCTTCGCAGAACCTGGGATTGAATGCTCATGCTACGTTTAGTGGCGCGCTCTTGTGGCAAACAGTTTATCCCTGGCCGCAACGGCCGGCAGGTCTTGTTGAAACTGGATTTAAGGAATTAGCTAGTCGCTGGCTACCGATTTTGAATGAGTTTGATAAAAATGGAGTGGATGTTTGCTACGAAATTCACCCGGGCGAAGACCTTCATGACGGCGTCAGTTACGAAATGTTTTTGGAAAAAGTAAACAATCATTCCAGGGCTTGCCTGTTATACGATCCTTCGCATTTCGTGTTACAATGTCTCGACTATCTTGAATACATGGATAATTATCATGAGCGAATAAAAATGTTTCATGTAAAGGATGCTGAATTTAATCCGACCGGTAAGCAGGGCGTATATGGCGGCTATCAAAGCTGGATAGACCGCGCCGGAAGATTCCGCTCACTTGGAGACGGGCAGGTAAATTTCAAATCTATTTTCAGTAAACTTGCCCAATATAATTACAAGGGTTGGGCGGTACTTGAGTGGGAGTGCTGTATCAAACATCCGGAAGATGGAGCAAAGGAGGGAGCTATTTTTATCAGGGATCATATCATACGTGTGACTGAAAAAGCGTTCGATGACTTTGCAAGTGCCGGCAGTGATGAAAAATTAAATCGCTCGGTTTTAGGACTGGATAGATAACTTTACATGGATTTTAAAAACCAACGGACATGAAAAAAAGTCTTCTCTTTGTTCCTTTCTTTTTTTTCGTAATCGCGTGTAACAACAGTTCAAAAACGGATACATCTAAGACCGAAGCGCCAAAGGAAGAATCTAAACCTGCAGACCTCTCGTCAAACCCGGATTATCAAAAAGGACTTGCGCTTGAGTCTCAAAATGATTGTAAAACTTGTCACACCATTGATGAAAAGCTCAATGGCCCTCCTTTTAGAGAAATTGCAAACAAATACGCCGGCATGCCGGATACAATTGTTACTCATCTTGCCAGTAAAATAATTAGTGGAGGCAGCGGTGTATGGGGTGAAATCATGATGACTCCTCACCCTGCACTTGCCCAGGCTGATGCTGAATCAATTGTGCGCTATATTCTTTTGCTTAAAAAATAACCTATGCGAATATTTCTTCTGATTGTTGTAACGGCATTTTATATAGCCGCCTGTAACTCTCAAAATGATAACAATAATAAAGAAGCCATGCAGAGCGATGCGACACAGACAGCCACGACAAATGAGGGTTGGATAACACTATTTGACGGAACGTCAACAAAGGGCTGGCATAAATACGGGGGTGCGCCTGTTGGATCAGCCTGGAAAATCTCGGACGGAACCCTATATCTGGATTCAACCGAAAAAACGGATAGTGGGACAATTAAAAATGCCGGGGATATAGCAACCGATGAGGAGTTTGAGAATTTTGATTTGAAATTGGAATGGAAGATTTCAAAGGGGGGAAATAGCGGCATCATGTTTTGTGTGCATGAGGATACTACGAAGTATAAAAAGCCGTATGAAACAGGCCCGGAGATGCAGGTACTGGATAATGACGGACATAAGGATGGAAAGATTATAAAACATCGTGCCGGCGATCTGTATGATTTAATCTCGTGTAGTAAGGAAACTGTGCGGCCGGTAGGAGAGTGGAACCAGGTGGAGATCAAATTATTAAACGGGAAGCTTGATTTTTTTCTTAATAGCGAAAACGTAGTCTCGACAACCATGTGGGATGATAACTGGAATAAGATGGTAGCCAATAGTAAGTTTAAAACAATGCCCGGTTTCGGAACCTTTAGGAAGGGGCACATTGTTTTGCAGGACCATGATTGTTTGGTCTGGTATCGGAATATCATGGTAAAAAAGTTATAGTTCTTGGAGCATTGGGTATCGGTTTTTATTTTTTGCCAACTGTGCATGAGTGGTGGTGATTTAAAATGTTGAATCAATTAAAAATTTCCATCTATAAATAACCTTCCAAAGACCTCTTTGGGACAAAACCAACATCATGAACACAGACATTTTCTCCCAGGTTAACTGGCTAGCCGTCTTAGTTGCTGCTCTTGCTTACTTCTTTCTGGGTGCCATCTGGTATTCTGCTTTATTCAGAGATGCGTGGATCAAATCAGCGGGAGTGAACACGAATGACCCCAATGCCCGGAAAGGATTTGCAGGGATCTTAATTTCCTCATTCATTACGATATTAATCGCCACGGTTGGGCTTGCCTTATTGATAACACGCATTGGTTCGGGAGGATGGATGACTGGAGTAAAAATTGGATTGCTTACCGGGGTCTGTTTTTGTGCAATGGCCATTTGCAATTCTTATTTGTACGAAAAAAGGCCAATGACCCTGTCCCTGATCAATAGCTTTTACAATATTGTTGGTTGTGCAATTGCGGCGATAATCATTTCTGTTTGGCCGAAATAGGTTTAAGAAGTTCAGAGGTTCAAAAAGTTCAGGACATTAATTGAACCTTTTAAACCTTTTGAACCTGGAACCTCTGAACGTATTCAAACTTTTGGAACTTATTCCACTTTAGTAATCTTCAAAACGTTAGTTGGTAAATGCAAATGAACTGGTGTACTGCCGGTACTAACAGCTACATTTCCTGTTTTTAGGAACCCTCGCTCTTTTAGGATGTCTATTTGGTCCTGGAAAATATCATCCAGACTTTCTTCTTCACCATAATAAAATGCGCGCACTCCCCAGCTGATACTGAGCTGATTCACCAAACTCCGCTCTTTGGTAAAAATATAAAGTGGAGCTTTGGGACGATAGCTGCTCAGCATAAATCCTGTGTAACCCGTTTGTGTCATGCCTATTAACGCATCGGCGTTACAGTCCTTGGCAAGATTACAGGCGTTGTAGCAAATGGCATCGCTAAGAAACGATGGAGAATGTGGTTGTGGTTGCAAAACCTCTTCAAGGTTGTACCGATAGTCTGTTCTTTCCACCTCCATTATGATTTTACGCATGGTCTCCACCACCAGCGTAGGGTGCTGCCCTGTTGCCGTTTCTGCACTGAGCATCACCGCATCCGCGCCTTCTAACACAGCATTCGCAACATCCGTGATTTCACTCCTGTTTGGCTTGGTGCGCTCGATCATGCTTTCCATCATTTGTGTAGCTACGATCACAGGCTTTGCACGATGAAGACATTTACGGATGAGTTGCTTCTGGATCAAGGGCACTTGTTCAATTGGCAATTCAACACCAAGGTCGCCCCGAGCCACCATTATTCCATCTGATTCAATGATAATATCCCTGATGTTTTGCAGTGCCTCGGGTTTTTCAATTTTCGCAATGATCTTTGTTTTGCTTTTTGCCTCGTGCAATTTGTTTTTCAGAATGATGATGTCCTTTACACTGCGGACAAACGAAAGAGCTACCCAATCCAATTGTTCAGCGATGATAAAATCCAGGTCCAGAAGATCTTTTTCCGTTAATGCGGGCAATGAAATCTTTGTATCTGGAAGGTTGATTCCTTTTTTTGAAGAGAGCGTGCCACCGAGCGTTACCACTACCTGTACATCATTAGTTTTTAAAATCTTGGACACTTTTACTTCCAACTTGCCGTCATCAATCATTATTGTGTTGCCAATCTTGACGTCTTTGTGCAGGTTTGGATAGGACACATATATCCTTTCCTTAGTACCCACTACTTTTTCGTTGGTGAACGTCAGAGCGTCGCCCGGCTTTATTTCCATTTGGTTATTCTCTATCTCACCCACACGCAGCTTAGGACCCTGCAGGTCTCCAAGGATCGCTATATTATAAGGTTCTTTCAGGTTGAGTTCACGGATGTACTCAATGATTTTTTTCTTGTCCTCATGCGCGCCGTGAGAAAAATTTAAGCGGAAAACGTTTACACCGGCTTTAACCAGTTCCAGGAGTTTATCATACGTATCACAAGCGGGACCTACAGTGGCTACTATTTTAGTACGATGAAATGTATGCTCAATACCTGCCTCTTTATCCATCTGCTTGTACAGGTACTTGTCTAGATTTCTTGTCATTTATACCCCCATCCCCTAAAGGGGAGTTTATATATGCTCCGCTGTCGGAACTTTTGTCCTTTTAATTGTTGAATTACAAAGTGGATCATGAAATGTACGATGCAACGGAAGTCTAACAGTAATACTTCAGTCGGCTAGTAATCAATTTAAAAATTAAAGAACTTCAATTTACATTTTAAGGGCCAGCCTAAGTTCCCCCTTTCCTTCGACTGCGCTCAGGACGGAACAAGGGGGCTCAACTCGCCAATATCTTCACGATCTTTAACCATTCGTCACCAATCTTTCCTTTTATTTTTACGGCGTTTTCGAGAGGGATATAATGCATCTTATTGTTCATGATGCCGACAAATACATTGTGTCGACCCTCCATCAGGCACTCCACGGCATGATAACCCATCCGGCTGGCGATTAACCTGTCAAGACAGGAAGGAGAGCCGCCTCGCTGAATGTGACCAAGGATGCAAACCCTAATCTCCGCACTAGGCAGGTCCGCAAGGATTCTTTTCTGCACTTCGGAGGCACCACCAAAATTTTCCCCTTCCGCAACGACAATGAGATTTACGAGTTTTTTTCTCCTTTCTGTTTCCTGCAGTCCCGACACCAGCGCGTCTATATCTGTTTTTCGTTCCGGGATCA
>AR_comb_assmDRAFT_10165320_pt1 | contig 11667 bp, 20 predicted proteins | sample ArasoioldDNA_FD_10543 | JGI IMG/M metagenome (IMG submission 10543) | reverse complement strand
CAACGATGCAAGCGAAGTGATGAGCATGGCGGCCGGCGATCCCTATACCGATGCGCTGGCCTGGTACGCACAGGAATTCGCGGCGCTGGAGATGAGCAACAAGGTCGCCGGCGCCGACACGCTGCGGCATCTGTTCGTGATGATGATCGGCCTTGGTCCGCGCGAGAGCTCGGGCAAATATTGCGAGGGCCGCGACCTGAGCGCCACCAACGTGCAATCGGACACCGCGGAAGCCGGGCTATTTCAGACCAGCTGGAATATCAGCAACGCCCATCCGGCAATTTTTGCGATGCTCGATCAGTTCTGGCAAAACCCGCGCGGCTTCCTCGATACGTTCAAAGAGGAGGTTTATCCGACCGCGAGCAATCTTGATTCATATGGCTGTGGCGCCGGCATCCGCTATCAATTCCTGTCGCGGTTCTGTCCGCTGTTTCACGTCATGGTGACGGCGGTGGGCATGCGGACGTTGCGGCAGCATTGGGGGCCGATCAACCGGCGCGAAGTTGATCTGAAAGAGGATGCCGACGACATGCTGAAGGCGGTGCAGAACATCGCGCGACGCCTAGTCGCCTAGCGCGCGCTCGCTGATTTTTTTCGCCGGCGTCTCGCCGAGAATATATTCAACATCGATGACGTCGCCATCGACGAGCTCGCTCCAATGCTCGGTAATGTAGTTGTGCGCGAGACCTTTGGTCCTTTCCCGCCAATCGTAATGGTCATAGGCGACGCCGCGGCATTGCGCGTTAATCATAATGATGCACGATTCGGTCTCATCGGCGCGGTAACCGTCACGGCGTAACAAATAACGCTGCGCATCATTTTCAGCGACCGGGCGGATGCAGATCACCGGAACGAAGGTATTCGCGTCGCGGATTTCCAGGCATTTGATTTCCATAATTATCCCTTAGCTTTCGCGATAACCGCGCGGGCCTTCAATATGGCGCTGTCATGAGGCCATAAACTTTCCGGCAATCCGATGCACGCTTGCGCATAAGGCAAGAGGTCATCTAGCGCCGCCACCAGTTCGGCGTTGACGGTGCGGAGGCGTTCGATTTCGTCGGCGGCTTCCAATCGCAAGGCTCCCGGAACCGTCCACAGCCAGTTTTCATTTCGCAATTGATCGAGAAGATCACTCATTGCCGCTCCTTGGCCTTGGCGAGAGCGGCGCAGCGCTTGACGCGCCAACGAATTTCATCGGCAACGATGGCCGCGATCATGACGCTGAGTAATAGCCATGCTGGAACCGTGATCACTTTTCTTTGCTCCTTGGCGGGCAGCGGGCGAGGCGTGACACCTCTCCGGCTTTCTCGTTTAGCGGGAATCCTTCAAAAATCATTTCGTCGCTCTATGCCGCGTGCCTCCTTTCTGCTTGCGTGAGCCGCTGCCGCCAGAGGTTTATTTGCCACCGCGCTGCGCGTCGGTCAAAAACCGCTGCAGCGATCGCTCGGTGATGCGGTAGCGCGTGCCTTCAAATTTCATCTTGTCGAGTAATCCCTGCTCGCAGAATTTCAGCACCGCTTGCCGAGAGACGCCGAGGATTCGCGCGGTCTCCTCGACGCCATAACCAAGCGGCGACAGCGGCGCCCGCAATACCGGCTGCGGCTTTTTCATTGCGTGTCCTCCGCGATGAAAAGTTCACCGTTCCAGCCGCGCAGCCATGACATGGCCAGGTGATTGTCGGAGCGGTATTCGCCGGGGCAGGCCTTGCGCAGAACGCCGTTCGACTTGTCCAGCTTGCCGCGCTCATAGGCTTGCAGCGCGGCGGCGCCGTTGATCGACTCGAGCAGCGGCGGCGAATCGTTCTCGTCGGCGAGTGGCAGTTGATCGTCTTCGCTGGCGAAAGTTTCCAGCGCCGCGGTGGCGCCTTCCGGCCGGCGGATTTGCGGACGGCCGCTCGGCACGCTTGCAGGCGTCTCGTCGGAATCTTCGTCTTCGAAAGGAAGATCGACCGGCAACATTTTCGCCAGCCGGCGCAGCGCCGTCTTTTTGTACATCTCGCCCGGCCATTTATGCCACGGGCTGTCCTCGCGCCTGGCCTTCGATTCGTCGCGGATTTTGTCGGCTTCGATTTTGGGCAGGTAGGCAATGAAGGTGCCGCCCTCGAGCGTGGTCGCCGCTCCATAGACGCCGATCATAGTGTCGGTCTTGTTCTTTGGGTCGTGGCGAAAATGCTCGCCGGTCGTGTCGATATAATGGACCCACCGATCGCCCTCGTGAACGACATAGGCGCCAATCCATTTGATTTTGCCGGTGCGCCAGGCGCGCAGCAGCAACCCTTGATAGCCCGGAATCCATTGCGCTTTGTCCTTGAAGGGCAAGATGGATCCCTGCTTGCCATCGGGAAGCAATTGATCGCGGCAAGCGCGCATGCAGGCATTCCATAGGCTATTCCATGAGCACGCTTGAATGTCCGGGTTAATGGTCGCCGAGGTGATAATGGCGCGGATGAATTGCTCGACCGAAACATCGACCAGCGCCGCTTTGAGCTCGTCGGCGCGGGCCTCGAGCCGTTCGCGCATGACCACGATCGGCGGCTTCGCTTTGGTGGTGGTGACGGCAGTTTCAGTCATGAGTTGTGCTTCCTTTTGCTCGCTGGTCATAGATGCGCAATTGCCGATTGTCGCTGCCGGGGATGATGCGCTCGGGCATGTGGACGTTCTTGTAGGTGACTTTGAAACCGTCGACGAGCGCGCTTTCATGATCGCCAAGCCGGTAGCGGAGCTCGGCCTCAATCATCTTTTTCTCGTTCTCAAGCTCACCGATCTTGGCGTTGGCATCGGCGCGACGGACGAGCATGTCCATGACTTCATTCGATGAGCGCAAATCGAGCAGACTGCCGCGATCGGCGCGCGGATGCAGGGCGCGGATGACGGCATCGTCGCGACCGAAGTCCGGCTCCGGCTCCTCTCCGGCCTCGACCATCTGCCAGAATTTTTTAACCTGGCGGATGATCTTTTCCTCGACCGCGGCGCCGCGCTCGAAACGGCTGAGCGTGACGTCGAGCGAAAACGGATCGACTACCATGACGGCGACGACGGCGAATTGCGTGTCGGTCAAGAGCATTTCGGTTGCGGCCTGCAACAAGATCCAAAGCGGCGGCTCTTTGCCGCCTTGCCAATCGCGTTGATAGATGTGCGGGGCCGCGGTCTTGGCCTGCAGCACGCCGCCGCGGCCTTGCTCGTCGAGCAATAAAAAATCGGGCGTAGCGCCAAGGCGCAGATCGGGATCGCGGTAATATTCGGTTGCTGGCGTCAGCTGCCAGGCCGGCTCCATTTCGCCGACCGCCTTGCCGATCGCCGGCTCGAGCCAACGGCCGCGGCGGAGGATCTTGTTATCGTCGAGCGGCTCGAATTCGGTGCCGCGCTTTTCCGCGTACAATCGCAAGGCGGTCACGTACGGATGACAGCCAAACAGACCGCCAACCGTCGAGGCGGTGACATCACGCTTGCGCCATTCGAGCCATTCGGCGCGATCGGTGATCTTGCGGCGCTCGATCATGCGCTCGACCACTTTTTCCAGATCGGCACACATTTGGATTTGTGCATACAGACCCGACATATCGTCGCCTGGCGCGGCATCGGTTCATAACAATACGGGCAAGGCTGCACGCCTAACCCGCGCGGACGCTTGCGGCCGCCGCTGATGCGATCGAAGATTTTCCACAACATGACGCAGACGAAGATCACGAAAATAAGCGTTAACATTTCCCTTCCCCCTGTGGATACAGGTTATTTAAATCGCTTTTTTCGGATTTGGTCAAGGAAGTATTTGCCGCCCGGGGCGACTCTTGATTAAGTGCGGCAAGCGATGGGAGGCGACCATGGCAGGGCTGCGACTCGGCGACAACTCGCTGGACAAGGCGCAAATCCGCAAGATTTTCAAAGACATCGACGAGGCCGATGCCGAATTAGATGCGCTGAAATCGGCCTATATGACCAAGTGCAAGCGGCCGCGAAAAAAAATCCGCGACGCCCGCAAACTTGCCAAAGGGTTGGAAATCGACATGGCGGCCTTCGCCGTCGCCATCACGAATCGCCGAGCGGAACGCCGCATCGAGGCGCGCATCCGGGGGCTCGAGGGCGGCGAGGCGCAAGCACTGGATGCGATCATGGCGGCGCTGGGCGATTATGCCTCGACCGATCTTGGCAAGGCGGCGGTGCGCCAAGCCGCCGGCGCCGGCGTGCTCGACGATTTCGATTTGAATCAGCAATGATCGTCAGTGAATTCCATAACGGCCGGATCGCGCTGTGGCGCGGCGATTGCTGCGAAGCTCTGGCGCAGATGCCAGCGCATTCGATTGATTCGTGCGTTTGCGATCCGCCGTATCATCTGACCAGCATCGTTAAGCGGTTCGGTTCGGACAATGCCGCACCGGCCAAGCCAATGAAATCTGGCGACAAGAATTTTCAGAGATTGTCGGCCGGCTTCATGGGCAAGCAATGGGATGGCGGCGACATCGCATTTCAGCCTGAGACATGGGCCGAAGTCTTCCGCGTGCTCAAACCCGGCGCGCATCTGCTCGCCTTCGGCGGCACGCGGACTTATCACCGCATGGCGTGCGCGATCGAGGACGCGGGCTTTGAGGTTCGCGACTGCATTCAGTGGCTGTATGGATCGGGTTTCCCAAAATCGCATGATGTGAGCAAGGGAATTGATCGGGCGGCGGGAGCGGAACGCCAGAAGGTTCGGACGCCGATGGGGCCAACAGGAAACAAATACTGCAAAGGATTGGGCGACAATCGACCGTGGATGGAGCAAGCCGCAATTAATGGATATCACGAACACGATGGGGATGATGCCGCCACCGACGCCGCCCGCCAATGGCAAGGATGGGGCACGGCGCTAAAGCCCGCCTGCGAATTGATCGTGCTCGCGCGCAAGCCATTATCGGAGGTTACGGTTGCAAGTAACGTTCTGCGGTGGGGCTGCGGCGCTCTTAATATCGACGGCACACGCATCGGCACGAACGGCGGGACGCGCAAGGAGCGGTCGGACGACAAAAGTGAAACGACTAGCGTCGGTGGCTATTTGAACGCGCAAGCTGGGTCGCCTATCGATGCTGGCCGCTGGCCCGCGAATCTCATCCACGACGGCAGCGAGGAAGTGGTGGAGGGGTTTCCGGAGAGTCAATCGAGCGAGCCAAGGGAACCCACTGGTAGCCGCCAGCGACAATCTGCTTTTGCCATGACCGATGGCGCCGGCGGATTCGGCGACTCCGGTTCTGCCGCGCGCTTCTTCTACACCGCCAAAGCCGACAGCGATGATCGGCTCGGATCGCAGCATCCGACCGTGAAGCCGCTGGATTTGATGCAGTATCTTGTTCGCTTGGTCACGCCAAAGGGCGGCAGCGTGCTGGATCCATTTGCTGGCACCGGGACCACTGGCGAAGCCGCCTGGCGGGAGGGAATGCGCGCCGTCCTGATCGAGCGCGAGCCCGAATATCAGGCGGACATTGAACGCCGCATGGCGCTTGCGCTGTCGGGACCGGATGAACGGCAACGCGAGACGATCAAACAAAGGCTGAAGGATAAGCCGCGGGACGACGGACCGCTATTTGAGCCTCGCGAGCAACGGGAATCGTGGGATGAAATGTGGAGCAAGCCTTACCAATACCCGGAGCGGTTATGAGCTCCGAAAATTTGCCGCCGGTGATCAGCGATCGGGAAAAATACCGTTGCATCCGCCGCGAGTTGGCCTTGCGCGAGCGCAATTATCCGCGCTGGATCGCGCAGAACAAGATGAGCGCGGCGCAAGCCCGCCACGAAACTGCAGTGATGCGAGCCATCCTGCAGGACTACGAGCACCGCGAACAACCGGTGCTTTTTAACCAAGGGAGTAAGACCAATGAACGAACAACCAAGATTACGTGATGAGTTCGAGGATCAAATGGCAGTGGCGGTCGACAAGATCAACGCTGTCGTCAAAGAGCATATCGATCACACGCCGCCGATGGAGAACATCATCAAGATCAGCGAGCAAATCGCCGACGTGCTGCTCGAATCGGCGCAGAACATTGTCACCGAGGCCAACAATCAACTCGAACAAACCAAGCTATTCGTCGAAAAGCTCAAGGCGGAAGTACGAGTACAAACCGATGCGCACGTCGACCTGGCGATGCGGTTGAAGCATTTCGGCTCGAACGTTCTTGAAGCGCATCACCGCTTCCACGGCGAGGAGCCGCAGCCTTCCGGCAAGCCGACAAAGAACAACGGCAAACGCGGTTGAAAATGAATGACCGACATCCTTGCCCTCGACCTGGCGACGACGGCGGGGATTGCACGCGGTAAGGTCGGTGCTGAACCGACCGCCGAGACGGTCAAGTTCGCCAAAAGTGCCGGCGCTCGTGACGACGCAGTGTTTGCCAAAGCGTTGTCATGGGCGTCGGCCTATCTCAAAGGCGGGCTGCCGGATCTGATTTTCATCGAGGCGATGTTGCCGCCGGAAGCGATGCACGGCCACACCAGCCGGGCGGTGCGCGATCGCCTGGCCGGCTTACACGCTGTCATTCGCGCGGTGGCGCATTTGCGCGGCTGCTATCAAATCGAGGCCGCCAGCGTCGGCGATATCCGCGCGCATTTCATCGGCGAACGGGGCTTGCGGCGCGACGCGGCGAAGAGCGCGGTCTTCGAGCGCTGCCAGCAACTTGGCTGGAACTGCGACAACGAGAACGAAAGCGATGCGCTGGCGCTATGGTCGTATGCTTGCGCACAAATCGATCCGGCGACGGCGTTGCGTGTTTCCCCATTATTCAACCGAGCCTTGCGCAGCCGATGAGGGCATTCGATGGCGTTGGCGGCGCTATTCGTTCTCGGGGCTCGTGCCGACGCTCGCGCTTATCTTTGGTATTGCGGCGAGTATAATTTCGACCAGGCGATCGAGCCGTTGCTCGACTATGCGGAAGCTTGCGGCATCGAGCCGCCGATCGCCTGTCACATCATCAATTCAGCCTTTGCGGAATACAGCGAATGACATCGGCGCTCCTCGATCTGGAACCGTGGCGCAAGTTAATGCAGGCAATGGCCGACGAGGGCGGCCGCTGGAAAATCTTCGCCAGCGCGGTAACGCAATTCGCCGGCCTGGTCGGCGGCGACATCGAGCGCGTCGACGCCATCGATCGGCTGCAGGTCTTAGCCGACGCTTACGAGCTCGACACCGATCACGCGCAACTGTTGATCGCCGATGCGTTCCGCAATATCGCCGATGCGCCGATCAAACCGAACGGCAAAAAGCCGACCACGATTCAGAGCAAAACCAATTTCATCCGCGCTTTCGAGCCGCCTGACTTTTTGATCAATGGCATGCTGCAGCGGCGCTTTATCTATTCGCTCACCGGACAGACCGGGCACGCCAAAACCGCGGTGGCTTTACTGATCGCGCAGCTGGTCGCCTGCGAGAACGCAAGTTTTCTCGGCAACAAAAAAGTCGAGAAGGGCCGGGTCATTTATTTCGTCGGCGAAAATCCCGACGACGTGCGAATGCGGGTCATCGGCTCCGATTGGCAACGCCGGCGCCGCGGCGAAAATCCCGAGCGTGACAATCTTTGGTTTGCGCCCGGCCGCGAGCTCACCATGGCGGAAATCAAAACGATGCTCGACGACGATGCCGCCGCCAACGGCCCGCCGGCGCTAATCATCATCGATACAAGCGCCGCCTATTTTCTCGGCCAGGATGAGAATTCCAATCCGCAACTCGGCGAGCACGCGCGCAGTATGCGGTTGCTGACGACGCTTCTCGGCGGTCCATGCGTCATCGTGCTTTGCCATCCAGCCAAGCGCGTCGCCGATCCCGGCGAGCTCATACCCCGCGGCGGTGGCGCCTTCCTGGCGGAAATGGATGGCAACCTGTCGCTATGGCGAACCAACGATCTTTTGGTCGAGCTCGATTACACCAAAATGCGCGGGCCCGGCTTTCAGCCATTGCAATTCGAAGTGCGGCCGATCGCGCAATGCAGCGATCTGAAGGATAGCGCCGGCCGCTTCCTTCCGACCGTCGAGGCGGTATTCATTACCGAACGGCAGGCCAACGAAAACGCTAACGCCGAGGTCGCCGACGCCGATCTGGTGCTACGCCGCAAGCTCGCCGGCATGGATAACGAATCAATGGCGGAAACCGCCGAGGGCCTCGAGTGGCGCATCGGTCAAAACAATGATCCTGACAAGAAGCGAGTCCAGCGGGCACTGAGGGCGCTGGAGAAAGAGCGCTTTGTTAAGAACGAGCTCGGCAAGTATATTCTCACCGAACGCGGTAAAGAACGGGCTCGAGCGGTTGGCTTAAAGGCGATGCGCGAGGCGCACGCCGACGAGCAATCAAATTTGGACTTTCACTAAAATGATCCGGCTGACGCACATTGACGGCAAGCTCCCCAACTTGGCCTTGATGAAGCTCGCGCATTATCATCGCCAGAACGGCGATGAAATCTATTTCAGCAAGCATGTCGAGCGCGAGCTATTGGAAAATCCTGACTACGAAATTGTCTATGGGTCTGCCATCTTTTCCTATAGCCGTGATCGGGTCGCGTTGTTCAAGCAACAATTCCCGAACGCAATTGTCGGCGGCACCTATAATTTAACGGAAACCCATACGGTCGAGGACGTTCTGGGCGTCGAGGTCAGTGAGGCTTGCGATTATTCGATCTATCCAGGATTCCGCGATTCGATCGGCTTTACGCAACGCGGGTGCCGCCTGAAATGCGGGTTTTGCGTTGTGCCTAAAAAGGAGGGCAAGCAACGTTCGGTAAACACCATCAGTTCAATCTGGCGCGGCGACCCGCTGCCTCGACACGTGCATTTGCTTGATAACGATTTTTTTGGTCAGCCGCGCGAGCAATGGGAAGCGCGCGTTGATGAAATGCTCACCGGCAATTTCAAGGTTTGCTTGGATCAGGGCATCAATGTGCGAATGATAACGGAGGAGTCGGCGAAGGCCCTAGCCTCGATGCCACTATTCAATGACCGGTTCGATAGTAAGCGGCTGTTCACCGCTTGGGACAATATCGGCGATGAACAAGTATTTTTCCGCGGCGTTGATCTGCTCGAGCGGCACGGCGTCAATCTAAAAGATGTCGTCGTGTATATGCTGATGGGTTATGATCGAAGAGAAACCTGGGAACGGTTGCTCTACCGGTTGCACAAGATGGTCGAGCGTGGCTTGCGTCCTTATCCGATGATTTATGGCGATCGCCATCGCCGCGTTCCGCTCGGCGGTTGCAATCAGCGAATTGAGCAAAGAACGCTGGGGGATTTCCACACCTACGTGATCCGGCGCTGTTATTTCAAGTTTCCGTTCGAGGAATTCGAGCACAACAAGTCTCGCGATCATCCGATTGTCCAAGCGCAAATGGCGCTCTTATGAGCGCAGACCCGCTAAAGCAGGAAAGGACTCGATCATGATCACGCTCGGCGCCCTCGTCTCTCTGGTGATCTTTTTCCTCATCGTCGGCCTGGTGGTCTGGCTGCTGCTCTGGCTCATCGACTACGTTCCGGTGCCGCAGCCGTTCAATAGGGTTGCCAGGATCGTGATCGTCGTGTTCGCGGTCCTGCTGGTAATCGTCAAGTTGCTGCAGATCGGCGGCGTTAGTGTCATCACGCCGTGACACCACTTTGGTTTTGGGAAGAAGATTTTGATGAAGCCCCTACCCAGTGGTGGCTGATTGATGCTTTTTTAGATGGTTGGCTAGTTTGAGCGTCAGTGTCATCACGCCGTAGCGACACGCTCGAGCCCGCCAAATTTGATCGTTAGATCGAGCAGCTTGGCGACCGCGACCGGAATGCGCGCTTCGCCGAGCGCCCAATTCTGCGAAGTGCGGAGGCTTACGCCGAGAAAATCAGCAGCCCCGGCCTGAGTTAGGCCAAGGGCTGCGATCGCGTTGCGGTATTCGGTGGCGGTCACGATTGTTTCTGCAATAGCGTTTTGGAACACGCTTTTCCAAAGGGAAAACAGCCTTGACTTTCTTGCTCCGGGCATTCTCCCGGCGGATACCAGCGCCCGGTCTCGAAGCTTAATTCAAGATAGACCATCGTTTTAGGGTTAAGCTTTTGCCCGCAGTGCTCACAGCGGAATTCGGTGGCGGTCATGCGCGATATCCCGAACGTTTGCGAGCGATTGCCTTCCACTGCCGCAAGGTTCGCTCAACCGGCACGCCCTCGCCTTCATATTCCACAAAGCGTCCGGTTTCCCGGCCAGCAGAATTGCGAACCTTAGCGAGCGTTAAGATCAGTTCCCCCGTTGCCTGGCAATGCAGATACCGGAATGGGCCGTCCCTTAGTACGTCGAGCATGTTATTACCCCCCGAATAGTTCTTCGTTCTCGATAAGATCAATTAGCTGATAAAGGTCCTGGCATTTTTCGCGACCGCGCTGAGTTGCCTCCTGGTCCACGCAAAAACGGGCGTGCTCGATACCGTGCGCGGCTACGATCTTGCGGACTTCCGCAATGGTAAGATTGGTCATGTACATCTCCTGTAAGTTGGGGGTGTTTCGCTTGGACCCCCTCGCGCGCTAGGCAAGCTCCGCTGCCTAGTCCGGGGCGGTTGATCAGACCGCCATCTTGCGGGCTTCCCCGCCGTGCCGCTCCGCGTATGCCTTGGCGCGGGCTTCGGTGATGCCGAACATCCGCTGGCTCATGTGCTGGCCGATCCATTGCCAATCTTGAGGCTCAGTCACCATCGCCTGGTGGATGGCGCGGAAAGCTTGAAGTTGGGCTTCGGTCATTTCGGTCACTCCCCGTTGCTGATGAAAAAGACTATACGCACATTCTGCGCAATACGCAACAACTGCGTATGCATGGTTGATATGCAGAAACTGCGTAATGACCGATAAGACCGTTCTCGGAAAGTTCTCTTTTCGTGGCATAGTGGCCGCCACGGTGCGCCACGAACTGCCACGTATATCCGTTTCTCTTTTGCGGGCAGGGCCTTAAGGAAAAAAATATGCCACGGCTAGCCTAGACCAAGGACCGACCAAAGAGGTCCCTTGGAATCTAGGTGCATAGACTCCGTGGCAATTCTTTCTTTCTTAGGGCCCCTGCCACGGTGCCACGGCAACCAGAAAATTACGGTCAAGTTATTGTTCGCTTTAATCTTTCGAGCCGTGGCAACTTTTTTGCGGAGCAAACAAACTTTTCGAGGTTTGCCACGGGATTTAATTCCTATAAGTCGACCGACGGCTACCTGGTCTAAGAGTCACATAGCGAACATCCAGACCAGGCGAGCATCGCCAAGCCGAAAACCCCAGAGAAGCCCGCCCGCGCGTTAAAATAATCCGGCGGTCAAAGTGGCCATGGGGTAGGAAATCGCATGGGTGACCACGGCACGGTCAAGGAAAGGCCATCCCTCTACGGGAGACGCTGGCGCAAGCACCGTATCGCTCACCTACGGGCGCACCCACTGTGCGTCATGTGTCTGCCTCGACCCGTAGCCGCCACCGTGGTCGACCACATCAAGCGGCATGAAGGCCATGGGGATCCCCTGTTCTGGGACCCTGGGAACTGGCAATCGCTATGCAAGCCATGCCATGACAGTACGAAGCAACAGCAGGACAACAAAGGCTTTGCTCGCGGACATGACGTGCTCGGTCTGCCGCTTTACCCGAAAAAATAATTTTTTTATTTTTCAAAAAAATCTTGACGACCGGGGGGAGTCTTCAGCCCAAATTGCTCGCGGCCGGAGCG
>AR_comb_assmDRAFT_10164522_pt1 | contig 11668 bp, 11 predicted proteins | sample ArasoioldDNA_FD_10543 | JGI IMG/M metagenome (IMG submission 10543) | reverse complement strand
GGCAGGATTCCACCAGGGGTCGAGCAGGAAAATATGATCTGCGGCAGTGAGATTCAAGCCGGTACCACCAGCCCGCAGGGACACCAGCATGATGGGTGGTCCAGCTTCATCCTGGAAGGAGTGTACGACCCTGGCGCGGTCGCGGGTCGTGCCATCCAGGCGCGTGAAGGCCATGCCGGCAGCGCGCAGGTGAGGTTCGATACGGTCCAGCAGGGTAGTCCATTGCGAAAAGACCAGGGCCTTATGCCCGTCAGCCACGGCCTCTTCCAGGCGCTCCAGCAGCAGGGCGACCTTGGTCGAAGTGGACGCGGTGTGTCCAGGCAGCAGGCCTGGATGGCAGCAAGCCTGGCGCAAACGCAACAGGGCTTCGAGGGCGGCCAGTACACTGCCACCAGCATCGAGCAGGGCCACCACATTGGTCAGCGTGGCAGCACGCACCGTGTCATAGACAACGCGTTCGCTATCGCTGAGCACGCAGTGCAGGACGACATCAGTGCGTGGCGGTAGCTCGGGGGCCACCTCGCGCTTGCGTCGCCGCAGCACAAAGGGTTGTATTTTTTCCCGGAGGTGGGCTGCCACACCGGGTTGGCCGGCGGCGATGGGACGCTCGTAGTGTTCCTGAAAAGCCTGACGTCCACCGAGTAGCCCACGATTCAAAAAGTGTAACTGACTCCAGAGCTCATCGAGCCGATTCTCGACGGGGGTCCCGGTCAGGGCCAGACGAAAGTTGGCCTGCAAGCCATAGGCCGCCCTGGCTACTTGACTATCAGGGTTTTTAATGGCTTGCGCCTCATCGAGCACCACCGTGTCCCATGTGGTCTGTGCCAGTGTGTCTGCATCCAGACGTAGGATGGCATAGGTCGTCAGCGTCACGTCCGCAGTGGCCGTGAGCTCGCGTTGTGGGCCATGATACATGCTGACGCGGAGATCCGGCCGAAACCGGCACAGTTCGTCAGCCCAGTGGTGTAGCACACTGGTCGGAGCTACCACGAGGGTCCGCCCCTGGAGGACACAGAGCGTCTGCAAGGTTTTACCGAGTCCCATATCATCCGCGAGTAATGCTCCCAGCCCCCCCTGGCGTACAAACGCCAGCCAGTTGACGCCAAGCCGCTGGTAGGGACGTAGAATGGCCTGGACACCCTCAGACAGGGGCGCCTCGGGCAGCCCATGAAAATCCTCGAGGAGGGCTTGCAAACTCGTGAACCCCGCTGGCCGCGGTTGCTCCAGAGCATCACACAGGCGTGCGAGCTCCGGTAGGGCGTAACGCGGCAGAGAGCCGTTGGCAGCACGCGCGGCAAGCAAGTCCGCCACGCGGTGGCCGAAGCGTTGTAACCAGGACAGCGGCAGGGGGGCCCAACCGCCATCAGGCATGGGCACGAGCGACGCACCGTCGTGCCAGGCACGCAGGACCGTTGCTGCATTTATCCGATGCGAGGGCGAGCGGCCAGATGGCCCTGGACTGGCGGCCTCAAACCACAGGTGAAAGGTACTTGCATCAAGCTGCAGCCGCGGTTCCAGAGGCGGAGTGAGCACGAACGTTTTATGGCCTTCCCCCCGGATCTCCCCCTGCCACGTTTTGAGTTTGGCCGCAAAGCGCACGGCGTCAGCCGCAGTAAACTGTTCTCGGTGGCCTGGCACCAGCCCCAGGGCGTTCCGGAGGTGTCGTACGAGGTTGTGCTCAGCTATTTCATCCCGTCGCGGAATAGCTCCCCCCAGGTGTACGAGACGCCCAGCATCGACACGGGCAGTTGGCGGCTCGCCGTAGACCAAAGTCGGGAGGACCGTTAATGTCTCCCCCTCACGCTGGACCTCAAGGACCACCCGTGGTGGCACGGATACGAGCTGTGGGAGGCGCTGGGTGCGGATATCTACAGTGAGGCGCTTCCTGAGCGCTGGCAGCACTTCTGTGACCAGTTCCAGTGCTTCCGAAGCGGCAAAATAGCGGCCAGTGGGCAAGACTTCGCGCTCCCGCGCGGTCAGCTCGGGCTCCTTGACGGTGCGCAGCGTCGTGCCGCACAACACCGCACCGTTTGCAAAGGTCTCTGTCACAGATGCATCAGGCTCAACAAAAAGTTTAAAACCGTCCGCTTCATCCACGACGCAGGCACGCAGCCCCACAGGGGTGGCCGAAATGGTAATAGGCACATTGTCTAAACGGACATCCGCACAGCGGGAGAGAGCCGTGAACAGCTTCGGCATCACCTCCCGTGGCAGCCAACCGCGGCGGCGTGAGCCGAGGGCCAGTTCGACCGCCACATCAGCTTGCGTAGTCACTAAGACTTCCCCCGACTGCCGTCCCGCCGCCAGAGCTGACAAGGTGCCCTCAAAAATGCGGGCCCGCCCCTCCTGCACCACAGCCCGCTCAAATGCCAGCCCCCCTTGCGAGCGCGTGAAACAGTAACGTAAGTGTGCCGCTGCGGAGCGCTGGGAGGGCGCCTCCGGTCCTGCCTGGAGAGCATGGCGCAGCGCAATCACTGCCGCGGCCACATGCGCACAAACCTCGGCCTGGCTAGAGCAGTTACAGGACCAATCCTTGTCCTCAGGCCACAACGTAACTGTAGGTGAAATCATCCCGCTGCGCGTGGAAATCCTCAGCATCACCTCATCCTTAGTAGCGTGGTCAACGACCACGCCCCCCCCACGACTCAACTCGACGCCACGCGACCAATCGCCAGGCGAGCACACCTGACGCACGGCTTCAAAGAGGGCTTGCATGGATAACCATACTCCTGCGTAATGAACCCATCGACGGTGGTGCAGTCACGATATATTGACTTCTTGCTTTCTCTCAAGAGCATAGCATATGCTGGTCACTCTGGCTGTCGATTGATGCGGCCTGAATGCTACCTTGCAATACTGCAAAATCAGACATCTGGCCTCTAGGATGGTATGGAGAGCGTGGGGTGGAGAAACGAATTCCTGTACTGGTAGTCTCAGGTTTCCTCGGCGCTGGGAAGACGACGTTAGTGCGTCATCTCCTGCACGATGCCCAGCGTACCGGTGTACGGGTGGCAGTGGTCTCGAATGAATTTGGCGCCCTGGGTATTGACAAGGCCCTCTTGGGGGAAGGCGAGGAAGCCTATGTCGAACTCGAAGGGGGCTGCGTGTGCTGTCAACTGTCAGATACCTTGCTCGACACCTTACAGATGCTCTGGGAGCGCGTGCATCCGGACCGTATCATTGTCGAGACCTCAGGCGTCGCTTTGCCTTTTGATACGCAGCTCAATCTCTGGCGTGAGCCGGTCAGCGCCTGGGTCGACGATGACATGGCCGTTGTCGTGGTGAATGCCGAGCAGCTCATGGAAGGGCGGGACCTGGAAGGCACGTTTGAGGATCAGGTGTCTGCAGCAGATCTCTTGCTCCTGAACAAGATCGACCTCATTCCCCCGCAAGCGCTGGGCCAGGTGGAGACCATGCTCTATACCCTCGCCCCAGAGACGCCCACGGTGCGATCTATTCAGGGCTCTGTTGATCCGGCGGTCCTATTTCCACCTGATCCTGCTGGGATACGCTCCCAGCGTCGTACCATGCGCCCGGAACCGCCGCCGCATCAACACGACATGTTTCATGCCCAGGAAATCTCTGTCGAAGATGGGATCGAGCCCGATGTGCTCAACGAGCGCCTCCGTCGTCTTGGGACATTGCGTGCCAAAGGTTTTGTGCGGACGTCGCAGGGATGGCGACTCGTCCAGGGGGTGGGACGGCGCATTGAACTCACCGAGGTGACCATGCTTCCGCCACCAGCCCTACTCGGCCGGGTCGTCGTGATTACGAGGAGCGCGAGCCCTGCAGGCCATGAGGTACAGCCGATGCAGTAATCCACGCCAGGAGCTGCGCGTCCATGGCATGATACCCTCCAGCCCCACCAGGCCGGCCCAGAAAGCCGAGATGTCCACCATAACGTGTACATACTACCTGGACCTGAGGCGGCAAGGCGACATCATCAAACACGTGGGCATCAATCAGGGGATCGTCAGCAGCGAAGAGGATGTGACAAGGAATGGTCAGGCGCGGCACGAGAGGGGCGGCACTGCACTGGCGGTAGTAGTCGAGCGCATCCCGGAAACCACACTGAGGCGCCGTGTAGTATTCGTCGAAGGCGTAGATCGACAGCTCTGCCGGGAGTTCGGCGCGTGGCAAATCAGGAAAGCGGTTATGCCGGTCGCTGACCTCGGCACATAGGAGTCGGGTGAAGTAGCGGTTATAGAAGCGATTGGCCGGTTGTTCCAGTAAACGAGAGCAGGCTACCAGGTCAGCCGGAGGGCAGACCGCCATCACACGCTGCAGATTGTCAGGCACCGCGGCGGATAATTCCCCGGCCAGCTTTAAGACAATGTTGCCTCCCAGCGAAAAACCGAGGAGTGTCACAGGCGATTGCGGTGTGGTGTGCAGCAGGCTCTCAAGCACCGCCAGGACATCGGCGCTCCGCCCACTGTGGTACGGATAACGGGCGAGACCTCTACCTGAGCCACAGCCACGTAAATTCATTCGTATCGCCCGTAAACCAGCGCGCCAGAGCTTGCGGGCCAGACGCTGCATATACGGTGAACGGTGGCTGCCACACAGGCCATGGAGCAAAACCGCAGTGTGGTCGTGGGGTTGCCATCCCCTGGGTGTTGATACCTCCATAGCGATTGTATCCCCGTCGGACAATTCGACGAGGTGCGTGGTAGAGGGAGGCTCCCGTGACCACGTGAGTTTCGCTGCCACAATGGTTTGGAGATAGGGGTGCGTGAGGCAGGGCAACGGGCGAAAAGCCTGTATCAGATCTGCAGAGTGAGAGGCGCGGGGCTGCATGGTGTCACGTGCGTCCAGAGCGATGCACCGAGACGGCATAGTCACTCTCTGGGCTCCAGGATTGCCGATCCCAGGTCGCCCAACGCTCAGCCAGGGCTAAGCCTGCCTGGGCCGCGTACGCGTCGTAGTGCGCGAGCGTGAGGCCACCTGGGTGGAGCTGAAACCCGGCCACCAGCGCGCCACCAGGGGTGAGATGGCGTGCGAGATTGGCCACGGCCGTCGCTTCACTACCGGGTGCCAGAAAGATCATGACATTCCCCGCCAGCACAATGGCGTCGAACAGGTAGCGCTGCCCTGGCATCTCCGGCCTGGCCAGCTCAATCGTGGCGAGATCACCTTCATACCAGGCGAGATGCGGAGCTTTGCGACGTGCCACGGCCAGCATGGTAGCGTCGAGATCAACTCCTACAACGTCCATCCCACGGCGTGCCAGCTCAATTGCCACTCTGCCCGTACCGCACCCGGCGTCGAGCACAGACGATACCCCGAGTGCCGCGACAAAATGCGCTTCGCCGTGCACATCTTGCCCGCTCTGCTCCAGCGCAGCGAAGCGCGCCTCGTACACATCGCCACGTGGCACATCTGCCGAACCCAGCCAACGGTTGCGCATCGTCCTCCTCCCGTTTTTCTGGAATAATACCATAGTCCTTCGTCTGAGCAAGGGCATGCAGCCCTTGGTGAAGTGAACAGGACTATGACAGCTGGGCTTCGAGCCGGTCAATGAACGCTACCTGGGCTGGATTGAGCTTCGCCCGGGCGATCTGGGGACGGAACTACTCGCACCGATCCACCTCCGGAAACCTGAGCCAGCGGCCCGAGCCCCGCGGCCACTCGATCCGCATCAGATTACTTGTGAGGCGTGCCGGATCGGCATCGCCCTCCCACGCCCACGCATAGATGAGCTTGCCCGCCTTCTGGCGCACACTCCCCAGGGAGAAGAAGGGGCCCGTGGGGCGAACTCCCGTCTCCTCCTCGAACTCACGGCACGCCGCCGCGAGTGGCTCTTCACCGTCGGCCACCAAGCCTTTGGGAATGCTCCAGGCGCCCACATCGCGATGGAGCCAGAACGGGCCACCCGGGTGCGCCAGCAAGACCTCCAACGCGTCGCCGATACGGCGATATAGGAGTAGTCCAGCACTAATGTTTGCACGGTTTGCCATATCGTATCGACGATCTTATCGCAGAATTATTTTGTCGCAAGCGTCCATATCTCACTGACGTATGCAGAGACTGACGAGACACAAGCAGGACATGCTGTGACCGCCTTGTGCGCATGACACACAGCATGGCTCCCAGGCGAGATCCCCAACTTTTCAACGCTCTCAGGGCCAAGCATTAAGGCACTACGACGCCTGGCACGGTAGCCCCTGGACCAGCGATGGCCGCAGGCACGGTCCAGATACGGCTCTCCTGGTATACGGCAGTACGCATCGGGCAGGATGGCATGGCACAGAAGGGGCAATCGGCCGGCAGGCAGGGATCAAGGTGGATGATCACATCCCCATGCGTCGGTTGGGTCTGCTGGATTAAGAGTTCGATACTCTCCGAGACGTCATGAGCGTGTTCCAACTCCCAGTAGCGAGGCAGGGTCAGGTGAAAATCGACGTAATAGCGCGGTCCTGAACGCCAGGCGCGGAGGTTATGCAGATCGATCCAGGATGGTTGGCGGGCTGCTTGCATGGTCTGCACGAGGCGCTCTAACAAGACAGGCTCGGCTTCGTCCATCAAGCGGGCGATGGACTCACGCACGAGGCATCCCCCCATCACCAGGATGTGTAGAGCGACCACCAGGGCGGTCAGGGCGTCGAGCACATGCCAACCCGTGAGCCACACACCGAGGATACCCACGAGCACACCGGCACTGGTATAGGCATCCGAAAGCAGGTGTTTGCCATCAGCCACCAGCGCCAGCGAGTGGGTGCGGCGGCCAACATACTGTAAGCACAGCCCCAGCAACGCATTGAGCACCCCTGCACCACCCACGAGACCGATACCGAGCGACAGCTGCACCAGTGGTTGGGGATGAAACACGCGGGGGAGAGCCGTCACAATAATAGCGACGGCTGCCGCCACAATAAGCGCTCCTTCGAAACCGGCTGAGAAGAACTCGACCCGGCGGTGCCCATACGGGTGTGATGCGTCAGGCGGCCTGGCACTGAGCGTGACACTGAACAGAGCAAAACCGCTGGCAATAACGTTCACAATGGATTCGAGGGCATCCGATAACACGGCCGCCGAGCCGGTCAGTTGATAGGCCAGAAATTTGACGGCCAGGAGTCCTCCACTCACCAGCAGCGAGAGCCACGCAACACGATTGCCATAGTCCGTACGCCCACGTGTCTCTCTGTCTCTCATGCGGTATCCCCCTCTTGTACCTCTCACCGCCATGAGAGGCATCCTGGTCGCCCTCAGCACCATACAGAGGGGGATTATACAGATCGCAACACAGAAGCACCATGGGTGCTTTACGAGGTCCTCACCTCTCCTGCCTGTAACGGCACTACACGTGTTGCCTCGTAGCCCTCAGCCCCTTCCATCACGTCCACTTCGACGGATATTCCTTCTGTGAGTCTCTCGAAGACCCCTGCCAGCACGACCTGACGGGTAAAATGGACATCTTCATCAGCACCAATATCAATGAAGCCGTACCCTTGGTCCGTGACAAGCTGCACGACTGTCCCGGACAGCCGTGGTCCGAGCTTAGCGGTTTTCAAGCGTTGCTTGTCCAATTCGCGGCGCTTGCCACGATAATGAGAGAGCTCATGTTGTAAAGCGTCAAAAGTGTTGTTGATCGCCTCCTCGATCGTCTTGCCCACCTTCGCCGCTTGCAGGATTTTGCGGCGCGTCATCGAGAGGATGATGCGCACCTCATCGCTGCCGTGCTGATGATGATGGCTCTTCACCAGGGAAACACGAGCGTGGATGACGTCACTATGGTGCGCGTTGAGCTTCTCCAGACGATCAGCAATCATCGTCCGCAGGTCATCGGAGACTTCGATACGCTGCCCTTCAATGTGCAGTTCCATAGACTCCTCCTGCATTGATATAGCAGTCACGTGGGTCTCGCTCTCATCTGCCATAGTCATTGTACCCTGATAGCGTGGGGCGAGGAAAGGCTTGCGGGGGGCGCACAAAGCGTCTAGAATGGAAACATTATGCCAATGATGGGTCGTGCTCCAATAGAAGAGTGGAAAAGGTACGGGAGTCCGTATGATTGTGGCGCTGGCCGGTGGTGTGGGAGCTGCCAAACTATTACGCGGACTGGTCGACGTGATCGCGCCAGATACGCTCACCATCATCAGCAATACGGGCGACGACATCGAACTCTACGGCCTGCATATTTCGCCTGATATCGATATTGTGGCCTACACGCTGAGTGGCTTGGTCGACGACGAGCGCGGTTGGGGCATCCGTGGCGATACCTTTGAGTGCCTGGCTATGCTGCAACGCTATGGCGAAGCGACGTGGTTCAATCTCGGCGACCGTGATCTGGGGACGCACATCCTGCGCACGCAGCGTCGGCGCATGGGGCAAAGCCTGACAGATATCACCACGGCGTTCTGTCAGGCGCTCGGGCTCAGCGTCCGTATCCTACCCATGTCGAATCAACCGGTCCCGAGCTTGATCCGCACCCCCGCTGGGCTCTTTCACTTCCAGGAATACCTCGTGCAACGCGGTGGCCAGGAGCAGGTGTTGGAGGTCCTCTATCATGGGGTGGAGCAGGCCCAACCCGCGCCTGGTGTATGCGCCGCCTTGGCCCAGGCTGAAGCCATTCTCATTTGCCCCAGTAATCCGGTGATTAGTATTGGCACTATTCTGGCCGTGCCAGGCATCCGGCAGGCGCTGCAGGCGAGTGCCGCTCCCGTCGTAGCGGTTAGCCCGATTGTGCAGGGGGCAACGTTAAAAGGTCCAGCCGATAAAATGCTGCATGGCCTTGGCTTCGAAGTGTCAGCGTATGGTGTGGCGCAGTATTACGATGGCCTGCTGCATGGCCTGGTGATCGATACACTCGATGCGGCCCTGCTGTCCCGTCTCGAGCGGCTCGGCCTGCGGGTGGAAGTGACCAACACGATTATGCGGACACTGGCAGACAAGCAAACTCTGGCGCAGACAATGCTCGCTCTGGCCAGAAAGTGTCGGCTATGACGTACGCTATAATCCCTGCCAAAGATTTTAGCGGAGCAAAGCAGCGCTTAGCCACGTTTCTGCAACCGCACGAACGACGCCTTCTAGCGCGTGCCATGCTCACCGATACCCTTACTGCCTGCTCCCAGGCTACGGGCCTAGAAGGTGTAGGAGTCGTGACTTGTGATCAGGACGTGGCCGAGGTCGCTGAAGCATTCGGCGCTGCAGTCCTCTGGGAGCCTCAGGCGCAGGGGCATAGCCAGGCAGTGGCGTTTGGCGCGCAGGTGTGTCGCCGACGTGGGAGCACCGCGATGCTGACGTTACCAGGAGATCTGCCGCTTCTGACCGACGCAGATGTGCAGGCCATTATCACCCCTCCAGACCCGCAGGTGCCGGTCGTATTGGTGCCAAACCGGGACGCTCTGGGAACGAACGCTATGGTGTTGTCACCCCCAGACTGTCTCGCCCTGGCCTTTGGCCATGACAGCTTTCAGCGGCATCTGCGTCTGGCGGCTGAGCGTCACCTGGAGGTCGAAATCCGCCGTCTCCCACGTGTCGCCTTGGACATCGACGAACCAGGCGACCTGGCGCTGTTTGCAGCACAACAGGTACCGTGCCAGAGTTTCGAGGTACTGACGACGCTCGGTCTTCTGGTGCGCCTTGAGCAGGCTTTTCCCCTTCAGACGTATGAGCGTGTTTCATGAGCCTTACAGAACTGCGTGTCATTGGTCTTCCCGGTATCCCCATAGTGACGCCGGGCATGGATCTGGCAGCCCTGATCCAGCAGGCATCTACTGTAGCGTCATTGCCGCTACAAGCGGGAGATATTTTGGTGGTCACCCAGAAGGTGGTGTCCAAGGCAGAGGGTCATCTCATTGTCCTTAAGGACATCATGCCCTCGCCGCTGGCGCAAAGTTTCGCACAGCAGTGGGGGAAAGATCCGCGCCATGTCGAAGTTGTGTTGCAGCAGTCGCGCCGCATTGTCAAAATGGACCGTGGGGTCCTGATTACCGAAACGCATCACGGCTTTATTTGCGCCAATGCCGGCGTGGATCAGTCAAATATCGAGGGCGAAGAGGTCGTCGCAGTGCTCCCGCCCGACCCCGATGCGTCGGCCCGGGCGATTCGGCAGACTCTGCGTGAGCGCCTCGGATTCGATGTGGCGGTGATTATTTCTGATACTTTTGGACGCCCCTGGCGACATGGCCTGGTCAACATTGCGATCGGTCTCTCCGGCATCGAGGCGATCAAGGACTATACCGGCCAGCTTGATGCACAGGGGTATGAGTTGCGCGTCACGGCACTGGCCATTGCCGACGAACTGGCTGCGGCAGCTGAACTGGTGATGAATAAGCTGGATAACGTGCCAGTGGCCGTCATCCGTGGCTATGAGTATCCACGCGGTGAAGGCAGCCTGGCACAGCTGATACGGGCTGCGGAGCGTGATTTATTCCGCTAATAGAGGGAGAGAACGCGTGATTGTCAGCATCTTAGGGGGCACCGGCGAGCAGGGACCGGGCATGGCTTTACGCTGGGCCAGAGCTGGAGTGGAGGTGATTATTGGCTCCCGACAACAGACACGCGCTGAAGCAATAGCTGCTGAGCTCAATCAAGCACTCGGCCAGTCCCGCATCAAGGGTATGGCTAACCCCGACGCAGCAGCAGCCGCGGAGGTAGTGGCCTTGACTGTGCCGTTCTCGGCGCACCGCAGTACTCTGGAGTCAGTGCGAGCGCAGCTCCAGGGGAAAGTGCTGATTGACGTGTGTGTCCCGCTGGATCCGGAGAATCCCCGCAAGATGCTGATGCCCCCCGCTGGTTCAGCCACGGAGGAGGCCCAGGAGTTCCTGGGGGATGGTGTGAAAGTCGTGGCGGCTTTTCAGAACGTCTCGGCGCATGAACTCCGCGAGCTCGCGCACGACGTCGACTGTGACGTGCTCGTCTGCGGCAATGATCGCGCCGCACGTCAGACCGTTATGCATCTGGTGGAGCAAATGGGTCTGCATCCTATTGATGCGGGCCTGGCCTTTAATGCGCGGGTGGTCGAGGGTCTCACCGCCTTGTTGATTGGTCTCAATATCCGCCACAAGGTGAAGGGCAGCGGTGTGCGTATCACGGGCTTAGCTTAGCAATCAGCCGAGCATAGTACAGTGGTGCCCCTGACTCTGCTGTTTGCCATCACCAGCGTCGGCACCGCACCTTCTACTGCTGACTGACGCGTGACTATCACAGTTTCTTCCCGTATGTCCCCGCACGGACCAGGCTGTTTCGTCTCTTCAAGACCTACCAGATCATCGCTGGCACACAAAGTGGCAAACCAAGGGTTTTTGTGCAAAGCTGGTTAAGCCGTCTTCACATGTGCCTTGGCGATGACGGACGCAACATGGTCAAGGGCCACGCGTGCTGTCGGCTCATCGCTAAGCAGATGAGCACACACAACCTCTTGCAGTATGGGCAGAGCCAACGCAAGCGCCGTCAACAAATGGAGCGCAATCGCTCTGACATGATCGAACTCTATCATCCAGTTTTGCTTGCCAGCGTCATTACCGACCACCCCAACCAGGGCGGCGAGGTTTTCGCCGTCACAATCGTCAAGCGCTTCAGCCGCGCCTAACGGCAGCTCAGCAGCAAGCGTTGCCGCCTCTTCTGCCGTACACGCGACAATACCAGCAAAGAACAAGCGCATTTCGCGATAGATCTCACGTTCAAGGGGTTAGGTTGAACCACGCGATTTTTCTGGGGAGGAGAG
>AR_comb_assmDRAFT_10629486_pt1 | contig 11669 bp, 7 predicted proteins | sample ArasoioldDNA_FD_10543 | JGI IMG/M metagenome (IMG submission 10543) | reverse complement strand
GGGATTCGCGCGCGCAAATTCGCGAGCCCGCTGCGATCACGATCAGTTTTCCCGCGCCTGTGACAATAGCAGGATTGGTGTTGATGCCGCGACAGAATCATCGCGAACATGAAGGTGACATTCGTGAGTACTCGATTGAAGTAAGCGACGACGCCAATGAATGGCGTGAGGTGCGTCGCGGAGAATTGGTTTCTACATTTGCGCCACAGAAGATTCAATTTAGCGAGACCGTGACAACGAAATATCTGAAGCTGGTTTCACTCTCCGGATTTGGCAATGACAAGATGACTGCGTTGGCTGAACTCGCTGTGGTTTATGCGGGCCCAAAATTGAGTGACGCGGGCGGCCCGATTGAATATCAGCGAAATCGAACCGCAACACCGGAAATTGATGAGGGACCACAGAAACGGCCGAGTCCATTACCGACGCCGTCTATTCGGAAGCCGTGATTGTAATGTAGGAACCTAGGCTAAAGCGGACTGAGCCTGCCAAGCAGGCGCCAGCATAAAGCCTGGGGTGAAGCGCAGCTGAACCCGAGGTAACGGATCAGCAAACATGTCGAGCCTGCGAAGCAGCCGGCAGAGTTATCCATTGTCAAAATTTCTATGACCAACTTCACTCATGGTGTGGTGTCTATCGCCCGCATCCGCGGGCTCGCCTTGCTGCTCTCACTTATTCCTGGGGCTGACGCCCCAGGCTTTATGCTTCCGCTTGCTCCGCAAGCTCATCGTTATTCCTTACGTCTTTACGTTCAGTCCGTACCGAGCATCAAGAACTGGAAATTCGATTTCGGCCCGGGCATCGTTGCGCCGGGCTACACACGGGTCACGGGAGAAAACATTTACAGCGGCGACAGCGGATATGGATTCGAGCCGGGCGCGCAAGTTGCTTGCATCGATCGTGGTGGCAAGGATCCGTTACGCAGCGACTCCTGCACCAGCGACAAACCATTCTATTTTTCAGTCGCCCTACCAGAAGGAAACTATAAGGTCACGGTCACGCTTGGCGATGCGCTCGAAGAATCCAGTACTACCGTAAAGGCCGAGTTGCGCCGGCTGATGTTGGAAGAGGTGCATACCTCAAAGGGCCAGTTCGTCACCCGCACGTTCATAGTCAACGTGCGCACGCCACAGATTAGCGGCGACGGTGAGGTGAAGTTGAAGGACCGTGAGAAGACGACCGAAGCCTGGACTTGGGACGAGAAGCTAACGCTTGAGTTCAACAACGCGCATCCGGCTATTTGCGCGATGGAAATCGCGCGCGTTGACGTGCCCACGATCTTTCTTCTGGGTGACTCAACCGTCTGTGATCAGCCGCGCGAGCCCTATAACAGTTGGGGCCAGATGCTGACGCGTTTTTTCAAACCGGCGATCGCGATAGCGAATCACGCGGAGTCAGGCGAATCTCTGCGCAGCTCACTCGCGGCAAAGCGTTTGGATAAAGTTTTGAGCGTAATTAAGCCCGGCGACTATCTATTCATTCAATACGGTCACAACGACGAGAAAGAAAAAGGCGAAGGCGTTGGTGCGTTCACCACTTATAAAGCTGACTTGAAAACGTTTGTCGAAGACGCGCGCCAACGCGGAGGCATTCCGGTGCTCATCACTCCGGTGCAGCGCCGGTCGTTTGATAAGGACGGACGGATCACTAACTCGCACGGCGATTATCCCGAGGCCGTTCGTCAGGTGGCGAAAGAAGATCGCGTGCCGCTCATCGATCTCAACGCGATGAGTAAGCCTTTGTATGAAGCCTGGGGCGTCGAATCATCGAAACGTGCATTCGCGCCCAACGACAACACGCATCACAACAATTATGGAAGTTACGAACTGGCGAAATGCATCGTCGAAGGCATCAAGGCAAACAAGCTCGGCATCGTAAAATACCTGACGAACGACACGCCGCGATTTGATGTACGGCGTCCCGATTCGATTGATAGGTTCAAACTGCCGCCCAGTCCGCTGAGTGATGTCGCCAAGCCGCCGGGCAGTTGAAGATAAAGACCTGATTGCGCTGGGACCGCGGACGTCCTCGTCCGCATTGAAACGTTATAGTTCGGTGAAGTGATCATAACGCCGGGGCGGACGAGGACGTCCGCGCTCCCAGCTTCAAACGACTGCCTGCATACCGAGATGCGACTAATTAAAAGATTGACCCTTTGCGCCACCATCATCGGGCTGTCGATTGTGTCTGCTTTTACGACCGACCTCTCGCATGCAACGCTGACTCGCCGAGCTAAGAATCGCACCGAAACCGTCTATAACGTCCGGACATTCGGCGCCAAAGCCGATGGCAAAGTTCTGGACACGCGCGCCATCAACAAAGCGATTGACGCTGCCGCGCTGGCAGGCGGCGGGACGGTCTACTTTCCGGCCGGCACTTATCTCTCCGTTTCAATCCATCTGAAGAGCAACATCACGCTGCACCTTGATCAAGGCGCAACGATACTCGCCGCTGACACGATTCCCGGTAAAATCACTTACGATCTTCCCGAACCAAACGATTGGGACATGTACCAGGACTTCGGCCATAGTCACTGGCAGAACAGTTTGATCTGGGGTGTTGGTCTGGAGAACGTCAGCATCGTCGGACCTGGTTTGATCAATGGTAAAGGCCTCACGCGCCGCAGCCCGCGCGCGCGTCGCCTCAACCAACCGGGCGACCGGCCAGTGACCCTTGGCGGCCAAACTGGCGCCCGTCCACAATCCCCACTCGGAGAAGACGACGATCCCAGCGTCATGAACGGGTTGGGAAACAAAGCGATCTCATTGAAGCTCTGTCGAAATGTCCTGCTGCGCGACTTCTCCGTGCTGAATGGCGGGCACTTTGCGCTGCTGGCCACGGGTGTGGACAACCTCACGATCGACAATGTGAAGATTGATACCAACCGCGACGGCTTGGATATTGATTCAAGCCGCAACGTGCGCATCTCAAATTCCAGCGTCAATTCGCCGAACGACGACGCGATTGTGCTGAAAAGTTCGTATGCGCTCGGGTCCGCGCGCGCAACCGAGAATGTGACAATCACGAATTGCCTGGTGAGCGGATACGACATCGGCTCACTGCTTGACGCCAGCTATAAACGAAACGTCACAGAAGCACCGGACAAAGACGGCCCCACCGGTCGCATCAAGCTCGGAACAGAATCGAACGGCGGCTTCAAAAACATTACGATTTCGAACATCGTCTTCGATCATTGTCGCGGCCTGGCGCTCGAGACTGTTGACGGTGGACTGCTGGAGGATGTGTCGATTACGAACATCACGATGCGCGATGTCATGAACTCACCGATATTTCTGCGACTAGGACGACGGATGCGCGGACCAGAAGGGACTCCGATCGGTCAGTTGCGCCGCATCAATATCAGTAACATCGTCGCTTACAATGCCGATCCGCGATACGCTTCGATCATTGCCGGCATTCCCGATCACGTTATCGAAGACGTTACCTTAAGCAACATTCGCATCTTCTATCGCGGCGGCGGAACTAAAGAACAGGCCAACGCACAACCACCTGAACGCGAGACGAACTATCCCGAACCGTCGATGTTCGGCGAAATACCGGCCTATGGTTTCTTTGTGCGCCACGTGCGAGGCGTGGCGTTTAATAGCGTTACCGTTAGTTACCTGACCGAAGAAATGCGGCCGCCGTTTTTCCTGGAAGATGTGACGTTTGCCAAGTTCAATAATGTGACGGGATATCGTGCTTTGCTGGTCCCGATGTTTGTTCTCAGAAATGTCTCCGATTTCAACACGTACGCATGCATTAGCGTGCCTGACATGCATCTCGATCGAGTCGAGCAGAAGAGTTTTTAACGCTAGACGTAGCGTAGACTGTCAAGTCTGCGGCAGGTTTGAGTACCATAGCCAGCACTATCAGATGAAACGACTTGCTTTATTGTCAGGACTGCTGCTTGGGTTTTTCATATCCGCAGACTGTACAGTCCGTATAGTTGCCGCCCAACCATCACACGCGACGACAGCTACGGACTTGCCCTCGTGGGTGAAGGACGTGGGCGCGCGAGGCGCACCCAAATCCGGGCGCGTCTTCACGGTCAAAGCGGTTGCCGATGGCACTACGAACTCAACCAGAGAAATTCAGCAAGCGATCGACGACTGTGCCAAAGCCGGCGGCGGGATCGTAACGCTTACACCGGGTAATTACGTTACCGGTGCATTGTTTCTCAAGAGCAATGTTCACCTGCGTATCGACAAGGAGGTGACGTTGTTGGGAAGCCAGGAAGATTCCGACTATCCGTCGATTCCAACCCGAGTCGCAGGCATCGAAATGAAATGGCCGGCAGGCCTGATAAACGTTAACGATGCGAAGAACGTCCGTGTCTCGGGCGCAGGAACCATCGATGGACGCGGAGAGAAATGGTGGGAGAAATACTACGCACTGCGACGAGAGTATGTCCCGCGCGGTCTGCGCTGGGCCTCGGACTACGACGCCGAACGAGTGCGCCTGATGGTCGTCTGGAAATCGTCTGATGTGACTATCGAGAACCTCAGTCTGAAGCGGTCTGGTTTTTGGACTGTGCAGGTCGTCTACTCTGACCACGTCACCGTCGACGGGATTAGCATCACAGACAACAAAGGACCGAGTACGGATGGCGTGGATATTGACTCGTCATCCTACGTGCTCGTACAGAACTGCGACATCGATAACAATGACGATGATATCTGTCTCAAAGCCGGCCGGGATTACGATGGGCTGCGCGTCAATCGTCCTACCGAGTACGTGGTGATTCGCAACAACATCACGCGTCGTGGCGGCGGCATGGTCTCTTTCGGCAGCGAGACTTCCGGCGGCATTCGCCACGTTGTTGCCTATCACAACACCGGCATCGGCACGAATGAAGGCATTCGATTCAAGTCCGCCAAAACGCGCGGCGGCTTCGTTGAAGACATCCTGATTCGCGACATCAAAATGGAAAAGGTTACGCTGCCTTTCACCTTTACGCTGAACTGGAACCCAAGTTACAGCTACGCGACAATTCCCAAAGATGAGAAGAACATTCCGGCGCATTGGGTTGTGATGAACACGCCCGTCACTCCAGCGGAACGCGGGTACTGCGAGTTTCGGAACATCAGGATTGAAAACGTCGAGATTGTTAACGCGCGGCGCATCTTTTCTGCCAGTGGGTTGCCCGAGAAGCCAATCGTCGACGTGACTTTCGCAAACATAGACGCGCAAGGTGGCGAAGCGGGAACAATTGAGTACGCCCGAGATTGGAAGATGCGCAGTGTGAAGCTTCAGACCAGAGATGGCGCGCCCGTGAAGATTTCAAATAGTGAAAAGGTTGAGTCGCCCGTGGTAGTGAAGCAGTAGATTTGGTCTCTGTGCCTCCGTGGATCTCTGTGTCTCTCTGTGGTGGACATATTCCGTGAAGATATTCACCACAGAGACACAGAGAAATTCACAGAGACGCGGAGAGTCTATCTTGCCGGTAGCTGTTTGAGTAGCTCTTTCATCTCCTGAACAGTTGCAGCTCGGTTCGGATCGGAGGCGAGGTTCTTCAACTCGCGCGGATCACTGATTGAATCCAGCAACATCGAACCGGCACGACCTTCATCCCATTCAACGTAGTGCCATCGCTCTGTACTAACAGATTCGCCAAACTTGCCTTGAAACTGAACTACCGCCAGCGCGGGATAATTCCAACGAAGATTTGGATTGCGCAATAGCGGCGCGACGCTATGCCCTTCGATTCCCGCCGGTCGCGGGAGACCACACAGGTCAGCCAACGTTCCATATAAATCGAGCAGTTGAACGACACGCTCAGTCACTTGCGGCTTATCTCCCGGCACGTCAATGATCAGGGGTACGCGCAGTCCAATGTCCCAAAGCGAGTATGCTTTCGACCACTTTCCTTTCTCACCGAGGTGATAACCGTGATCGCCCCAGAAGACGATAATCGTTTTGTCGCGCAGCTTCAGTCGCTCAAGCTCTGCCAGCACGCGACCGACTTGAGCATCCATGAAACTCGTCGAAGCATAGTAAGCGCGAATCATTTCGCGTGCTTCGGCCGGCGGCGAGTCGCGGCCAATGAACAGATCCGCGTTGCGATGTGGAATCGAGATGTCCGGGAAACCTGCGGGCGCTCGCGGCTGCGTGGCGAAGTCCATCGGCAAAGGAATTTTCTCGGGGTCGTAGAGGTCAAAGAATTTCTTCGGCGCGGTCGGAGGACTATGTGGCTTGTTGAATCCCACGGCGAGAAAGAAAGGCTTATCTTTGTATTTATCCAGAAAATCGATTGCTCTGTTAGCTATCTTGTAATCACCATGCGATTCGCCATCACCATCGAGGACGACGATTTGGTCCGATGCTGAGCGACGTGCCGGCCTGTTCGGTTGCGGCGCAGCTTCTTCGTCACCAGTCTCGCGCGCGCCCTGGCCGGTGGCAACCGGACTTGGCGGTCGATTAACGATGTTCGGATCGACAGGCTCGCCACCTTCCGTCCAGGAAACCTGATCGTCTATGCCTCCATGAAAAATCTTACCCGTGCGCAAAGTCGCGTAGCCATTCTTCTGAAAATACTGCGGCAACGTCACGTAATCAGGATGCTTCACACGAAAGTAAGTGTTGTTATCCATCACACCAGTCTGCGTCGGATAGCGACCGTTCAGCATTGAGCTGCGCGATGGATTACACAGAGGAAACTGCGCGTAAGCGCGATCGAAACGGGTGCCGCGCGCGGCGAGACTGTCAACATTCGGTGTCTTGATGATCGGATTGCCGTAACAACCCAGCTCGGGCCGTAAGTCGTCAGAGATGATAAAAAGTACGTTGTATTTCTGTTTCGCGCGCTGAGCGCTCGCCGAGACGTGAGGCGATCGGGTTGAGAACGCCCAGAAAAAGGTAGCGACCAGGACCAGTGCTAATGCAGACTTAGTCGTTGAAGCTTTCATTTACGAATGGCGCTAGTTATACGAATTTTGTGCGTTAGTGACAAGGATGTCTAGAATGGGTGCTGACGTAAATTTGTAGACCTCCGCGTTCTCTGCGTCTTGCTCTGTTTCCCTCTGCGGTTACTTACTGGTTTTTTATTAACCGCAGAGCGCGCAGAGGTCTCCGCAGAGTAACGCGGAGAAGAGTTCAATTAGCACGCTACTCCAGAACGCTCCACGTTTGATGTCATGAAAAGTCTGCGTTCTACCACCTTTCTAATTGCTGCCGCACTCTCGCTCTTGTCTCAGAACTGTCAGCCCGCGCGTCCTTCTCGATCTCAAGTTCCGGCAAACTCTTCTCCCAACACTCCGACACGTGTCGATCGTGACGGCATGGTGCTCGTCAAGGGCGGGGAGTTCCTGATGGGCGCCGCTGACGGCATGGAATATGAAGCTCCGGTTCACGAAGTGACTGTGAAATCTTTCTGGATCGATCAACATGAAGTCACCGTGGCGGAATTTGCGAAGTTCGTAGCAGCTACTGGTTACAAAACAGATGCGGAGAAGTTCGGCTGGTCCGGTGCGTTCGCTATTAAGAGCGGCCAGTGGGAAAAAACCAAAGGAGCCGACTGGCGTCATCCTGAGGGACCTGGATCAGAAGCCGCCGGGAATGAACCGGTCTGTCAAGTTTCATGGAACGATACGGCCGCCTATGCGAAATGGGCAGGCAAGCGTTTGCCGACCGAGGCGGAATGGGAATATGCCGCGCGTGGTGGGCTGGTGCAAAAAGAATATTCATGGGGAGATGACCTGCGCCCGAATGGGAAGCCGGCTGCGAATTGGTGGCAGGGCAGTTTTCCGAAACAAAACACCGACGAGGACGGTTTCATAGGTCGTGCACCGGTCGGCAGCTTTCCGCCAAACGGCTATGGGCTGTACGACATGACCGGAAACGTTTGGGAATGGTGTGCAGATTGGTACTCGGAAAATTATTACGCGGTCTCGACCCATGACGATCCGAAAGGTCCAAACGAGGGAAAAGAAAGAGCAATCAGAGGCGGTTCGTGGATGTGCGCGGAAAACTTTTGCACCAATTATCGCGTGGCAGCGCGGAGTCACGCCACGCCGGACAGCGGATTGAACAATCTCGGCTTTCGTTGTGTGCGCGACGAGTGACTCTACAGGCGCGGACGGCGACGAATGATGTCGCGGGACGGAGTGCAACCGCCCCGATCAGCTCCGATCGAAATCGCAGTGCCCAGGATGCGTGTCCAACTTCGATTGCGTGGATGTTCGATGGGACGTTCGATGGGTCGCTCAGTGCTCGACTCCGGAGCAGGGTTAACGCGTCGCGGTCGCGTTTCCTGGGCGCACAGAGTTGAGAGACTGAGGAAGCTCGTCACAACAAAGCACACAATCTTGCTTACTTTGTTCATAAGAACGATAGGGCGTGACGGGAGAGATGGGCGCAATATAGACCAATGAAGCTCGCTTGACAATAGTCAGCCGTACTTCGTAAACCTCCGCCCTCGGGAATTGTTAAAATGATTTTTAACCTGCGTAATTCAGCATTGATGGCAATCTTCTGCTGCACCGCACTCGTCTTCATTAAAGGCGAAGCAAAGGCTCAACAGGCCAATTCGCAAGCAAACGCGACCGAACAGGGCGTCGTTAATCCAAAGCTACCAACCATTTTTGTCGTTGGCGATTCCACCGCCAACAATCATGCGAATGGGGGGCTGGGATGGGGAGATCCATTCATAGCATATTTCGATCCAGGCAAAGTAAATGTCCTTAATCGCGCGCGCGGCGGCCGCAGCAGTCGCACGTTCATCACGGAAGGACTGTGGGACAAAGTGCTGGCCGAAATGAAGAAAGGCGATTTCGTTCTGATTCAGTTCGGCCACAATGATGCCGGCGCTATCAATGATGCAACGCGAGCGCGCGGTTCGCTTCCCGGAATTGGCGAAGAGACGCAGGAAATCGACAACCAGTTGACTAAGCAGCGCGAGGTTGTGCACACATACGGTTGGTACATGCGTAAGATGATGGCCGACACGAAAGCTCGAGGCGCAACGCCGATTGTCCTTTCATTGACGGTGCGAAACATTTGGCGGGACGGTCACGTAGAGCGCGGGCCGGGAAGATACGGTGAGTGGTCAGCCGAAATCGCGAAGTCCGAACGCGTAGTGTTCACCGACGTCACAAAACGAATTGCAGATAAGTATGAAAAGATGGGCGAAGAGAAAGTGAAGCTGATGTTTGGACCTGACCACACGCACACGAGCCCAGACGGCGCTGAGCTGAATGCATCGCTCATCGTCGTCGGATTAAAGGCGATCAAAGGCAGCCCCTTCAAACGGTATTTGTCGGCGAAAGGAAAGACCACACCCAATAACTAATCATGAAAAGCAGCATGCGTATCGCCATCTCTGTGTTCCTGATTTTGGCAGGAGTGTCGACGGCCCACGCGATTGTTTCGCTACCGGACGTACTGAGCGATGGCATGGTGCTGCAGCAAAATCAGAAGGTGCCGATCTGGGGCAAAGCTGATCCCGGTGAGACTGTGGTGGTCAAGTTTGCGGGACGAGCAAGAACTGCGACGGCCTCCGCCGATGGAACGTGGCTTGTCAAACTCGATCCGATCCCAGCTAACGCAACTCCCGCGACCATGATCATCAGTGGCAGGAACACCATCGAGCTCAAGGATATTCTTGTCGGTGAGGTGTGGCTGGTCGCCGGTCAGTCAAACATGCAGCGGCTGCTCAGCGAGACGGCGAACGGCGAGGCAGCTATTGCCGCGGCCAATCATCCGTTGATTCGTCTATTCAATGTCAGTCGCCAGGTCGCGTTCAAGCACGCAAACCCGCCGCTGGCGAGATGGCAGGCTTGTTCGCCGCAGAGCGTTAAAGAGTTTTCCGCCGCTGGCTACTACTTCGGTGTCGAGTTAGAGAGGGAACGCCATGTTCCGATCGGCTTGATTAATTCTTCTTATGGTGGCTCTCAAGCAGAGGCCTGGACGCCAGTCGACTACCTGCTGGCTTCCGATGACTTACGTCCTACTGTTGAGCGAACGAAGATTTGGGATGAAGAGCGGCCACGTGTCCGCGCCGAATATGACGAGGCAATTAAGAAATGGCGTGTTGAGGCCGACAAAGCGATCGCCGCGGGCGCACGTCCCAGCCCTTCGCCGGCGGTGCCCGATGCACTTCGCGAATATCGCATTGCCTCGTCAATCTATGACGGAATGATCGCACCCCTGATCCCGTTCTACATTCGTGGCGCGATTTGGTATCAAGGCGAGTCGAACGAGGCACGCGCTCAACAATACGAAATTCTTTTGCCCACGATGATCCGGGCATGGCGCGAACGTTGGGGCGAGGGCAACTTTCCGTTCGGCATTGTTCAGTTGCCGAACTATCGCGACTCAATGCCCGAACCAGCTGATGAGGCCTGGAGCCACATTCGTGAAGCTCAACGTCGAACGGCCGTCAACACTCCCAACACCGGGTTGATTGTCACGATCGACATTGGCGAAGCGCATGACATCCATCCGAAAAATAAGCTCGATGTTGGTAAGCGGATGGCGCGCTGGGCATTGGTGGACGTCTACGGACAGAAGATGACGAGGTCTGGGCCCATGCTTCACGATGCTAAGGTCGCCGGATCCAAAATCATCCTGAGATTTGATGATGCCGGCACTGGTTTAAGAATCCGCGACGGGGACAGGCTCGATGAGTTCGCCATTGCCGGCGCGGATCACAAATGGTATTGGGCCTATGCGAAGATCATCGAAAAGAACGCCATCGAAGTTTGGTCAACATCAGTTACGCAACCGCTGGCGGTGCGTTACGCCTTCAATAACAATCCGAAGAATCCAAATCTCACGAATGAGACGGGACTGCCGGCGTCGCCGTTTCGCACTGATAACTGGCCAGGGCCGAGCGATGGCAAGCGCTGAAGGCTGATTATGTGAGCGGGGATTCGAGGCGAGTCGCGTTTGCACGGACCGCGTCCGGCGTGTTCGTCATCGGCTGAACTGAGCGGCACGACTCGCGCTTCACAACCTGGGTAGGAATTGTAATGATCTCTGCAGGTAACTCCGGCCGGCCGATTCGTTCATAAGCCAGGGCCGCCATCTCTCGCCCCATCTGGTCCGTAAACACCCGAACCGAAGTAAGAGCAGGATGAAGAGCTGAAGCTTCAGTATCATTGAAGCCGATAACACTTACGTCATCTGGGATTCTGAGGCCGGCTTCGTGAACAGCCTTGTATGCGCCCCGTGCCACGGCATCATCACCAGCAAACAATGCCGTCATGGTTTCTCCGCTTTTGAGGATCGATTTCGTTACCAGATATCCAAGGTCCTCGCCTTCACCGGAATCAAATTCATTGATCCGTAGGGGCAAGCCTCTCTCTTCCATCGCGCGACGATAGCCCTGATAGCGTCTCTCGAACCAGGTGAACTGGCGATTACCGACGTACCAAATGTCGCGGTGACCAAGTGACTGGAGGTAACGAGTCGCATCGTACGCACCCTCGACATCGTCAAAGTACAAAGCGTTCGATCCTTCTTTGTTCCAGTCGCCGACCACATTGTTTCCCATCACGACGTATGGAATGTCACGGTGAGCCAGCAGATCCAAAACGTTCTGAGAATTTTTCCCGGCGAGGATGACTGCGCCAACTGGACTTGGCCGCTCAAGAATTGAAGGCAAATGCAGGTTCTGCCAGGGCACGTTGCTGCCGTAATGCAACGGCAGGAAGAGTAAGCCACAGTCA
>AR_comb_assmDRAFT_10187786_pt1 | contig 11677 bp, 8 predicted proteins | sample ArasoioldDNA_FD_10543 | JGI IMG/M metagenome (IMG submission 10543) | reverse complement strand
TCCACCGTGGCAGCCTCCTCGGCAATGCGCAAGGGATGGATCAGGGGCAACACCTGGACCGCCATGCCCACCCGTAACCGTTTGGTACGGGTGGCGATAGAACAGGCGACGATGATAGGCGCAGCGAGGACGGAGCGGTTGGGGTTGAAGTGCATCTCTCCCAGCCACACTGTATCGACCCCCGAGGCTTCAGCTAGGTCCACCAGGTCAAAGGCTTCCTTGAACGCTTCCTCGTGCGTGCCTCCCTGGCGCAGGACAAAGTCCAGAAATATGCCGAAATCCATACGTTACCTCCTTCTTGAGGCCAGGTGTTTCGACCCACAACTGTACTATCAGTATAGATCTTCTCCTGGGGTTCAGGAAAGCCCTTTGCGCTGGGACCAGTCTCAAACCATGAGATGTTTCAGTCTAACGTTGGTATCGTTGGTAGCGACGGGAACATCGGACTTGTGCTGAAGCACATCCTGCTGAGACGCGTCATCCAACTGGGGTCGATCTTGATCTGGACATCTACCCATCGTAATGCCCTGAGGTTTTCCCCCCTCCTCTAACTACCCCTGGGGATAGAGGTTGGCTGAAGCACAATATGCACGATAACAGATGCATCGGGTATTGTAGAGCCTTATGCGCATGAGAGCCGCACCGACTATTGCCTTGGAAAGACACTTGTGCACTATACGGCTATCGCTGATACTAGACAGGCTCCGCAGGGAAGGGTAGTGCCCCAGAGGAGTCGGCTGATGTGGTGAGCGTGCGTGTCTCGGCTATTGGACGGCTCAGTAAGCCGCCACTGCCGGAGATCGCAGCGGGCAGCCGCACGTCGCTGGAGGTAGCGCGGCGCGGCACTCGTGCAGTGGTCTTCGACGGGCGTGGGGCGCTGCCAGCCCACGTGTTCGATCGGGCGCAGCTGCTGCAGGGCAATATGATCGCCGGACCGGCCATTATCGAAGAGGCCGCCTCAATGACGGTGATTGGGCCTGAGGATACCGTTGAGGTCAACGCCTTCGGTCACCTGGTCATGCGCCTGGGAGTGAGGCCGTGACGGCAGCGCTGGCGTCGGCGTGAGTTCCCGTCAGCCTCCATGGCTCTGGTTGTGCCTCACGCCTGTGTAAGCGTGTGTGCACCTGTCAAAACTCGCTCGATGGCCTCGAAGAGTTCCTGAGGATGGATCGGCTTCGCGACGTAGGCGTCCATCCCCACTGCCAGGCAGCGTTCGTAGTCGCCGCGCATGGCGTGGGCGGTTAAAGCGATGATCGGTACATACGCACCAGTTTCCCGCTCGCGCTGCCGGATGGCAGTGGTGGCCTCGAAGCCGCCTATTTCGGGCATCTGTACGTCCATCAACACCAGGTCGAACGACTCCCGGGCCAGGGCTGCCAGCGCCTCTTTGCCGTCGTTGGCCACCACCACCCTGTACCCGTGTTTCTCCAGGAGACGCACCACCAGTTTCTGATTGATCACGTTATCCTCGGCGACCAGGATACGCTTGCGTGGTGGCGAGGGACAGATGTCCGGTCCGCATGTCCCATGCTCTGCATCATCCACCACCAGCACGGGCAAGCCGTGCATGTCAGGCGGTGCTACTGATAGCGGCGCCATAGGGGTGGTGTGTTGGCCGAAGTAGGCAGTAAAGTGGAACGTACTCCCGTGGCCTACCTGGCTCTCGACCCATATATGGCCACCCATAAGTTCGACCAATTGCCGGGAGATAGCCAGTCCGAGGCCAGTGCCACCATACTGGCGTGTCGTCGAGCTATCGGCCTGCGCAAAGGCCTCAAAGATGATCTGCTGTTTCTCCGGGGCAATACCCAGGCCCGTGTCACTCACAGCCAGGTGCAAGCAGACCTCGTCTGCCGCCTGTGGCTCCATGTTAACGCGGACAAGCACCTCTCCCTGACTGGTAAACTTGATGGCGTTGCCGGCGAGGTTCACGAGGATCTGGCGCAGACGCCCAGCATCGCCAAGCAGAGCATCCGGCACCTCGGGCATGACGTCATAGGTGAGAGCCAGGCCCTTCTCATGCGCCCGCAGCGCCAGGGGCTTCATGGTTGTGCTGAGGAGGTCGCGGAGGGCAAACGGTAGGCGCTCGAGGACGAGCTTCCCCGCCTCGATTTTGGAGAAGTCGAGAATGTCGTTGATAATGGTCAGCAGTCCCTCCGCAGAGCCCTGCACCGTCTCGGCATACTCGCGCTGCTCCGGTGTTAAGGGCGTATCCAGGAGCAGTTCCGTCATACCGATGACGCCATTCATAGGCGTGCGGATCTCGTGGCTCATGTTGGCGAGGAACTCACTTTTAGCGCGTGTGGCAGCCTGGGCCGCATCGCGGGCCGCTTCGAGTGCGGCAAAGGTTCGTGCCTGGTAGATAGCCGTGGCCAACAGATTGCCAATCTCCCGCAAGAGGGCCACAGTTTCCGGCGTTGGCGTAGCAGGCGTGCGGCTGTGGACATTCAGTGTCCCGAAGACGTGCTCCCCGAACTGCAAGGGCATGTAAATGGAGCTGCGAATACCGGCGTGGAGCATTCTTGCGTCCAGGGAGGAGGCGGGGGAGGCCTCCACAGCCAGGTCATTGACCACCATGGGTTGCCTATGGATCATTACCCACCCGGTGCGTGTGCCAGCGACGGGGACGCGCGACCCCGGCTGATACTCGGACTGGAGATGGAGCAGCAACGCCCGCCGCCAATATTGGCCATCTGCCTCCAGGAGTGTGATGGCGAGTTGGTCAAAGCGGGTGTACTTGAGCACCTCTGGCCCGATCGTCTGAAAAATGGCCTCCAGGTTGCGCTGCGCGCCCAGGGCAGTGGAGATGGCCATGAGGATAGCCAGTTGCTGCGCTTGGCCTTCCGCTACATCACGGTCCTGCCACTCCTGCTCATAGAGCTTGGCGTTTTCCAGGGCAATAGCCGCCTGCCCGGCAAAGACCTCCAGCACCTCCAGATCCTGCTCTGTGAATGGACCGGCATCGCGTAAGCGCGTCACGGTGATCACACCCAGGAGCGTCCCGGCGCTGAGGAGGGGTTGTGAAATCGTCGCACCAACTCCGCGCTCCACCAGGAGGGGATTGCCATACGGGGAGGTCTGATAATCATTCATAATCAGGCCCCGACGCTGGACTGCGGCCAGACCAGTGGCCCCCTGTCCCAGTTCGAACTGCAGACCACCCGGGACGACGGGGTTGCTTGAGGCATAGAGCACGAGGAGCTGTGTTGCTTCATCATAGCGGAACAGGGCTCCACCATGGCCCCTGAGCAACGCCGTGGCTCTTTGGACGAGCAAGGGGAGTAAGCGCTCGAGGTTCAGTTCACCATTGATCTCGCGGTTGATCTCCACCATCGTCTGGAGGCGCTGCTGCTGCTGCTGTTCGCGCGCCAGGAGACGGGCCTTCTCAATAGCGACAGACGCCTGGGCGGCCAGCCGTAGCAGGATAGCCTCGTCGTTGTCAGTGAACGGACGGGGGGAGCGGTTCGCGGCGTAGAGGACGCCCTCTAGGCAGTCGCCAAGGCGAATGGGGACCGCTACGGCCGCTACCAGACCCTCCTCGTCGATCCACTCCAGGGCGTCTTTGTTGATGCGCGGGTCTTCGGCATAGCACGCCGTCCGAAAGGGGTATCCGGTCAGGAGCACCTGTCCCCCGATGCCCTTACCGACTTTGATGGGGTGGGCGTGGAGACGCTGCTCGCATCCTCCCGTCCGGCAGCGCACGCCGATTCCCTCCGAGCTGAGGTCCCGAAGCACAATACTGGCCATATCACTCGCGCACAGCTCTTGAGCCCCTGCCGCTACCCGTTGCAGCATGGTATTGAGATCTGGCGCAGCGTAAATGTCTGCAGCCAATGTGGCGATGAGGTCGGCCTCTCGCCGCCGTAGCTCGGTCTCGGCATAGAGTCGAGCATTTTCGATGGCAACGGCTGCCTGTACTGCGAAGAGAGCAAGGCACTCGCGGTCAGCCTCAGTGAAGGACCGTACTGTGCCTTTCTGGCCGAGGACAATCACGCCGAGGAGTCGGTCGCGATACAGGAGAGGCTCAGCGAGAATGGCCGTGATGCCATACTCTTTGAAGATACGCATAGCATACGGCGATGCCTGGTAGTCCTTGACGATCATCCCTTGTCGGCGCTGCGCCACCGTCCCTCCAACGCCCTCACCGAGCCTGAGATAGACCTCTTGCACCCTATTTCCTAAGCGATAGGAGGCGCTGGGGAGGAGGCGCTGGGTTGTTTCATCCCAGAGGTGAATACCACCAGAACTACTGCCAGTCAGTTCCACCGCCTGCCGGACAATGAGTCCGAGCAGGGTGGTGAGATCGAGTTCGCGGGTGATCTCCAGGGTCACCGCTTGCACTGCTCGCATCTGCGCGAGGCGTGCGGTATGAGGCTTGGCTGTACCCAGACAGCGAGCCGCCCGTGCGGTCAAAGCCGCTATCCATTGCTGTGGCATGTAGCGCGTTCTCACCCTTCCTGACGACGCGTGCGCCGAGTTGGGCCTCGTAGCAGCCAGGCTCCTCAGCTGCGAGAAGACCTGTATAGACCTGGCGTCTGCAAGGTCGCACCGGCCCGACAGGCATGACTTGAGAATCGAGATGGTTTTTCTATGTGACCAACACTCTGCTCTATCGGAAGACGAAGGGGAAACTTGAGCTACAGCCGTAGACAGGGTCCAGACAGCGCTCGTTGTGCTCGCCCACCCCATGGCCTACTCCTGGCCCTGAGGTGCATTGACGGTAGGGGGAGAATCCGCTACCGTGTAAGTGTCATGCGGACTTTGTACGTATCTTGGCTGAGATCGAGGAGGAGATGTCACGCCGAGTACGCCAGGAGGTCACCTGATGGCCAGCAAAGAACTCTACATCGATTTCGCCACGCATCCAGAGCGCTACAAGCACTGGAAATTGCAGATCCAAGGGCGGATTGCCACGCTGGCTATGGACGTCCAGGAAGACGCGCCGCTGGTGCCTGGCTATGAGTTGAAGCTCAATTCCTATGATCTCGGTGTCGATATCGAGCTCTATGATGCCGTGCAGCGTTTGCGTTTCGAGCACCCAGAGGTGGCGGCGGTGGTTATTACGTCGGCGAAGCCGCGGGTGTTCTGTGCCGGGGCGAATATTCGTATGCTGGCCCAGTCTTCGCATGCCCATAAGGTCAATTTTTGTAAGTTTACGAACGAGACCCGCAACAGCATCGAAGACGCCAGCGCCCATGCAGGCCAGACCTATCTCTGCGCTATCAATGGCACGGCTTCAGGGGGCGGCTACGAACTGGCCCTGGCGTGCGCGCACATCATGTTGGTCGATGATGGCTCGAGTGCCGTGTCGCTGCCAGAACTCCCGCTCTTAGCTGTTTTGCCGGGGACTGGTGGCCTGACGCGGCTGGTGGATAAACGCCGGGTGCGCCATGACCACGCTGATGTCTTGTGCACGACCTCTGAGGGTATCCGTGGCCAGCGCGCCGTTGACTGGAAGCTCGTGGACGAACTGGTGCCGCGTTCGCGCTTTGACGAGATGGTGCAGGAGCGCGCCGCAGCGTTTGCCGTAGGCTCTGATCGCCCAGGCGACGCCACCGGAATTACCCTGACACCCTTGCAGCGCACGGTCGAGTCTGACCAGTTGCGCTACACGCACCTGACCGTCACGCTCGATCGCGATCTGACAACAGCGTCCTTCTTGATCCAAGGGCCGCGTGAGATGCCGCCACAGACGCCAGAGGCGATCCATGCCGCCGGGGCGTCGTTTTGGCCCCTGGCGTTGGCACGTGAACTCGATGATGCCATCTTGCATCTGCGGCTGAACGAGGGCGACATCGGTACGTGGGTCTGGCGCTCTGCGGGCGAGCATGCCCTGGTCGAGGCGGCTGATACTGCCCTGGCACAGCACGCTGGTAACTGGCTGGTGCGCGAGATTACCCTGTTTCTCAAGCGCACCTTGCAACGGCTCGACGTGAGTTCCCGTAGCCTGATCGCCCTGGTCGAGCCGGGCAGTTGCTTTACGGGCACGCTGCTGGAACTGGTGCTGGCCGCGGATCGTTCCTATATGCTGAACGGGACCTGCGCAGAGAGCCCGTTACCCCCCGCCACCATCCGTCTCAGTCCGCTGAATTTCGGGCCATTGCCGATGGCGCATGCGCTCACGCGCCTGCAGCGACGGTTTCTAGCCGCGCCGGAACACGTTGAGCAGTTGCACGAGCGCATTGGACACGACCTTGAGGCGGCGGAAGCTGAGGCACTCGGTCTGGTGACGTTTATCCCGGATGATATCGATTGGGACGACGAGGTGCGGCTGGCCCTCGAAGAGCGTGCCAGCTTCTCACCGGATGCGCTTACCGGCATGGAGAGCAGTCTGCGCTTCGCCGGCCCGGAGACACTTGAGAGCAAGATCTTTGGCCGCTTGAGTGCGTGGCAGAACTGGATCTTCCAGCGCCCCAACGCTGTCGGTGCGGAGGGGGCACTGACGCGCTATGGCACGGGGAAGAAGAGTCTCTTTGACAAAAAAAGGGTGTAGTGATGTCCGTGAATTACAGTGAACGTATCCCCAACAACGTTGGCCTGTCTGAGAATCGCCGCCTGCAGCGGGCGTTGGAAGCCTGGCAGCCAAACTATATGCGCTGGTGGCAGGAACTCGGACCTGAGGGTGCGCTGGACTACGATGTCTACCTACGCACCGCTATCAGTGTTGAGACCGATGGCTGGGCGAACTTCGGCTATGTCAAAATGCCTGATTACCGCTGGGGCATCTTTCTGGCTAAACCCGAAGAGGGGCGGACCATCGCCTTTGGCGACCACCGGGGCGAGCCGGCCTGGCAAGAGGTGCCTGGGGAGTACCGCAGTCCCTTGCGCCGGCTCATCGTCACCCAGGGCGACACCGAGCCTGCTTCTGTCGAGCAGCAACGGCATCTCGGACGCACCTGCCCATCGCTCTATGACTTGCGGAATCTGTTTCAGATCAATGTCGAGGAAGGGCGCCATCTCTGGGCCATGGTGTATCTGCTGCACGCCTATTTTGGGCGTGACGGGCGTGAAGAGGCCGATGCCATGCTCGAACGTCATGCGGGTGATCCTGATAAGCCGCGTATCCTCGGCGCCTTCAACGAGCCGACACCGCACTGGCTGGCCTATTTCCTGTTCACCTACCTCACTGACCGCGACGGCAAATATCAACTGGCCTCCCTGGCAGAGTCCGGCTTTGATCCGTTAGCCCGCACCTGTCAGTTTATGCTGACGGAAGAAGCGCACCATATGTTCGTCGGGGAAACGGGGGTGATGCGGATTCTCCAGCGCACCTGCGAGGTGATGCAGGCACTGCACACCGATGATCCAGAGCGTCTACGCGCCGCCGGGGTGATCGATTTGCCAACCATGCAGCGCTTTCTGAATTTCCATTACAGCGTGTCACTCGATCTCTTTGGGCAGGAGCTTTCGACCAATGGTGCCACCTACTTCACCACGGGCCTCAAGGGGCGGTATCACGAAACCCGGGTTACTGACGATCATCGCCTGAGCGACGCCACCTGGCCCGTTGCTGTACCGCGAGTGTCGGCCATTGTCCGTGAGGAGCAGCCGGCCTTACTCGCCATCAACGAGCGCTTACGCGACGACTATATCATTGACTGCCAGCGTGGCCTGAACCGCTGGAACAAGGAGATCGAGAAGCGCGGGGTCGATAGAGTGCTGACCCTGCCGCACCGGGCTTTCCATCGCCGCATTGGCGTGTTTGCGGATGTCCACGTGTCGCCCGACGGCAGGATCGTCACGGCAGACGAGTGGGCACGGCAGGTGCATCAGTGGCTGCCGACGCCGGAGGATCACGCGTTTGTGGCTTCGTTGATGCAGCCGGTCACTGTCCCAGGCAAGATGGCGAGCTGGATCGCCCCGCCGTGGCGCGGCATTCATGGCAAGCCGATTGCGTACGAATATGTAAAATTCCACTGCTAGGGCAGGGTCGCCCACGGAAAGGCCCCGTACGGGGCCTACTGCCCGCGCAGTGGCAGAGGAGACCCACGTGACCACCGCCTCACGTACCGAGCTCCGTCTGGAAGTCGAAGACTTTCTCTATCACGAGGCGCGGCTGTTGGACGAGCGGCGCTTCCATGAATGGTTGGACCTGTTTACTGAGGACCTGGTGTACTGGATGCCCACCCGCAGCAACCGGCTCCGCAAGGACATTGCAAACGAGATCGCTCAGCCGGACCATCTTGCCTATTTCAACGATGATCTGGCCATGCTCAAGGGGCGGGTGGCGCGCCTCGATACTGATATGGCGTGGGCCGAGGACCCGCCATCGCGCACCCAGCATATGGTCTACAACGTGCAGATCGATGGTGTCGAGGGTGATGAGCTCCAGGTTCACTGCAGCTTCATTCTGTACCGCAACCGGCTTGAGACGGAAGTCGACATCTGGTGCGGCTACCGCGACGACGTGTTGCGACGGGTGGCTGGCCAGTTCAAGATTGCGCGCCGTAAGATTGTCCTCGCCCAGAACGTGATTACCGCCAAGAACCTTAGCGTGTTCTTCTAGATGCAAGAACCAGGGAGGCAAAGTCATGAGCATGCTCGACTCCCACGACAAGACCACCGAGCCGATCGATTACACCGTGCTGGTGCAGGCGGAGCAGGGCTTAGTCAGCCGCCGCATCTTCATCGACCCGGACATCTATGAGCAGGAGCTGGCGCGTGTGTTCGGGCGCTGCTGGCTGTTCCTGGGCCACGAAAGCCAGCTGCCGCAGCCCGGCGACTTCTTCTGCACCTACATGGGCGAGGATCCGGTGCTGGTCACCCGCGCCAAAGATGGGCAGATTCGTGCCTTCCTCAACAGCTGCCGCCACCGCGGTATGAAAGTGTGCCGGGCGGACGAGGGCAATACCGAGGCGTTCACCTGCTCGTATCATGCCTGGACCTATGCCAGCGACGGCCGCCTCATCGGCGTCCCCCATTATAAGGAAGCCTACTTCGAGGAATTGGACAGGGCGCAATGGGGCCTGGTGCCCGTCGCCCAGCTTGACGCATACCGCGGTCTCATCTTCGCCACCTGGGACTCCACGGCGCCGACGCTGGACGAGTATTTAGGAGACATGAAGTACTATCTTGACCTCCAGTTCGGACGACGGCCGGGGGGGACAGAGATGATTCCGGGTACGCACAAGTGGCAGATACCCTGCAACTGGAAGTTTGCCGCTGATAACTTCGTCGGTGATCTCTATCATGCCCCCTATAGCCACGGCTCGGCTGTCAAGGTGCAGGGGCGTACGCAAGCCGCCCACCGGCGCCGGGCCGCTACGATGCAGGTGAACCCCGGTGGCGGGCATGGCATGGGCGTGCACCGCCCCGATCTTGATGAGTCCAGGGGCGCGCGGCCCGCGGTCGTCGAGAATTATATCGAGGCGACCCGACCCGAGATGGCGCAGCACCTGAGCTATGACCAGGCCTACCGCGTGGCACCGGTCCATAGCACGATCTTCCCGAATTTCTCCTTCCTCAACAATGGCACGATACGGGTGTGGCACCCGAAGGGACCAGAGAAGATGGAAGTGTGGGCCTGGGTGGTGGTGGAGAAGGATGCGCCACCCGAGGTGAAGCGAGCGATGCTGCGCAACGCGCAGTATAACTTCAGCGCCTCAGGGATATTCGAGCAGGACGACGGTGAGAACTGGAACCAATGCAGCGCCTCGAACCGCGGCTACATCGGTCGCCGGCAAGACTTCAACTATCAGATGGGCCTGGGCCACGAAGAACGCATGGAGGAATTTCCAGGGCGGCGCGGGTTCGCGTTCAGCGAGATCAACCAGCGGGGGTTTTATAAGCGCTGGCGGGAGATGATGCTGCTCGACACCTGGGACGAACTGCGCCCTGGCCTGCGCAACTCGGGCGAACGCTAGCACGGTGTGCGTCGGCCTGTCCTGCGTCAAGCCATCAGGGCAAGGGAGGGGAGTCCATGGAATACACATTCCTGGGACGCACGGGTGTGCGTGTGTCGCGCCTGGCTCTGGGCACGGCTACTTTCGGCGTGGCCCCACAGGAGAAAGACGCCATCAAGCTCGTGCACAAGGCGCTGGAGCTGGGCCTCAACTTCTTCGACACGGCGGTGACCTACGGCAACCAGCCGCGCTTCGACCGCCCCGGTGCACCGCCGGCACACCAGCGCAAGTCAGCCGAGGAGATCCTTGGCAGGGCGCTGAGGGGGCATCGCGACGACGTCATTATTGCCAGCAAGGTGCAGGAGCGCCTCAAGCCCGGCCCTAACGGCGGCGGCCCTGACGGTGCCGGCTTGAGCCGCATGTTCATCATGCAGCAGATCGAACGGACCCTGCACCGTCTCGGCACCGATCACCTCGACCTCTACTACGCGCATCACTCTGACCCATCAACGCCCATGGATCATACCATCCGGGCCTTCGACGACCTGATTCACCAGGGCAAGATCCTGTACTGGGCGCTCTCGACGTACCCCGCATGGCAGCTGACCGAGGCGGTACTACTGGCCCGGCAATATAGTTGGTACGAGCCCGTCTGTCACCAGATTGGCTACAATTTGACCGTACGGCAGGTCGAGCGGGAGACGCTGCCGGCGGCGCAGAAGTTTGGTATCAGCCACACCGTGTTCAGCCCACTGGCTGGGGGTCTGTTGACGGGCATCAAGGCCACGCAGCGAGCAATCGTAGGCGTGCAACGGTGGATGGCTGGCAGCGGCCCTGGGTATGGTCCGGAGCACATTGCCGTGGCCGAGCAGATGGAAGCGCTGGGCCAGAAGTGGGATCACGCACCCGGCAACCTCGCCCTGGCCTGGCTGCTGTCCCGTCCGACCATTGCCAGCGCCATCATCGGCCCAGAGACCATTGCAGAGCTGGAGGAGAACATCCGCGCCGTGGACGTGCAGCTCGATGCCGCGCAGATGGCGGAGTTGGACGATGTGGGTAAGCACATGCGGGTGCCCATATTTGGTGGCCTCCGGGGTGATCCGATGGCGAATGTCACACCAGCGTCTGGTCTCTAGTCCCGGCATGTAGGCAGTTCCAACTGACGAGGTCCGACTGACACGCCGATCAGCTCTCTGCCGACAGTTCAGCAAGCAAGCGCCGGGCTTCCTGGAGATCCGGGGGTATCGAACCCTTCAGTGAACCAGTCATATATCGGCGCCAGCAGGCTGCAGGCCTCTCTCTGTCTGCCCTGCTCACGCCACAGGCGCGCCAGGCTTATGCCGCTACGCAACTCATGGCTTTTCGCACCCTGGCGACAGGAGAGAGCGAGAGAGCGGCGAAAACAGGCCTCAGCCTGGGCCGCGGCGTCAGCGCTGCCTTGCAGCAGCAGTTCCCCTTTGAGTCGGTGGATTTCGGCCTCGTAGTAACTCTCTCCTGTGCTCTCCACGACCACCAACGCCTCCGCCACACAACACAGTCCCTCCTCGGTTTTTCTGCCTTTCCCATACGCCTCGGCGAGCATGCAGAGAAACCACGACCACGCGATCGTTGCCCCTGTGGCCCGATAGCGCTCCATGCCCTGGCGCATCTCCCCGATCCCGGCTTCTATCTGGCCCTGTGCGGCCAGCGCCCAGCCCCGCAGGATGGCTGCGAGCGCCGACCAATAGGGAATGCCCTGCTCCGTGGCATACTCTATGGTTTTCTCGGCCCACTCGTGGGTCAAACCTCGCCATAATTACTGTTCCACCAGTGCGGAAATAAATTGACTGTATGGC
>AR_comb_assmDRAFT_10031347_pt1 | contig 11677 bp, 12 predicted proteins | sample ArasoioldDNA_FD_10543 | JGI IMG/M metagenome (IMG submission 10543) | reverse complement strand
CGTTCCGACAGTAAATGCCGCGGCATCCGCCGGATCGAGCGCGAGCGGCGTCACCGCCGTTCCGGTGCCGATCGTGGTGTAGCGAGAGATGTCCCATTCATAGGTCTGATCAGCCGCTGTGCCGATCGTGCCGAAGGTGAAGTCGTACAGCTTCCCGCGCTTGAGGGAAGTCGTCTGCGCGGTCACTTCCAGCAGCGACTTGTAAGTCGAAGTGATCGCCTGGAGCGTACCGGCGAGACCGTTGTTGACTGCGAACTTGGCCATGTATCGTCCTTTCCTAGTAAGGGATTATTTCCAGGCGACGTGCCGGCGGCGTTTCCAGGAAGGCCGGTGGAGAGTTTATCACCATAGCCGCTATATCGATACGTCCAGGGTTATAAAGCGGCGCCAACGGGTCTCCATAAAGCCGCCGGATTTCGGTGAGTTTTAGCGCACGGTTCCAAATTGCGACGTTCGCTATGCCGCCCGCGTGCCAGGCATTCGCCAGGCCGTTGTCTCCGAACCTCAGTGATTGCGTTGGCTGCGTGTTGTTGACCGTAGTGACGGCGGCGGCGGTGGCCCCTTGCTGGCCATTGACGTAAACCGTGACGTTAGCGCCGTCGAACAAGCCGACCACGTGGTTCCACGCATTCTCGATCATTAAGACCGAGCTGTCGCTGGTGCTGAAATGTGCGCCGCCGCTGGCGGAGACCCCGAATTTCGGGGCGCCTGTGACATTGTCGCTGTAGGACAGCGCGAACTGATCAGACGTCGTGGCGGCGTCGTTTAGAGCGGTGACCGGGAAGCTCCAATGTGCTGGCGCGAAATTCGGCCGCAGCCACACCGATACCGTTATTGCGTTGAGCGGCAGTTTGACTGAGTAATTTGTGTTTATAGAATTGGTCGAACCATTAGACGGGAAGTTGAGAGTGCGGCCCCACTTGCTGCCACCGCGATTGACGGTGCCGGTCCAGGTTGCCGATGTCTTGCAGCGGCCACAGGTGTCAACAACTTTGGTGCCAACGTTCTCGTTCAAAGGAAAGAAGTGCAGCAGTCCTTTGGCTAGACTGTCATTCCAGTCGATCGTGGCGGCGCCACTATCCTGATGGACTGCAAGTCGGTTTATGTGGTCCATCTAGATCACCGTGTACGTGACGCCGGTGTACGTCTTCTGATGATTGCCCTCCGTGGCGTCGAGCGCCTGCCCTGTAAAGTTCTGTAACACGAAGCCCCACTTTAACGGCAGCACTCCACCAAAGAAACTTGCGACAGAGATCACCGTTCGGTATGTGACGCTCACAGCTGGACAGCTCAGTACTACCGGCCCCTTCATATTGGACGGGCTGTCTATCGTCACCGAGGCATTTGTCCCAACCGCTTCCGCCGACGATGCGCTGTAGTTGGTGCCGTCTTCAGACCCGTATATATAAATGTAACATGCCTTATCATTTGCGAGCGCGGATGAGCTAGTCTTGACCGCTATCGTCAATAAAGCGTCGTCGAATAGATTGCTCGTGTTGTCAACTACGGCGCTACCTTGTCCCACAGTAGACGACGAAGCCTTAGAGGCCAAAGTACACGAAATGGCCGTGGAAGTTCCAAAAGCAATCTTGACTACTGCCATCTACGCCACCGTCACCTGGGTCCACGATGTACCGTCATAGAACGAGCCATAACGATTCCACGGGTTTTGGTTGTTAACCGCCTGCTGCAACGTGGTGAATCGCGTCACCAAAGCATTGCTGATCGCAGGAAACCCTGTCCCCACCGCGAAAGAAAATTCCTCCACCCTCTCCAGCACCTGCCCGGCCTGCAATGCGGTTAGTTCTCCAGCAGACAGACCGATGACGCGGCTCTTGAATGTCGCGTCGGCGTTGAACTGTTGACGGGCCGCAGGCACGGTCAGCCAGAAACATACGTTGTACCGCAAATCGCTGGGCAAACCAGGCTGATCAAGAATGATGATCTGTCGCGCCAAGGTGCATCTCCATCAGGCGTTGCCGGCGGTGATCGTGTAGGTGGTGACAGTGACCGCCTGACCCGCGGTGATGGACAGGTTGTCGAGCGTCAGGTTGCCGCCGCCACCAGTTATCGTGACGTTGCCCTGCTGGTGACAGGTACCGCCGCCGGAATACATGCGCCACGATGCTGCGCTTCCACTTCCTGACGCCGCCACAGTCCATGAACCAGCGATCGTGGTGACGCCGCTGGCGCTGGTCATAAACGTCGCGGGCAGTGTGATCGTTGCCAGCAGGCCGGACGGATCGGCCGCCGCGCAATTCACCGGCTCTGTGCCAGAGAATATTTTGACCGTGCCGGAACTACCCACCACAGTCTGGATGGCTGAGGTCTGCGCGTCCCGCAGGGCAGTCGAATACTGGAGCGCCACAGGTCAGGTCCTCACGGTGTGCGATTAAAGGCGGTTACGCTCGCGCCGGTCTCGTACTGCGCTGCGCCGAGCCGGAGGGTGCAGTCCACTGCCGTTCCGTTATCAATGAAGGCGACGCACTGCATATCGACAAAAACGCCACCCACCGGCGTGAGCACGTTGGTGTACGATGTCCGCACGAGCGGCCCACTAGCAGGCGTGATGCCAAAGCCCGGGGTAGATGAAGCAAGGTAGGCATTGCCGCTATCCTGCCAGTCGATCTGCATGCCCCATTCAAGACTGCCGATCGAGCCACTTACCAACGCATAATAAAATGAGTAGGAATACTGAGCGCCCGCGGTGGACGGGGTATCCGAGTCATCCGATATCATGAATACCTGGAGATAGCCGTCGGCGTCGGCTGTGCCGTTGAACCGTATGTCACAGGTGGGGAGGCCGTCACGGTCGGTACGGCGGTCAACCAGCGTGACGGTGATGCCGCCAGGGGTGGCTTGGACAAGCCAAGGAAGCACACTTGGTGCCGACCCGCCTGAGCCAATGACACCGACCACTGCGCTGGCAACCTCAGTTGTCGCAATCAGATTGGTGCGCAGCTGATAGCGTCCAGCGCGAGCGAGCATCAGGCAAGGTCCCCGAACACGTACCAGGTGTTCGTCGAATACTGCCAAGCCCAAATGATCGAACCAGCGGCGCGCGCGGTGGTCGTCCCTGTGCCCGACACGAGCGTCACACCGCTACCCGCCACGAAGCCTGGACGCCCAGCCGCACCCGAGAGCCAGACCAGCCCTAGCACGTTGCCGACGGCATAGGCGTTCGAGCTGTTGGGCGGGATGGTGAAGTTGGCGGCCGATGCCGCGTTGAACGGCACGATACAGCCGCGATCATCGAGGTTCGCGGCGGCCGGTGTGTAGTTGCCCGTCTTCACACCGTTCGGCGAGACACTGATGGAGAACGCGCTTTCCGAAGCGTTGCGGATTGCTCCCTCATTGATCGCGTTGGTGTTGTTGTCCTGCTGCTCCGTGGAGAGCGCCGAGGGCGCTTTGACGGTTCCGATCGCCATACCTATGCCCTCAGTGCCATCAGGGTGATGCAGCCGTCCGCCAACGTGGGGTCCTCCACGGCGGGGGCGACGCGCTGCAGCACGTCACCTACAATCAGCGACGCGCCAGGACCAGCCAGGACAGCGGACGTGTTGGTTGCCGGCGTGATAGTCACCGTGCCGATCAGCGTGGTCACCCCGCCGCGGATGCGGTTAAAGGTGAACACCGCGTTCGCTGTCGGCGGGGTCACGTCATACACCTGAGACCCGGCCAGCACAGCAGGGATCGAGATGCTGGACGCCATTACGATGTGCTGCATCTCGCCGGCTGCCGGCACGCCGGTAAATGGAAACGCGATGGGCACCTGCTGCAGCGAGGCCGGCAGCTGTGCATAGCCGATGCTGCCGGTCGCGACGCTGACTCCGCGCAGCACCAACGCCAATTCGGCCAGCAGCTGGTTGCCGTTGATCTGCTGAGCAACGATGCTGGACACGTCGGGTGGAAGAAACCCGGACACTAATAACCCCTGCCATCTGCCGCGACACGATAGCGAAACTTTCCCAGCCGGTTGAAGGAGCCGATGTCGTTGCCCTCCACCAAGATCGCCATCTGACGACCGCGCCCGGCGAACGGCGGGATGTACGCCGCGTGCGGCGACCAGGCGAACGGCCCGACGACGCTGTAATCGTCCGACGGTAGGTTGCGAAACAGCAGCGAGATGCGAATTTGCGGCTCGCCCAAGGTGATGAAGTCCGGAATGAACTGATCGACGAACTCCATGTCCTCGCCCTCGCCGAGGAAGAAGTCCGCGGTCTGCCAGGACCAGGCTATGCCTGTGCCATTGTCATCGCGCCCAATCTCGTGCTGCAGCATCAGTCCCGACGGATCGGTGCCAAGCGGGATGCCTGGCGCGGAGCCAGCCTGCAGCGTATGGCCGACCCAGGCGGTGCGCTGCAGCTGCGGCGAGATCGAGTAATCCCAGGCGTTTTCCACCACGTTGAACTTGACTGAGCCGCGGGTGACGCTGCCCGCAACGTAGAGGTCTGACGCAGGGTCGATCGGAAAGAACAGCTCGAATTCGTTGTAGGTCGCGTTGACGCCCATGTGAAACAGGCCGGGTTGGTTGAGGTCCCAGTTGTTGTAGAGGATGTCCCAGACCGAGCACGGCACCGGCTGCGGCGCGCCGCCAGCGATGCTCATCATGTAGAAGCCATGCGGCGATAGCCAGAACACGACCTGTCCGAGCACCGCAAAGCAGCGCATGCCGAGCAGCCCGCAACGCTGCGCGATCGGCTGAAATCCAAACACGAACGGCAGGCCCATATAGGTCATCGACCAGGCGCCAAGATCAGTCCAGAGGATGGCACCGAGGCCGGTGGGAAGGCCGCCAACCAGGCGGTTGCCTTGCGGGATGGTAAACGAGCCGGCCTGATTGAACTCGGTCGGCACCCAGTCGGTGTAGTCGCCGTTGGTCGACCAGCGCACCAGCATCGGCTGCTGCTGGCCAAACACTTCGGCGCCCAGCGCCACCACCATCCGGGCCTGCGACATGACGAAGACCGCGGTATTCGCGGTCGGCGCGTCGGGAGAGACAATGGCGGCCGGCACGATGGCCGGTGGGGTCCACTGATAAATTCCACCGCCGCTCGGGCTGGCGATTAGCACCGCGCCCCAGTTGGTCAGCGACCACTGCCGCATCGGTTGGATCGCCTGCTCGGACGCGAGCGACCCACCATAGTCTCCGGCGCCGTAGTCGCCGCCGCCATAACCAGAGAGCGCGGTGTCCTGCGCAAAGCCGGTCTGCAGCAGGTAGCGAATTTGCGCCGCACCGCCGTTGAGCGGCACGGTGGCGCCGCCAGAGGCGGTGTCAGTAACGCTGATGGTAAAGTGCGAACTGTCCGGCACAGTCTCCACGGCATAGAGCCCTTCGACCGTCACGCCGGAAAACGTGGTCGGGACCACCGCATTATAGGGCGAGCCGACGGCAAGACCGTGTTGCGGGAATTCCACCGTGATCACCGCGCTGCCGCCGGTCGACGTGTAGGTCGGCACCACCCCGCCCGACGTGGTAAACGTCGCGGGTGTCGCTGCCTCGACGGTGTATTCCGTGCCGCCGCCGGCACCCGATACCTGGTAGATACCAAACAGGATCAGCCCGTCGATCGAGACCGGTGTGGCGATGCTGATCCAGTCGCCAATCTGCGGCGCGTGGTCCGGGTCATCGATGGTGACCGCGGTGGACCCACCCTGCGTCGAGAAGGCCGGCAGCGGATTGGTGGTCGCCTGTAAGGGCGTAATGTCATCGATCACGCCGCCGGTGAACACTTCCAGCCGCTGCTCAGTACCGGCGACGATGTAGGAGTTGCCCTTGAGATCATCGAAGGCATGCAGCCCGCTACAGGTGCCGATCAGACGTTCGGCGGTCAGTTGCTGCCACCCGCCACGCTTTTCCGGCAGACCCGAACGGAACCGGATTAGCCGAGATGTATTCAGCTTGGTCTGGTTAGTCGTCGGGGTGTTCTGGACGTCGACCCCTGGCTCCAGGGTGAGGTCACGGTAAGCCACGGGTGTCACCTGCCGTCGCGGCCTTCAGTTCATCCAGCTCACGCATGACGTGTTGCAGTGCAGCAGTTAGGTAGGCGACGTCGTGCGCATAGTCGCGCGTCAGGCGATAGCCGCCCGCTACAGTGCCGTCGCTCTCGGCGTATTCGGGGCGCGCGTCCGGCACCGGCACCAGCGCGGCGCCGCGTCCGTTGATCCATTCCTCTTGGGCGATAAAGCCCGAGGAGTCCTTGCCGCCCTTCCAGGTAAAGGTGACCGGCCTGGCACGGTCGATCCACTCGCGCGCTCGCGCGGGGGAGATGGTTTCGATGGCTTCCTTGGCGCGGGCATCAGACGTGGTGAAGAAACCCTGGCCGACATAGGAGTTCGATGCGTTGCAACCGATCGCGACCGGACCCCATGCGCCTGGCGTGGTCGCAACGGATGGTTGGATGACGTAGCAGCCGTTGCCACTGATCGCGGCTGCGCCGCCGAGAGAGACCAGGCCACTAACATTGAGGGTAGTGCTGACCGATACACTCCCGGTCACGGCGAGGGTCGTCAGGAAGGCCCCGGACGCATTGAGTATGTGCGCGCCGCTGCCCGCATTGATCGTCGGCGCGGTGACAGTTGGAGCGGTGAGCAAATTCCCCGAGACCGTGCCGGACGCAGTGAGCGATGGGGCGGTGATTGCCGGGGCGGTGAGGTCCGTCGCGGTGAGCGTAATGCCGCCCGAGGTGTTGACGGTGAACCCGGCGCCCCCGCCGCCATGGTACTGTATATACTGACCGGAGGCGAAGTTGAGCTGCTGATTACCCGACGCGTTCGGCTCGGCGTAGAACTGCGCACCGGTGCCGAAATTCGTTCGACCGTTGACGGTCAGGTTGCCGGTAATGGTCTGGCTGCCGTTGACCGTGCCACCCGAATTGGTGGCGGCTGAGCCGGTGATGTTGATCGCGTAAGTGCCGCCGTCGTTCAACACCGGCTGCGCGCCGGAGACTGTCAGGCCGCCATTACACGCCGTCGTACCGCCCACGATAAGCGCGCCGCCGATCGATGTTCCGGCGTGGGTACCGTCGATCGACACCGCGCCGGTGCTCATGTTCCAAGAGAACGGCCGGAGACTGTCCCACGACCCGAACGGTTGGCCAGCCGCCGTCTGCATGAAGAACGTGGAGGAGCCGTCGTTATGGATGAACATGGCGCGCCCGCCACCGATGGCGCGGAATTGAGCGCCGCCTTGGTCGGTGCCCTGTGCGGTGATGCCACCTGACGCGGAGAACATGCCGCCACCCGAGGCGATAGCCCCGCCGGCGGAGATGTTCGCGGTGACGTTTGCGCTGCCGCCGACGGTCAGATCGCCGGTCGTGGTTTGTCCGCCGACGCCGACGTTCAGCGACGAGACATTGGTGAAGCCGTCGGTCCAGTAGAGATACCAGAGATTGTCGTTGGGCACGGTCAGCGTTGTCCCGCCGCCAGCAGTCAGGGTCAGTATCTGCCCACCGGTGGTCGCGTTCCGCACGTAGCCGATTTTCTGCACGTTCGGCATGTGAATATTGCAGGCGCTCGCCAACGTGCCGATGAAAGTCTTCATCCGATAGCGCCGCTCGTCGGGCACACCATTGCCAACGGTGAGCGTGTAATCGAGCCGGTTGGAGATATCGATTGTCACGAGCCCGTCGAGCGACTGGTCCTCCAAGGTCGCGTTGGTGCTGTTCGGCGCGCCCCAGGAATTGCGAATCGACGGATCGAACGGCTGCAGCACCGCAAAGCCGTTCGACTGGGTATACGTAGTCATGCGGCTCTCCTATCCGCGTCGGACATGCCGCGGCGGCGCATCTCCTCACCCTTGGCCGCGGCTAGGTGTTTCGTGAAGAGCGCTTCCCAGCTGAGCGCCTGGCCGGTTTCGTCGGCCGCAGCGCCGTAGTTACGATTGAGCGCGCCCGCAAGAAATACGCAGATCGCCGCCTGCAGCAGCTCGGGATACTGACGCGACAGATAGGTTGAGGGATTGGTTACGCTCATCGGTGAGGCGGCAAACAACCCACCGAGTCTGACCGTGTAAGCATTGTCCGGCGTTGGTGCGATCACCACGCTGGTCGCGTCACGCAGCGCCCAATAGCGCCCGCCCTGCCAGGTCAGCGATGGCATCATGGTGGTGAATTCGTTGGGCCAGACGCGATCGATGAAATCGATGCTGACCCGATCGAAGGGAATCAGCCCGCCATTGACCACCAGGCGAAGCACTTCCGGCGTAACCAGCGGCAGCGGGGTCGCGGACAGATCGATGACACGCGATCCCGTGGTGGTCGACGCAGAACTGTCCTCGACATACGACGCGATGAAAGGAATTTCATGGTAGATGCGCGTCTCGGCGGTACTTACGGCAATCGGGAACTGGGCGAGGAACAGCGTGTCGTAGACCGGTGTGGTTGGCACAGGCGACGGCAAACGCCCCATTGCAATGGCACAGGATTGCATCAGCGAGGACCAGGTTTGCTCAGCCATCGTGGATGTCCATCAACGCGCCCGCCAGCCGATTGTCGTCGGACGCACCTGACTGCCGATGTTGAACCCCTGAGTGAATGCGTCGCGCTTAAACCCGCCAGCCGCACCTCCGCCGGCACCGATCGCGCCCTCTGACCGCCGCGCGCGCCAGGGCAGCAGAAACGCCAACAAAAGTGCGCCTAGCGAACGGCGACTAAGTAACGCTCTCATCCGGTGCGTCCGTTGATAAAGGCGGTGATGGTGCCAGTCGTCTTGGTAAAGCAGGTCGTTGCACTGGAAACCACCGCAGTGATGCCGGTGGAGAACACCTGCGGTGGCCCCGGGGAATAGTCGATCTGTGCGTAGCTCGACGCCGGTAGCGGCACGCACGCGAGTGGCGTGACTGCGCCATCTGCTGGTGACGTGGTGGAATTCAGCACCAGCAGGAACCCAGCAGTCGATGTCAGGTTGGTCGCGTAGACGCTGTACAGATTGCCAGCGCTGGCCTTCAGCACGTGATTATTCTCAGCCGCACTGGAAACCACAGAAGTAATACCGGCGGCGGAGGCGGACGTCGGCGCGACGGTGGTCTGCACCGGCGTCATGCCGGACGAGCCCTGCACCGTCCACGGACCAGACGCCTGAGTGACGGCGCCGATCGTGTTCGAGCCCGGCGGCAACTGGGTATTCACGGTGACCAGCGTGTTGCCGCCGCTGTCACACTGCACCGGCGAAGAGCGGGTGGAGGTAATAGCGGTCGGCGCGGTGTTGAACTGACAGCCGGTGAGAATGGCGTTGGCCGGGGACACCGCGTTCTGCCCGGCAAAGTCCAGCACCGCCCCACCATTGCCGAGCAGGTTCACCGTCGCCTTCAGATTAGCCGCAGTCGCCTGCGCCACGGTGGCATTCAGGTTGGCCGCGGTGGATTGGCTGACTACGAGCGCCGTGCCGTTGGCACCGGTGTTGGCGAGCGACACCTGCAGGGGAGTGGTGGACGTGCCGACCTCGGTGCCGGAGGCGTCACGCAGGTTGGAAAACAGCGCCCGCTGCGCCGTCACCTGAAACGCACCCTGCTGCCCGGTAGTGAGTGCGTTGGAGGTGGCGGTGGTCTGGAAAAAGCCGCCCACCAGGGTCTGCGGCGAGGTGCTGGCGGTGAAGGTACTCTTGTCCGCCGCTGTCGTGGTCGTGCAGCCGCTGTCGCAGACGATGTGCAGATTGGTGCCGGTGGCCTGGGACACCGTCGCATTCAAGTTCGACGCCGTCGACTGGCTTACCTGGATCGGCGTCATTGAGGCGATGCCCTGGACTGTCATCACGCCGGTGTCTGACGTCCCGGCAGTGCCTGCTCCCGTCGCCTGCGTCTTTAGGTTCGACGCGGTGGCCTGGCTGACATTGGCATTGAGGTTCGCCGCCGTGCTCTGCACCACAGTCGCGTTCAAGTTGGCCGCTGTGCTCTGCGCCGCCGTCACCAGCACCGCCGTGCCATTGGCTGCCGTGTTAGCCAGTGAGACCTGTACCGGCGTGGTCGAAGTGCCGATTTCCGTGCCCGACGCGTTGCGCAGGTTGGTGAACAGCGCGCGATTCGCGGTGACCTGAAACGCGCCCATCTGGCCGGTGGTCAGCGCGTTGTTTGTCGCGGTGGTCTGAAACACGCCACCGATTGGCGTCTGCGAGGTGGTGCTGAATGTAAAGGTCGACGCGTCGGCCGGTGCGGTCGAGGACGAGCAACCGCTGTCGCAGGAAACATGCAGGCTGGCGCCAGACGACTGTGCCACGGTGACCGCCGTCCCCGAGGCGATGCCCTGGATGGTCTGCACGCCGGTGTCAGGCGTGCCTGCAGTACCCGCGCCGGTGACCTTAGCGTTCAGGTTCGCTGCGGTACTCTGCACCACGGTCGCGTTAAGATTCCCGGCCGTCGCCTGCGACACCTGCACCGGCGTCATTGACGCGATGCCTTGGACCGTCAGCACGCCCGCGTTGGCCGTGCCGGCGGTGCCGGCACCGATAACGGTCGCGTTCAGATTGGCCGCCGCGGCCTGACTGACGGTGACCGGTGTGGCGTTGGAAGCAGTGTTGGCAAGCGAGACCTGCAGCGGCACAGCAGCGACCCCGGCCTCAGCCCCCGTTGCGTTGCGCAGGTTGACATGCAGTGCGCGGTTAATCGTCGCTTGCACCGCGCCCATCTGACCCGAGGTCAATGGATTGGACGTCGCCGTCGTCTGATATACCGCGCCGATCGGCGTCTGCGATGACGAGCCGAAGGTAAATGCCCCCTGATCGGCCGGCGCTCCGGTAGCCGAGCAGCCACTATCGCAGACCATGTGCAAATTGGACCCGGTGCCTTGGACAGCGGTGACCGTGCCGGATACCGTCGCCAGCAAATTGCCGGCGCTGGCATTGTTGACGATCAGCGGGGTCATCCCCGAGATGCCTTGCACCGTCTGCACCCCGGTGTCAGCGGTGCCTGCGGTGCCGGCGCCAGTCGCCTGCGTCTTCAAATTCGCCGCGGTGGATTGGATTGCCGTCACAGACCCGCCGGCTTGCACCGAGACAGAGACCGGGGTCATGCCCGCGATACCCTGGACGGTCATCACGCCAGCATTCGCCGTACCCGCTGCCCCAGCACCGACCACGGTCGCGTTCAGATTTGCCGCCGTCGCGTTGTTGACGATCACCGGCGTCATCGACGCGATGCCCTGAATCGTCAGCACGCCAGCGTCAGCAGTTCCTGCGGTACCCTTACCGGTCGCGAGCACAGAGAGTCCAAGCGTCGCAGAAACCGGCGCGCAGGTGTTCGGATCAGTCGCGTCGCAGGTAATACCGCGGTTAGAGAACTGGCCGCCGATATTGGCCTTCACGTTCATCTGCTGATTGGCGCCGTCGGCGTCTTTGATCTTCAGTCCGTCGGCGTGCGCCGGGACCGATACCAAGAGCAGGAGAAGAGCAACGATCCATCGCGCCATCACGAGATCACCGGTAGGTATTGCGTATTGTCTGGGTCGGAGAAATCCAACTGCCCTTGCTGCCCACCCGGAGGCACCGGCGTCGTTCCAGGTCCCGCGTCGACCATGATCGGGACGCCCTGATCGTCGGTGATGATGTTGCCCTGATCGTCGGTGAGATACGCGAACAGCTCAGCCGGCGGTGGTGGCGGGGGTGGTGGTGGCGCCGCCTGTCCCCGGTCAAGCATGATCGGCTTGCCGAGATCATCGGTGATGACGTTCCCCAGGTCGTCGGTCAG
>AR_comb_assmDRAFT_10169160_pt1 | contig 11680 bp, 6 predicted proteins | sample ArasoioldDNA_FD_10543 | JGI IMG/M metagenome (IMG submission 10543) | reverse complement strand
TTGGCCCACATGACGGTAGGATGCTGGCGCTGGTACATCGCCCCCTGGGCAAACCCACAATCGGCCCCGGCCATGACCCGCTCCCGGCCCACCACGCGCGCGAAGTTTACAATTCTTTCTGCCACCGTTTCGGGATGCTCGACCACTGCAGTAGTGTGCGCGATGACGCCGGGAATGAGCACCTTACCCTCGGGCAGCTTCACGTCTTCCCACACACGCCACTCATACGCGTGACGGGGCGTCGCTGCCTCCACGGAGTAGGCCTGGGCCTTCACCCTGAACAGGAGGTCTACGATGTCGCGCAGGCCGAGGTCATGGACGTGGGGCCCCTGCCAGCTACCCCAACAGAGGTGATAGCGCACGCGCTCCTCAGGGATGCCGGCCAGGGCGTGATTGAGCGCGTCGATGTTCCTGGCCTGCAGGCGCCGGTACTCCTCCAGCGGGGGAGCTGGAATCATCATGTCCCAGGTTTCACCCAACCCTGGATCGTCGATCTGGAGGATGAATCCGGCGTCGACGATGGCTCGGTATTCGGTCTTCAGGGCCTCGGCGATCGCAAACACGTATTCTTCTTCAGTGGGGTAGTACTGGTTTTGGCCTCTGCCCACCATCCCTGGCGCTATCGCGGGCACAAAGGCCTCCTCTATATTGACGCCTTGCAGGGCGGCCTTGAAGGTGGCGAGTTCTCTCTGCAGCAACGCCTGGCCCCTATAGGTGATGGGTCCCTGGCACACCACTGGTGGCGTAGCGGGAGGCATCGCGCGCGGCAAGTACTCCTGGTAGTACTCACGAAAGGCCCGCCACTCCCGCCTGGTGTCGATCCGCCGCGCCCACGCGCCCCCCACGTTCCTCGACGGCACGTCCGGGGCATTAGCCGTCAGCGCGACGAAGCCCGTCAACCGTTCATCCGCATAGGCGAGAAAGCTCGTCTTACCCATCTCGCCGTCAGCGATGACGTCAATACCGACCTCGGCCTGCTGGCGTACGACCTCTGTCACGGCCTCTGCGACACACGCCGAGAGTTGGGCTTCATCAATAGTCTGGCCACTCAAGCGGGCTCGGAGGAGGGCCTTGATGCTCTCCGGACGGGGGAGGCTGCCGACGTGCGTAGTTAGGATACGGTTGGTGCTGGTCTTCATCCTCGTTCCCTCCGCCTACATAGGTTGGCGCCGGTGCTGAGCGCCTCACCGCGATGACACCCCACGCTTCCCCTGGCATCCTTACCCTATCCCATCCTACGGCGTATGTCCAGCCCAGGGCTCATTGTGACCCGCCTCAAGAATCTTGACGAAAACCTCGATCACTGGACGGGACTGTGGTACCATCGCTGCATCATTAGAATAACGTTTTGGCGCGTGAAGACCTCACCAGGGGGCTTCCCATCTGGGTTAGAACGCTTGATGACTCCACTGCTGTGTCCTATCAACCACTCTACTGTACACTGAAAGACCCTGAGAGGGGCCGAGAACGATTTGTAAAGCGCTTTGTTTCTGTGATACATAGAGGGGCACCACTTGTGCGACGGCGGGATTTCATGAAAGCCCTGGGCGCTCTTTCAGCCGCTACATTATTACCTGCAGTCAGGTGTCTCCAGGCCGCCCCGCAAGCACCTGAAGCCTCCAAGGGGACACCCTTCTCCGCCGGCGACGTACAGAAACAGGCTCGTGCACTCGCTGCCGAGAAGTTTGTGCGTCCCAGAATCGACTTGCCGAAGCAACTGCAGGATTTGAGCTATGATCAGTACCGCGATATCCGCTTCAAACGGGAACGAGCTCTGTGGGCCTCTGACAGGGTACCGTTTCTCCTGGAACTCCTGCACCGGGGTTTTCTGTTTAAGGAACCCGTCGTGATCTATGTTGTCGCTGATGGGACAGCGCAACGCCTGGCCTACTCGCCTGATTTGTTCACGTTTGGGCCAAGCGTGCCACCCCCGCCCGACGGAACCGTGACAGACTTCTCGGGATTTCGGCTCCTCGCATCGATCAACCGTGCTGATACCTTTGACGAGTTTGGAGTCTTCCAGGGGGCGAGTTACTTCCGTGCGGTGGCGAAAGGCCAGGGCTATGGTCTGTCAGCCCGGGGACTGGCCCTGAATACCGGAGCCCGCGATGGCGAGGAGTTCCCCTTTTTTCGCACCTTCTGGATTGAGCGACCACAACCAGAGGCGCGGGCCATTGTCGTGCATGCCCTGTTGGACAGCGTCAGCACCACCGGAGCGTATCGCTTTACCATTCGCCCCGGCGATACCGCCGTGATGGATGTCGAAATGACCCTCTACCCGCGGGCCGAGCTGAAGCTCGCCGGCCTGGCGCCGTTAACCAGCCTGTTTATCTTTGGCCCTAATAATCGTGTGGGCATCGACGACTTTCGCACTGCCGTGCACGACTCAGATGGCCTGGCGATCTGGAACGGCAGGGGAGAATGGCTCTGGCGGCCCCTGAGTAACCCCGAGACGCTGCAGATCAGCGAATTCATTGATGACAATCCGCGCGGCTTTGGTCTCTTGCAGCGGCACCGGGCCTTCGCCGATTATCAGGATCTGGAAGCGAATTACGAACGTCGCCCCAGTGTGTGGATAGAGCCCATCGGCTATTGGGGAAGCGGCGCAGTGCAACTCGTCGAGATTCCCTCCAAAACCGAATATCACGATAACATTGTAGTCTTCTGGCGTCCCAACCAACCGATACCGGCTCAATCCGAAGAACGCCGCACCTATCGCCTGCACTGGTGCTGGACACCCCCTGTGACACCCCCGGTGGCAACGACTGCCGATACCAGAGTTGGCGCCGGACTGGAGAAGGGCACGCGCCTTTTTGCCATTGATTTCGTCGGTGGACGTCTGGCTGAACTCACGCCAGATGCGCCTGTCACATGGGCCATCACCACCTCAGCAGGCGCCGTGAAACAGCGTGTGGCCCAACCCAATCCTGCCACCGGCGGCTGGCGCGTGAACTTTGTGCTTGATCCTGCCGGGGCGAAACTCTGTGATATGCGAGGGATGCTCAAGCTCGGTGAGGAGCTACTCTCTGAGGTATGGAGTTACCGATGGACGCTTTAGGTTCTTTGGCAAAGCCTCTGCAACAGGAAACGAACGGGTCAATGTTCCGGTCCGTCCCTGATGAGACGGCAACGCCTATGCCGGCACAGGATTTGGCAGCCTGGCATACCAGCAGTCAGGCGCGGCATGATCAAGACCGCACCGCTGCCCGCCGCCGTATCCTAGTGTTTGCTGCCACACTTATCCTCACAGCCGCCGCCGGCTATGAGATGTATCAGGTACTGAATGTAGGCCGCATAACGGTGCTCCAGGTGGCTCTCCTGGTCGTCTTCACCGTGAACTTTGTCTGGATCGCTCTGCCATTCGTCCATGGGCTCATAGGATTTCTGGCGCTGTGGGGTGGCCGTGATGTCAGTGGCATTACCCTGCCTTCCCTGCAACAGGGGGCTCCGCTCACAACGCGCACGGCTCTCCTCATGCCGATTTACAACGAAGCCCCGCAGCATGTCTTTGCAAGACTCCAGACGATCTATGAGTCGCTTGACGCCCTTGGTGTCCTCGACCACTTCGCGCTCTTCATTCTCAGTGACACCACGGACCCCGAACTCTGGCTTGAGGAAGAAGCCGGATTCTGGGAGTTACGGCGACGTACGAAGGGGGAGAGACATATCTTCTACCGGCACCGTCCCAAAAACATTCGACGCAAAGCGGGGAATATCGCTGATTTTTGCCAACGCTGGGGAGTCCAGTATGAGCACATGGTGGTATTGGATGCAGATAGTTTGATGACAGGGCAGACACTCGTCCAGCTCGTTGCCGCTATGGAAGCCTCTCGTGATGCTGGTCTCATCCAGACCTTGCCGCTGGTAGTGGCTCGGCATACCCTCTTTGCGCGTGCCCAACAATTTGCCGCCCGCATTTATGGGCCCGTCCTTGCCACTGGCCTGGCTTACTGGCATCTTGGCGATAGTAATTACTGGGGTCACAATGCCATCATTCGCACCAAAGCGTTCATCGCTTCTGCTGGTCTGCCCGATCTCCCAGGCCAGCCACCGTTCGGTGGCCCTATCCTGAGCCATGATTTTGTTGAAGCCGCACTCCTACGCCGCGCCGGTTGGAAAGTATATCTCGTCCCCGCACGCACCGGCAGTTACGAAGAAAGTCCGCCGTCGCTGCTTGATTTTGCTGAACGCGATCGCCGCTGGTGTCAGGGCAATCTCCAGCATAGCCGGGTTGTACCAGCCGCTGGACTCCACTGGCTGAGCCGTCTCCACCTGGTCATGGGTATCATGTCGTACCTGGCATCGCCCATCTGGCTGCTCTTCATCGTCCTGGGGATTCTCCTTGCCCTCCAAGCCCACTTCCTCCTCCCAGCATACTTTCCCAAGGGGTTTGCGCTGTTTCCAACCTGGCCGATCTTCGATGCACAACGCGCGTTACAACTCTTCGTGGGCACCATGGCCGTGCTGATAGCGCCCAAGGTGTGCGGCTATCTCCTGCTGCTGAAGGATCGTCAGACGAGGCGCTGCTGCGGAGGCGCACTGCGCGCAGCGCTGAGTGTGCTGGTCGAGATTGTCTTGTCATCGCTGATCGCGCCGGTCATGATGCTGATGCAGTCGGTAGCGGTACTGGGCATTGTGACGGGTCGCGACGCCGGCTGGAAGGCGCAACGCCGCGATGATGGGAGCGTCCCTTTTCGAGAACTCGTACGTCGCCATCGTACCCATACGCTATGCGGTGTGGTCCTCGCGGGCGTAGCCTATAGCGTGTCGCCGGTGTTACTTGCCTGGATGTCGCCGGTTGTCCTTGGTCTCGTCCTGGCCATTCCCGTGTCCGCTGTCACAGGATGGCCCGCACTGGGCAAGGCTTTCCGCCGGCTTGGATTACTGACGACTCCTGAAGAAATCGAGCCACCAGTGGTGTTACAGCGTGCGAACGAGTTAGCCTGTGAATGGTCCACTACACGTCCGCAGCTGACCGATGTCTTTGCACGTCTCACGTGTGATGCACAGCTGCGTGCCCTGCACGCCATGATGTTGCCAGCGACGTCCGAGCGGCGCAAGGGAGAGTACGATGTTGATTTGCTCCTGGGGTTGGCCAAGCTCGACGACGCCGACAGTCTCGAAGAAGCTTCTGCGCTGCTCTCTGACCGCGAGAAGCTCGCCGTCCTTGGGAATCGGACTGGCTTCACGCAGCTCTGTCAGCTTGTCATGGCCTGCCATGCTCAAGAGCAGTGACGTCTGCTCTATCCATACGAAGGAGAGCTATGCAACGACGCACCTTCTTGCGCGCCTGCGCCGCGTTCGCTGTAGCGGGTCTGCCGCTGTCCACCCTAGGCGCCGCACCCGCTGCCACTACCACGCTCAGTCCTCTAGGTCCACCACAGACCTTCGATTACGCCTGGCTCAAGGGGCAAGCACGGGCGCTCGCTACTGGCGTGTACCAGCCGCCGGCGAGCCATATCCCAGAGGCGGTGAAAGCCCTCGACTGGGATCAGTACCAGGCTATCAATTATCGCGCTGACCGCGCGCTCTGGGCCCACGACCGCCGGCGCTTCCAGGCGAAGTTCTTTCATCTAGGTCTCTACTACACGAGCCCGGTACGGATACACGAGGTAGTGAATGGTCAGGCGCAGGAGCTGGCCTACGATCCCGCGATGTTCAACTACGGCAGGAGCGGTTTGACGGGCTCGCGCCTGCCGAAGGATCTCGGCTTCGCCGGCTTCCGCGTGTATTTCCATACCGACCCGGATCGCGACGTCGCTGCCTTCCTTGGGGCGAGCTACTTCCGTGCGGTAGGGGGTGAGTGGCAGTATGGCCTATCGGCCCGCGGGCTGGCCGTCGACTGCGGGATGGATCGCCCTGAGGAATTCCCGATGTTCACGGCCTTCTGGCTCACCCAGCCAGCCCCAGATGACCGCATACTCACGGTGCATGCTCTCCTGGATTCACCAAGTATCGCTGGGGCATACCGCTTCACCATCGCTCCGGCCTCCACGTTAATCATGGAGGTGGATGCCGCACTCTACCCGCGCAAGGAAATCGCGCGTCTCGGCATTGCGCCGGTGACCAGCATGTTCCGACACGGGGAAAACGATCGCCGCATGGCCAACGACTGGCGCCCGGAGATCCATGATTCCGACGGCCTGGCTCTATGGACTAGCAGTGGCGAGTGGCTCTGGCGCCCCCTGGTCAATCCGGCGAGCCTGCGCTTTAACGCCTTTCTCGACCATAATCCGCGTGGCTTTGGCCTGCTCCAGCGCGACCGCAATTTTGACCATTACCAGGACGATAGAGTGTTCTACGACCGCCGACCGAGCCTGTGGGTCGAACCCAAGTCCGGTTGGGGCAAAGGCTCCGTGCAACTCGTGGAGATTCCGACGGTCGATGAAACCTTTGACAATATCGTGGCCTTCTGGAATCCGGCCGACAGCCCGCAGCCTGGTCAGGAACTGCTCTTCAGCTACCGCCTACACTGGGGGACACAGATGCCTGTCAGGCCTCCGCTCGCGCAGGTGGTCGCAACGCGCACGGGCTTGGGCGGTTATGTAGGCCAGAAGCGCACGCATTTTTCCTGGCGCTTCGTCGTGGACTTCGTGGGCGGCGATCTGTCCATGCTTGGCAAGGACGTCGAGGTGGAGCCAGTGATTACCGCTTCACGCGGACAGATCGAAGTTCCGTCGGTGCGCCGACTGGATATAGTGCAAGGCTATCGTGTTACGTTTGATCTGAAGCCGACTGATGACAGTGGTGCGCCAGTCAATCTTCGCCTCTATCTACGCGCTGACGGCCAGCCGTTGAGCGAAACTTGGCTTTACCAGTGGACGCCAGCTGGGCTATAATTGAGTGCTTCTGTCATCGCGCCGCACGAGGCATGATGACCCAATAAACCCTCAAGAAAGGCACGGTTATAAAGCTGCTATCTGTCAGCCTCTGCACGTACCTTTCTGATACGTGCCGTCTATGAAATGTATTAGGTTGTTGATCCCTTGCTCGGTTTTGTTCCTCCTGCTGTTGACCTGTATTGTAGGCATAGTGTGGAGACAAAACACGTTTGGTGTTATTACGACCACGAAGAACGCAGCGCTGGCTGTGCCAACGAATCTCGTGAAGCGCGTCGGTGATCGCAGTGTTATTCTCCATTGGGATCCCGTAGTAGATTCTCACCTCGCAGGCTACCGCGTCTACCGTGTCCCTTCACTCACTGGGCTCTTAGAACAACCCAGAGGCCTTCTGCTGACGAACCATTTCGTTGATTTCGAGGTTGAGAATGGCTTGACGTACCGCTATTGGGTGCGCGCTGTCGACACTGCTGGACGGGAAAGCCACAACTCAGCTATGATCAGCGCGATACCATATGTCCTGCATGACGAGGCCTTCCTCGACCTCGTGCAGCATACAGCATTTGACTATTTCTGGTATGAGGCCAATCCGCAGAACGGCCTGGTTAAAGACCGGAGCAGCAATACGTCAGTGTCGAGCATCGCTGCTATAGGGTTCGGGCTGTCGGCTCTTACTGTGGGCGTTGACCGTGGGTGGATCAGCCGTGAGGCGGGACGAGATCGGGTGCTGACGACCCTGGCATTTCTCTGGAACAGTCCGCAGAGTCCTAAGGCAGACGCCAGGGGCTACAAGGGTTTCTATTACCATTTTCTCGCCATGCAAACCGGACGACGTGTGCAGGATGCAGAGTTGTCCACCATCGATACGGCGCTGCTGCTGGGCGGAGTGCTCCACGTGCAGCAATATTTCGATCGACCTGACGTCACTGAGGCCAAGATCCGTGCCCTGGCCAACGATCTCTATCGCCGTGTCGAGTGGTCGTGGATGCAAGTGCGCTTGGCCAAGATTTGCCACGGTTGGACGCCGGAGACGGGTTTCCTCCCCTATGATTGGGGCGGCTACAATGAAGCCATGGTCCTCTATCTGCTCGCCCTCGGCTCCCCGACCTTTCCCATCAGTCCTGAGGCCTGGACAGCCTGGACGAGTTCCTATGCCTGGCAAACCCACTATGGCCAGGCGTTCATCGTATTTCCGCCCCTCTTTGGACATCAGTACTCGCACGTCTGGATCGACTTTCGCGGTATCCAGGATGCCTATATGCGTGCTAAAGGGCTCGATTATTTCGAAAACTCCCGCCGTGCTACCCTGGCCAACCGTGCTTATGCTATTGCCAATCCACACGGTTGGGCTGGTTATGGTGAAAACGTGTGGGGCCTGACAGCCTCTGACATCCCCTCGAGTTACAGGGCGCGCGGCGCCCCGCCTCCAGAAAGCGACGATGGAACCATCACACCGACCGCAGTCGGTGGCTCATTCGCGTTCACCCCTCGTGAATCGTTGGCAGCTCTGCGCTACATGTACGCCACCTATCGGACGCAGCTCTGGGGCCCTTACGGTTTCAAAGACGCTTTCAACCCCACGCAGAAGTGGTTTGCCCCCGATTACCTTGCTATCGATCAGGGGCCCATCGTGCTCATGATCGAGAACTACCGTACAGGCCGTATTTGGCACGTGTTTATGCAGCACATGGCTATCAAGCGCGGGTTGGAGCGGGCTGGGTTTGCACCGGTGACACCAACGGAAAAGGGCCAGTCCATCCCCAACATGACGCCGGGCGCGCCCCAACCAGTCGTTCAGCCTGTGCACTCCGACACACCACCCCAAACGCCCCAACCAGTGATTCCGCCGGCGCAACAGCGCTCATGATGTTGTCCGGGTGTGGTGGTGAGTTCGGATGTCAGCGTGAGGGTCTTGGCTCCTGCCCCAAGTAATAGCTAGCTCTCAATAAAAATGTGGAATACTCAGGGCAAAATGTGCTTTATTTTTCCTGCTCGTTGACAAACGGCCGGCAGATTACTTTGATAATTGACCATATGGAGTATTAGCAGGGTACTGAGCTACAGTAAAGCACTGCGACACAGTCCTGCAACACAGACGTTTGCCTGCGGCTGTTTGTTGCTCGCAGCCCTGAGAGGGAGACAGCAATAATGCTGCGCAAAATGACGGCACGTGAGATCTATCGATGTGCGACTGCACATCACAAAATTAAATCCCGCCAGATTATTGAGGCTCTGTACACCGATTTTACCTCGTGGGAAGGGCTCTTAGATTTTGCCCCGACCATTCGGGCACCAAACGGCAGTACGATTTCCTTGACCAAAGACCCGGCAATGACTATTGGCGTGGCGCAATTCCAGGGAACGGACGTAGCGATCATTGCCCAACAAACCCCGCCGAGCGCGCAGGAGCGTAGTGCCTATAATTATGGCTTAATACAAGCCGATGGCTATGGCCTCGCACTATGCATGATGGACTACGCCGAGAAATACGGGCTGACGCTCCATACCTTTATTGACACAGTCGGCGGCGATCCCTTTGCCGCCTCTGCGGCAAAGCTCCAATCCTGGCTGATTGCCCAGTGTCAGGCCAGGATGCTCAGTCTTCAAACGCGCTCTATTGCGACTATTATTGGGCAAGGAGGCAGTGGTGGGGCGATTGCCCTCCAACTGGCGCACCGACGGTACATGTTGGCGTTGTCGACTTACTCCGTGATTGCCCCGGAGGGCTGTGCGGCTATTTTATTTCGGCAGGTGACCGAGGACACTATTGCGGCGGCGCTTGACATCCTCCAACCTACGGCCGAGCACATGTTAAAATACGGCATTATTGATGCGATTATTGCTGAACCCCCTCTTGAGGATCCGCACTATCTCGCCACCACCCTGGACTCTCTCTCCACGATGCTCGCGCGGGCCACGACCGAGCTCACCAGTGCTGCCATTGATGTTTTACAGCAAGAACTCCAGGACAAGGTCACCAGGTGTGGGCGCATTGCTGAGCCCCAACCCTGGTACAGGCGTGGACGGCGCTTCGCCCAACGACTCTGGAGTTTTTCGCGGCCAGCCGTAACCACCGACCCCTATATTGCTGACATACGACGCCACGTCTTTGGTAATTCCGACTGCACACCGCAAGCCTGTAATACGGTCAAGGATGCCGACGGCAACGTTGTACGGCACGGGTGTGGGCATCTTTTCCCGGCTGAGGAGTTTCGCCAACACTGGCATGCCTGTCCTGCCTGCTACCGCCCCGATCCGCTCGATCCTTCGACATATGTTGACCTGTTGCTGGATCCCGATTCGTTTCAGGAAATCTATACCCACCTCACCCTTGAACATATCGATGGGTGGACCGAACTCTACAACTACACGGCAACGCGACAAAAAAGCGCCAGACAGCCATCAGGCAATGAAGCCTTAGTCATTGGGCATGGCAGGATGTTTGACGACATACCCGTGGCCTTAGCAGTCAGTAATTTTGCGTTTATGGGTGGTTCAATGGGCGCCGTGGTGGGGGAAAAATTCCGCGCCATTGTCCACTTTGCTCTGGCGCATAATCTCCCGCTCCTGGCCATTACTGTGACTGGTGGGGCGCGCATGCAAGAGGGCACTGTGGCGCTGGCACAAATGGCAAAAACGACTGCGGCCGTTGTCGCTCTACGCCGTGCTGGCTTACCCTATATCGCGGTGCTGGGCCATCCGACGCTGGGTGGCGTTCTCGCGAGTTATGCCACCCTCGCTGACTTCATTATTGCCGAGGAAAAGGCCACGCTCGCTTTTGCCGGCGACCGCGTGGTGAAGTTGACCAGCCAGGGGCGTGGCCTATCTCCCGAGATGATGACCGCGGAATTTTTTGCGCACCATGGCGGCATTCATGCGGTTGTGAAACGCCACGACATGAAATCACTCATTGCTGGAGTCCTGCGTATGACTCCATGGTACAGTATGCTAAAAAAACGAGAAAACATCGGCAATTCTCATCTACAAGATGATGTGTCGCCCTGGGACGTCCTGTGAGCTTCTCGGCTCAGCGCTGCTTGTAGCCCTCACGCTCCTGGTGCTCTATCAGGTCAGCCTTAAGACCGGTCATCAGGAGTGGGGGGCCAGCTTGTGGAGGAACAGGCACGCCGCCTGGGCCGCCCGGGCACGGTGGCTCATCTGGTTCTTCACGGCGGACGGTAGTTCGGCCATGGTGCACCCATGCTCTGGCAAGTAGAACACCGGATCGTAGCCAAAGCCGTTGGCTCCACGTTCTTCCAGAATGATCTCCCCTGCACACACTCCTTCAAAGCAATCGATTGCCCCACCTGGCTGTGCGATAGCTATGACACACCGGAAGCGTGCCCGGCGCGGCGCCGGCACCTGGCGTAACACGTGTAGGAGCTTGGCACGGCGGTCGGCGTCGCTGGCCGCTTCCCCAGCATAGCGGGCGGAATAGATACCAGGCGCACCACCGAGCGCATCGACTTCTAACCCTGAGTCGTCGGCGAGCGTGAGCAAACCGGAGGCATGGGCAAACGCTGCCGCCTTCAAGCGGGCATTTTCGGCATACGTCGTCCCAGTTTCCTCCACATCGAGGTGCAGCCCAAGAGAGTGCGGGGTGACGATGTGCAGGGGTACATCGCCAAGTAGTGGCACCAATTCGTGCAGTTTGCCAGGATTGTTCGTGGCGAGTAACAGTCGGAGCATCGGGGACTCCCTGGGCAGATGCATCGCGCACCTGGCTCTATGACTACAGGCAGCTTTGATTGCGTATATTATCAGCCTTTGAGTGACAGAGGCGACTCCTAAGTGAGTTAGCAAAAGTCTTTTGAAAAATTACAGTGCTGTAGTGAGCTGGC
>AR_comb_assmDRAFT_10633364_pt1 | contig 11681 bp, 9 predicted proteins | sample ArasoioldDNA_FD_10543 | JGI IMG/M metagenome (IMG submission 10543) | reverse complement strand
TGCTCATCGCACGCGCCAGCGCCTGCCGCAAGTCGGTGGTCTCGCCGTGATTGCTGCCGCTCTCGACGTCTACCAACTCCAAAGTGCGGTCGGCCTGCCGCGATCGCACGACATCGAGGGAGGCGTTGATCGCCGCACGCCGCAGGTAACTCTCTTCATGCTCAACCGTGTGGGTTTCGTCAGACCGACGAAGCATGCGCAGGAATATGGTCTGCAGCACATCTTCCGCATCCGCGGCGTTTCCGGTAATTCGATAGGCCGTGCGGAAGACCAGTCCGTGATTTGCCCGGAATGACCGTTCGAGTTCGTCCGGAATTGCGATTGCGGGTTCCTCTATCAGTACGCTTCGCAGGGTACTCCTCCATACCGCTCACTTACACTCCTAAAGACGAATCGGGTCTCCGGATTATTACGGAGACCCGACAATTTTTATGAGCTGCGAAAGCAAGGACTTACGGCCGAAACGTTACGGGCTCTAGGCCTGCAGGCTGCGCAGATACGGAACACTTTCCTGCATCAGCTCAAGCTTCATTTCCACAAAGTAGTTCTTGATTCCGCCTGTCTTGGCCGCTGCGAAGATCTTGTTCCAATCCAAGGTGTCCTTGCCTACGGCCGTGATCTTCTTGGTTGGCGCAGACCATCCTTGAACATGCATGGAAATGAAGCGGCCTGGATACTTGTTGAAATATTCCGCCGCATCGAATCCTTCGCTGATTGTGGAGACCTGGAACTGGAATTTGACGAGCTTTGGGTCCAGAAGTTGGAAGAGCACGTCGTAAGTGCGCTTTCCATCGACGGTTGACGTCTCGAATTCCTCGTTGTGCAACCCCTGCTGAATGCCCGCCTTCGCGGCTTTTTCACCCATCTTGTTGTATTCGTCAGCTGCTCGTTTCACGTCGTCCATGGTAGGTTTCTTGGGCCCATCGAGGCTGGCCACGAGCATCTGCGTCAGGCCAAGGTCGACGGCCCACGCAATCCGGTCATCCTGATTTTTCCGGAGTTCATCCAGGCCGAAGTGAGAACTCACACAGGTGAGACCGGCATCGCTAATTATCTTCTTTAGCTCAGACCCCTTGTACTTGACCAATCCACCGAATCCATTGTCGTCATAGCCCACGGGCGAACACATCTCGATGCTCTGGAATCCCGCCGCCGCAAGCTGCTTCAGCGTGCCGGGGAAGTCCTTGGCAATCATCTCGCGCACCGGCCAGGTCTGGCACCCGATTGGCAAGCCCAAAGGATTTGCATGCAGCTTTAACACTCCTGATGACATTAGACCGGTAGCTGCCGCTGTGGTCGTAACCGTCTTGCAAAATTCTCTTCTCGAAATCGCTGACATTGCACTCTCCGTGTCCGCTGGTTGCGCTCTATAAATTAATTAGAGTTCCCATCCTTTTCGCCGTTCTGGACGAATGTACTTCTGACCAAGATCAGAATTGTTAGCTTTCAGGTTCGCTCGATCCCACATAAGCTTCTCGCCAGTCAGAACCGCGACATTTCCGAGCAGAAGAGTCTCCGTTACGAGATCCTCGAATTCGAAGTTTCCGCCGGGCTTCACCTTGCCGCCCTTGCAGGCGTCGATCCACTCTCGCTCATTGCCCGGCGACCGTGGCAGCGTTTTTGGAGGCTGCTTGTAGCTGTCCATCTTGGACTGCGGAATCAGCCTTGGATGCGCCCCGTTGAAGCCGCAAAGAATCTTGCCGCTATCTCCCACGAAAAGCAGCCCTTCCTCTTCGTCATCCTCTCCGCGGAACGGCCGATTGGGTTCCAGTTCGCTCGGCCGGGCCGGCTTGAGTCCGCTGTCATACCATGTGAACTTCACTGGCGGCATATCGCCTCGGGCGGGAAACTCGTAGCGGATAATCTCGGCCTGGGGATACGTCTCGTCATAACGATCCGTTGAACTCGCCTCCACACTCGTCGGCGTTTCAAGTTTGAGCACGCGGAAGATCGTGTCATAGCTATAACAACCCATGTCCCCGAGTGAGCCACATCCGAAATCCGTCCAGCCTCGCCACACAAACGGAAGATACGCGTGATTGAACGGACGCTCCGGCGCAGGTCCTAGCCAGAGGTCCCAATCCAAGCCTTCAGGAACAGGTTCCGCATCTTTCGGACGTTCCACACCCTGCGGCCAAAACGGACGGCTCGACCAGTTGTGAACTTCACGCACTGGACCGATAGCACCAGCCCAGATCCATTCGCACAGCAGGCGCGTGTCTTCCGATGCCTGATTCGCCACCGCGATCTGCGTGGCGACACCCGTCTCTCGAGCAATCTCGGCGATGCGCTTCGCCTCATAAATTGTGTGGGTCAATGGCTTCTGGCAGAAGACGTGTTTACCTTTCTTCATCGCAGCTGCCGAGATCACCGCATGCAGGTGATCCGTCGTACAAACGACTACTGCATCTACGTCTTTCTGTTTCTCGAGAAGTTCACGAAAGTCGTTGAAGGCCGCGCACCCACGATACTGACCCGACTTCTGCTTAGTTCCGTAGTAGCCTTCCACAATCTTCTGAGCCGGTTCGCGTCCGGCTACACCGCTGGTGACTTGCAGAGTGTGGCTGAGTTGAATCGGCTGATCGGGGCTGAGCCAATCCCAACCGCTATCAACTCCCAGCAGCTTTCGGACCGACTTGCAGAACTCATGGGTATCCCACTGCGGATAACCCGGGCTGCCCTTGTTGACGTCGCAGACGGCAACACCCTGCACGTCAGGTTCGCGCAGGAAGTGCAGCATGACACGCAGCCCTTGTGCACCTACTCCGATGAAAGCAATGTTGACTTTGTCACTGGGGGGAACAAATCCCACGCCCCCGAGCACGCTACGCGGGACAATCGTGAAACCAGCCGCAGCCGCTGCGCTTCCCGCAATGAATTGCCGCCGTGAAACCGTATGAGTGGACGAGGGTTGAGACTGATGATTGTTCTTCATTCTGCCTCCTGGCCGAAGGTGACACTGCATGGTAGGACTTCGTGGCAACAAACGAATGAACAACCCGATACTCTACTCCTGCTGCACGACAGTAACAATATGCTCAACCTCGTTTTCCCTCACTTCTGTCGTAAACTGAACGTCAAGTCTGGGGATCGTGGGGACATGAAGACTGCGCCTGGCGGTCATCTTGCGGAGAAGCGGCCAGATCGTCAACCGTGTGATCCTCCGCACGCTCAACCGCCAATTGAAGTAGCTGAGATTGAGGTCGCCCAGCCCGCGCGTGTGGCCGCGGGACTGAAATCCGTTCTCAAGGCCGCCGAATTCACACTGAAGGAACCGGGCCTGACGCGAGGTGTCTCGGCGCTGACCCGCTTGAATCAGTTCGATGGAGTTGATTGCCCCGGCTGTGCGTGGCCCGATCCCGATCACGAACGCTCGCTCAACGAATACTGTGAAAACGGCGTAAAAGCGATCGCCGAGGAGGCGACCGCGAAGCGCTGCACTCCCGATTTCTTCCGTAAGTGGAGCGTCGCGGAACTTTCGAAACAATCGGACTATTGGCTGGGCCACCAGGGCCGTTTGACCCATCCGATGATCCTGCGCGCAGCCAGTACACGCTACGAACCGATTTCATGGGACGACGCCTTCGCCATGATTGCGGGAGAACTGAACTCTCTGAGCAGCCCAGATCAAGCGATCTTCTACACATCAGGACGGACCAGCAACGAGGCGGCGTTTTTGTACCAGCTCTTTGTCCGCCAGTTCGGCACGAACAACCTGCCCGACTGTTCCAACATGTGCCATGAATCGTCCGGACTGGCCCTGCGTGAGGTGATCGGCGTTGGCAAGGGAACGGTTAAGCTCGACGACTTCGACCTTGCGGACACTATCCTTATTATTGGGCAGAATCCGGGCAGCAATCATCCCCGCATGCTGGCCACCTTGCAGCGTGCGGCCCGCCGCGGGGCAACGATCATCAGCGTGAACCCGCTGACCGAAGTCGGCCTCACGCGCTTCAAGCATCCAAAGGATGTTTTGCATCTTCTTGGACCCGGCACGAAAATCGCCAGGCATTTTGTTCAGGTTCGACTGAGTGGCGACCTCGCATTTCTTAAAGGGTTGTGCAAAGAGATCTTGGAAGAAGATGCGCGGCACCCGGGTACGATCAACCGGGATTTCATCGCGCAGAAGACCGCTGGCTTTGACGAATTTCGCTCTGCAATCGCTGCCGCTTCCTGGGACGAGATAGTTACCCAAAGCGGTATCGCGCGATCTCAGCTAAAGGAAATCGCCGAAGTCGTGATGCGATCGAAGGCCATGATCGCCTGTTGGGCGATGGGCCTGACGCAGCAGCGACAGGCTGTCGCAACTATTCAAGAGATCGTCAACTTGATGTTGCTCGGCGGTCACATCGGACGGCCCGGTGCTGGCGTCTGCCCAGTGCGCGGCCACTCCAACGTGCAAGGCGATCGCACGATGGGCATTTGGGAACGCATGCCCGCCAGTTTTCTTGTCAAGCTTGGCAGCACTTTCGGATTCGATCCACCCCGGAACCACGGGTGGGATGTGGTTGATTCCATCAAGGCGATGCACGCAGGTGAGGCAACCGTCTTTCTTGCGATGGGTGGGAACTTCCTCTCGGCGACGCCCGACACAGAGTTCACTGCTGCGGCGTTATCGCAGTGCAATCTCACCGTTCACGTGTCTACCAAGTTGAACCGAGCCCATTTGATTCCCGGCAAGCAAGCATTGATCTTGCCCTGTCTTGGCCGCACGGATCGCGATATGCAAGCCTGCGGACCGCAGTTTGTCAGTGTGGAAAATTCCATGGGGATCATCCACTCCTCGCGCGGAAATCTGCAGCCGCCCTCAGTAGAGCTTTTGAGTGAGCCCATGATCGTCGCGCGGTTGGCCGTCGCGACTCTAGGAAGCCGGACCAAGGTGAACTGGATGCACTTGATCGAGGACTACGACCGCATCCGGGATGTTATCGCTTCCGTTGTTCCCGGCTGTGAGAATATGAATCAACGTGTGCGGCAACGTGGAGGCTTCTATCTGCCAAACGCCGTCCGCGACAATGAGTACAACACGAAGTCCGGTAAGGCGCAGTTCTCAGTTTCATCCCTCGATCCAATTCATCTCGAGTCAGATCAGTTCCTCATGACGACCCTTCGCAGCCATGACCAGTACAACACTACAATCTATGGTTTGGACGATCGGTATCGCGGAATCTTTCACGGGCGCCGCGTTGTTTTCATGAATTCCGAAGACATGAAGGAGAAGGGTTGGACGCAGGGAGACCTTCTCGACATCACAAGTCATTTCCGTCATGGCGAGGGCGAAGAGTTGCGTCATGCCCGCAGCTTCGTTGCCGTCCCCTATGACATCCCGCGGCGTTGTGTTGCAACGTATTTTCCGGAAGCTAATGTGCTAGTGCCGATCTCGAGCGTTGCCTTACGAAGTAACACACCCACCTCAAAGGCCATTGTCGTAAGTTTCTCCAGGTCAGCCGGCGTCTCCGATTCGCGATAGCATGCATCCATGCACATCGACGCTCACCAGCACTACTGGATCTACGACGCCGAGGAATATGGCTGGATCGATGACTCGATGGGCGCTCTGCGCCGCAACTTCCTGCCCGCTGATTTGAAGCCCGAACTGCAGCGCTGCGATTTCCATGGATCGGTTCTGGTACAGGTCCGCCAGACACTAGAAGAGACTCGATGGATGCTGGACCTAGCCGAGCAGTCTCCTACAATCTTGGGTATAGTTGGCTGGGTTGATCTTCGCTCTCCTGACGTTGCCTCTCAGCTATCTGAGTTTTCAAAGAATCCCAAGCTCGTCGGCATTCGGCACATCGTGCAGTCTGAGCTCGACGATCGCTTCTTGCTGCGGCCTGATTTCCTTCGAGGAGTATCTCTACTCGAACAATTCAATCTTGCCTACGACATTCTGATTTACACGCGGCACCTGCCCGTCGCGGCCGAATTTGTTGAGCGCTTCCCTCGCCAGCGGTTTGTCCTCGACCATCTTGCTAAGCCTCCAATCAAGAGCGGAGAGATCGAGGTATGGGCTAAAGGCATTCAGCATCTCGCCACTTTCCCCAATATCTACTGCAAGCTCTCAGGACTTGTCACCGAAGCCGACTGGCAGTGTTGGACGCCAGAACAGATCACCCCTTACCTTGATCTAGCTTTCGAATCGTTCGGGCCAGACCGGCTTATGATTGGCTCAGACTGGCCTGTCTGTCTCGTTGCAGGGTCCTATGCGCGCGTAATGAATGTTGTAAAGAACTATCTCGGCCCTCAACCAACTACGGTTCAAGAGGCGGTGCTCGGCGGCAATGCACAGCGATTCTGGAAATTGCCAGTGTAGTCGCCTTCCCCGTGCCAGAGCCAATTGCGGCCCATGTCTTAAACGTTTACACTGCCGAACATCGCGCTCTCGCGTTCAGGTTGATGGATGAAGTCCCGCGTTCTCCAACTCGATCCTCGTGACAATGTACTCGTCGCGCTCTCCGACTTAAGGCAAAGCGGCACGATTGAGCATGGTGGAGCGAAGTACATTCTGAAATCTGACATCCCCGCCAAACATAAATTCGCAACGACTGACCTGGCGCTGGGCGACCCCGTCGTGATGTACGGCGTAATGGTGGGGAAGGCTGCGAAGCCGATCGCGATGGGCGAACTTCTGACGACCGGGAACGTCCGGCATCAGGCCGCTCCGTTCCACGAAAAGTCGAAGGAATATGGATGGTCACCGCCCGAGGTTTCTCGCTGGGCGCACGCGACCTTCCAAGGTTATCAGCGGTCCGATGGTCAAGTCGGCACACGAAATTATTGGTTGGTCGTTCCGCTTGTCTTTTGTGAAAACAAAAACATCCAGGTTTTGAAACAGGCTTTCGAGGAAGAACTCGGCTTCGCCGCACCTCAGGTCTATCGCCAACAAGTGGCGGAACTGGCCAGACTTTATCGTGAAGGAAAGTCGCGTGAGGTTGAAACCGAGATTCCGTCCACGCAGACCACGAAGGGCCACGAGAAACTCTTCAAGAATGTCGACGGAATTCGATTTCTCGTACATGAAGGTGGTTGCGGCGGAACACGCGAAGATTCCAACAATCTGTGCGGGCTCCTTGCGAGTTACATACATCATCCCAATGTAGCCGGTGCCACCGTGTTGAGCCTTGGCTGTCAGAACGCACAGATCGAAATCCTTCAGGCGGCAATTCGCAAGCGCAATCCCAACTTCGACAAGCCGCTCTTCATCTTCGAGCAACAGAAGAGCGGCTCTGAGTCTGCCATGATGCACGAGGCAATTCGTCAGACGTTCACCGGACTGGTCGAGGCCAATAAAGCGCAGCGGACTGCCGCTTCCTTGTCGAAGTTGTGTGTCGGTTTGAAATGCGGCGGATCGGACGGATTTTCTGGCATCTCTGCCAATCCATCGATCGGACACACTTCCGATTTGCTTACAAGCCTGGGTGCAAGAACGATCCTGTCCGAGTTTCCGGAGTTGTGCGGTGTGGAACAGGAGTTGATCGATCGAGGACGTAATAAGGACGTTGGGGATCGCTTCATGAGGCTGATGACCGACTACGCCGCCCGAGCCGCAGCCGTACATTCCGCTTTTGAAATGAATCCCTCTCCCGGGAATATGCGCGACGGCCTTCTCACCGACGCTATGAAATCGGCGGGCGCTGCCAAGAAGGGCGGGAAGGCGCCGGTCACCGCGGTGCTGGACTATCCAGAATATTCGACTGAACCTGGGCTTAATCTGCAATGCACTCCGGGAAATGATGTCGAATGTGTTACAGCGCAGGTGGGAGCCGGTGCGAGCGTGGTGCTGTTCACCACGGGCCTCGGCACACCTACTGGAAATCCAATCACACCTGTCGTGAAGCTCGCCACCAACTCAACTCTTGCCGGGCGCATGCCTGACATTATTGATATCGACACAGGTCCCGTAGTCGAAGGCGAAGCCTCCATTCAACAGATGGGCGAACAAATCCTTGACTTCGTAATTCAGGTGGCAAGCGGTAGCGTTCACACAAAGGCAGAGCAGAAAGCTCAGGAAGACTTCATCCCCTGGAAACGAGGAGTCTCTCTCTGACCAGTTCAGGCGATCCCGGCTCCTCATTCAGGCTCGACGGCAAAGTCGTGATCGTTACCGGCGCTGGCAGCGGCATTGGACAAGCCATCGCCCTACGTTTTGCAAAGCATGGAGCGGCGGTCCGAATCCTCGACATCAATGAGAGCGCCGCCGCGTCGACCTGCCAGCAGATCCTTGCAGCCGGCGGCCGAGCCTCCGCACACGTTTGCGATGTAACCGATCAAGCTAAAGTGAAGGCTACGTTCTTCAGTTTGTTCGAGCGCGAACGGATTCACATTCTCGTTAACAATGCTGGAGTCTCACACATTGGCACTGTCGAGAGTTCCTCGGTGGAGGACTTTGACCGCCTCGTCCGCATCAATGTGAAGGGCTTCTACAACTGCATGCACGCCATCGTTGGACACATGCGCGATCACGGGGGTGGAGTCATTCTCAACATGGCTTCGATTGCTGGTTCTTCGGGACTCTCGGATCGGTTCCTATATTCCATGACCAAGGGAGCTGTCATCGCGATGACTTATTCCGTGGCGCGAGACTACCTTGCCCACAACATTCGCTGTAACTGCATTTCGCCCGCGAGAGTGCACACTCCATTTGTGGATGACTATCTGAAGAAGATTTATCCAGGCCGCGAGCAGGAGATGTTTGACAAGCTGGCCAAGACGCAACCGATCGGCCGAATGGCCGAACCCGCGGAAGTCGGGTCTCTCGCTCTTTTTCTGTGCTCAGAGGAAGCCTCTTTTATCACGGGCATGGACTACCCACTCGATGGAGGCTTCTTTAACTTGCGAGGCTAGCGTATGGATCTCGGACTGAAAGACAAAGTCGTTATTGTGACCGGGGGTGCGAAGGGGATTGGCGCCGCCATTGTGCGCGCCATCGCCGCCGAAGACGCAGTACCAGTGATCGTTGGACGGGACGCCGAGAGTGGAAAAAAACTGCAAGCTGAATTGCTACGCAACGGCGGCCGATGCGGGTTGATTACGGTTGACCTCGCCTCCGCAGAAACTTGCGCTCAAGTGATTGACGACACCGTCAAAGAGTTCGGCCGGCTGGACGCACTAGTCAACAATGCGGGGCGCAATGACAAAGTCGGCCTCGAGCAGGGCAGCCCAGCGGAGTACATCGCGTCGCTCAATCGCAATCTTGTCCACTACTACAGCATGGCCCACTACGCTTTGCCTCACCTCAAGCGGTTCAAAGGCTCCATCGTCAACATCGGGTCCAAGACGGCAGTCACCGGGCAGGGCAGCACCTCCGGATATGCTTCATCGAAGGGAGCCATTATGGCCCTCACACGCGAGTGGGCTGCAGAACTCTTGCCCTACGGAATCCGCGTCAACACCGTCATTCCTGCGGAGGTCATGACCCCGCTCTACCGGAGTTGGCTCGACACGTTTCCCAATCCTGACCAGAAGCTTAGCGTCATTCTTTCGAGGATCCCGTTGGAAAAGCGCATGACCACCGCGGACGAGATCGCCTCGATGGTTGTCTTTCTGCTTTCTGATAAGTCAAGTCACACAACCGGTCAACATCTGTTTGTCGACGGCGGTTACGTCCACCTCGATCGTGCACTCACCTAGGAGCCTCAACGAGCGTATGACAACATCCGCACCCCTCACGGAACGCCGTTACATTGTCCCCCTCGCGATGGTGACGACTCTGTTCTTCGTGTGGGCCATCGGAGTCAATCTGAATGATGTTCTGGTTCAGCACTTCAAGAAGGCCTTTGGCCTGTCGGATACCCAGTCATCTCTGATCCAGTTCGCATTCTTCGGCGGTTATTTCCTGGCCGCATTTCCTGCCGGATGGCTGATGCAGCGGATCGGTTACAAACGCGGCATTCTGGTTGGCCTCTTGGTTTGCGCGACAGGAACAGTTTTGTTCATCCCCGCGGCATCCGTGCGGGTGTACGCCTTCTTCCTGGTTGCGCTCTTCATTATGGCCTGCGGGCAGTCAGTGCTTGAGGTGGCAGCTAATCCATACGTTACAACGCTGGGCCCGGCAGAAACTGCCGAACAGCGACTGAATCTGACGCAATCGTTTAATGCCACGGGTGCATTTCTGGTTGCTGTGCTGGGCTCAAAATTCATTTTGTCGGGGATTGAGTACACATCCGCACAACAGGCAGCGATGTCGTCTACAGAGCTGCTGAACTATCGCACCTCCGAAGCAAACATGGTGAAGACTCCGTACATGGTCATCACCGGAATCTTTCTACTCATCGCTCTTTTGATTTACTTCACGAAACTTCCGGAGATCCAGGAATCCGGGGACGCGGGCACGAGCGAGGTAAACGCAAAGCTTAGTGGAACGCTAAGATTCCCGCATCTGATCAAGGGCGTCGCGGCGCAGTTCTGTTATGTCGGAGCGCAGGTCGGCGTCGCGAGCTTCATTATCCGGTTCAGTGAATTTACCCTGCCAGGAACACACGAAAAACTTGCTGCTCTCTTCCTTCAAGGTCATTTATTTGGCTTCATGATCGGACGATTCTCGGGTGCGGCAATCATGCATAAAGTGGCTCCGAGTCGCCTGTTGAGTCTCTACGCCGCTGCCTCGCTCATCTGCCTTGCCGTGATCCTTACTGCCACAGGGCTGCCGACAATCGTGGCGATTGTTGCGTTGGGCTTCTTTCACTCGATCATGTTTCCAACAATCTTTGCGCTCAGCATCAAGAATCTCGGTCCATACACCAAGCTTGGCTCCTCGCTGCTCGTCATGTCGATTATCGGAGGAGCGCTCTGTCCCATGGCAATGGGTCGGATCTCGGATGCATGGAACATTCAGCGGGCTTTCATTGTTCCGCTCCTGTGTCACGCGGTCGTCTTCTACTTCGGGATGAAAGGATACCGGACTTCGACTGCACCCATCGGTTCCGTCGCAGTTCCAGCTGGAGGACTCGAATGAGTCGCCGCTTCTGTTTGACGCTGGATCTGAAAGACGATCCCAAACTGATCGCCGAGTACAAGCGTTACCACCAGAAAATTTGGCCCGAGATCACCGCCAGCATCCGAGACTCAGGCATCGAGGACATGGAGATTTATCTCCTCGGAACACGCATGTTCATGATCATGGAAGTGAATGAGAACTTCTCGTTCGAAGCAAAAGCTGGCGCCGATCACTCGAATCCTAAAGTGCAGCAGTGGGAGGAACTCATGTGGAAGTTTCAGCAGGCTCTTCCCGAAGCCATGCCCGGCGAGAAGTGGCTCAGGATGGAAAGAATATTCAAACTGGAACGATGATCGACTGCTCCAGTACCTCTCTTGTACATCGCGTCGTTACTTCGGTGGTTCTCATCGACTTGCCCGTGCGACACGATGCGTTCCCGAGGGCTATTCATGCGCTTGTTCGGGATTCGTAACGCAAAACAGTCTGTCGCAAATTTCCTAAATATCTACGAGAAAATGCCCTAACACGAGGGGGAGAAGGAGTGGCTCCGGACGACTGCCCGACCTGCGGCGGTTCTGGATATATTGCGAAGCCCGTGGACTTGAACGGGAAGTCCGAAGGCGTTGCATTTATCCGTATGAAGTGTCCCGCCTGTGGAGGGAGTGGCCGGAAACGCCCGATCCCACCTGCGACCGCCGGCTGACCGCACGGCCTGCGGTGCTTGCGAAACGTACGGAACCGGGCC
>AR_comb_assmDRAFT_10265854_pt1 | contig 11683 bp, 10 predicted proteins | sample ArasoioldDNA_FD_10543 | JGI IMG/M metagenome (IMG submission 10543) | reverse complement strand
GGCTACAACAAAGGTGGCGGTGGTGGTGGCTACAAGAAAGGTGGCTTCAATCGCGGCGGCGGTGGTGGATATAACAGAGATTATTAATCCTTCCCATAGATCGCATTTTAAATCCTCTCAGCCGAGAGGATTTTTTTATTCTATTTACTGAACCCGACTACTTCAGTCCTCAGAAAATCATTCCTCGAATAAACAGGGAATAAAAATTATGATCCAGAACTAACCCTTAATTTTATTTAAGTGTTTCCAAGTAGTCCCAAAACCTTCTTCTTCATTTTTCCGTAACCATCAATTGTTGATGGTATTGAATTGTTAAACCTCCTAAATCTTAGATCATGAAGAAGCGATTTCTACTACCGCTCGCCAGCCTTTTTGCATTCGTTCTAATTCTGACTGCATGCCGAAAAGAAACCCTTATTCCAAATGATCAAGAAATTCTTTCTACCCCTCTACCAGGTCAAGCCACCTATTGCAGGATTGAAAGCATTTGGGAACACCCAAATGAATCGGACCAACGATTTTTCCTCGTGCAATACAACGAGTATGAAAATCCAGTCTTTGTCAATATTCCACTTGCCACCACAGGACATCCTTTTCGCACTTTTAAATATGACAATTGGCACAGGCTAAGAGAATATCGTGGTGAATATGGAAATGGATTTTTTGAGTTCTGGCATTTCTACGGATTTGATAATAACGGAAGAATTAGCGTTGATACAACTTACACTTTCGGTACGGTAGGGGAAAAACCAACGGGCTATTTTGAACGTTGCATTGCGTTTTATGCATACGATAATCAAGGCAGAATAATTTCTGTCAGCACTGCATGTGATCGAAGTGGATCCTTTACGAATAACTACACCTACGACGCAAATGGAAATTTAGTTTACCCTGCAGCATATGGAATCACATACGACAATAAGATGAATCTGAACAGGACAAATGATATCTGGCAATTTTTGAACAGGGATTACAGTATGAATAATCCATTCATTGCTACCGAATACAACACCACTGGATTTCCAACCAAGATCAATACTCCTGCTAGTACTGCATTAACGTATTGGCTAAATGAAGTGGATCACAGGCGATCACAAATTGGATATGGTTGCAGGCCGGTATCCTGGTAATTTTCCTTATAATATTTTTGAAACCCTTCCATGTGGAAGGGTTCTTATTTTGTAGATAATACATATTAGCTGGTAAAAATACGATGCCCTCGGTTCGAGAATATGATTTAACTTCCTTAAACAAATATTCTCCCCGATTGGTCTTCCTCTGATCTGTCTTTTCTCTATAGAATGGTTCTTACTCGCACATTCTTCACCTAAAAATCTTACTTGCATGAAACGGCATTCTTTGCTTATGCTTGTCAGCCTGTCTGGCATCTTAGGAATCTTATCGTCCTGTCAAAAAGAAATTGATGTTAGCAAGAGTGGAGACGATATAATGGGAACTCCACTTCCAACAACAGGTCTTTATTGCAGAATCGAAAGCATCTGGGAAAATCCCGGTGAAATTTTCCAAAAATTTTGGCTGGTTGCTTATGATGAATTTGAAAATCCAAAATTCATCACAACGCCGCTACCCGCAACGGGTCAACCATTCAGAACCTTTAAGTATGATAGTTGGCATCGATTGAGAGAGTTCAGAGGTGAATACTCAAATACTCATTTTGAGAACTGGAGTTTTTACGGATATGATCTGAACGGCAGAATTGGCTATGATACCACCTATACTTTTGGTGATCTTGGTGAAGTGCCAACAAATTATTTTATGAAGACGCTGACCAGGTATGAATACGATGCCCAGGGACGAATGATCCGGGCATTTGGCACATTTATTCCAACTGCAGGCCCTGTCACTCCATTCGATGATCACTATGCATATGATGGTTCTGGAAATTTAGTAAGACCGGGAATTACTTATGACACCAAGACGAACATGAACAGGACAAATGACATCTGGATGTTTCTTCGGAGAGACTACAGCATGAATAATCCTTTTTCGGCAAGCGTATACAATGCTACAGGCTTTCCAACAACGATTAATCAGCCTATAGGAACGGCTCCCTGGCTCGTATCTGATTTAAGCAATTGCCAGATTGGTTACAGTTGCAGACAATCCTTTTATCATTAAGAAAGGAATTGTTTGTTATGTCAAAGCCTTTCCGAAGAAATCGGAAAGGTTTTTAATTTTTGGAATTTTTTTCAACCCAAAATCTCCAGCGGCTATTCCGTTGATTTAAATTTTTCCAACAAATCAAAATATCATTTAACTTCCAGTAACCATTTCATAATCCTTACCCCCACGATCCTATTAATAGTGACCCCATTGACCCCCTAATTTATTTTCTTAACCTAAACCTTAAAGCAATGAAACGGCGATTCTCCCTTTTGTATATCGGCCTGGCCGGTATCGTATTTGTTTTTTCTTCTTGTCAAAAAAATATCGAAAAAGTTCAACAGCAGGATGAAGTCATGGGCACGCCTCTCCCCGGGCAAGTGACTTACTGCAGGGTCGAAAGTATTTGGGAGCGACCGGGTGCGGCTGACCAGGTTTTTCGCGTTCTTGGTTATAATGAATTCGAAAACCCAACATTCATCAGCACTCCGTTTGTTGCTACCGGAATGCCATTTTACACCTTCAAATATGATCAATATCACAGATTGAGAGAACACGCAGAGGAGCATTCAAATGGCACGTTTAACAGATTACATCGTTACGGGATTAATAACGACGGTAGAATTGGGGTGGACACCATGTATGCATTGGGAGGATATAACGCAATGGGACAGCCAGATACTTATTTTACCAGGACTATCTCCATACTTACCTACGATGCACAAGGAAGGATCATCCAATCCAACAATACCACGGTTCCCGGACCTACATTCCCACCTGCACCTCCGGTAGTGTCGGTAAATACTTACACGTATGATATGAATGGCAACCTTGAAGTAGCAGGAGCTACCTACGATAACAAGTGGAATATAAATAGAACCAATGACATCTGGCAGTTTCTTGCAAGAGACTACAGCAAGAATAACCGCTTGACAACTACCGAATACAACGCTACTGGGTTCCCCGTACGCATTAACCATGCGCAGCCGTATAATTTTATTAACTCCCAAAGTATCCGAATAGAAAACTCACGAATCGGATATGCATGCAGACCTGCGACTTTCTAACTTCTTGTCTGATAAAAAGAGTAGCCTTTCCGATTTGAGGAAGGCTATTCTTTTTAACATCGGAAAAGATATTTTTGGGGAAGGAGTTTAATTTCGAATCTTTCACTCTCCATTGCTTCTCCATCAAAATGTGCGGACACTTTTTTTGCAGCCTTCACGATTACAGATTGCGACCTTGTGCTTTGAGTGATTCGCAAATGCTTTCCTTTGCCCGCTCCGGGAAGTAAGTTCATCCGTTGAAATATGCTGATCTGGGGAATGACAATAATATCGAGCAAACCGTCGTCTATCCTTGCATCTGGTGCAACCAAAAAACCTCCACCATACCGGGACCCATTTGCGATAGTCACCATAAACGCTTTTTCTTTCCACGTGACGTTCTTTGTTATTATATCGAGTTCATCTTCCCGAAAGAAAAATATTTTCCTGAGCACCGCGGCATAATAAGCGAGGTGTCCCTTCAAAAAAAATTTCTCCCGATGTATTGACTTCACAATTTCTCCGTCAAATCCAATTCCTACTCCATTCAAAAAATATTTTCCATTGCAGATCCCCGCATCTATTTTTTTAGGGAATGCATCAATTGCAATACTGAGGCAATCGTCAAGATCTCTATTGCCGTAAAGTTTCCAGGCAAAATCATTTCCAGTGCCACCCTTAAAAATAACAAGCGGCAGATCGCAGTCGGGATACTTATTGATAAAATAATTCAAAGTGCCGTCGCCGCCGATAATCCATACATCAGTGTAAGCTTTCAAATCTTCCGGCCATACATCCTCAAATGCATCAAACTTATACTGAAGACCTGAGAGTTTAACGCTGATCCGATTTGCTACGCGAATGGCCTTTCCTTTGCCAGCGCGAGAGTTATATAATATCGCAATTGACTTACTCAAAAAATATCGTTTCTAGCCGGGAACTAACATAGAACTTTTCCCTGACATAAGTCACTGGCTAATCGGTTACAAGTGCGAGTAATATCGATATCAGCAATCCAATTGCAAATCTTGTAACATTCAACCCTTCCACACGCAGAGAGTTCTAATTATTGCAAGAAAGCATGCGAGTAATGATTAATACACTAGAATCTCCTTACCTTACTATACTTTCCACCATTTCATTCAAGTCTTACTTTTCCCTCCCTTCTATTTCTTTTGTACCCGCCTTTGCCGAAAGGTGACCTAGTATTCATTCTTTAACACCTAAACCTTAAAAAAATGAAAAGGCATTCTTTGTTTATTCTTTCAAACTTCATTGGCTTGCTACTGATTTTTTCTTCGTGCCAGAAAAACCTTGAGGCTGGCAAAGCAGATGAAGTAATGGGTACTCCGCTTCCCAGTGCAACAACTTACTGCAGGGTTGATTACATTGTATCGCATGGTCCGGGGAGCGATGGGACTCCGTGGTTCGTTGTGTACGATGAATTCGAGAACCCCACAGCTATGATCACTATTAATGTAGGGTTTGGTCGGCCAAACCATTTTTTTAAATACGATCATTGGCATCGCATGATAGAATATCGTCAGGAAGTTCACAATGGATTGTTCCAAGAGTGGCATTTTTATGGATTTGACCTCAACGGTCGGATTGCTTATGATTCCGTATATTTTATGGGTCAAATTTCAGACCCTCGGAATGCTCCTTTTGTGCGATATAATACACTTGAGTATGACAACAAAGGTCGTATCATCCGCGAAGGTCAGCGCAGTTACATCGACAATTTCGCATCGATTTTTTGGATTGATTATGTATATAACGCACAGGGAAATTTAATGAGCCCTAGTGCGGTGTATGATGATAAAGTCAATTTGAATAGAACCAATGATATTTGGCAATTTCTGCTGAGAGATTATAGTATGAACAATCGATTTATTGCAGTATCATATAATACTTCTGGTTACCCGGTAGACCTTCCGAATTTTGGATGGATTACAGGAGGTTTTACTTATGCTCAAGTTGGTTACACTTGTAGACCTTCCCATTACTTTTAAATGAGAGAATGGACAATAACGAAAAAAACTTTCCGTATGCGGAAGGGCTTTTTCATTCGATAGAAAATTACCATTCTTCAATTCTTCAAAATAGGAGCGATATTAAAAGGCCCCGACTTGCGTCGAGGCCTTTTAAACACACAAGGGTACTTAACGTATGAATCCCAAGTAAATTCTTGCATATCTATCTATCACGGCAAAACAAATCATCTCTTCCCCATCCTTTCCTGAACCGCAGTATATTCAAAACGTTGTTTGCAATTCTTTCTCCCTGCTTCGCCCCTTCCACGCAGGAATAAGTATAGTGAATTCCTCCATACACTCTTGCTCTTCCAACATCGTCCGAAAGTTCCTTGAATGAGCTATAACTTCGGGGCGTCATGCCCAGGTTATCGTATGTATGTATCGTGAAATGATAATGTGATCCGAACAATCTTGCCATCGCCCCGGCAAATGCTCCGGCATTTGAAGTGTGCCCTGAAGGATATTCCGGGTGAGGATGAAGTGGGATAAAAGAAGTCCAGGTAGTATGACCCAACACGTTCCTTATGTATTTTGTTGGACGATCCTGAAGTACGGTATACTTAATTTTCCAGCAATTGATCATGGATTCAGCCATGGAGATTCCTGTCTTTGCCTGCGCCACCGCAAAGAAATCAAGCTTCGGATTCTCTTTGTGCATGATCTCACCAAATATGGATAAGTAGTGCGTACCCGACTTGAACCCAGGGTCATCAAGAAAATATAAAGCAGTTGCTTGTTGAGCCGGAGTCAACGTTTGTGAAATATCGTACACTTCCTTAATCATATTATAGTAAGGAGACCCGGGAACCTCTGAATAAGGTGGCGGCAACGGAGATGCAGTTCCAGTGGTACTTCCTGGCACAAATGGTCTGTTGTTCCCCCAATATGGACCTACAATGCCCGATGGATTGGGTGCAATGTTATTCCAGAGTGGGTATGCCGGGGGAACATAGGGAGGGTATACTGTGAGTGAACCATCGGTAGTTGACCAGGTGAAAACTAATTCAGCAACTGCCTTTCCAAAGTCTTTCGACCTTTGAAATGTTTCAGCATTCACTTGCGCCTGATATGCCGTATTCAGTGCATTCTCCAGTGAATCCATCGATGCCTGGTAGGCAGGCGTATTTGTAGCATTATAAAAATGCTTATTCATATAAGCGAGTGCGGCATTCGCGCAAGTTGGCCAATGGTAGGCCTTCCCCGGTTCAGTAGAGGGCATTGCAGGAAAACCATTGAGTTGGCCTTCCAGGGAGTGATAGTCTGGCATCCCCGGAACTACAGCTTCGTATAATGCAATACCACAATAAGCAAAATTGCGAACTCCATTCAGCCCATATGGATTGACGCCTGGCGGTAGTCGCAAAATGCGCACTTGCATATCGTGCCATTTCATGGCCGCTTCCGCTGAAAAAGATTTCGTTTGTTTTAAATGACCATGTGCTCCCATAGACGAAGACTCCAGTTCTTTGGCAAATGTTGGGTCATCTGTCGTTTTCTTTTGACAGGAGCTAAGTACAGCTGAGAATAGAAGCAACTTAAAAAAGCTTGCAATAGAAATTGATTGTCTCATAACAAGGGTTTGATGAGTAGGAAATTGCTAACAACCTAAAAATACCTTGCAGGATAGAGGCTAATTTTTCATTTCGCTTTAGTGTAGTGAATCATTGACACACTGCAGCATAATTCCCTATTCTGCCGTTTAGCGACGCTGAACACCCTTGGCAGAAAAAATCAATGCATTCGTCTAATAACAGAATTGAAGGAGACAATCGAATTAGAAAATAGCTAAATTGGATAGAGAGAAAAGGATTTGCAATGATGATTTCCGGATATTGAATCACCTCCAATCCGGTTCCATGAACTTCTTTGAACTCGTTTTTTCTGACAATCGTTCAATTCGATTCCGACGGCACTTATTATTTTGGTCCGCCTGGTTTATTTATATGGTGGCGACTTACCTAATACCCACCAATTGGATTCCGGGTTGGAACATCCGGGGTCCTATGCCACATATTGAAAAATATGGTATCACGCTTGCGCTTCCCAGGATACTTATGGCAGGCCTCCTACTCACAGTGGTTCATATGGCGCTTGTGTACGGAATACTTTATTATTTCTTACCGAGATATCTTTCGAAAAGCAGACAAAGAGTTTTTACAACCCTACTACTTATTTTATTCGTTTGTGTTATTGCATTCATCAATTATTTCAATTTTGTTCTATCCATGTACATCAGCACCAGGATTGGATATTTTGAAACCATGCCTGGAATGGAGTTTATTGTTCCGCTTTGGGCGAGGCAGATCCTGTTTAACTATCCGACAATAGTTGGCTTTGCGCTAGCCATCAAGCTGTTGAAAAACTGGTACCTAAAGCAATCGGAAGTAGCACAGGCCGCACGAGAAAAAATCAATGCAGAACTACAACTGCTAAAGGCCCAGGTGCATCCTCATTTTCTTTTCAACACGCTCAACAACATTTATTCCTTTATCATTAATGATTCACCGGCTGCACCGGATGCTATCAAAAAACTTTCGACACTGCTTCGATATTTTATTTATGAATGCAATCAGCCACTCGTGAAGCTGGAGAAGGAATTAAGGATGATCCGGGGGTATATTGATCTGGAGAAGATCAGGTATGGACAAAACTTCAACCTGAAGCTACAATTCAAAGGCAATGCGCATGACCATATGATTAGCCCACTATTACTAATACCCTTCCTTGAAAATAGTTTTAAGCATGGGGCAAGTCAAATGCTTACTCATCCATGGGTGAATCTTAATATCATCATTGATGAAGAGACTTTTCATTTTGAACTTTCAAATAGTCGACCCACGTGGAATGATGACAAAACAATTTCAAAAGGTCTTGGATTGGCAAACGTAAGAAAGAGACTATCCATCCTGTATCCTGGAAAGCACTCATTGGAAATAAATGAAGACATGATGAGCTATAGCGTTTCATTGTCTATTCCTTTATTTAAGAGTAATGAAGTAAAAGGGGATTCTATCAAGGGAAATAAGATTTATGAACTGGTATGATTTTATTTTTTCTGAGGAAAGATCCGACAGGATGCAGCGTCATTTATTTTTTTGGCTGTTGTGGTGGTTATATTTTACTGCCAGCTATTTCCACTATGAGCAAACTGGCCTGAGGCAAATTCAATTTGAGTCCTGGAATCTAGCTTTTTTGATAAAGTCAACATTGCTGTTGCTTATTCATGTTGCCGCCTGCTATTATTTTATCGGAATTCTTATGCCGCGGTACTTTTTCAAAGCTAAATATGCGGCGCTGATCTTTAGACTCTTTGCTCTTGGATTACTCGTACTCTTCTCAAGTTATTTCATGCATAAGACCATATTTCCACTTGTCAACGCCACGTTTGTAAATAGCCCGGGAATTTCAGTTCAGAATATCTGGTGGACCAGCATTGCGTCGGGGTTGTTAAGTGCCCCAAAAATTATTTGTGCAGCGGCCGCGATTAAACTGGTAAAACGCTGGTATTCTAAACAGAAAGAAAAAGAACGATTGGAAAAAGAAAAATTGATCACTGAACTCCAGTTATTGAAGGCACAGATACATCCGGAATTTCTTTTTTCGACATTGAATAATATTTTCCAGATGACACAGCATGGCAATAAGCAGAAAGCCGCAGTACTGTTATTAAACCTCGCGGACATTTTAAGCTACATGCTTTATGATTGCGAGAATAATCACGTGCCCTTGGAAAAAGAGATCAAGATGATTAAAGACTACCTGGTTCTTGAGAAAACGAGAGCAGGAGAAAGACTGGAAATGGATATGGCTATCAAAGGAGAAACAAGGGATAGGATGATTGCTCCGTTATTGTTATTCAGTTTTCTGGAAAACAGTTTTTCCTTCTTTACTCACAAGAAATCAGAAAGGAACTGGATCAATGTAGAATTTGTGGTGGAATTGGAGTCCATCACCATGAAACTTATTCATGGAAAATCGGAAGAAAATTCCATGGAGCTGGTTCAGGAAGCCGCAATGGGAAAAGCAATGCGATGGCTCGAGTTCTATTACCGGGACCGCTACGAGTTGAAGACCACTGTTGCGCCGGACATGAGGATGATTTTCCTCAGGATTCAACTTCAGGAATCATCGGAACAAAAAAAACATAACAACAATTACATCCGTCAAGAAAGGGAGTATGCCGCAGTTTAAAAAAATAAGTTGTCTCATCATTGATGATGAACCGCCTGCCCGCGATGTTCTTAAGAAATATATTGAGGGAGTGGACTTACTTCAATTAGCTGGCGAATGCTCAAATGCAGTGGAAACATTGTCGTTCCTCCAGAACAATACAGTAGAGCTTTTGTTTTTGGATATCAAAATGCCGCACATCCTGGGAACGAGTTTTCTAAGGACGCTAAAGAATCCACCTAAAGTAATTTTCACAACCGCTTTTAGAAAATACGCGGTGGAAGGATTTGATTTAAATGCCGTAGACTTTTTACTCAAGCCTATCAGCTTTGAGCGATTCCTGCAGGCGGTCAACAAAGTCATGCAAATAAATATTCATGTTGGAGAAACCACAACGCCTTTGAATGAACCGGATCAATCGCACCCATTTCTATATTTCCGGGCTGATCGCAAAATGGTAAAAGTGTTTCTAGAGGATATTTTATATATCGAGAGCCTCAAAGATTACATCAAGGTTGTTACAACCAACAAAGTTATTATTTCAAAGCAATCGATCGCTTCCCTGGTTGAGATGTTGCCGAAGGATGCATTTGTCAGAACACATCGATCTTATATAATAGCCATAAATAAAATTGATTCTTACGACATGGAAACGATACAGATTGACAAGGTAGAGATCCCCATCGGGCGGTTATACAGGCACGACGTAATTAAAGTAATTGATATCCACCCACTAAAAAAAAGTCTTCCCACCCAATCTATCACCCAGAAAAATAATGGTAGAGATGACAACTCCTAGCTCCTAAAAAATATTCCAAATGAAACGTTTTATCCTGATTTTCATTTCCGCCCTTTACACCTTGCATGCTGCTCCGCAAGGGTGTGTAGCAATTCGCAATGTTGCGGGCGTCAATCCAGACTTGCTGTTTAAGAATATACAGTCGGGCGACAAGTTTATACTAACTATAACCAATCGTTATTTTGAAGCGGTAAGAACTTATAGGGGTAAAGAATTTGTCACTGATACCCTGGTAAGAAATAAATTGTATACGTTGGATCTGTCCTTATTAAGAATCTTACCAAATGGATGGTCATTGGCATTGAATGCTCCAATTTCATCAAACTCACGCCGAAATAGTAATGACCATGGCGGTCCTAAAACTCCTAAACATACCACGCACGCTTTTGGATTAGGAGATCTGCGACTTACAGTTTACAAATGGCTGCTGAATCCTTCAGCAAATAAAAAGGGGAACATTCAGGTAGGTATCGGAGTTAAATTTCCAACCGGGGATTATAGATATGAAGATTATTTTTTTAGAAATGATTCAACGAAAGTGCTGGCTCCCGTGGACCAGGCTATCCAGTTGGGTGATGGTGGAACAGGGTTTACCATGGAACTGAGCGGGTTTTATTCCCTCAATAAAATCTTGAATCTTTTTATCCAGGGTTTCTATTTAATAAATCCAAGAGAACAAAACGGCGTTTCAAATTTGAAAGGAAGAAGCCCAACCGAGTTTGAAATTGCAAACAGCACCACAGTAATGAGCGTTCCTGATCAATACCATATTCGTGGTGGCGCAAGTCTGCACTTTGAAAAAACCTCTCTTACCGCAGGTTTACTCTTCGAACAAGTACCAGTCAATGATTTGATTGGAGGAATCAAAGGTTTCAGAAGGGCAGCTTCTATCTTTTCGGCAGAGGCAGGGGGAAGCTTATCCATGAAAAGAACCATTCTTTTCGCCAATCTGGGCTTTCCATTCAAATGTAATATCGTGCAGAATAGACAGAACAACATGACGCCAGCTGCGTTTACGAATTTTATTTTATCGGCAGGCGCCTCAATAAAATTGTAGTGTTCAGAAAGAACAGAAAGTTTAATAGTTTTTCAATTCATTGTTGACTTTAATATCCGGCTTTAATATAACTCCATCCTTCCTGTTGTCTTGAGGATATTTCCACAACTGCAGCCGGAACAGTTGTGATTTGTGACAGGAGTTGAGTTTTCTCAATGCCCCGCCTTTTCATGGTGAATTCACAGGCCACAAATTTCACGTTGAACCTGGTTTGTAATTCTTCTATTTCTTTTGCCACATTTGTCTTCTCCTTCATCAGCAAATCCAATCCCGGTCCGTAACAAACCACCTCAAGTTGTGCGTTACCTGTTATATTCATGATATTCCTGGCTTGTCGCACGATCATAGAAAAGCTGGCGGTATCCTGTTTAGTGAAATCGAATACAATTTGGTGTTGTTTGTTCTGGGCAAAAATGAACAACGTACCTGTAAGAGTTGCAAGAAGCGTTAA
>AR_comb_assmDRAFT_10235707_pt1 | contig 11683 bp, 7 predicted proteins | sample ArasoioldDNA_FD_10543 | JGI IMG/M metagenome (IMG submission 10543) | reverse complement strand
CGCGCTACTCCTTTATTTCCTTGAACGTCATAGTTATGCTCCGCTTTGTAATCAAACCGCAGTTCATTTCCTTCCCACTCTTTTAAAATTTCACCTTTTTGCTGCCGCTCTCTTTTCGTTTCCGAAATATCTGCAAAATCAGCATCAATATTTAATTGCAATTCAAATGAAATCGTTTTTTGCGTGAAGTTCGTTAGATCAACATCTTCATGAATTCCATCGGCAGCATATCTTGAAATTTTTAACTCTAAAGTATGCTGAGTCATTTCATCCAACATTCCACTGCCTTGATCACGTTCACCGTAAAGTTCTTGCGGCAGAAAGATGTAATAGCCGAGCCAGGTATGCTGTTCTACATTTGAAAGTGCTACCGGCACCGGATCTTTGCCATTGATCCGATACTCATATAGCGAAAGGAGTCTTGTTTCTGAAACAATTAAGCCGTGTTCAACACCATCGTGGATAAATCCATCGCGGGCCATTGATAGGACGGTTCGGTTTTGACTGACGTAAATAGAATCATCGCGCGGGCGAAGCCGGATTAATCCTTGTTTTATCCTGTCGGTCATATATTGCGCTCACATTCAATTTTGTGTTGATTTAAGGATTGTCAATTCGTAGCCCATGACCGCGGGGGTCGGTGTTGATTTAGGGAATTTTAATTTGTAGCCCACGGCGTAAGCCGTGGGGAATGTGAAGCCTGCCGAAGGCGGGCGTAAGACAATAGGAATTATTTCAGATATTGACCCGGCTCAACCAACACGTAACCCGGGGTTTGCTGCGCAAAATGCCTGAGCCAATAATTATGTCCTGAACCAAATAACACCAGGATGCGATCTCCAGGTTTCGCTACCAGATTGAGTTTCGAAAAGATTTTTGCGTTTCGCATGTACCAGTATGCATTTAGTTCGGCACCTGGCTGGCTTCCATGATTGCCAATCTGGAAAAGATTGTAGTACCAATCCTGATCCGATTTGATTTCATTTGGATCGTTCAATGAAAGAAGAAGGTCTTTGATCGATTTAGTTTTTTGTGACTCATCAAATGCTTTCATCTTCTTCTCGACCTCATTACTCATATCTTTCAACAATTTTTCTTTTCCATTCTCTTTCGCAAATTTTTCCACTGCACCGTAAGGAAAATAATCGATCGTATCGCTGTCTTCATCGATTGCGTAAACTTTGGAATGATTCAAAAGTTTTGCGAGACGATATCCAATTTGATATCTTTCGTCCCTATTTGTCGCGAGGTCTTCGATCTTGAAGGCCGTATACTTTTCATCTGTAAAATCTTCACTCTTACTCACCCGCTCCAGCGCGATCCTGGTTGGATTGAACTTCGCTAGCTGATCAGCAACCTCCGCCAGCTCTTTTTGCCTTTGCGGTGTGGTGACATCATCCGACTTTATGTTATGCAAATCCAATCCGGGATTGCCCATGTGATACATCCCTAGCACCATTACCTGGACAGATGGCGGCGTTTCTCCAGCCAGGATTGTAGCTACTGTCAACGAAAGTAATCCGAGCAAATATTTCATGGCGGTGCCCCTCCTTCGATCATATTTGACTCAAAAATAACACAAACAGTTTATGTGCAAACGGCCCATTGACTATTGACCGTGCAGTTCATAAAATGACTGAAGAGTTCAATTTTTGTAAGGAACCTTATGCCCGTCGTCAAAGATCGAAAAAAGAACGCCTGGAAAAATGTAAAGAAGAACGGATTGATGTCTGCTGCTGTTCGGGTGTTGAGCCGTGAAGGCGTGTCCGGATTGACCATGGATGATGTAGCGATGGAAGCAGGTGTCGCAAAAGGCACGTTATACGTTTACTTCAAAAACAAACAAGATTTGTTGAAAGAGCTGGTAGAGACAGCAACTGTGCCTATGGTTGAAGAATTAACAGCTATTTTGGAAAGTAAGGATTCAGCAAAGGCAAGATTGTGTTCTATGACTCAACGTCATCTTTCATACTTCGATGAACATCGCGAATTCTTCCGAATTTTTGTGCATGATCGAATGACATCACTTCAACGCATGAAACGGTATCGCAACAACCGATATCAAACTTTTGTAAACGCCATAGCGAAAGTTCTGCAAACTGGAATTGAGCAAGGTGAATTCCGATTATTGGATCCTTACAAGGTTGCATCAATGTGGACTGAATCAAACATTGCAATGATTCACTTACGATTGTTATCAGAAAATCCCGGATCTTCCGAAAATGATGCAGCACTTATCTGTGAGGTCCTTCTTCGAGGAATATCCAGCGAATCAGCACACTAGGAGCAAGCAATAATGAAGAAATTATTTTTGACGATGTTGATTCTTGCATTTACAGTTCATATTTATGCGGATGATTCAAAAAATTCATGGTCTAAACCAGGCATTCCACAAGATCCCGGAAAATTTTGGAATCCTCCAACAGGTGAACCGCCGAAACTAACAGGCGCATCTCCAATGCCGGCGCCTCCGGAAATTCAGAGCAAGCAAGATTGGACACTTTCTGATTTGATCGATTTTGCATTGGAAACAAGCACCACTACACGCGAGACGTGGAACACCGCAAAGGCGCGATACGCAGAATTGAACAGCAAAAAAGGTGAATATTGGCCGGACATCGAATTGGAAGGACGCTTAACAAGAATCAAATCATCAGCAGTCGGCGGACGCTTTACGTTCCAGCAAAATAGTTTTGATCCGATCGCCAATATTAATTGGGTGTTGTTCGATTTCGGTAGAAGAAGAGGGGACATAGATGAAGCGCGTGCAAATCTCATTTCTGCTGATTGGTTACACAACTCCGAAATGCAAAATGTAATCTTGGAAGTACAGCAAGCCTTTTATGCATATATCGGTTCGCGTTCGTTGTTGAAATCGCAGGAAGCTGCAGTGCAAAGAGCACAAACAAATTTAGATGCCGCAAAGCAGCGTCATGACGCAGGCCTGGCAACTATTGCCGATGAATTGCAGGCGCAAACTTCCCTTTCGCAAGCACAACTGGATTACGAAACAACCAAAGGTGAGCTTGAAATTTTGCGGGGAACATTAGCAGTGGCTATCGGAATTCCACCATCAAAAGCAAATTTTGAAGTTGTGGAAGAGCTGCCTGATGAACTTCCGATCGATCAAATATCAACTGATGTACAAACCATGATTCAAGCAGCAATCAAACGGCGCCCGGAATTATTAGCAGCGCGCTCGGATGCACTGGCCGCTGAAGCCCATGTCCGCAGCGTTCGCGCAGAACGTTATCCAATTATTGAAACTGTGAATGCGTTCGATCGCCTTTCTTACATCAGCCCCAGTGCTACCCCTGCAAATAATTATTCGCTCTCGCTTTCAATCCGATTTCCTTTGTTCGATGGCTTTTCAAGAAAATGGGATGTTGAGCAAGCAAAAGCAGAAGCGGAATCATCGAAAGCACATGCCGCAACGCTGCAACAGCAAATAGGATTGCAGGTATGGCGAGCGTACTTCGTAGTAGATACTGCCGCTGAACAGATACGTGCTTCGAAAAAATTACTGGCAAGCGCCGAACAATCATTTGAAGTTGCCTCCGGACGTTATCGTGAAGGTGTCGGAACAATTCTTGATACCCTCGCAGCACAGAATGCATTAGAAGATGCACGCTCGCAAGATGTTCGATCGCGCACTCGGTGGCTGCTGGCATTGGCGCAGCTTTATCATGATATGGGTACGTTAGGTCTTTCCGATCAAGATGCATTGGTGAAAACAACCGGTCAGGATGTGAATCAATGAAAAAGTTCATTTCAGTTCTCGCGTTGCTGATGTTTGTTGTTTCATGTTCCAAAAAAGATCAAGGCCCAAAACAACCGATGTCCGTTCCGGTTACTGTTGGCAAAGTCGTTCAGAAAGATGTTCCAGTGCAAATCAAAGCAGTCGGCACGGTTGAGGCACAATCTTCTGTTCTTATAAAGTCCCAGGTTGCTGGAGTGATCACGAATATCCGATTTCAAGAAGGACAATCTGTTAACAAAGGAGATTTGCTGGCAACGATTGATGCGCGCCCGTTTGAAGCCACGCTAGCGCAGGCTGAGGCAAACTTAAACAAGGATGTTGCGCAAGCAAAAAATGCCAAAGAAATCGCCACCAGATATGAAAACCTGGTAAAGAAGGATTACGTTACAAAAGAGCAGTATGAACAAGTGCGAACTAATGCCGAAGCGCTGGAAGCATCTGCCGAGGCGGATCGTGCGGCTGTTCAAAATGCAAAATTACAGTTGAACTATTGCACCATCCGTTCCCCGATTACAGGTCGAACTGGAAAGATTATGGTTCATGCCGGAAATGTTGTGAAAGCGAATGAAACAGACATTGTTCAAATCCATCAAGTAGATCCTATCTATGTTCGTTTTGCGGTCCCGGAAGAGAATTTATCGGATATCAACAAATATCAATCATCCAAAACATTACCGGTAGATGCACTCGAAAAATCTGGTAAAAACTCAGTGCGCGGAACTCTTGCCTTCATTGATAACCAGGTTGATGTGAATACAGGAACGATTACATTAAAAGGAGAGTTTCAAAATCAAAAAGGGATTTTGTGGCCCGGTGAGTTTGTAGATGTGATTCTTACGCTGACAACGCGGCCGCGTGCAGTTGTTGTTCCATCAGCTGCGGTAGAATCTGGACAACAAGGTCCATTTGTATTTGTAGTGAAACCAGATATGACTGCCGAACTGCGCACAGTGCAAGTTGGAGATACGGTTGGTACGGAGACTGTTGTGGAAAAAGGATTAAATCCCGGCGAAACAGTTGTGACTGATGGACAATCGCGATTGTTGCCCGGTGCCAAAGTTGAAGTTAAGAACCTGGAAAAAGCGGCGGCCAGTTAACGGGAGGCTATTGGTATGACTGAGCTATTTATACGTCGTCCGATCATGACCACACTGGTGATGATCGCTATATTGCTTTTCGGAATCGTGGCCTATCGTTCATTGCCTGTTAGCGATTTACCTAATGTAGACTTCCCCACCATCGCCGTCAGTGCAGCATTACCTGGTGCGAGCCCGGAAACAATGGCATCTGCCGTTGCTACTCCGTTAGAACGACAGTTTTCAACGATCGCAGGGCTCGATTCGATGAACTCCGTAAGTTCTACAGGATTCACAAACATCACTTTGCAGTTTAATTTGAAACGCGAGCTGGATGCTGCAGCTCAAGATGTGCAAACTGCGATCTCGCGATCTTTAAATCAACTGCCGGCCGATATGCCAACACCTCCTACATATCAAAAAGTGAATCCTGCGGATCAGCCTATTCTGTACATCGCATTAACTTCACCAACATTGCCGATGTCGCAGCTGGATGAATACGGACAAACGATCATGGCGCAGCGCATTTCAACGGTGAATGGAGTTGCGCAAGTTCAAGTTTACGGGTCGCAAAAGTATGCAGTGCGCATTCAAGTTGATCCAAAAGCTTTAACATCACGCAGTATTGGTATTGATGAAGTCGCACAAGCGATTCGCAACGGCAATGTGAATTTGCCTACCGGAGTTTTAAACGGACCCAACAAAGCATTCACGGTTCAGACCGCAGGCCAATTGTTGGAAGCATCATCATATCGTCCTTTAATCGTTGCATTTCGCGATGGAAATCCGGTGCGTTTATCAGAGCTCGCAGTGGTGAGTGATAGCGTTGAAAACAATAAAACGATTGCGTGGTACGCATCCCAAAAAGATATCAATCGATCGATTGTACTTGCAGTTCAACGACAGCCTGGCACAAACACGGTAGAAGTTGCAGCAAGTGTTCGCAAACTTTTGCCATTGTTTCAACAACAAATCCCGGCATCAGCACAACTTCATATTTTGTTTGATCGTTCCGAATCGATTAAAGAATCGGTTGATGATGTGAAGTTCACTTTGTATCTAACGTTGTGTCTGGTCATCCTGGTCATCTTTCTTTTCTTGCGCAATCTATCAGCAACGATCATTCCAAGCCTTGCGGTTCCTATGTCGATCATCGGAACTTTCACGCTGATGTATTTGCTTGACTACAGTTTGGATAATCTTTCGCTAATGGCTTTGACTTTGTGTGTTGGATTCGTCGTAGATGACGCCATTGTCATGCTGGAAAACATCGTGCGCCATTTGGAAATGGGAAAAGACAAATTTACGGCGGCTATTGATGGATCAAAAGAAGTTGGATTCACAATTTTGTCCATGACTATTTCGCTGGCTGCGGTTTTTATTCCAGTGTTGTTTATGCCCGGCATCATTGGACGTTTGTTCAATGAATTTGCCGTAACAATCGGCGCTGCAATCTTAATCAGCGGATTTATTTCACTCACCTTAACTCCAATGATGTGCAGCCGTTTTTTAAAGCACACCGAAGCAGAAGAACATGGCCGATTTTATCGCGCCTCGGAGGGCGTTTTTGATCGAAGTCTCGGATTTTATGCGCGAACTTTGAAAAGAGTTTTAGATTTTCCATGGACAACCATTGGCGTATCTGTGGCAATGCTTTTCTTAACTTTCTTTTTGTTCAAATTAATTCCGAAAGGATTTTTACCCAGCTCTGATACCGGCCAAATCTTTGGCTTCACTGAAGCGGCACAAGGAATTTCATTCGAATCGATGGTTGAACATCAAATGCGCGTAAATCGCGTAATCCAAAATGAACCAGGCGTTGAACACTTCTTTTCAACAGCGGGTTCGCGCGGATTTACTGGAAGCAATCAAGGAATCGTTTTCTTAAGATTAACTCCCCGCAAGCAGCGTGATAAATCGGCCGATGAAATCATTCAAGATTTGCGTCCGAAGTTAGCGCAAATTCCGGGAATTGTTGCATTCATGCAAAATCCTCCGCCAATCAATATTGGAGGCCGTTTATCAAAAGCACTTTATCAATTCACTTTGCAGAGTCCGGATTTTCAGGAGTTGTATCAATACGGACCGATTTTGGAAGGGAAGATTCGCGATATTAACGGCCTGCAAGATGTAACCAGCGATTTGCAAATTCGAAATCCGCAAGTGAACGTTGCTATCGATCGTGATAAAGCATCGTCACAATCAGTGACCGCACAGCAGATTGAAGATGCGCTGTATTACTCTTATGGTTCACGCCAGGTTTCAACGATTTACGCGCCAAATAATCAATATCAAGTCATTATGGAATTATTGCCGCAATATCAGCGCGATCCGAATGAACTTGGTGAACTCTATATTCGCAATATTAAAGGACAACTTGTTCCTCTGAATTCCGTAGCAAGTTTGAAAAAACAATTAGGTCCGCTTTCAATTAGCCATTCCGGACAATTACCTTCAGTCACAATTTCATTCAACATCAAGCCCGGTGTGTCCATTGGAACTGCTGTGGATCAAATTACAAAACTTGCACGCAACACATTGCCATCAACAATCACCACAAGTTTTCAAGGACAAGCACAGGCGTTTCAGTCTTCGATGTCAGGAATGTTGTTGCTGGTAGTGATGGCAATTCTGGTTATTTACATGGTGTTAGGAATTTTGTATGAAAGCTTCATTCACCCCATCACGATTTTAACAGCTCTTCCGTTTGCAGGAATGGGCGCATTTCTTACACTTCTGATCTTCGGCTCGGAATTAAGTCTGTATGCTTTTGTCGGAATCATCATGTTGATCGGAATCGTGAAGAAGAATGGAATAATGATGATCGATTTCGCATTGGAAGCACAGCGTAATGAAGGCAAAACTGCAGCGGAAGCAATCTATGAAGCTTGCCAGGTGCGATTCCGACCGATCATGATGACCACGATGGCAGCGTTGCTAGGAACTCTGCCGATTGCATTAGGGTTTGGCGCGGGTGCAGAAGCGAGACGTCCGTTAGGTCTTGCTGTTGTTGGCGGATTGGTGTTTTCGCAAATCCTTACCTTATATGTAACTCCAGTTTTTTATATTATTTTTGATCGAGTTCAAAAGCGGATTGGTGGCGTTTTCAAAATCCGCAGAAAACACAAAGAGCCTGCAACACTGAAACCAGAATTGATTGGATCACATCAAAAGAACTAGAATGTGTTCATGATCTTACGAGTCCTCGCAGTTATTTTTCTACTAATTAGTCCGATCTCATTTGCTGCAACTGTGATGGTAAGAGATATCAGCACAGTTGGCGCAAACGGTTCATCAAAACCAACTCAAATTGTTCAAGCCGGAAACTCATTCTTTTTCACCGCAGATAATGGAATCAACGGAAGAGAATTATGGAAAACCGATCGCACTTCTGCTGGTACAGTAATGGTAAAAGACATCCGCCCGGGATCCATTGGTTCAAATCCTTCCTCACTTACTATTGTTAAAAATCTTGTTTTCTTCACCGCAAATGATGGTGCCGGTCATTTGCAACTCTGGCGCAGCGATGGAACATCCAATGGAACGTTTCAGCTAAAAAAGACACTTAACCTGCAAATCGAGCATCCAGAAATTGCAGAGCGAACGCTACAGGAAGTAAATGGGATATTGTTTTTCAGCGCTAATGATGGCGTGCATGGATTTGAGTTATGGAAAAGTGATGGTACGCAAGCAGGAACAGTGTTGGTAAAAGATATCGAGCCCGGTCCTAACAGTTCAAATCCTGCTAATTTTGCGCGCCTGAATGGACAGCTTTTTTTCAGCGCTGTGAATTCGTCCACCGGCAGGGAGTTATGGAAAAGTAACGGAAGTGCAGAGGGTACATCGATGGTTGCTGATATCCAACCAGGTTCGGATTGGTCAAGTCCTGAATCAATGGTGGATGTAAGTGGAATCCTCTATTTTGCTGCATTCACAACTTCAACCGGACAAGAACTTTGGAAAAGCGATGGCACAACGACAGGAACAGTTATGGTAAAAGATATTCGGCCCGGGTATTCACCTGGCTGGCCAGAACTCTTAACAAACGTTAATGGCACACTTTTCTTCTCCGCAAATGGCGATAGCGTTTCATGGGCATTATGGAAGAGTGATGGAACAGCAAATGGAACTGTGATGGTGAAAGATATTTCAAGACAGCTTGGCGGACCAGAAGAAATTGTAAATGTGAATGGAACCGTATTTTTTTCGGAAGAAGAACAACTTTGGAAAAGCGATGGCACATCTGCCGGCACTGTAAAACTTGCAGATTTTTTTGATAGCCCACGTGACCTTGTAAACTCGAATGGAACTCTTTACTTTACAGCTGGACAAATCGATACCGGCGAAGAACTCTGGAAAAGTAATGGAACTCTCACCGGCACGAAAATAGTAAAAGAAATTTTGCCAGGTTTTGCCGGGTCCAGACCGTCTGAAATTGTTGCAGCTGGCGGTGATGTGTTATTTCAAGCGGCCAATATGGAAACCGGTGCAGAATTATGGAAAAGCGATGGAACAGCAGTAGGCACTGCGATGATCAAAGATATTCGCGGACGGAATCCAGGTAGTTCTTCGCCTTCGAACTTAACAATCTGCGGCAATAGTTTATTTTTTGTGGCTGGCGAAGGGACAACCGGACGCGAACTTTGGAAAACCGATGGATCATTATCAGGCACTGCATTAGTTAAAGAAATTGTTCCAGGTCCGGGTGATATCATTCTTGATAACTTTGCTTGCATCAATCGTCGCCTGTTCTTTTCTGCATCTGGCGATTCAGGAACTCATCTATTGGTCAGCAATGGTACATCCGCGGGAACGAAGGCCATCAAAAAAATATGGCCGCAGAAGCCGCCAGTAGAATTGAAAGGCATCGCGTATTTTTCCGCTTACGATAATTCAACTGGAACCGAATTATGGAGAAGCGATGGCACATCAGCAGGTACTGTTCTTGTTAAAGATATTTTCCCCGGACCAGAAAGTTCACTTCCGACCAACCTCAAAATCTTAAACGGTAAACTTTATTTTTGGGCCGATGACGGCGAACATGAGGCTGAACTTTGGAGCAGTGATGGAACTTCAGCAGGTACATCGTTGCTAAAAGATTTCTCACCGCCCGGATCTAGCTTTATTCCACAAAATCCAAAAGTTATGAATGGCTTTCTATTCTTCAGTGCATACGATGGCATAACCGGAGCCGAATTGTGGAAAAGCGATGGAACGGCTGAAGGAACAACGCTCGTGAAGGATATAGTGCCAGGCCAAGATAGTTCTGATCCAGCACATTTTTCTGAATTAAATGGAAATTTGTATTTTATCGTTCGAGTTCCGGAGAATGGATATTTTTATTACCAGCCACAGCTTTGGAAAAGTGATGGGACCGCCGAAGGTACCGTTTTTGTACGCGAGCTTCACAGTAACATTTCATCAATGATCCCTATTGGCAAATTCTTATATTTTGACAGCTATGATTCACAGGGCCAGGAACTCTGGAAAACTGATGGCACAGAATCAGGAACAGTTCGTGTCAAGGACATTCGAAATGGCCTTAATAGCTCGGATCCACTTTTTCTTCGCAATTTGAACGATGTTCTTTTCTTCAGTGCGAATGATGGAATTTTTGGAAGAGAATTATGGCGAAGTGACGGGACAGAAGCTGGTACTAATATTTTTGCTGATATTAATCTTGGACGTCTCAGCTCAAACCCCGCAAATTTTATCCGCTTCAAAGGTCAACTTTTCTTCACTGCCAATGATGGAATTCATGGCACTGAACTTTGGAAAAGTGATGGGAAGTAGTCCGACAACAATTAGTTATGCTTTGACGTGTCTTTTTGCTCTGCTAGAACTCATTACAAAAAGGATGATCGCCAATTTTACGCATTGCCGGTCTTTTGCAGATCGGGCTAGATCATTTGCCCAGGCTGTTTGGTGTTAGTACTAAGTGTTCGCGGGTAAGTCCAAAATAAAAACCTTGTAGTAAGACTTTCTGAATCTCGGTTGGATTCTGCAAGACAATTTCCGTGCAAGCTGCATTCATCGTTACGTCAATTCCAAAATCCTTGCAAAATGATTTCAGCATTTTCATTTCTTCAGCTGATATAGCGAGAGTTCCGGTGTAGAAAATTGACTCCGGCATTTACCTCATTATGACATTGCTAATGAAGTAAAAACAATATGAAAATAGGACTCCCGCCCGACTTAAAAGTAATCTGAATTCTATTTTTCGCTTCCGGAGATATTGCTCCAAAAGATGTCCAGGACCTGTCTTCTGAAGACCTCATTCGCCTGTATCTCCGGTATTTCAAAAATGTTAAAGTCTACAACCGATTTCGCAAACGTTTCCTGTGCATCAGAAGATAATTCCGCAGATCGTTCAGCAATTCTTTTCAAAAAATACATTCCGCTGCCAACATCCCCTGCATTTACTCTCTTCCCAAGATTGCTGAGATCGCGAAGCCTTGAAACAATATTGTTTAACGTTGCGGCACTGACAATATCTACAAACGCTTCCGCAGCACCACTGTCGCCATAACCAAGAGCAAGCATCCGATCAAGAAATTTTATTTGATCATCTGTTGATGTCAATCTTGCGGCGTACGCAATTGCTTTGGGCGTTTTTGCCAATGCTTCATCCAGTGCATGTCTCGAAGCTTGCGGCCAGTTTTCTGATTCAGAAAACAATTTTTTAAATCCTGATGAACGTTCCTGGTCCAGGTATCGCTGGTAAAAATCTGCTTTCTCTGTTGAAGTGTAAATATTACTTTCTGCTATCTGCCGTGGATCGGTAAAATCATCTTCATGAATTCCAATCGGAATCTCTGATAAAGGCTGAGATTGAATCTTTAAGGCC
>AR_comb_assmDRAFT_11045141_pt1 | contig 11687 bp, 8 predicted proteins | sample ArasoioldDNA_FD_10543 | JGI IMG/M metagenome (IMG submission 10543) | reverse complement strand
ACGGATTAGCTCCGGAATTATCGCTGGTGGCGTAGTCGACTGAGACTGCTCCAGATGTATCTCCAGACCGGGTAACTCCAACATTCAGCGCCGTGCCATTCTCGTTAGCGTTGAAAGCAGAGGCAGATAGCTGAATCGTCGCCGGGTTTGCGGGAGCATTCCAACCGATGTCACGTAGTAGCGAAAAAGTAAGATCACCGGGGACGTTGACACTATGATTCAAATCTCCATTGTTGTTCGGCTCCATCAACTGATTCGGAAACATGCTCGTGTCAAAGTGTGAAACTGAAGATCCCTCGTCTGGCTGCGGTGGCGCATATAACTTCGCTCTGTTTGAGGAATCAGCGCCAGCTCGGACACTTGGATCCTGAAAGACAGAAGCATTAATTGGCCCACCGAGTTGAGCTCTGATTGCGTTGGCGTCGCTAAGATTCAAACTCACCGAGGGGATCGTTATAGTTGGATCGGAACCAGCCATGCCCGGCGCAACAGTGGGATCCAGACTTGTGCTCACGTTCCCAATTACTACCGCCGATGCTCCGGCATTTTGAGCATTCTTCACTTTATCTGTAAACAGGCAGTTGCCGCGATCGATGAATGCTATCTGTCCCGACAAGCCAGTCATAGCCGAGCATCCGTCGATTACTGAAGGCCTGACCAGCCCAGCTGTAACACCTGGAAATGACACTGGTGGTCCAAATTCCGCGGTCCCAATGTGGTAATTTCTCGCGATGATGGCCGGAGAATTAATTTTTAGGGTGGGCTCTCCTTGAAGAACAGTTGGCACCGCCGCAGTAACCTGGGGCCCAGTCCAGACTAGATTTCCATCGTTTATTGCTGACGCAGCCCGTTCGGCGTCAGTCATATTTGTCCAAAGTTTGCCAGTGGTGTTATCTCGCAGAAAACGATCGTAGACAGAAGGAAAACCGGTGTCCAAAGCACCGGTGGTCACGTCAGTAAAACTCTGAAAGCCCAAACCATGACCAAACTCATGCAGCAAAACAGAAATCAGATCTGTCCCATTGCCATGATTGTTGTCGAATCCCAGGTACCATGCACTCCCCGAAAAACAGCTCGCCGACCCAATATTGATGTTCACCGTTGCATCAATTTCTGCAGTCGCACCGTTACGATCCGACCCGGCGATTGCATTAGTTAGCGCCGCACCGTACCAGGTTTCCGCAAAAGGAGCGTTGGGAAAATTCCGATGAATTGTAGTCGTGCCTGCGGACGCTAACACCGCAGTATTTGCAGTACAACTAAGAGCCGCCCAGCGGGCACGGATGGTAATGGTGGTACTACTCGTAACGGTTGCGCCCCAAATATTCGCAGCGAATTGGAATGCGTTCAGTCGCTGTTGACCAAGCGTCGTCCCGCCGTTGCCGCCAATGGGCGAGACCGGTGTCGCGTCATTGAAACCAACGCCCGGTGAATCATTATTCTGAATGACAACGGTGGCCGCAGCGCGTGCGGAGGCAGAGGACGCGACCGCAATAACGCACACAAGTAGCACCGCAGAAAACTTTGATATCAGATAGTTGATCATGATGATTTAGTTCTTGACTGGTGCTCTGCGAACCGTAGTTTTAGAAACGACTGGGGCTGACTGGACGCCCACAAGTTTTGGGTCGATCCCCAAAAAAGTGGCCGCTGAACGAGGATTGTCGACACAGGATTTTTCGATCGAGCCATCCTCGTTGCGCCGTGCCAACACTACGCTCTGAAAGCGACCCTGAAGATCCATTGACACAGAACCATCAGGCTGTTGTTGTTCAACCAATCCTTCGGTCGAACGGTTCAATCTGCTCTTTATCTCTTCGCTTAGACGCTGTGCTTCTTCTTGAGTTAGAGGTCTGACCTGCGCGGTCTGTCCTTCAACCTGCGGGTCCTGCATGGCTACCCTTAGCGGCTGAGCAGGATTCGTCGAGTTGTGGGCGACGGTCTGAAGCGTACTCAGTTTTTGGTTCGTCAGTTGGCGCGAAGCCACTGAGATCGCCGCAATTACTACGACTGAAATCGCAGCCAGAATGATCGCGATGTGGCGACGACTCCGATACTGAGACTTGTCTTTTCTATTTCGTGAATGGCTCATTTGTTCTCCCAAAGCAATACCGCAGGGCTGTGTCCGCAATTTATAAACGTGGTAAGTAAAGAACTTTGATGCTTATTGACGTGTGGCGGGTACCACGCGAACGAGCTTCTGATTGACCGGGCCGGTTGATACGAGAGGTCTAAGGGTGAGACCTGTGCCGCAGAACTGCTTAATACAGGTAGCCGAGCACTATCAACTCGTGACTCAGCCGACTAAAAATCTAAGCCGCAGCCTCGCAACGTGTCAATGATGAATTTTGATCGGGCAAAGTTGCTCAGCTTTTTTGACCCTTGGGAAAGGTCGTGAGCTTACCTGAAATGCTGGCCAATCTGTTCGGTGCCAAATGTACCGATACCATTCAGGCGGAAACTGAAAACCACCCGATTTTCTTTCCTCAACCCGACGTTGAAAGTCGAAAACTGAGTGGTAAACGCGCAACAGTCCCAGGCCCGCCCGAGCGTAACAGTCGAGTTGATTAGCGAGCTGTCGCCGCGTCCTGGCCTTTTCTGGAAATCAAAAAAGAATGAAGCGCCACCGTACCAACCTCGGTCTCGATTACCGATGAAAGCCGCAGGACTCCATTGCGATCCTCGTATGGTGCCGGCCTCTAACCCTCGAGAGTCGGCGAATTTTGCCAGGATAGCGTCGAGTTCGATTGCACGCGTGTAGTAGAAGCTTTGGAAGATCTGAACTATGGATCGGTTCAAACCAAACGTTGTGGCGATCGCCCTTAGCCCTGCGCCTCCGGTATCAACGTCGGTTCTAAAGTCAACAAACAAATTTCTCCGCGGCCTGTAACGAGTGTCGATATTCACGGGCGAGAAACGCGGCGGAACGCCGCCATACGCAAAACCAGAAAGAGTATTGAGTGGATAAAACTGATTGCGCTGTCCCGGTACAAGTGCTCCGCCAAAATAAGGATCGAAGAAGTATTTTGCACGCAAAGTAATCGTCAGCGCTTCGTAAGGCTGACTGGAGAGTATCGGCTCCTCTCCAGTTTTCGTTTCTTTGACCGGAGCATCACTCACATTTTCCGTCGAACGTCGGGTAAAGAAACGATTGGCTACGCCAAATTCAATCTCATTGGTGTCAGCGATGGCGTCGATATAGTCGAACCGAATGATTCGATCGAAATTGTTAATGCCAGAGAGTTTGCGATAGGTGACGTAAGGCTCGATGACATGCCGGAAGAAAAAAGTGCCGTTATGTTTATAGTCCTTGGCGAACGCCGGCGGTCTGACATCAAGCTCGAACTCGCCGTAAGAACGCGTCAGGTTTCGACTCAAAACGTCACGATTCGAAGGATCGAGCGAGTTTGAATAAAACGTCACGCGACCAGCACCCGTCGCAGTTATGGACCAGCCGGCGAAGTTCAGGGGCAGTTCGAACTTAGGGTACACGTCCAGTCGCTGCACGATCGACGGAGTAACTATTGGATTACCACCAACGTCATTTACGAACTGGACCGCATCTTCGACCGTCTCTTTTCGACTAACGCCTTCGGCGCCGCCACTGAACGAGAAATAGACAGGCAATTTATCGAGGAAGCTCAGAATGACTGGCCGCTTGTCGATTGTTACGCTGGGTAGCTCCCTGATGCGGATACGAGCGTTCGTCAATGAGGTGACTTGCGTGCGGGCCAGAAAGTTGAAGCTGTATTCGTTGTGATCTTTATTGACGAATACCTGTGAGGTTTCTTCGGGCGATATAGCCTGCTGGATGTTGTCGGAAAATACCTGTCTGAAAGCAAGATTCGAAGTAATGTTTACGTCCGCGGCGGCCGTAAATCCGTTCTTGAAGTAGTGGACACCTTCAACATAAAAGCTCGAGCCGCCCTGATCGGGATGAGCATCATCGGCGCTTGGACCAAAAATGCGATCTTTGACTGCATAGAATCCAACGTTAAGAAACGACCTGGAGTTAGCTCGTGTCCTCAGGTCACCGCCAAATCCAAGTCCGCGCTGGGTGTAAACATCACTACGAAACGTAAAGTCTGCTGAGCGGCCAATTGTTTGATAATAAGCATTCGAAATTCGCAGGCCTTTTGATCCTGAGCCGCCAATGGTGGGAGTTAGAAAACCAGAAGCTCGATCTCGCGGCTTGATGGAAACGGATGCATACGGCAGATAAAAAACCGGAACATCTTTAATTTTGACTTTCGGCGAATAGATGCGAACGCGATCACCAGTTTTTATTCGCGCCTTGCTCGCGTGAAAACTCCACTTGGGAACGTCTTCGTCGCAGGATGTGACCTGAACATTTGTCGCAACAATCGTATCGAGACTTATCTTTTCGACGCGGTCAGCGGTGAAATAGACTCGCGTGCCGTCTTGAGTTTGATTGGTAAAGCCTGTTGAATTAACGAAGTATCCCGTTTTGGTTCGATAGTTCCATTCACCGCGAGATCCGGTGATACGCTGTGAATCGGCCTGGTCGAAAACCACACTTCCTTCTGCGACTACTCTATTTTCAGCCTCATAGACGGTCACTTTGTCAGCTTGCAACCGGTAGGTACCAATTCTGACATCAACATTTCCTTCGTAAACGGCCACTCGTGCAGTTTCCGGTCCTGAGACAGTCTGTTTTGTCGCGTCCACCGTTATTTGATCAGTACTGACGCCGGCCACACCTCCTCGCTGCTGCGGGCGGCGGGTCGTCAACTGATCCGTGTCGAGCGGATTGACGTTCGGCGTATCAGTCATCGGATTCGTAACTTTCCGATCGACTGGATTTGTTTGCTGGGCAAAAACGTAGGCGCAAGCAACGACGAGGGTCAGGCTCGCGAGCAGCAACCGGGCGAGGTTATTCAGACCGCCTGGGCACGAAGCAAAACGCAAAAGCGAGTGAAATCCTCCGGAGGGATTGTGCAAGCGGAGTTAAATGATTCGTGCCGCCCGCATCTTGTTGGTTAAAGCGTGTGGATGCTAGCACGAAATTTCGAAAACGCTGTAACGGATCGTTTGTTATTATTCCGCTCCGTGTCTGAAACATACCGATTGATGGTTGTGGTGGGCGAGCCCTCAGGCGATGCTCATGCTGCAGCACTTATCAAAGCCCTCCGTTCGATAGCACCGGAAATCAAGTTCGAATTTTTTGGCGCAACCGGTCCGTTAATGCGCAAAGAAGAGGTCGAGACAATAGTAAATTCTGACTCTCTCGCAATAATGGGAATTGTTGAAGTCGGCAGAGTCTTCCCGAGATTCTTACGCGCCTTCCGAGAACTTAAAGATGCCGCAGCGGTTCGCAAACCAGATACGGTAATTCTGGTTGACTGGCCTGAGTTTAATCTCCGACTAGCTGCCGCGCTCCATCGTCGTGGCTTTAAGGTTATCTACTACATCAGTCCGCAACTGTGGGCCTGGCGTTCGCGTCGCATTGAAACAATAAAACGCCACGTTGATTTGTTGCTGGCCATCCTTCCTTTTGAAGTCGAGTGGTATAAAGCGCGCGGAGTGGACCACATAGAATTTGTCGGTCACCCGCTTTCGGGCGAAGTGCACGCCCGATACGGGCGAGAAGAGTTCTGTCTCGCTCACAATCTGGATCCATCCAAACCGTTGGTCGCACTTCTTCCCGGCAGCAGGCACAAGGAACTAATCCGGATTCTTCCGCCAATGTTGGATGCCATTGAACTGCTCGTAGGCAAACGATCGGATATTCAACCAGTGATCGTCGTGGCGCCGAGCCGGCATCGCGATGAGGTCACAAACATTCTCAAAGAGCGACAGTTGCGTACAGCGATCACGATCGTTGAGCATGAAACTCGAGAAGCTCTTGCCGCAGCCGATGTGGCAGCGGTCGCAAGTGGCACAGCAACGCTGGAAGCCGCACTCCTGGAAACACCGATGGTAATTGTCTACAAAGAATCTTCGATCAACTGGCACACCCTGGGAAGATTGATTACGGTGGACCACTATGGTCTGGTAAATCTCATCGCCGGTAAACGCCTGGTGACGGAGCTAATGCAGGATGAATTGACGGGAGAACGACTTTGTAACGAGATGATTGAGCTGTTGGATCCGGACCAAAATCAGAAGATGCGTTCCCAGCTACATGAGATTAAGAATCAACTCGGAGAATCGGAAGCGTCTGAACGGGCGGCAAAATCAATTTTGACATTCTTGAGCGCTGCTTCTCGAGATACTGATTAGTTGGAAAGTTTAGCGAAGCTTGTCCTCAAGCTCTTTCACTCGAGCTTTCAATTCCTTCAGGTCTTCGCGCATTTGCGGCAGTCGGCCAAGATGAGCGTTCATTCTCTTGTACTCATCAAGTGGTTGCACAGGAATTCCCCACCAAACGCCTGGTCTGACAATTTTTCCGGGAAGTATTCCTGCTTTTGAACCGATAATCGCACCCTTTTGTACTCGAGTGTGATCGCCGAATCCTACCTGACCTCCGATAACTGCGTCGTCTTCAATGACGACGCTGCCGCTGATACCGGTCTGGGCCGCAATAACAACTCGCTCGCCGATATCACAGTTATGGCCCACGTGGACCATGTTGTCGAGTTTTGTGCCTCGTCCAATCCGGGTTTTTCCTAACGCGGCTCGATCGATACAAGTATGAGCGCCGATTTCAACGTCGTCGTCAATCTCGACTGTTCCGATCTGAGGGAACTTGTGGTAGCCCATGTCATCCCGAACGTAGCCAAAGCCATCTGCGCCAATACAAACTCCAGCGTGAAGAATCACCCGACTGCCAATTGAGATGCCGTCGTACAAAACCACGTTGGGGTGGAGTACACAATCGTCGCCGATCGTGACGTTCGCACCAAGGACCACCCCCGCTTCTATACGGCAGTTATTACCGATTCGGGCATACTCTCCAACTGTCGCATGTGGTCCAATATATGCTGAAAGTGCTATGTCAGCTGTTTCGGCAATGACCGCCGTGTCATGAATTATCGGCTCGCGAACAATTGGTGGATGAAGCACTTCAGCGATTCGAGCAAACCCAAGTTTCGGATGTTTGAGTCCAATTACAGCAGCGCTGTTGAACTCGACTGTTTCCAAGGCTTCGATGGGCACGAGTAAACATGTAGCTTGGCTGGCAGTTGCTACTTCGAAGAACTTCACATTGTCGACATAAGCGACTGAACCTGGACCAGCATTTTCCAGATCGGCGATGCGTTCAATAAGAATTGAACCATCGCCGACCAGACGTCCTTGCAAGTACCCTGCGATTTCAGAAGCTCTTTTACCCTGACTCATTCTACGATCTTCCTGGCATCATCTCGTGGGCCAGTGCCTTTCTTCAACATATCGAGGTAGTCGTTGATCAACTGCGACAGATATTCGTCGTACCCTTTGTTTCGATCGGCTTCGAGTTTGGAATTGGAATATTTAAGTGCTGCCGCTTCCTCAAACGCTTTGGCCGCTGCCTGATCGTTCTTGAGAAAGTGTTGCATCGCTCCACAAATGTACAGCAATTCTTTCCGTTCACCTTGTCTTGACTTGTCTTGCAGCAATTTTTCCGTATTTTTCAGCGCTCTTTGACGAGCGTCGGCAGCCTCAGTCGACTTACCTTCAAGATCAAGATGGTAACCAAGCACGCGGTTGAAATGGGACCAAAAATCGTCCGAATCTCCCTTCATGATCCGGTAAACCTTCTCCGCCGCATCATTCGCGACGAGTCAGTCAGATAGTCTAGACTCCGCCAACTATCAATTGGTTTCCGCTGATGGATTATTTTTGCCGTTCCTCCGCTCAGCATGAGTGAATCCTCGTTTCGAGTCACGAATGAATTGAACCAGGTGGTCCACGTTCGGATCTTTTAGGTCACTCATTTGTTCCAGCGCCTCAAACAAAGGAAGATTTGAGCGAAACAACAAACGATGGGCCCGTTTCAACTGCAATCGACTGTCCGATGAGAATCCGGCGCGTTTAAGCCCGACACTATTAAGGCCTCTCACTTTCGCCGGGTTGCCGTCGGTTATCAGGAACGGTAAGACATCCTGCACAATCTTTGACTTCCCGCCAACCATCGCATAACGACCCATCCGCACAAACTGATGTGCTCCTGCATTGTTTGAAAGAAAGACGTGGTCCTCAACCTTGATATGTCCAGCTAAAGCGGCGCCGTTCGCAAATATATTGTCGTCGCCGATGTCACAGTTGTGAGCAATATGGACGCCTATCATGAAGAAGTTGCGCGAGCCGACTCGCGTAATTTCGTCGCTGCCGCTCGCCCGGTGAAGTGTACAGAACTCGCGAATAAAGTTGTCGTCGCCAACTTCGAGATAGCTTCGCTCGTTCTTGAACTTGACGTCCTGAGGCTCGCCTCCCAATACAGCATGTTCAAAAACTCTGTTTCGACGTCCGAGCCGGGTGAACCTCTTGATCACCGCATGAGCTGCAATTTCGCATCCATCGCCCAACTCAACCTCATCCTCAATTACAGCATAAGGGCCGATAGCAATGCGGTCACCGAGTTTGGCAGAAGGGCTAACGTTCGCATTTTTGTGAATACTCATTGGGTCAGATGGCGCCGGGATCGCTTTTCGGGGGCGATTTCCGAATCGCTTGCTCTAAGGAATTGCGAGAAGCCAGTTCAGGATATACCAAACGCTTTCGGACGAACCCAGCGACTGACCCGGTGCGGGTACCGCGAGCGAAGTGACGGATGTCACCCTTTTAAGTTTCCCGCTTTGACTCCCACGATTCTTTGTTGAATGTAACATCCGGTCGCTTCGTTTGGGCTACCGTCATGGTTGCGCCTTACTTTTTAAGCAGAAACCTGGTCCCGGGCAGCGCTCTTTGCAACACGATCATCAGATTTTCTGGCTTTTTTCCACTTGCCATCGTGGTTTATGCCATCTATCATACTTCCGCCGCTTTTTGGTTGGCCGTCAACACAAATTAGCGGTTTATTTTTGTCAGAGTTGGACTTAATCGGCATCAAAGCCGTCTTAGCTAGTGTTCGCACGAGGAGATAGAACCTTTGTTTAGTGACCAGTTTCGCAGAGGAGAGTCGGACAAGAGCAAGCTCTCTGGAGTTAAGGGCTCAAAGCTCATTTCCGGTCTTTCAGACGTAGCCTGGAAAGCTTTTCAATCGGTCAATCAACTTCTTCCTGAAGGCGAGGCCATCCGGCCCAACTGGGCGCCTGGTCCACTGCTAAAATCCTACGAGCGAAGTGCTCCACCGCTTGGCTTCCCCAGAGAAACAGACAGCCTTTGTCCAACTTGCGTTAAGGAAGTTCGGAATGCCGTCATCACCGGTCAAGTGCCGCTTGAAACGTTGATGAACGAGCATCCAGGTGAGATCAAGGCTCAAATTCTGGAAGCCGACGGACAGGTCGTCATGCGCAAGACTTGTCCCAAGCACGGCGAATTCGAAGACGTGATGTCGACCGATCCGGCATTTCTCAACCGAATCGAATCGCTGTTCTTTGGTCGTGACTTTCGTGCCGCCGAAGACAAGAACGTTCACAAACATGGAACGTCAAACATTCAATTTGGCCGCGGCGCCGTTCTGACCGTCGACCTGACAAATCGTTGCAACATGATGTGCAATCCGTGCTTCATGGACGCAAATCAGGTCGGGTACGTTCACGAACCAACTTTTGAGGACACCAAAGCGATCCTTGACCGCGCAGTCTCTTTCAAGCCGCGCAGACAAGTCATCATCCTGTTCTCTGGTGGTGAGCCGACGCTTTCACCCTACTATCTCGATGCGGTCGCTTACGCGAAGAAGATTGGCTTCTATCGAATACTTGCGGCGACGAACGGGATTCGTTTCGCGGAAGATCTCGAGTTTTGCAAGGCCGCAAAAGCAGCGGGCCAGCATGGCGTCTATCTGCAATTCGATGGTGTCAGTGAAGAGAAGAACAAACACCGCGGCGTAGGAAACCTCTTCGACGTAAAACTGCAAGCGATTGAAAATCTCGCCAAGGTCGGAATTAAAGTCACACTCGTAGTGACCATCGTGAATAACATCAACAACGATGCAATCGGCCAGATCGTAGAGTTTGCCGCAAGGAATATTGATAAGGTTCAGACAATCGCATTTCAGCCAGTTTCTTTTACGGGACGTGACGAGGATATTTCAGACGAGATGCGTCAAAAGTGGCGCTACACACTTGCTGGAATGACTCACGACCTTAAGGACCAGCTCGATGGTCGTATTCAACCGTTGCGCGATTGGTTCCCGCTGTCGTCCTACTCAGCCTTTACGAGCGTCATGGATATGCTTCAAGGCGCGGATGCTCCATGGGGTTGGTCATCATGTAATTGTCACCCCAATTGTGGCATCTTCACCTTGCAAGTCGTTAATCGCCAGACCGGCGAGTTCAAATCATTGTTCGAGTTTTTTGACTACGAACAGTTCATGAAAGATGTAGCGGTAATCACCGATACAGCTCGTGGCAAGAAGCTCTCATATGCCCAGCTGGGCATGGCGATTATGCGAAACTTCGACGCAGAACGAGCGCCCGAAGGATTTCCTATTTCACAGATTCTCAATCTCTTTAAACCATCTTCCGCAAACTCCAACTCGGATCGCAACGATCGCATGAAGGCCCAAACAGGAGCGAACGACAACGACGTGTGGCGTGTGCTCTGCGTCGAAGGCATGTGGTTCCAGGACCTTTTCAATTACGACTTCAGGCGAACCGAAATGTGTGTGATTCCTTACGGCACTCAGGAAGGTGAGATCTCATTCTGCGCTTACAACACTGGAGTGGGTTGGCGCCAGATAATTGAGAACATGCATAAGACTGCTAACCTGGCAGAGTGGTACGAAGACAATGGCCGGCATAAAGTTTACGCAGCCGGCAAACCAGTGCCGCTAAGAACCACGAAGCACTCGCTGAGCTTACCAGTGATTCAAGCGGTACTCGCTGAAGATGCTGACGAGCCGCCACCATTGGCAACTCCGTATCTTGTCGATGAGCAAGTGGAAGTAGCGAGTCGCTAAAACTCCGCGACGAATTATCGATCAGCTGACGAAGTTCCTACCGTTTTAGTGTTTCCATCGGCTCCTGGCTTTTGGACCTCACGCAATTGGGCCACTATATCTCTCATTCTAATTGCCAGTTCTTCTATGGTTTGCGCTCGCTTGCGGGCACGATCGCTCAAGTCTTCGCGCAGCAAGAGCTGGGCCTGGCCCAGCACTCCAGTAAGTGGGTTATTTATCTCATGACGAATGCGGGCGACTAGTTCTGCGACTTCTTCGAGCTTTGAACGATACTTCGCAACCAGATCGCCCGGACTGTCAGCACCAGAGCCCGAGGGTGTTGTGTCGTGTTCAGTCATCTACTCTCCGCCTCAAAAATAGGGGGTTAGACGTTGAGATATTCAGTTTGCGTTTTTGTGGCACCGAAGGAATCGCCGCTTTGTTGCGCGCCCATTGTGCCCTGTGTAGGGAATTCAGGCAATCTTTTTCTGAGTGAGGCGAACTTGCAGATAGCTGCTAAAACCCCGCTACTAAGATCTCGGCGTTTTAGAGCACTTTAACGCAGAGACACGAAGACGCCGATTTAAGAACGAGTTGAAGGTGCAGTTGACAAGCAAGGTGAGCGAAACGTAAATTTCAACTCCTCTTTGCTGGGAGGTCGTCCAATGGTAGGACTCCAGACTCTGGATCTGGCTATCGGGGT
>AR_comb_assmDRAFT_10050405_pt1 | contig 11687 bp, 11 predicted proteins | sample ArasoioldDNA_FD_10543 | JGI IMG/M metagenome (IMG submission 10543) | reverse complement strand
TGATGCGCCGTGCCCAGGAAAATACTTCCGTGAAGGGACAAACGGGAAGAGAGTTAGGTCTGATTAAGAAAGAGATGGAAAGAAGGCAAGCGGCAAGTAAAAATTAAATTAATAACGCGCAGAGTAACCACGTTCGCGTTCTCCATTTCTTTCCCCAACTATCCTTCCTTTTCTTAAATCCAAAAAATCCTGGTTCTTTCTTTTCCCCAACATCCCCACAATCATTTTTTCTAAATCGAAAAAATCGTGGTTCTATTTAACTTGCGTCCATGCAGCAATACCTCGATCTTCTTCAACATATATTGAATAATGGAGTAGAAAAATCTGATCGCACCGGCACCGGGACTTTAAGCTGTTTTGGATACCAGATGCGGTTTGATCTGCAAAAAGGATTTCCTCTCGTCACTACGAAAAAGCTTCATCTGAAAAGCATTATCTATGAGCTGCTGTGGTTCCTAAGAGGTGAAACAAATATTGCTTATTTGAAAAATCACGCAATTAGTATTTGGGATGAGTGGGCAGACGAGAATGGCGAGTTGGGACCGGTGTATGGCAAACAGTGGAGAAGCTGGCAAGGCGCCGAGGGCCAGGTAGTGGACCAAATCAGCGAGTTGGTCAATCAAATTAAGACGAACCCCGATAGCCGGCGATTAATTGTGAGCGCATGGAACGTTAGCGATCTTACTAAAATGGCATTGATGCCCTGTCATGTTCTATTTCAATTTTATGTGGCCCACGCTGACTCCAACGGAGGGGGTGTCCCAACGAAGTCCGGACGGGGAAGGTTGAGTTGCCAGTTATACCAGCGAAGTGCTGATGTATTTCTCGGCGTTCCTTTCAACATCGCTTCCTATGCTTTGTTAACAATGATGATTGCGCAGGTTTGCGATCTGGAGCCTGGCGACTTCATTCATACATTTGGTGATGTTCATATTTACAGCAACCACATGGACCAAGTGAGGTTGCAGCTTAGCAGAAGCCCTTATTCATTGCCGAGGATGCGATTAAATCCTTCGATAAAAAGCATTTTTGATTTTAAATTTGAAGATTTCACACTGGAAAATTATCAATCTCACCCTCCAATTAAGGCACCCGTCGCTGTGTAATTGGATTCGGATTTCGGATTTCGACGGGCGGATGGCAAACGACAATAACTTTATTTTTTAGGGTCAGACGGGGATTTTAGATTTGTCAGTAAATCGTTATTGTGGTCATAAGTCTCATCGCTGCAGCTTCGGAGAACAGCGTTATCGGAAAGGACAATAAACTTCCGTGGCATTTGCCAACGGACATGAAATATTTCAAAAACATCACCTGGGGTATGCCGGTTATCATGGGCCGAAAGAGTTTTGAGGCCCTTGGAAAACCGCTACGGGGAAGAAGCAACATTGTTATTACACGAAATAAGAATTGGTCAGCCGATGGCGTAAAAACCGTCCAAAGTATTGACCAGGCAATTAATCTTGCCAGTCAAACGGATGCTAAAGAAATATATATCATTGGAGGTGGGGAAATCTTCCAGGCAGCCATCCCTTCAGCGGACAGGATCTATTTAACTCTTGTTCACGAAAATTTTGAGGGAGACGCTTTTTTCCCGGAAATAAAGCACGAAGAATGGAAACTGACCAGTAACAGGGATTGCGACCCTGATGAAAAAAATGCTTATGCCCTGTCATTCCAGATCTGGGAAAGAAAAACCCCCTCCCCTAAAGGGGAGTAACGAATATCACGTTGCTATGTTCTCTTCATTTCAACTTGCCTTAAAATATTTCAATTATTATTTAACTTCCTCAAACAGCAAAGGCCATGGTATTCACTCACCTTTTGTATTTGATTTTATCACCAGGGTTTTAAATGATGAGCAGAAATATAACGAATACGAGAAGGTGGAAAGTCTGCGGGAAAAATTATGGAGTGATAAAACTGTCGTGACCGTTAACGATTATGGCGCTGGCTCATCTTCGATCAGATCAAAAAGGCGAACCGTTGGATCCATTGTCAAACGTTCGGTTAAACCTCGAAAATATGGCCAGCTTTTATACAGGATTGTAAAGTACTATCAGCCAAAAGCAATTGTTGAATTGGGAACATCGTTGGGCATTACCACCAGTTACCTCTCGCTTGCGAAACCGGATTCAAAGGTTTTCACACTTGAGGGTGCGGCTGAGATCGCAAATAAGGCAATGCAGAATTTCAAGACCCTCGAGCGTACGAACATAAAATTGATTGAAGGTAATTTTGATTATACCCTGCCGGCTGTTCTTTATCAATTGCCAACAGTAGATTTTGCATTTATGGATGGTAATCACCGTTACGCTGCCACGATAAATTATTTTAATCAATTGCTTGCAAAAACAAATAATGACTCCATTCTTATACTGGATGACATTCGCTGGAGTGAGGAAATGGAACAAGCCTGGAAGGAAATCAAAGAATATCCTGCCGTCCGGTGCTCTATTGATTTGTTTTTTATTGGCATAGTCTTGTTGCGCCACGAATTCAAAGAAAAGCAACATTTCACCATTCGTTTTTGACTTCATCCTATGAAACAATGATTCACGAGAGCAGAAACAAAAAAAATTCTACCTTCCGCCCGGAAAACCTGGACATAAAATCTAAATAGGATTATGACGATAGGCATGTTAAAGGAGCCTGCCCATGAAACAAGAGTATCACTTCTCCCCGAGGCTGTCGCTACGCTGGTAAAGAAAAACGTCGAAGTGCTGGTTGAACCAGGAGCCGGTGAAAGATCGTTTGCAGCAGACGAAGAATACAAGAAGGCCGGCGCCAGGCTTTTAGCTCGTGGCGAAATCATCAGCTCTTCGCACTTAATCCTTACCATTCACAAACCTTCTCTTGATGATGTGGCACTGATGAGGTCCAAAGTAGCTATCGGTGTCTACCTTCCCCTGTATCACATACCACGCATGCATGAATGGGCATCGAGAGGGGTAACTATTTTTAGTCTTGACATGTTACCCCGAATTACAAGGGGGCAAAGCATGGACGTGTTAAGCTCGCAGGCAAATATTGCGGGGTACAAGTCAGTTCTATTGGCCGCGGATATGTATTCAAGGTACTTTCCCATGTTCATGACTGCGGCGGGAACGATTGCTCCGGCAAAAGTGCTGGTGCTTGGTGCAGGCGTTGCAGGCTTACAGGCGGTTGCAACAGCCAGAAGGCTGGGTGCCGTGGTGGAAGTATTTGACACAAGACCCGCTGTGAAAGAAGAGGTCATAAGTCTTGGAGGCAAATTCATTGAAGTGGAAGGCGCCGCAGACGCTTCACAGGCGGGCGGTTATGCCGTAGAGCAAAGTGAAGAATTCATGAAACGGCAAAAACAAAAAATAGCCGACAGCATCATGAAATCCGATGTCGTAATCACTACCGCTCAGATACCGGGAAAGCCAGCGCCTTTATTGGTTACAGCGGAAATGGTTGAAACAATGAGACCAGGCTCCGTGATTGTTGATCTGGCTGCCTCCACAGGCGGCAATTGTGAGTTAAGCAAGAATAAAGAAACCATCTTGCATAAGGGGGTTACTATTGTCGGGAACTCGAATCTTGCAGCGGGCATGCCTTCTGACGCCAGCAAATTATATGGCAAGAATGTCTTGAACTTTTTACAATTGATCATTGACAAAAATGGCGACCTAAACCTTAACTGGGATGATGAATTGGTAACAGGTTGTTGCATCACGCATAATGGGGAAGTGGTACATGAGAGAGTGAAATCGTTAATGGTGAGCGAGTAGGTGAGTGCTGAGTCGTAAGTCGCAGGATTTTTTAGTCGGCAGAGGGGTACTATCATCTTTCCTTGCGTCGCACACTTGTACGTTTAGTTCTATATTGGACAATTTAGATTGTCATGCCGACGAAGGAGGCATCTCAAACGATTCGAACGCTAAGGTTTTTCGCTCATCCAGCGACAAAAATAAATAAATATGAATTCTATTCTTAACTGGATCACCGATAATCAGCAGATGATCTACATTGTCATTCTAATGATCTTTGTTGGGATTGAAGTTATTGGCCGCGTGCCAAGTGTATTGCATACTCCGCTGATGAGTGGCGCAAATGCGATACACGGTGTTGTAATTATCGGTGCCATCATCGTAATGGGTAAGGCTGAAACGGACAATTATTTAGCGCTTATTCTTGGGTTTTTAGCGGTTGTGTTGGGAACACTGAATGTTGTAGGCGGCTTTGTGGTTACGGATAGGATGTTGGAAATGTTTCGGGCCAAGGCCAAACCCAAGAACCAAGAAACAAAATCAAAATAAAATTCAAATTGGAAATTGCAAATAAAAAATATGATCTGGAAGAACGCACTACTTCGTATTTGCTATTGAAAACCAGGGATGAGAAGGATTAGTTTTTAGTTTTTGTTTTTAATTTATTTGTTTTTTGGAATTTGGTTTCTTGGAATTTGTACTTGGAAAATATGGAAATTAACATACTCACCATTTGCTACCTGGTAGGCGCCATTACTTTCATTCTTGGATTGAAGATGCTCTCTCATCCTCAAAGCGCACGAAGAGGAAATCTCATTGCTGCTTTCGGCATGAGTGTCGCAATTTTAGGAACTATTTTTCTGTATCGCGACGATGCCGGTAACAGGTTACACAATCACGCCTGGATTTTTACGGGCATCCTGATTGGAGGTATTGTTGGGACGCTTGCAGCAAAGAAAGTCAAGATGACCGCCATGCCCGAAATGGTAAGTATGTTTAATGGCATGGGTGGTGCTTGCGCTGCATTGATTTCAATTGTGGAGTTTAATCATTTAGCAGGTAGCAAAGTGGCTGGACTCAATGAGCTTTTTCTTCCTGAAGGAGTTAGGGGTACGCTATTGATAATTTTGCTTGGTTTAATTATTGGCTCCGTATCGTTTGCAGGATCGATGATTGCCTGGGGAAAATTGAACGGAAGAATTAAGGATTTTGCTTTTAGCGGGCAGCATATCGTGAATATTATTATCCTTGTCGTCACTCTTGGTCTTGCAGCGTACTTGATTGCTAATCTCAACGCCTCAAATGCATTTCTGCTCTATGTGATTTTTGTTCTTGCATTATTATACGGTGTTTTTTTCGTTATGCCAATAGGCGGTGCCGACATGCCCGTTGTTATTTCCATACTCAACTCCTTTACCGGAGTGGCTGCTGCTTGTGGCGGCTTTCTTTATAACAACAAAGTAATGCTCACTGGTGGTATCCTGGTTGGTGCCGCGGGTACGTTATTGACCATATTGATGTGTAAGGCAATGAACCGCTCTCTTGCAAACGTGTTGATTGGTTCATTTGGCGGTGGCGCTGCGGGTGCCGCAGCGAAGCAACAAGGCGCATACAAAGAAATTCACATCAGCGATGCGGCTGTTGCCATGGCCTATGCAAATAAAGTCATCATCGTTCCCGGTTATGGGCTGGCTGTGGCACAAGCGCAGCACGCCTGTCATGACCTCGAAAAACTATTAAATGAGCGGGGTGTGGATGTCAAGTATGCCATTCATCCGGTGGCCGGCCGCATGCCAGGACACATGAACGTATTGCTCGCAGAGGCCGACGTGAGTTATGAAAAGTTAGAAGAAATGGAAGAAGCCAATGAAGAATTCCCATCGACTGATATAGTGCTGGTGCTGGGCGCAAATGATGTAGTAAATCCCGCCGCTAAAACCGATCCTTCTTCACCTATTTATGGCATGCCTATTCTCGATGTAGAGCTCGCTAAAACAATCATCGTAAACAAACGCAGCATGAAGCCGGGTTATGCCGGAATCGAGAATGATCTTTTCTTTCGCAAAAAAACTTCGATGCTATTTGGTGATGCTAAAAAGGTGCTACAGGATTTAATCGCTGAAATCAAGCAGATATGAATGCCTTCATTCTGTCACCAAAACTGCTTTGATACAATTGTCCAGTTTTTTGTCAAACACTTCATAGGCTCGTGCACCTTCATTTAGCGAAAATCGATGTGTGATGATCTCTTCGATAGCATAACACTGAGGCAGTTCTTCACGTAATAGTTTTTCCGAATAGAATCGGGCCGGGCAGCGGCCACTCTTATAAGTTAGATTTTTATCATAGGCCTCGGCAGGAGAAAAGGAGAAATTATTTGCGGTATGGACGCCAACTGATGAAATAGTTCCGCCTGGACGGAGAAGATCAATCGCCAGCTTCAACGCTTTATCGCTGCCCACGACTTCCATTACAGCGTCCACTCCTCGTCCAGAAGTATTATTGCGAATCTCATCTGTAACGTCATGAAAAGATGGATTTAAGGGAATGGCACCGAACTGTTCTGCCATGGCTAACCTCTCGGGCAGAACATCAATTGCAAACAATTTCTCAGCGCCAAGATGTTTTGCTGCCAGAACTGTCATCAAGCCCACAGGCCCACAGCCGATTACCACATAAACAGCACCTGGTTTTATTCCCGCATTGTCTGCACAGAAATAACCCGTTGAAAAAACATCACCTAACAACAATCCTTTTTTTTCGTCCAGGTCGGAGCTCAACGGCAGCAATGTGTTATCGGCCATCGGCACCCGAATGTAAGTTGCCTGTGCTCCCTGAAGTCCCTGGCCATTTTGCACCCATCCAAATAAGTTTCCTTTTTCGCAACGACAAGTGAGACCTATACGACAGTAAAAACATTCGCCGCAAGAAGTGGTAAATGGACTGAGCACTCTTGCTCCTTTCTTAAATTTTCTTACATCACGGCCAATTTCTTCAATTATGCCGGTAAACTCGTGTCCCATCACCGTTCCATGATCAAGACCGGATTCCAGGCCGCGATATACGTGCAGGTCAGAGCCACAGATGCTTGCCATGGTGATTCTCACAATCGCATCAGATGGATGAAGTAATTCGGGATCCTCGACGGTGTGGTATTTAATGATCTCTTTGCCACCAAAGGTTAACGCCTGCATGATGTGAATGTAGGAGTTTTTGGAATCGTCACCTGGTTTGTTATGGCTTGGGCCTGTCCACGCTAATAATTATTTCGGATTTAAGAACAATAGCGTGTAGACCAGGTCCATCAAGCGCGAGATCAACACGCCAGCAAAGGCACCGCAGAGTGGCCACGCAACATATAAATAAAATGGCGACATGTACCATTTTGGCCTGGTTGGAGATGTTCGCGTCGTTGCGGATTGAGAATGAACCGGTGGAGCGGCAGAATAACCAAAAACGTGATTTGTAATGTACGTCTCTGCGTCGTAAGCTGGCGTGACTACGAGGTTTGGTATTTTGGTTTCAATTATCTTTTCAGCTTCTTCGAAACTGCCAGCTGCGGCTACATCCGGATTCAATTGCGTGACCAGTTTCCTGGATTTAACAGGTAAAAGAATAATATTCTTTTTTACCAGGGTTTCCTTAGCCATTTCGGATAACCCAATAGATATTTTTCCGTGGAAAGCATGCTTATTCCATTTGATGGGGTCGGCGGATAGCTTGTGTTCCTGGAATACAAACTCACAGGCACTCTTTAACTCGGGAGTCATAACGATAATTTAAATAGTTAAGGTCTGTTCACAAGAGATACAGCGATGGACTTCGTAGAATACTAGGAAGGAATTTTTCGGGATCCCGAATTTAATACATTATTTGCTATTCTCAATCACCAGGAGTCCGAAATGCAGCAGTTTAACGTCAGGGAAGGCTTGCCACGAAGGTTTTGAGCTATGCCAAGCCGACCCGGTGCCAGGGAGCGGCCGGCTCACAACTATTAATTATTTACTTAGAAAATCGGCAATTATCGGAAATTCCCTTTCCGGTTCTTCCACTTGCGGATTATGCCCCGAATGCTCAAACATTATGAACTGCGCTTGCGGACAGTATTCCTTGTATTTTACTTGCATCCATGGCACGGCCACCCGATCATACCTTCCTGCAATGATCAGAATCGGCATTTTCAAAATCTTCAAGTCTTTTCTGAAATCAAAATTGCCAATATCATTTCCCACGATAAAATCTCCATCTTTTCCTACCATCTGGTAATATAGGTTCGAATTAAAGCTATTTGGATAGCGGTTTGCCGGAGAAGCCGTTTGGGACGGTTGTACTTTTTTGCTTTCAAAATGTTCGGGGTTGTACGCATAAAGAAAACCGTAAGGTACATGGCCATAAACTTGCTGGTGCTTTTCATCACTGCTTACCGCTCCCGCTTCTCTTAGTTTCATCAATGTGTCCCATACTTCGGGGTAATTCGTTTTTATTTCATGATTACTGTTATCATCATTTTCCTGCCACATAACGAAACTGTGAAAACCATTTGCAATTATGAGATGACTTACATTCCCACCATATTTAAGGGCATAACTCTGTGCTACCAAACTGCCATAGGAATGTCCCAGCAAACTAATTTTATTTAGGTGCATTGCTTTTCTTAAGCCTTCTATGTCTTCAATATCTCTTTGCAGCGTGTATTCTCTTACGTCGTTTGCCGTATCCGATTTGCCACGGCCAAATGCATCAAAATAGATGAGCTGTATGTTTAATTTTGCAAGCGAATCAAATCTGCGTAAACCGACATGCGCACTTCCGGGGCCACCGGCAATTAATATCAATGGCTCACCTTTACCAACCGTCACCACCCAAAGTTTAGCACCATTCACCGTGTAATATTGTCCTTCGGTCCAGCTATCAGGATATTTGATGTCCTGGGCAGAAAGAAACGAAATAAAATTTGTAAACAGCAGGAAGAAAATAAAGGATTTCATCTCCACATATTTTCGTGAAAATAAGATATCTTTTTTTGCGTCGACTGAACAAAGCTCTGGAGAAGAGCATTTGGAACATGGCTTGTAATTGTTGGTATCGCTCCGCTAATCCTGCCTACCGACACCGGGACAAACCATGGCGCATTGTTCAACAGCGAACAGAAAGATGAACGGAGCGTCGCAACGGAAGCTCAGTAGAATTTCCTAAGTTCGCACCTAAAAATTAAATTACCCGTAATGAAACAGTTCTTCTTCAGTTTAATCCTGCTCTCATCAATTTTGTTTTTACACGCTCAAAAAATAATGGGCTTTAGCGAACCAAATGCTGGTAAACAATTGGATATGGAGAAGCAATTTGATGCGATGCTGAATCCGCATAACCAGGACGAGTGGATGCAATTCCTAAGCTCGCATCCACACCATGTTGGAAGCCCGCAGGATAAGTTAAATGCAGAATTCATAGCAAATCTTTTTCGGAATTGGGGTTATCAAACGGAAATCGCGACATACTATCCTTTGTTTCCAACACCAAAGACAAGAGTGCTGGAGCTTTTGGGCAGTAAACCTTTCAAAGCAAAGCTTGACGAGCCAGCTTTGAAAGAAGACAAGACCTCTGGGCAAAAACCAGAACAATTGCCAACTTACAATGCCTATTCGGCGGATGGCGATGTCACGACTGAGCTGGTTTTTGTCAACCGGGGCGTGCCCGCCGATTATGAGGAACTGGAAAGAATGGGCATAGACGTGAAAGGCAAAATTGTGATCGCAAAATATGGAGGTTCATGGAGAGGAATAAAACCGAAGGTAGCGTACGAGCACGGTGCCGTTGGGTGTATCATTTATTCCGACCCGGCCGATGACGGTTATGCGCAAGGTGATGTGTACCCGCAGGGACCCTTTCGGCCAGCAAATGGTGCTCAGCGTGGTTCCGTAATGGACATGCCAGTGCGGCCCGGTGACCCATTGACTCCGGATGTGGGCGCCACAAAAGATGCAAAACGTTTGGCAATAAAAGAAGCCAACACCATTATGAAGATTCCTGTGCTACCTATTTCTTATGAAGACGCAATGCCATTATTGCAATCGCTGGGGGGGCCAACCGTGCCGGCAACGTGGCGTGGTGCGTTGCCAATAACTTACCATGTGGGACCAAGTAAAGATAAAGTGCATCTGAAATTGGAATTCAACTGGGATCAAAAACCTCTTTATAACGTGATTGCAAAAATGCAGGGCAGCCAATTTCCTGATGAGTGGGTGATTCGCGGCAATCATCACGATGGCTGGGTAAATGGTGCTGCTGATCCATTGAGCGGAATGGTGGCTGAGATGGAAGAAGCAAGAGCGGTCGGTGAATTAGCAAAAAAAGGTCTTCGGGTAAAACGCACCATTGTCTATTGTGCGTGGGATGGTGAAGAGCCAGCATTGCTGGGTTCCACCGAGTGGGCTGAAGATCACCAGGAGGAGTTAAAACAAAAAGCTGTTGCCTATATCAATTCCGATGGCAATGGCCGAGGATTTATCGGCGCCTCGGGTTCGCATACGTTAGAAACATTTTTTAACGAGATTGCTGATAACGTCATTGATCCGCAGACGAGAGTTTCAATAAAGGAGAGGCGGTATGCGAGAACGATTGTGCAGGCAGAGCCCGCGAACAGAACGAAATTATTGGGAAATGAATATATTAAGCTTGGCGCATTAGGCGCCGGCTCTGATTATTCCCCTTTTTTGCAACACCTGGGGATCGCCTCCATGAATCTCGGTTTCGGCGGTGAAGACCCCGGTGGTGAGTACCATTCGATTTATGACTCCTATGATCTCTTTAGAAGATTTAAAGATTCGGGATTTGTTTACGGAGTAGCCTTATCAAAGACAGCGGGCCGCGCAATATTGCGTCTTGCCAATGCGGATGTATTACCCTTCGACTTTAATACATTCTATAAAACTGTTAACGATTACGTAACCGAAGTAAAAACGTTACTCGATAATACCCGCGCAGAAACCGAGACAGAAAACAAAATGATAAAGGAAAGACTGTTCGATGTGGCGAAAGATCCGAAGAAGACTTACAATTCTCCCAAACCCAAAGAGACGGTTCCTTATCTCAATTTCAGTGCACTCGATAATGCGATGGTTAGTTTAAAAGAAAAGGCGGAAGAATTTCAAAAAATGTATAGTAGCGGTTTGCAATTGCCTGTAGCGAAACAAAATGAATTGAATGACCTTTTGTATAAAGCCGAACGGAGTTTGATTCAACAAAATGGTTTGCCACGGCGGCCCTGGTACAAACATGAAATTTATGCACCCGGATATTACACCGGTTATGGGGTCAAGACGCTGCCCGGCATACGCGAGGCCATTGAACAAAAAAACTGGAAAGAAGCACAGGAGAATACAGAGATCGTGGCCAAAACAATTCAAACTTACAATCAGCAGGTGGAGCAGGCGATTGAAGTGGTAAAAAAGAATGCGGATAAGAAAAGCTTTTGAACTCGTCGTAGTGCCCATCTTCTGAAAGGAGCGTTATGAAGGAGAACAACCTCTGTGCTCCTCCGTTGCTTTCTTCGTGCACTCAGTGGTTATGTCATCCTGAGCCCGTCGAAGGATTACCACGGAGGCACGGAGTGCACAGAGAGAAACACAGAGGGCGTACACACGATGAGGTTCACTAATTTTATTGCTAGTTTTGATTCGTGCAGCTTCCGGAAAAATTGCTGGAGTCATTAGAATCAGTCAAAGGGTTTGACCGAAAAACCTTTGAAAGAGTGCATTCATCGGATGAGCAGGTCACTTCGATCAGAATAAATCCAAAGAAGAATTTCGAATTTCGAAGCCTGCCTGCCGGCAGGCAAGGTTCGAATTTCGAAATGTCACGCGTGCCTTGGTCCGAATGGGGCTACTATTTAAGCCAACGTCCTTCCTTCACTTTTGATCCCCTGTTTCATGCAGGCTGCTATTATGTTCAGGA
>AR_comb_assmDRAFT_10364917_pt1 | contig 11693 bp, 9 predicted proteins | sample ArasoioldDNA_FD_10543 | JGI IMG/M metagenome (IMG submission 10543) | reverse complement strand
TATCCCATCGACCCCAGCCGCCTCGGCATCCGCGGCCACAGCTACGGCGGCTACATGACGATGTGGGCAGAAACACAAACTCACCGCTTCGCCGCTGCGGTAGCCGGTGCCGGACTCTCTGACTGGCTCAGCTACTACGGCGTGAACGAAATCGATGAGTGGATGATTCCCTTCTTCGGCGCCTCTGTATACGACGATCCAGCGGTCTATGCCAAGAGTGACCCCATGCACTTCGTGAAGAACGTCAAGACTCCGACGCTGATCCTGGTCGGTGACCGCGATGGCGAAGTGCCGGTAGAGCAATCCATCGAGTGGTGGCACGCCTTGAAAGCCCTGCGCGTTCCCGTAAAGTTCGTGGTATATCCCAACGAGGGACACGTATTCGTAAAGCCCGCCGATTCGCACGATTACTTCCTGCGTTCTCTGGAATGGTTCGACGAATGGTTCGGGAAGGCATCGCCGCAGCCCTAGCCTCTGCTCACGTGGACGGCCGCCTTCGGCCGTCCGATGCGGAAAACCATGTTCATGCCGGTGATTCCCAGCATTCGTTATAAGATTGTCCTATGGTTAGCCGGCGTCTCGCGTTCACGGTTTTCGCGGCAGCGATCTTATTCTCGATGGTGCGCGAGTGGGAAGCGCCCCCTGCGTGCGTACGCTCTTTACTTGTCAGCACAACCGAAATGGCTGCGCACTAGCGAGCGATTCGAATCCTCCGCCCGCTCTCCCCGTCCCGCTCCAGCGAAATTTCCACATCCCGTTCCCGCACCAACCGCGGAAACTTCTCTCCCCACTCGATCAGCAGGATGCTGTTCTCCGTCCGCATATCGTCCAAGGCAAGCGTTTCCAACTGGCGCGGAGTGTCGATGCGGTAGAGATCGATGTGATAAAGATTCGCCCGCGGCCCACGATACTCGTGAATGAGCGTAAATGTCGGGCTGGTAACGTCGTCTTCGGAAGCCGCTTCGAATGTCGCGGCAATTCCCTTCACCAGCGTGGTCTTACCGGCACCCAAATCGCCCCGCAGCAAGACCAGCTTCGGAGGCGCGAGCAGTTCCGCCAGAGTCCGCCCGAAGGCAATCGTCTCCTCCGCCGAATGAGTCGTAACTTCGCGCAGCACCGCACGTGTATTGATTTGACTGTCCACACCAGCAGTATAAGTGGAGTTTCGGAGAGCCGTAGGAATCTGGGTGCCCCACTTCTCCCTGACTTTGGTAGAAGTGGGAATTTCTTACGTGGAATACTGCCAGATCCGGCCACGGAGAGGCGAACCAATTACGACACGGCTTCGCTGGAGGGCCGAGGCGGCCATCGCCGCATGAATCGGTGAAGCCTCAGCTCAGTAGGTGGAGAACGCGCTCGACTTCATCCCCAGCGAACTCCGCTCCACCACGTGATCGAGTGAGGTGCGCAGCCGGCGATGGTCATCATCCTCAATCGCCACGAAGCGGAACGGCTGCAACACGCTGTCGTCCAGCTTCCGCATCGGACTGAGGACTTCGGCCATTCCGTGCACGGGGCCAGCCTGCGTCTGGAAGGCAACTTCTACGAAGTCGCCTTCGCCCAGCGATTGCTGCAGGCGTAACAGCCCTCCGGTCACCGAAATGGATTGGAGTCTGGCTTTCGTACGGCGGCCATCTTCGAGACGAATCGCAGCTAAAACTGCATCTCCGAGCTGGATCCGGGCGGCGCGCCGCGAGGGGTGCGGTTGGGGGAAGTGGGTCATAGGCTTAGTTGCACTATGGCACTAGGCGTTATTGCGTAACAGATTACGGAGGCCCCTTGTCCGAATTCCACACGGGAAACAGGAATTAGGCCCATAAGATCTCAGCATAGGAAGGACTTAGATCGCGTTTCCTTTCTAGTTAATGTACTAAAGGACAATAACCCTCCCGCCGAATTCCACGGATCGTCTCTTCTGAAGGTCCCTTTTGCCAAGTCTGTTCTGGCAGGGTCATTTTGTGGGAACGGCCCCTTCGGCCGTCCGCCGGGCGAGCCCCGGCTATCTCTCCGAGTACACGAACCCCGCCGATTCGACTATCTTGTAAGCGATCCCGGAGGAAGCATGCCGCGACTCTTCCAAATCGTCTCACTCGCTGCTTTGTCACTCGCCGTTGCTGCATTCGCCCAGACGCCACAGTCTCATCCGGTTCGCGTAGCCATCGTCGGATTAGTTCATGGCCACGTTCACGGATTCCTCAGCCAATACCAGCGCAGCCCTGACATCGAGATTGTCGCTGTCGTCGAACCGGACGCCAAACTCCGCTCCGCAGCCGCCAGCCGATATGGATTCGACGCCTCGAAAATGTTCGCCGACCTGGACGAAATGATCGCCAAGGTGCACCCGCAGGCGGTACTGGTCTACACCAATACCTACGACCACCGCCGCGTAGTCGAGATCTGCGCCCGTCACGGCGTCCACGTCATGATGGAAAAGCCCCTCGCCGTCAGCTTCGAAGACGCACTCGCCATGGAGAAGGTCGCGCACGCCGGCAAGATTCATGTGCTGGTGAACTACGAGACCTCGTGGTACCGAAGCAATCACGCTGCCTATGATCTCGTGCACGATGGAAGCTTGGGTGAGATCCGTAAAGTGGTCGTACACGACGGCCACAAAGGCCCCAAAGAAATCGGCGTAGAACCGGAGTTCCTCTCCTGGCTCACCGATCCCAAACTCAACGGCGGTGGCGCCCTCTTCGACTTCGGCTGCTACGGCGCCGATCTCATGACTTGGCTCATGGACGGCCAGCGCCCCCAAACCGTCATCGCCGTCACCCAACGGATCAAGCCGGAAATTTATTCGCGAGTCGACGACGAGGCCACGATCATCCTCACGTATCCGAAGGCTCAGGCCATCATCCAGGCTTCGTGGAATTGGCCGATCGACCGTAAAGACATGGAAGTCTACGGACAGACGGGACAGGCGATTACAGTAAAGCGAGATAACCTTCGGGTGCAGAGGGCCGGAGAAAATCAGGAGCAGCAGCTCGCCGCCAAACCGATACCTAGCCCGTACGACGATGAACTCGCGTACTTGAGAGCGGTGATTGTAGACGGAGCGAAAGAAGACGCACTGTCGTCGCTAGACACGAACGTGACGGTAACGGAAATTCTCGATGCCGCGCGGCGCTCGGCAAAAGAGGGAAAAACAATTCGCCTTCCTTCCACACGATAACTCGTCAGTCCTGTCATCAAAAGTGGAGCAGTTGCCTGAGCGAAGCGAACCGCAACTGCGCAGTCGAAGGATCCCTACTTCCCACTACGTCTCTTTCGGATAGCCTTCGAAGACGACACTCGCCGACTCAGTCGGCCCAACCCACAACCCTGCTCGTCGCATTCTCCCGGCCCCGTTCGAAAGCGTCCGGCAGTCCCCGCAGAAGGTCGGTGGCAACCAAAGAATGCTCACCGAGGCTCTCGCCCATCACATCGCCGGCCAGACCGTGCAGATGCACGGCAGCACACACCGCCATCAAAGGCATCTTCGGATTCTGCGCAATCATGGCAGCAACCATTCCTGTCAGAATGTCGCCGGTCCCGCCAGTTGACATACCCGGATTTCCGGTTGTGTTGACCCAGGCCTCGCCGTCTTGCTGCACCACGAGCGTTCGGTGTCCCTTGAGAACCACGATTAACTCATGCTCACGCGCAAACTTCCGCGACACGCCAAGCCGATCTTTCTGCACATCAGCCACCGAGCAACCGCAAAGCCGCGCCATTTCTCCAGGGTGCGGCGTGATAACCAGCACCCGGCCGCTGCCGTCCAGTTCTGTGGTGTGGCCCTCGAACGCATTGAGCCCGTCCGCATCAACGACCATAGGAACCTTTTGATGCGCCACCAACGACCGCACCAGCGTTGCCGTATGTGGATCGCGCGAGATCCCCGGCCCGATCGCGGCCACCGTCATGCTCTTCAGCAATTCCTCGATGCGGACTCCGGCGCTCGTCGCGATCGTCCCCGCATCAGTCTCCGGCAGTGGCTCGGTCATCAACTCCGGATAAAATCCCGCGACGGTTGGAAGCGCCGACTTCGCCGTAGCGACTGTCGATAGGCCCGCCCCGGCGCGCAATGCCGCCATTCCGGCCATTGCCACCGATCCCGCCTTGCCGAGGGAGCCGCCAATCACTATCACGTGCCCGTACTTGCCTTTATTCGATTCTGCCGGACGCGGCCCAATGAGCACTGCATACTGGCGCGGGAGAATCAAATTCAGATGCAGCGACGAGACGATCGCCTCCTCCGGCGATCCGATTCCCGCAACATAGGTCGGACCCTGTGTCAGCAGGCTGAACACATGCGCCGGGCGCGGAGCCGTAAACGTTACGGTCACATTCGATCGGGCGATGACTCCCTGCTGCGGCTCCATCGCGTCCGCATCCGCACCGGAAGGAATGTCGACCGCAATCACCTTGCCCCGGCTCGCATTCAAGAATGAGATCACTTCCGCATAGAGCCCCCTGACCGGAGGTTTGAATCCTGTGCCGAGGATCGCATCCACGTACAAGTCCGCCGACAACGCCTGCTGTACCCGCTCGCTCTTCCACTCTTCGATCGATCGAACGACGGTTGCCGGCGCCGTCAGCTTGCCGTACATCACCGCCGCATCACCCTTCAATTCGGCGGGATCGGCAAGTAGGACAACCTCCACATGTTTTTTCTTTTCCGCCAACAGCCGTCCTACGACGAAGCCATCTCCTCCGTTGTTGCCTTTGCCGCAGATCACAACCATTCTTAGCCCCGCATGCCAGAAGCGCAGCACTTGCTCGGCGACGGCTGCCCCTGCGTTCTCCATCAGCGTGAGCGAGGGCACGCCGAACTTCTCCGTGGTCACGCGATCGATCTCGCGCATCTCCGCCGCAGTCACGATTTTCATGGGTGTGCGACCTTCATGATGAGGCTATCGACTGCTCCAGTCGCCGCAACTGCGAGGGCTCACCCATGGCGATGAGGCAGTCGTCAGGCTCAATGCGTTCGTCGGGTGCGGGATTGAAGCGCATCGCATCGCGCCGCTTGATGGCCAGCACGATCACGCCGCGCTCCTGCCGGATGCGTGAGGTCTCCAGCGTCTTGCCCGCGAACACAGAGCCGGCTGTGATGTGAATTTCGCCGATCTCCAAATCCATGCCGAGATGCGTGGTAGCCGTGTCGAGAAAGCTGACCACGTGCGGCCGCAAGAGCGACTGCGCGATGCGCTGCCCCGCGAAAGAATAAGGTGAGACCACCGAGTCAGCGCCGGCCGTCAGCAGATGCTTCTCGGCCGCATCTTCGCTGGCACGGGCAATGATCTTCAAATGAGGATTAAGCCCGCGCGCGGTAAGCACAATGTAGAGATTGGTCGCGTCGGTGGTGGTGGCAGCAATCAGTCCGCTGGCCCGTTCGATCTGCGCCTGGCGCAGCGTTTCTTCCAGCGTCGCGTCCCCCGCGATCACCAGCCAGTTCTCATGGGCAAAGCGCTGGCGCTTGAGTTCGGCATTTTCAATCATCACGAACGCCACCGGCTTGCGCCCCAATTCCCGTGCCACGCTGCGGCCCACGCGTCCCATGCCGCAGATAATGAAGTGGCCCTCGAGACGTCCGATTTCGCGCTCCATGCGCCGCCTTCCGAAGAAGCTCTGCAGCTCAAATTCTAGCAAAGCCTGGCTCAGCGCCCCGACTCCCAACAAGAGCAGAGACACGCCTGCCAAAATCACAAACACGTTGAACACGCGTCCCGCGTGCGACAGCGGATGCACTTCCTGGTATCCAATGGTGGTCAACGTCGTCACCACCATGTAGAAACCGTCAAACCAGGTCCATCCTTCGATGTAGTGATAACCCGCAGTCCCGATCGCCATGACCAGCAGCAGAAGGATGCCGACGGTCCGAAGATGGCGAAGAGTTTTCATGACAAAGCCGGTCGCTGACAAGAATCATGTGTGGCGACAGCCGCCTTCGGCTGTCCCGGCGTGGTCGAAGACCCGCCGGCTCAGCCTGATAGCCGAAGACGACGACCGACCAAGACGATTTCCTAACGACCCACGACTATAAAACAAAACGGCCCTCCGCGCAGTGCGGAGGGCCGCGGGACAGATTCGTCTCAAGCTTCCGGCTGCTTCCCTGCCGCGATCGCCTGCACCCGGCTATGTTTCACGCTGTAAGTGAAGTACACGACCAGCCCAATCGCCAGCCATATTATCAACCGAGCCCAATTCACCCAGCCCAGCTTGTACATCATGTAACCGTTGGAAATCACACCGAGGATTGGCACGAGCGGCACCCATGGTGTTCGGAACGGCCGCGGCTGATCAGGATTCGTGCGCCGCAAGACCATGACCGCAACCGACACAATCACAAAGGCCAGCAACGTGCCGATGTTTACCATCTTCCCGATGTCATCGATCGGCGTCACGCTGCCCACAATCGCCGCCAATAGGCCCACCAGAATTGTGTTCTTCCAAGGAGTCCGGAACTTCGGATGGACGGCGGCAAAGAACTTCTTCGGCAAGAGCCCGTCGTTAGCCATCGAATACAGCACTCGTGTCTGGCCAAGCAACATCACCAGCATTACGCTGGTCAGTCCCGCCAGAGCCCCCAGCGTAATGATGTGCGATGCCGTCGTCAGACCCCGGTCCAGAAATGCACGCGCGACCGGCGCCTCAATGTTGATCTGCTGCCAGTGCACCATCCCGGTGAGCACGCCTGCCACTGCGATATACAGAACCGTACAGATCGCCAGCGAGGCAATCATCCCAATCGGCAAGTCGCGTTGAGGATTCTTCGCCTCCTGCGCCGTGGTTGAGACAGCGTCGAATCCAATGTATGCGAAAAATATGTACGCAGCTCCGGCCCCGATCCCCGCGAAACCGTGTGGAGCATACGAGTGCCAGTCCGAACCCCAATTGGCGGTATTGATATAACGCGCGCCCAGCGCGATCACGAACAGCACCACCGCGACCTTGATCGTCACGATCGTCGCATTAAATCGCGCGCTCTCCTTGATTCCGATGACAAGGACCGCGGTGATGATCAGCGCGATGATGAAAGCTGGAAGATTGAAGCCAATTTCCATCCCAAACAGGTGCGGCGCCCCCATCAAGTCGTGCGCCCGTTGCAGCAACTCGGGAGATGGTGCGCTGGTAAGCGCCGTGACTTTGTCCAGGAATGCCTGCGAACCGGGCACCAGTGCGGAATCGGAAGCCTGCGCGATTTGTCGCGCAACGATTTTCTCTGCTGTTTTCAGCGCCGTCCAATGATCGTAGGCCAGCCACAACGGCATCTTGATGTGGAAGATATTCAGTAGTTCGATGAAGTGGTTCGACCAGCCCGAAGAGACAGTACTGGCGCCCATCGCGTATTCCAGGGTCAGATCCCAGCCGATGATCCACGCCAGCAACTCACCCAAGGTGGCGTAGGCGTAAGTGTAAGCGCTGCCCGCCAGCGGGATCATGGCGGCAAACTCGGCGTAACAAAGACCGGCAAACGCGCACCCCAAGCCGGAGAGCACGAAAGAAAGAGTGAGTCCCGGGCCGGCGTATTGAGCGCCAAGCCCCACCATCACGAAGATGCCAGCGCCGATGATAGCGCCGACGCCCAACGCCGTCAGCTGAAAAACCCCTAGTGTGCGTTTCAGGCTATGTTCGCCTGTCTCGCGGGCTTCTTCCATCAATAGACTTAATGGCTTCGTTGCCCTAAGATTCGCCATTCGTTTGGGTCTCTCCTGAATCGGTGTGGTTGTGCTCATGCGGACATACTCCTTTGATTCTTAGCGCGTCCCGACCACGCGTAATATACCGGAATCCCCAGCAGCACCACGATCAGCCCCGGCCACGTGAATTGCGGCTTGTAGCGTAATAACACGATATCAATGAATAAGGCCATGACAATGTAAATCGCCGGTAATATCGGATACCCCACCGCTTTATATGGCCGCACCTCATCCGGACGCGTCCGCCGCAGCACGAACAGCCCAACAATCGTCAGAATGTAGAACACCAGCACCGCGAAAATGATGTAATCCAGAAGCTGCCCGTAGCTGCCCGAGATGCACAGTACGCAGGTCCATACCATCTGCACCATCAGCGAAACGGCGGGGGTCTTATATTTAGGATGCAATTTTGCGACATTGCGAAAGAACAGTCCGTCTTTCGCCATCGCGTAATAGACCCGGGCGCCAGATAGAATCAGCCCGTTCATGCAGCCGAAGCTGGAAATCATGATGGCGGCCGCCATCAGAAACCCGCCTTGGCTTCCGAATCTCTGTGTCAGCACTGCCGTGGCCACGCGGTCTTCGGTAGCATGAGTGATCCCCCGGGCGAGAATCGTCGCCCCGCCCTCCGTTCCCTCGAAGGGCAAAGCAGTGAGATAAACGAAGTTGCAGGCGATGTAGAGCGCGATGACCACACCCGTGCCCAGAGCTAGCGACAGTGGCAGGTTCCTGCTGGGATTCTTCACTTCTCCTGCGGTGAACGTCACATTGTTCCAGGCGTCAGCCGAAAAGAGTGATCCGACCTGCGCCACCGCCAAAACCGTTAGCGTGCTGACGAACACTCCACCGCCGATGTCATGCAACGACCACAGTCCCGCGTTGTGCCAAAAGTGTCCATTGAAATTCGCCAGAATGGCCTCCGGATTACGGCAAAAGGCGAAGCCCAAAAATGCAAGGCCTAGCAGGGCCAGAACTTTCGCGGCGGTGAATACGTTCTGAATCGCCGCGCCCGTCTTCATCCCGAGGACGTTTATGAATGACAGGATGATCACCAACAGAATCGCCATCAGATTCTGTGTATTGATGCCAACTTCCATGTTCCCCAACACCATGGGGCCGACATGAATCGGCGGAACCTTCCACAAATGCAGGATCCAGTTCGTGGAAGAGATCGAGGGGAAAAAGACGCCCAGGAACTTGCCGAACGCCACCCCCACCGCGGCAATCGTCCCGGTCTGTATGACCAGAAACAGTGTCCATCCGTAGAGAAATCCCCACAGCGGCCCCAGCGCCTCGCGCAGGTAAACGTACTGCCCTCCAGCCCGCGGCATCATCGCCGCCAGTTCCCCATAACTCAGGGCGGCTACGATGGTCATCAGTCCGGTTACCAGCCAGGCCCCGATCAGCAGCGCGGGTGACCCCACCTCCCGCCCAATCTCCGCCGATACAATAAAGATGCCGGAGCCGATCATCGACCCCATCACCAGCATGGTGGAGCTGGTCAGGCCTAAAACCTGGACCAGTTCCTTATCCTGATGACTATGAATTTCCCAATCGCTGCCCGTGGATGGCTGCGTAGTTGTCGGTGTGCTCAGAGGCTCGCTCCTGGTCTGGTCGCTAGTCGTCGTTCGCTAGTCGTTCCCCGCTAGTTGTTGCTCGCTCGCCGTCAGTCGTCCAGCCCTTGTCATCCTGAGCGGCGTTCTTTGCCGCGAAGGACCCATGCAACCTGCCGGAGCAACGAACGCGTTTGCAGAACTTTACCCTAATATGCGAAAAAATTCCTCTGCTGATTTGCGGGGCTCTTTTATTAGATCGGATATGACTGCCACCGAATCCGCTCCCGCCTCGATGACGGAAGCCGCATTCGCCCGGGTAATCCCCCCAATGGCCACCAGCGGCTTGCGCGTCAAACTCCGCGCCAGGCGCACTCCCTCGAGGCCCACGACAGGATCAGGCCTGTCCTTGCTGGAAGTGGCGAAGACCGGCCCAATGGCGAGGTAGTCGGCCGAAGTCAGATCCGCCTCGCGCAATTGCTCCGGGTTGTGCGTGGAAACCCCCAGCCAGCGATCCGGCCCAATGATCGCACGCACGGCCTCGGGCGATAAGTCATCCTGCCCGACATGAACGCCGTCGAAGTCAGCCGCCAGGCAAAAATCGGCCCGGTCATTCATGATCAGCCGCACGGAGTGACTTGCCACTGGGTTCCCCAGACCGGGGTGCCCCACGTCTCGCCGTCGTTGAGAGACGTGGGAATTTGGATCTCGAGGAAATAGTCTCCTCAGTTCGCGGGCATGATCGAGCATCACCCGCGCATTTCCTGACTTGTTTCGGTATTGCAGAAACCCACAGCCAACGGCTGCCAATTCAACTGCCGCGGCAAAGATCGCACTTGCATCCGGCAGGCACCCTACATCGAGAATGGCGTACAGTCGCGGAAGGTTCATGCGCTCTTCAGTCTATCGCTGCGGCTGAGGAAGATCAGAAGTGTCTCCAAAAATATTGCCGTCGTTTAGGTGCAGGGGGGTAGGGATGCTACGACTCCGGCGGAGTTACACTTCGCTGCACTCCGGCTGCGCTCAGCATGACCGGGGTCGGCGAAGTGAATGCTGCAGCACGACGGTGAACAGTAAATAGACTTAGGACTTCCCGTTCTTCGCCAGAAATCTCTCAATAAATCCTGTATCGAAGTTTCCGGCCCTGAAATCCGGATCAGCGAGAATCTTCCGGTGCAGTGGAATCGTCGTATACACGCCCTCGACGATAAACATCTCCAGCGCCCGTGCCATGCGCGACACAGCCTCATCCCGGTCCTTGGCGCGGACGATCAGCTTGGCGATCAGCGAATCGTAATACGGCGGGATCACTCCCTCGGCATAAGCCGCCGTGTCGACGCGGACCCCGGTTCCTCCTGGCGGATGAAATGCCGTAATCTTCCCCGCCGACGGCGTGAACTTCTCCGGATGCTCCGCGTTAATGCGGCATTCGATCGAATGTCCGCGGTGCACGATCGGCCCGTGCAGCACATCCTCCATCCTCGCGCCTGCTGCGATCATGATCTGGCTTTTGACCAGGTCGACATCCGTCACCATCTCCGTCACCGGATGCTCCACCTGAATGCGCGTGTTCATCTCGATGAAGTGCAGCTTCCTGTCCTGATCCATCAGGAATTCGATGGTCCCCGCGTTCCAATATCCGATCGCTGCCAGCGACTTGCACAGCACCGCTCCAATCTGATCACGCAATTCCGGCGTCACTTGTGTCGAAGGCGATTCCTCCAGCAGCTTCTGATGGCGCCGCTGAATCGAGCACTCGCGCTCGCCCAGGCTCACGACATTCCCGTGTTCGTCGGCCAGCACCTGAAACTCAATGTGCCGCGGATGCTCGACGTACTTCTCCATGTAGAGATCGCCGTTCCCAAACGCTCCAGCAGCCTCGGCCTGTGCGGCTCTGAACAGGCCCGGCAGTTCCTCTTCATTGCGCACAATGCGCATGCCCCGCCCGCCGCCTCCGGCGGAAGCCTTCATAATGACTGGGAATCCAACTTGCTTGGCCCACTCCAATGCCTCGCCGTCGCTCGCGATGATTCCATCCGATCCCGGCAAAATCGGCACTCCTGCCTGCTTCATCGCTGCCCGAGCCTTTTCCTTCTCGCCCATCAGCCGTGTGACTTCCGGCCGCGGGCCAATAAACTTGATCCCGCTCATCTCGCAGACTTCGGCGAAATTGGCGTTTTCCGCCAGCAACCCATAGCCCGGATGAATCGCCTCCACGTTGGCGATCTCGGCGGCGCTGATCACTCCGGGAATATTGAGATAGCTATGCGCCAACTGGGGCGGCCCGATGCAGATGGCCTCGTCGGCAAAACGAACCGGCAGCGAATTGCGGTCGGCTTCGCTATAGATGGCGACCGTACGGATGCCCAGTTCCTTGCACGCGCAGATCACGCGCAGCGCAATTTCCCCGCGATTAGCAATAAGGATCTTCTTGAACATGAGTAAGAGCTACGAGCTACGA
>AR_comb_assmDRAFT_10298727_pt1 | contig 11693 bp, 8 predicted proteins | sample ArasoioldDNA_FD_10543 | JGI IMG/M metagenome (IMG submission 10543) | reverse complement strand
GCCATCCTTGGTGGCACTCTCGCGACCTTTGCCCTCATTGCGTCGGTTTTTGTAATTTCAAGTCTCAGCACTTCTTCGTATGCGGCTGGCGGCCTCGGCCCCGCAATGCGCCCGGTGCTTTACGCCACCTGGACCTTCTTTCTGCTTTGCGCCATTTTTGTCATCGTAGCCGGCCTTCAAGTCATTCGTCTCCGCAATTGGGCCCGCCTGTCCCTTCTCGTCGTCGCTTGTTGCGCTCTTTTCTTCGGTACTGTCGGTCTCGGCGTAATTTTCGTAACCATTTACTTCACTCCCGCCGACCCCGCCGTTTCAAAACCCCTTCTGGCCTCGGTCCTTGCTTTCATCTATGGCCTGCCCATCCTTGTCGCCATTTGGTGGCTCCTTGTTTTGACCCGCCGGTCGGTCGCCGACCAATTCCATGCCGCTGCAGATGTCCCGTCCGAAAGCCCTTCCAGTTTTAACAATCCTCAATGCCCATTGGCCATCCGCATCGTGGGCTGGTATTTGGCCTCCTTCGCCCTCTTTGTTCCCTTCTTGCCGTTTCTCCCGTCTCGTATTCCGGTTTTCTACTTCGGCCAGGTCTTTCGGGGACCCGCCGCCATCTCGCTCCACGTTTTCAGCCTCGCCGTTCTCGCCATTCCCGGCATCGGCCTGCTGTTTCTCAAACGCTGGAGCTATGCTCTGACTATAGCCACCCAGCTTCTCTTCTGTTTCAACTGCGTTGCCATTGCCCTCAGCTCGTCGTTTGAATCCAATATGCGTGCCACTCTTCATGAGCTGGGCTTGCCCGCTTCTGTTCCGCCCGCCGCCGAGGCCCCGCTGCATCCGATTCGTTACATGGTCCTTATGAGCTTGATCATCCCGGTCGGCATCCTGATCACCTTATACGTCTATCGGCGCCCCTTCTTCGCCGCCGCGAACGCCAACGATAATCGAAGCTCTCCGGTTGCCCCCGCTAGTTGCTAACCACCTGTCAAGTCTTGCCGTTACCAGCCGTACACGTCCGCGCCTTCGTTCACCCGCTGTGCTATCATTTTTATTCAGGCTCCTGGCGGTTCGCTTTTTAACCTGCACCCTGTTCGAGCCAGTCAGCCTTGCCTCCTCGGGGGATATTCACAGGGGGCTTCGGACACTCTATTGCTTTTTACTTGGGGGACTTGCAACGAGGCATGGCCACTACCACCGACATTCCGCTGCCTAAGCACAAGCGCGAAACTCTAGACCGCGCCGTCATTCGCTTTGCCGGAGATTCCGGCGACGGCATGCAGGTCACCGGCAGCCAGTTCACCAATACCGTCGCCCTCTACGGCAACGACATCGCCACGTTTCCGGACTTCCCCGCTGAAATTCGCGCTCCTGCGGGCACTCTTCCCGGCGTCAGTGGCTACCAGCTCCATTTCTCTTCTAGCGAGATCTACACCCCTGGCGACGCGGTAGACGTCCTGATCGCCATGAACCCGGCCGCACTCAAAATGAATCTTGCCGACCTCAAGGCCAACGGCATCCTCATCGTCAATTCCGACGCCTTCGCCGAAACCGACCTCCGCAAAGCGCAAATGACTTCCAATCCCCTGGAAGACCATTCGCTCGACAAGTTTCGCCTTTTCCCCGTGGGGCTCGAACGCCTCACCAAAGTGGCGCTCGATCATCTCGGCCTCGACGCGAAATCCGTCAGCCGCTGCAAGAATTTCTTCGCGCTCGGTATGTGCTATTGGCTCTACAACCGCTCGATGGAAGGCACGGTTCGCTACATCGAGGACAAGTTCTCGAAAAAGCCCCTGTTGGTCGAAGCCAACAAGCTGGCCATGAAAGCCGGCTACTCCTATTGCGAAGCCACCGAAGCCTTCCAGATCAGCTACGAAATTCCGCCCGCGCAACTCGAGCCCGGCCTTTATCGCAACATCAGCGGCAACCAAGCGCTCGCGCTCGGCTTCATCACCGCCTCACAAAAATCCGGTCTCAAGCTTTTTCAGGGCAGTTATCCGATCACCCCCGCATCCGACATCCTTCACGAACTCTCGCAATACAAAGACTTCGGAGTCATTACTTTCCAGGCCGAAGACGAAATCGCCGCCATCACTTCCGCTATTGGCGCAGCTTATGGCGGTGCTCTCGCGATCACCACCACTTCCGGACCAGGCATGGCCCTCAAAACCGAAGCCATGGGCCTCGCCATCGCCATAGAAATTCCACTGGTCATCTGCGACATCCAACGCGGCGGCCCCTCCACCGGACTTCCGACAAAAACAGAACAAGCCGACCTTCTCCAAGCTCTGTTCGGTCGCAATTCCGAAGCTCCCATTCCGGTCGTCGCCGCCGCCACTCCGAGCGACTGCTTCTGGGCCGCTCTCGAAGCCTCGCGAATCGCCGTCAAATACATGGTCCCGGTCATCATTCTCTCCGACGGCTACCTCGCCAACGGCGCCGAGCCCTGGAAAATTCCCGATCTCGATGCCATCTCCGATTTCAAGGTAAAGTTCGCGTCCGATCCGACCGACTTCAAGCCCTACCGCCGCGATCCTGCAACGCTCGCGCGTCCCTGGGCCATCCCCGGCACTCCCGGTCTTGAACACCGCATCGGCGGCCTGGAAAAACAGGATGTCACTGGCAACATCAATTACGAACCGCTCAACCACGAAAAAATGGTTCGCATTCGCGCCGCAAAGGTCGAAGCCATCGCGCAAGACATTCCGGACCTCGTTCCCCAAGGCGATCCCGACGGCGACCTGCTCATCGTTGCGTGGGGCTCCACACACGGCTCCATCACCGCGGCAGTAAAATCTCAGCGCCAACTCGGCCACCGTATCGGCCACGTTCATCTTCGTCATCTGAATCCGTTTCCGCGTAACCTCGGCGACGTCCTGAAGCGCTACAAAAAGGTCCTCGTTCCCGAGCTCAACATGGGCCAGCTCCTTTGGCTGCTGCGCGCCAAGTTTCTCGTGAACGCCATCGGCCTCAATAAAATTCAGGGCCGCCCGTTCAAGCAATCCGAGCTCGAGCAAACAATCTCCGAGCTGGTCTCGTAATCCGGTTTTGTAGCACAGACTTCAGTCTGTGCGCGGTCGTAACACTGGCCCGGCTGAAACCAAGCAGCACAATTCAGCCAGACCGATTTTCTGCTTCGACTTTCCAATGTCGACTGTCAACTTTTGGAGTGCTTCATAACATGACCACCGCAACATTACCTGTCCTCACCAAGAAAGACTTTCAGACCGATCAGGAAGTCCGTTGGTGCCCCGGCTGCGGCGACTACGCGATTCTCTCCGCCGTCCAGTCCGTATTCCCCGAACTCGGCATCAAACGCGAAAATTTCGTCGTCGTTTCCGGTATCGGCTGCTCTTCTCGCTTTCCCTATTACATGAACACCTTCGGCTTCCACACTATTCACGGTCGCGCACCCGCCGTCGCCACCGGCCTTAAAGCGGTCCGCCCCGACCTGGAAGTGTGGGTCGCCACCGGTGACGGTGACGCGCTCTCCATCGGGGGCAATCACACCATTCACATGCTGCGCCGCAACGTCGGCCTCAAAGTTCTGCTCTTCAACAATCGCATCTACGGTCTCACCAAAGGCCAATATTCGCCCACTTCCGAGCTCGGCAAAAAAGCCAAGTCCACTCCGTACGGCTCGCTCGATCGTCCTTTCAATCCGATCTCTCTGGCCATCGGCGCCGAAGCGACTTTCGTCGCGCGCTCCGTCGACGTATTCCAGGCCCACCTGAAAGACACACTCAAGCAGGCCGCTGCGCACCAAGGCTCCGCGTTTGTCGAGATTCTGCAAAACTGTAACATCTTCAATGACGGCGCCTGGACCGGCATCACCGAAAAGGATGCGCGGAGCGAGCACGTCATCCAGCTCGAGCACGGCAAGCCGCTAGTCTTCGGCAAGACTCGCGACAAAGGCATCCGCCGCAAATCTGATGGGGACATCGAAGTCGTCCAGCTCGGCAACGGCATTTCCGAATCCGACCTGGTCGTCCACGACGCGCATCACCCGCGCCCGTCTTACGCCTTTCTGCTCTCCCACATGGAGCACCGTGACGGCTTCCCCACTCCCATCGGCGTGCTGCGCGCCTGGGACGACCTCCCGCGCTACGAAGACGTCATCAACCAACAGGTTCGCGAGGTTCAGGCCAAACGCGGTCCCGGCGATCTCGCCAAGCTTCTGCGCAGCGGTGATACCTGGCGCGTCGAAGCCCGCTGACGCGCCGACCACTCACGCTGCGCGCAGAAAGAATTTTTCTACTCGCTTGCGCTCTGCGCTCAACGTACCTTCCGTCTATCTTTTCTTCCTGCAAATTCGTTACATACGCTTTACTTTCCCCGGTCTAACATCGCGTGCCTATTTCGCGTCCAATGGACATACACGTTTGGGGCTGCATTCGCAAAGCGATGCTGACCGCGGTCTTCTTCACCCCGGCCGCAAAAGGCGCACAAAGCTACCCACTCCAAACAAAAAGGAAAAAGGTAATGAAACGGAATTATTTCCGCATGTTCGTGGTGTCTCTGTTTGCTCTTTCGTTCGCTGTCGCGGCGCAAGGTCGTGAGCCCGATCGTATCTTCGTCAATGTCCCTTACGATTTCGTCGTCAGCGGCAAGACTCTTCCCGCTGGTGCGTATAACGTGACGCGCGTCAGCGATCGCGATCTCCGGCTACTCATGATCAGCAGCGTTGAAACAGGTTCGACCGTTTTGGCTCTTTCGAGCCAAGTGGCGGACACTTCCCGCAATCAGCCCAAAATCAGTCTTCAGCGGTCCGGCGATCAGCGCTTCCTGTCCAAAATCGAGACCGCCGACCACGTCTTCACCATTCCGGTGTCCACTTCCGCCATCGCCGAAGCCGCAGCCAAAGCTGATCGCGATTCGTACCTGACCGGCACCAGCGAGTCCCGCAAGCGCTAAATCCTTCACTCACACGATGACCCAGCACGGACCGGCCTCCAATAATCGTTCGCTGAAGGCCGGTCTTCTTCTTCGATCGCGTTAAGCCAGTTACACCGTTTGGAGATGCGCCGCCCTAGCCATCGCGGGATCGGTCGCGCTGGGCCGCCCCGTCTCCACGTGGCCTGCCAGCTGCCGCCGGAAGCTCGGGTCCGAATCGACGCTTACGGTCACGTCATACCACCCAAACGATTTATGTAGCGGGTCAGCAAACGTTCCCGTTCCATGCGGCTGAACTACCCGCGTCTGCGTTTTGCCGGAGTAAGCGTCAAAGATGCTTACCTTCTCCGCGCTCGAACCCTCATTGCGAATCGCAAGCGCGACGCTGCCTGCATCCTTGTCGTACGCTGCACTCACCTTCAGGTTCGCGCTTCCCGGCGCTAGGCTGCCGACAAACGTTCGCAAGAAGCCATTCGGCCCGTAAACCGCCAAATCATAGGTTGTCGCGGCAACCGTTCCGAAACTATCCGAAGTTTCGTGCCCGGCAGCCAAGGTGTAGGTCCTTGGTGAGGTGACTCCGTCGCCAAATCGCACTTGGAACGCCGCTCCCGCCCTGCCGGTATTGCGAAAGGTTAGCTCCACACCACCTTGCGCGGCATTCACCTCGCCTTCCACATGCAGTTCATAAGGCAGCGGGCGCGCCGGCCGAGTACCGGGCTCCTGTTGCGGTAGCTGCTGAATTGTCGGCGGTGTGGGCACATAGTCCGGATAACGGTCCTGGTTGGGCGGCTGGTAGCCCGCCGTACTCGGCAGCGTCACCGCCGAGTCATTCGGGGAATCGAAGTCGAATGCCGAGGTCAGATCACCCGACACGGTACGCCGCCACGGCGTGATGTTGGGCTCGGTAACGCCGAAGCGCTGCTCGAGGAAACGGATTAGCGACGTGTGGTCGGACACTTCCGAGTTTACAAATCCGCCCTTGCTCCACGGCGAAATCACGATCATCGGCACGCGTACTCCCAGGCCGTACGGTCCCGGCGTATTGTCGGCGGCAGGGTAGGTAGCACTGCCGTGGAACAGCTCATTGGCTGTGCCGACAGTGGAGATGCCTTCGGCTCGCGAGCGCGGCGGGGTTGGCGGCACGATGTGGTCGAAGAAACCGTCGTTCTCGTCGAACATATAAAACAAAACCGTCTTGCTCCAAACTTCGGGGTTGGCCGTCATTGCATCCAGCATTTGCGACACGTACCACGCGCCATAGTTCGGCGGCCAATTTCCGTGTTCGGTGTACGATTCTGGCGCCACAATCCACGACACCTGTGGCAACTGATTCGCCAGCACGTCCTGCCGGAAGTTGTCAAACGGCGTTCCGCTCTTGGCGATGTTCGTTCCCGTCCGCGCTTTCTGTGCGAGCGGGCTGCTGTCCGGCGCATTCTGATATTGATGGAAGTACAGCAGCGAGTTGTCGCCATAATTGCCGATGTACGGTGCGTCGCCGGTCCATCCCCAGAAATGTGCCGCGTCCAGTCCTTCGCCGATGTCCTGATACACCTTCCAGCTGATCCCCGCCTTGTCCAGCTTCTCGGGGTAGGTGGACCATCCATACCCGGCCTCGGCGTTATCAATCACGGGACCCTCTTCGCTGCCGTCATTGCCTACCCACCCGGTCCACATGTGATAGCGGTTCGGGTCGGTCGGCCCTAGCAACGAACAAAAATACGCATCGCACACCGTAAAAGCATCAGCCAGCGCGTAGTGATACGGAATATCTTGCCGCGTCAGGTGCGCCATGGACGTTGTGCCTTTGTTCGGCACCCAGCGGTCATAGCTTCCGCCGTTCCAGGCGTCGTGGGTGCTGTTCCAGTCGTGCGCTGTGTCCTCAATAAACGTCAATCCCAGATTCGGCACATCGGGACGGAACGGCAATAAGTACCCATCTGGATGGCTCTCGTCGGGCTGGTGCCACACGCTTTTCCCCGAGGGCAGCCGCACCGCCCGCGGATCGCCAAATCCCCGCACTCCTCGCAACGCCCCAAAATAATGATCAAAGGACCGGTTCTCCTGCATCATGAAAACAACGTGTTCCACATCGTTGATTGAACCCGTCCGGTTGTTCGCGGGAATCGCCAGGGCGCGGCTAATGCTCGCTGGAAAAGCTGCCGACGCTGCAGCGGTGGACAACAGTTTTAAAAACTCTCGACGATCTGTGCTCATGCGGATTCACACCTCTCCCGATTGCCATGCCGGCAATCGTGAGCCGCAGGTTAGTCCTACCGTATTGCTCTTCCATGACGATTCAGTTTTTATTCCGCGACTGGCCCGTAGCGGCAGCCTTCGGTCTGCGCCCGGTATGGATCGACTGCGGCAAGACACGCCTGCCCGATTTCTGGTACCTTGTCGCAGCCGTATCGCCTCGATTCAGCGAAATACTGGTCACATCCAAGACGAAAGGATCGTTCATGAACAAAACCTTTAACCTCATCATTATGGTCCTGATGTTCGCCCTGGCCGCCAGAGAGGGCTATCTCATTGCTCAAAACGGTGCCAATGCCACCAACGTCATTTTCCTGCTCCTGTTCTTGGCCTTCGGCGTCCGCCGCCTGATGATGCACAATAAGCTCAGCAAATAGCGCATCCGGAAGCCTTGCCCTCGACTGGAGCTGCCTGCCGGCCTCATACAGGGTTTTACTTTTAACCGCGACTTCGTTCCGGTAGCCTTTCTAGGTGCGCTCCATGCCCACCGAACTCGCCGGCGTTCCTATCTGGCTCCTTCTCTTCGTTGCAGCTGGCTTCCTGCTGTTCTTCTTTAAAATTGCCGGTGGTGGCGCCGAAAACCGCGAGGACCTGTCGAAGCTGCGCATCTTCTTCCTGATCGCCACAATCCTGTTCGCCATCGCCGGCATCGCCGATTTCGTTATCTGGGCGCGCCCGAGTTCGTAGCTCGACGCTGTTACGGTATCATTCGAAGGCAATGGCCCAGATCTTGGAAGGTTCCCAGGTCTCGCACTACCGAATTTTGCGCCATCTCAGTTCCGGCGGCATGGGTGAGGTTTACGTCGGCGAAGACGCGCAGCTCCGCCGCAAAGTCGCGATTAAATTCATTCGTGCCGCGGATGCGGCCGATGAGCCAACGCGCCGCCGCTTCGAACGCGAAGCACAAGCCGCTTCTGCACTCAACCACCCGAACATCTGCACGATTTTTGAAATCGACGAACACGACGGCTGCCCCTTCCTGGTCATGGAGCTCCTCGAAGGCGCCGATCTCCGCCAGTTCTGCACGCCAGGCGGAATGGAACTCTCCCAACTTTTAAAATGGGGAATCCAGGTCGCCGACGCCCTTGTCGCTGCGCACGCCCAGGGCATCATCCATCGCGACATCAAACCTGCCAACATTTTCATCACCACGCGCGGCGATTCCAAAATTCTCGATTTTGGTCTGGCCAAGCGCGACGATCCCTCGTCCGACACCACTGTCGCGAACACTACTCTCGATCTTTCCCACACCGGCGCCGTCATGGGCACTGCCGCCTACATGTCTCCCGAACAAGTGCGCGGCGAAGTACTCGACCCTCGCAGCGATCTATTTTCTTTTGGCGCTGTCCTCTACGAAATGTCCACCGGCAGGCGCTCTTTTGACGGCTCCACGCAAGCCGTGATCTTCAGTGCCATTCTCACGGCCGCTCCGCTTCCGCCTTCGCAGCTTCGTCCCGATTTGCCGCACGACCTGGAACGCATCCTTGACCAGGCCCTCGCCAAGGACCGCGACCTTCGTTACCAGAGCGCCGCCGAAATCAAAGCCGATCTCCTGCGCCTCCAGCGCGCCATCGAGTCCGGCGCCGCCAGGGTGGAAATCCGTGAAATCGCCCGCCGCCGGTCTCGACTCGCTCTGGCAACCGCTTCCGCCTTACTCTTAGCCGCCGCAGCCGGCACTTTTGGCCTCTTCCTGCGCAAGCGTGCTACTCCTTCAGTCCGAGGCCTTTCCCGCCAAACCACTATCGCCGTTCTTCCCTTTCAAAACGCCGCCCACGATGCCAAGCTCGAATATCTCGCCACCGCTCTCCCGGATGAAGTCATCACCACTCTCAGTTACGCGCCGACTCTCAGCGTTCGCCCCTTTAGCATGTCCCAGCGATTCTCCGGTGGTGACTCCGATCCCCAGGAAGCCGCTCACCAGCTCCGCGTGGCACACGTAGTGACCGGCCACTTCCTCAGCCACGAAGACCGCCTCCGCGTCACCGTCGAAGCCATGGACGTCGCCAAACAGGAAGTCATCTGGCGCACTTCCCTCGAAGTTCCCTCTGCGGACGTTCTGAAGCTTCACGACGACATCGGTACTAATCTCGAAAAAGGTTTGCTCCCTTCGCTGGGAATTGCAGGCGGTGAACTTTCCGCCACCAAACCTAAAAGTCAGCAGGCTTACGATCTCTATCTCCGCAGCCAGGATCCCGCCTACGACATCGAACACAACAAGCAGGCCATCGCGCTACTTGAAAAATCCGTGGCACTCGATCCCGGCTATGCTCCCGCCTGGGTCGCCCTTGGGTCTCGTTACTACACCGAAGCCGACGCGGTCGCAGGCGGCGACGCAGTGCTCCAGAAATGCATCGCTGCCCTCGAACGCGCACGTCAGCTTGATCCGAATCTGCTCAGCGCCGCCACGTGGTCTATCGGCCTCGGCAGCCGCGTCAATGGCGGCCTCGAATCGAGCTTTGCCCAGCTTCAGGAATTGGCTCGCAAACGCCCGCGTCGCGCGGAGCTCCATCTTCTGCATTCGCAACTTCTTCGTACCATAGGCGCGCTCGATCGCGCGGCAGAAGAATGCGAAATCTCCCACCGCCTTGATCCCGATTTGGTCGCCGACTGCGCGGTTCCGTACATCTATTTGAACGACCTCGCAAGAGCGCACATCGAGCTCGACCGCGCCCCCGGCGAATTCAGCTCGTTTTTGTTGGGACACGTTCTGCTGCGTGAAGGTAAGGTCGAACAAGCGTTGCCAAAGCTCAAAATTCTTCCCGCTGGAAGCAACTACGAAGTAGTCCGCACTTGCTGGCCCAACTCATCCACGCCGGGCTGCGATCGCACCATCGCGCAATCGCTATCTCAATTTCTGCAACTTCCTGATCCCGATGCTTGGTATTTCGGCGCCGCCCTCTTCGCGTGGCTCGACAAGAAAGAAGCCGCTCTTCACTTGCTCGAAGCCGACGCCAAGCGCAATTTCTGTGTCTATCCCGCCGTGGACCACGACCCCATGTTTGACAAAATCCGCCAATCTCCCGAATTCCAATCCGTCCGCCAATCCGCCATCGCCTGCCAGCAGCGCTTCGTCACCTACTCCAGACTGCAAATCGAATAGCCGCCGCATCCGCACAGGGTCACTTGGTCTTATCGACCATCACCGCGCCGCCTTTCATCACCCACTTCACCTTATCCACCACCACCCCAATATCGGCCGTGGGATCCCCTTCCACCGCCGCCAAATCCGCCAAGTACCCCGGTGCCACCGCTCCCAACTCATTCCCCTTCCCCAACAACTCCGCCGCATTCGTCGTCGCGGCCCGCAACGCCTCCTCCGGTGTCATCCCAGCCTTCACAAACCACGCCAACTCCCGCGTGTTCTCGCCGAACATGCTGTAAACGGCATCCGACCCCATCGCAAACTTCACTCCCGCCCGATGCGCCTTCCGCGCCGTCTCCAGGTTTCGCGCGATAAATGCCTGCGACCGCGGCTCAAATCCCGGCGCATACCCGATCTCGCTTCCGTTCTCCACGTAGTAGCGGTTGTGGTCAATCGTGGGCACATAATACGTCCCTCGCTTTGCCATCTCCGCAAGCGTAGCGTCGTCCATATCCGTTGCGTGTTCCAGCGAGTCCGTTCCCGCCCGCACTGCATCCCGCGCTCCATCCGGCCCATATGAATGAATCGCAATCTTCTTCCCAAACTGATGCGCGGCGTCCACTGCCGCCTTGATCTCTTCGTACCCATAGGTTTGAAACCCGCTGGTGTCGTTATCCGTTCCTGTCGAAGCGAACATTTTGATCACGTCCGCTCCCGCAGCCACCTGCTGCCGCACCGCTCGCAGCACTTCCGGCACGCCATCCGCGATGCCCCCCGCAGGCGGCGCTCCTGGCGCGGAGTTCGAACCCTTGTAGGCCGTGCTGGTTACCGACAATCCATACCCGCACACAAACATCCGCGGCCCAATCATCTCGCCAGCATTGATCAAATCTCGCATCGCAATGTCCATGTATTGGTCCGAGCCCAGATCCCGCACCGTCGTCACACCCGCTTCCAGAGTGCGCATCGCGCCCTTCCGCGCCACAAATACTTCCACCGCTGCCGAATTGTTCGCAACCTGCTTCAGCATCGACACGTTCTGTCCCGATGCGTTCCTCAACCCTTGGTCCGCATACAAGGTCATATGCGTGTGAACATCAATCAGCCCTGGCACCCCGTAATACTTCGTCAGGTCCACTACTTCCGCCCCAGCTGGAATCCGCTTGGCATCGGTAGTCACTTCACGCACCCGCTCTCCGTCCACAATCACAATTGCGTTCGTCCACACTTTCCCTTTCCCGTCCCACAACTTCCCAAACTTCACCGCCTTCACTTTCTGCTCAACATGCTGCTTACCGTCCTCGGCAGCTTTCTCCTGTGCGACCGCACTCCCCGCCATCCACCATGCGCAAATCAACGCACACAACGACGCCACCATCGTTCGGATGTTCACAATGCGCTCCTGGACTTTCCCGCTAACTCCATCTTTCCGCACAATGTTCTAGCCGACCGGGCTCCCCCTGTCACGTAGATTTATGGT
>AR_comb_assmDRAFT_10757853_pt1 | contig 11694 bp, 11 predicted proteins | sample ArasoioldDNA_FD_10543 | JGI IMG/M metagenome (IMG submission 10543) | reverse complement strand
GAGGACACGCGGATCGGCCCGTCCGCCCGCGGCATGTGGCAGCTCTGGCAGCTGTGACCCTCTTTGTAGAACGCGCTGTGTCGCCATTCCTGGAAGTTCATCTGCTCCGGCAACGAGCCGATGACGTTGCCGTCCGGCCCAAAGGCCTGGGTGATGAGCGTGTGGCAGGACGCGCAGAGCTCGGACTGATGCACGTGCGGCGCCTTCACCTGCTCGAAGCCTGTAGCCGACCGCATGATCGCCTGGCGTCCGGCATCGACGGCGAACGGTCCGAAGATCTCGCGCACGCCGTCGGGCCGTGTTGGCGAAAGCGAGAAGTTGCCGTTGAAGGACGCCGGCGTGCCGAGGCCATCTCCGGCGATCTGGTGACAGACCGTGCACGACACACCATCCCGCGCGAGGCGTGCGTCTTCGGTGGCATCGTGCGCGCCGGCTGGAGGCAGGATCGACGCGAGCCGGCCCTCGGCGTGCGCCCTCTTCTGAGCGATGGGGAGGTGACACGCCGCACACTCGTGCTGGATCTTCGAGGCGTTCGCAGGATGATCAGTCGTTTCGCGGCGCACGCTGGCATAGAAGTACGGATCGCGAGCCGCGTTGGCCATGATCGTCGATTGCCAGCTGGTACCGATCGACACGTCCTCCCCCTCGCTGGTCGTGAGATTGTTGTGGCACGACATGCAGTTGTCGGAGTGGACGAAAAGGGATGCGCTCCGATGGGGGTTCTCTGGAGATACGGCAGGCACTGGCAGTTGGCTCTGCGCGCGCGCGTTGACGACCAGCGCCAGGATGCAGACGCTTGCGCCCAACAGCATCAACGGTAGCGGAACGCCTGGCATAGTGGTGGTTATCTCCAGAAAGAGGTGAACGGTCCATCGAACCAGTCCCATAGCAGGTAGGTCACGACGGAAGGACCACGATCGCCGCGCGCATTGAGGGGCACGCGGACACCAGCCGCAACCACGACGTGCTGGATCTTGGAGAGACTCACCTGCAGCTGCGGCACGAGATCCCATTCCGGACGATCCCCGAAGGGTCGTGCCCACAGCACTTCGACCTGCGGTGACCAGGAGCGCCCGAACCCGCGATCCGACATGTGCGTGAATCCCAGCGCCGTCCGCAGATAGGCCTCACGCGTGCCCTTGGCGTTGTCCGACGGAATCTCGAGTCCCCCGTGCACTTGCAGGAACGAATTCCTCGGGAACGCCTGACCGAACATGGCGAACGGCTCGAAAACGTGATAGCCGTTGCCAAGCCCGCGGACCTCGTCACCAGTCGGGAAGATCACCTCACCACCCGCCGCGGCAATCGATCCGCTCCTGATGTTTGCGTATACGGTGCGGCGAAAGGCTAGCGCGAGGTCACCAAGTCCGGTCTGCCATCCGAATTCTGATTTGGCCGAGTCGACAGGAATGACCGCTTCGATCTGATTGCGTGCGCCGAAGCGCCGCTCGTAGACCAGTTCGTTTGAGACCGACGGCGCCGTACCGCGAGTGATCGTGTTCGTGAAGACCACTTCGTTCTCGGGGAACGCCTTCTCCGTGAACATGGCGCGCGGAAAATTCAGATCGCCGCGCGGCCACGCGCGGTCGGGGCAGAAGCTGCGAACGTGTCCGACGGCCGCAGCGATCTGCTCTTTCGTCAGGGCATCGCCGAATGCCGGCATCATTCGTGACAGCCCCCGAATGCGGCCGCCCTCGTGCACGACGGCCATCCAGTCGGCGTCCGCTTCGGCGGTCGCGAAGCCGCAATCCGTGAAGTCCGGAAGGAGCGTCTCGAACCCGACCGTCGTGCGAGGGGCGCCGCGTCCATCGGGGCCGTGGCAGGTCACGCAGGCGGCACGGTAGATCTCCTCGCCGCTCGCCGCGGTGATGGCGGAACGAGACGCCGTCGGCGGCGTCGGCTCTTGCGCATGCGAGAGAACCCCCGTGGTGGTACACGACAGCAGCGCCGCGAGCACGAGCGCCTCGTTCGTCCGTGCAACACGCGTCCAGATCACGACGTCGCGAACACTCAGAGAATGACGGCAGCCGAGGCCCAGCCGGCACCGTCCTGATCGGACTTGTAGATTCTGCTTACGTCAATCACCACCGACTGTCCGTCGCGGTGAATGGGAAAGCGATCGAGATTGCGTGTGGCGCGGCCCGACGTGTAGGTGCCATTTGGCTGATACTTGGAGTCGTGCTTCGAGCACTGGAAGCGCTGCTCGTTGGGCAACCATCTGACGGCGGCGCGTTGATGCGGGCACGCGAGTGCCAGCGCCATGACCTTTCCTTGATAGCGAACCAGCATGACCGCCGACGGCTGGTCGATCGTCACGCCGTCCACGTCGGGCAGCGGATAGCGTCGTTCTGTGCCCTGCGGCGGGCTCCCGGATTCGCTCGCGACTACCTCCAGGCTGGCGAGACAACCGAGTGTCAACGCACCGGCGGCGCAGCCGATGACGCGCCAGAGAAAAGTGCGCCGTTCGTGAGCGGCTATCGCCGAGACGGCACCGCATCCACCGTCGCATCCCGGAAGATTCACTGGTCGCATATCACCCCACGTTCGGCAGCGCGGTCCCCAGCAGCGTCGTCAGAAACCACAGGGCAATGCTGAGCGCCGACGCCAGTTGCAGCCGGCGCAATCCAGCTGCGTGCCCCGGCGCCTGTCGTTCGGCTCGAACCAGAACGGTGCCGTTGCCCAGCAACGCGGCAACCAGCGCCATCTTGATCCAGAACACTCTTGATTCCATGTAGGTCGGCAAGTCGGCCGCCGCCAGCAGCACGCCACTGAGGAAGAGCAACACCAACCCGAGAACGACGATGCGATGCGCTCGACGGATGGTGGCGAATTGGGCGTCCCACTGCGGCCGATCCTGGGGAGTGAGTAGCAGCGTGGCACGGTCGGCCGCAATGGCGCAGCCGCCACCACCGACAAGACCTCCGACGTGTGCGAACGCCACTACCGTACGTAACGTCGCGTGATTCGAGTATACGGTGGTCCACCAGTCGACGGCTCGAGACAGCGGGCCGGTCATGGTCTGCATCGCCAACATGCTCATTTGGTGAACAGCATCATGAGGTAGCCTGCCGTGCCCAAACCAATCGACGTAATCGCCGCTGCACGGTGTGCGCCGCGCGAGTCGGAAACCTCCCCGTGTTCGCTATCGGGTGCCAGCGCCGCCGTTGCCGCAAAACCGGCGTCGGCCGCGAGCATGAGGACGCTGTGGATGACGCGTCTCTTGCGGCCATTCGGATCCTTACGGCTCTCGAGGAGATTCCAGACGCCCGTGACCGTGTTGATGCCAAACAGCGTCCCTATCCCGACACCCACAGCGACGTGCGCATCTTTCTTACCGCTGCCGCCATCCTCGTAGAGGGACTGTCCGAGGATCAGTTCCGTCGCAAAGAGTGGCAGGATGGCGAAGCTCGCAACTTTGTGGATCTTCAGTCGTGTCTGGTAGGCGTGGCTGTATTCGATTGGAGCGACCGCCGGCACAGCGGCTTGCTGGCCGACCTGCACTGGCCTCGCAGCGATCTCCGGACGACCCATCACCGGTTGCGCATCGCTCGGGGAGAACAGGCCGCGATAAGGATCGCGGCGTGACGAAGATAGCAGTGACACAGTCGGGCGATCGTTTGCAGGAGGCCCCCCCGGCGCCGCCGCCAGGGTGCCAGGCACCAGCACGGCGGCAAGAATCGTCAGCACGAATCGAGCGCAAATGGGTCGCATGAGCGTCTTCACTTGATGGTCATGAAACGCCATACTCCTCGAACTCGCGGGTCATGCGCTTGCCGACACGCGGGATCAGCAGAACCTCGGGCGCCGTGCCGGTATTCAGGTTGATGTGCACGAATCGGGAAGATTACTGAGACGTCGCAGAGACCAGCGGATCCCTGTCGGTGGATATCAGCGCCAGCAGGCGAAGCTGCATGAGGATGCCTGGCGCGAGCGCTGGTGGCGCCTGCATGTGCAGGACTTTCCAGAAGCGCTGCGATCGGGACATCGTCGGATCCATTTCGGTCTGGAATTCGAGGCCACCCGCGTAGTGCAGGCCGACGCCGGGCGCTCCCGCTGTCACCAGCAACACTATCGCGACCCACAGCCAGCGCACACTCGCCGGCAGCGGCCTGACCAAAACGCGCCAGCGTGGCGACGCCAGCAAACGCGCTGACGACGAACGGCACGATCATCCAGCCGTCGTCATAGTGACGCAGGAGCACGAGCTCAACGGCGGTCTCGAGGAGTCCGAGCAGCAACAGCCCGAGTAGTGGCCGGCGGAGGGCGTTCGACGAGTCATGTCTATAGGAGCGATGCTAGTGGGCCTTGATTAACCTGGGATTAACTAGACTGGAATGAGAGCGAGACTGGGCGGATCACCTGTTGATCGCCGCGCGTCCGGTACAGAATAGACCTGTGCGACTGCTCCTGGTGGAAGACGAACCGCTGACGATCCGCATGCTCACCAAGGGCTTGCGCGAACATGCCTACGCCGTCGACGTCGCGCGCAGCGGTGGCGAAGCCCGGCGTCAGACGGCGGACAACGACTACGATGTGGTGATCCTGGATCTCGGACTGCCCGATGCGGACGGTCTGGATCTCTGCCGGCAGCTGCGCGATGCCGGAACAACGGCGCCGATTCTGATCCTGACCGCTCGCGATGCAGTGGGGGCGCGAATTGCCGGGCTCGACAATGGCGCCGACGACTATCTTCTGAAGCCGTTCGATCTCGGCGAGCTCCTGGCACGGCTGCGCGCCCTCATCCGGCGCGGCGCCCGGCCGCCGCTCGCCGAAAAACTCCAAGTCGGCGCGCTGGTGCTGGACACGCGGGCGCAGCAGGCGTTCTGCCATGATGCGGCGCTGCCGCTTACCACCCGCGAGTATGCGCTGCTAGAGTACATGGCGCGCCACGCCGGACGGGTCATCAGCCGCGATGACATCGCGGAGCGCGTGTGGGACAGTTCCTATGATCCTGTGTCGAATATCATCGACGTCTACGTCAGCCGCTTGCGTACCAAGCTGACCGCGGCCGGCGGAGGGAGTGTCATCAGGACACGGCGCGGCGCCGGCTATGTGCTGTCGCCTGGCGATGGCTTCGACTGACGAACCTCGTCGAGCCGTCGAGATGCCCTGGACCACCAGCCTGTCGATCCGCGCGCGCCTCGCCGTCAGCTATGGCCTCGTGATTTCGACCGTGCTCATCGTCGTCGCGGTCGCGGTCTCGGTCGTCCACGAGCGCATCGGCATGACGAGGATTGACGCCGATTTGCGCGCCGACATGCAGTCAGTCGCCGGCGTCGTGGCCAGCGAAATCGACGAGCGCTTGAACCTCGCGGTGGGTGCGCACGAGGCGCTCTACGAGCTCGAACTTCCCGGTTTCGGCGTCATGGTATTGGACCAGTCGGGCGCGCCGCTCGCGACGCGGGTGTCCGATGCTCCAGCGGTGCCTGTCGACACGCTGCGCGCGGCAGCCGTCGCCGCCGGCCCGCGCACACTGGCGGCCGAGCACGTGCGCCTCTCGGCATCGAGCTGGAAGCATCGAGACAACGATTACCGTGTCGTCGTGTGGACATCGCTCGTGCCGTTCGATCGCGAGCACGCCATCGTCCAGAACACCATTCGAGCGAGCATCCCATTTGCTGCGCTCGCGGCCCTCGCCGGTGGCTGGCTGATTGTGTGGCGCGCACTGCGCCCGCTGTCGCAAATGGCGACCGTGGCGGATGAGATCGATCACCGGCGGTTCGATGTGCGCTTGCCCGTGTCGGCGCCGCGCGACGAGCTGCGGCGGCTAGCCGTGGCCTTCAATTCCCTGCTCGACCGGCTCTCTGACGTCGTGCAGGCACAACGGCGGTTCATGGCCGACGCCTCGCACGAGTTACGCACGCCCGTGACCATCGCGCGCACGGCGGCGGACGTCACACTGTCGGCAGCGACGCGAACCGAGCGCGAGTACCGCGAGGCGCTGGACATCATCAGCCTGCAGACGGATCGGCTCACGCACGTTGTCGACGACATGTTCCTGCTCGCTGTCGCGGACGTCGATGGCCGGCCGCTCGTCGTCAGATATCTCTATCTGGATGAACTGGTCGGGGAATGCCTGCGCGCAGCGGCGGTACTGGCCGAGGAGCGCGGCGTCAGCGTTGCACTGCAGGCGCAGGACAGTGTGCAACTCGAAGGCGACGAGGAACTGCTGCGACGGGCGCTGATGAACTTACTCGACAACGCGATCCGTTACTCGCCTCGGGGCGGCCGCGTGGCCGTTACCGTCAGCGCGACGGGCGAGTCCGCGACCGTGACCGTCGAAGACTCTGGGCCTGGCATCCCGACCGGCGAGCGCGATCGGATCTTCGAGCGGTTCGTGCGCCTCGCGCCAGGCAACGGAGCCAGCGGCAGCGGTCTCGGCCTGCCCATCGCCCGCTGGATCGCCGAACAGCATCACGGATCGCTCCGTCTCGACGACGTGCGGCCTGTAACCGGATTTGTGATGACCTTGCCTCTCAAACCGCCAAGTGGAAACGCCAGTTGGCCGCCCATCGTTCAGCCGCCCATCTAGTCGCTATCCGCGCCCTCGCGCACGGCGCGGCATTTCTTCGCAGTAGGCGAGCGCCGGTGACGTGACCTTCATTCTATGCGGCGTAGCGGATTAGGGGGGCAGATCATGTCCATGCGACCCTCCATCGCGCTTAGACACCGGAATCTCCGTCTCGGAGCAGCACGACCGAAGTCTGGCAGTCGCGCCGCTGCCATCGGGGGACTGGCAGCCTCATCAGTCGTTTCAGCGCTCGTATCGTCCAACCAACTGACCGCTCGCAATCGTGTGGGTCGCGAGTGCCGACCGCAGCGCCGCTATTGGGTCGCCGGTGATCGCGAGATGGCGGACGCTGACAGCGTAAACCCTGAATGCGTATCGGTGGGGTCCGTCGCCTGACGGCGGACAGGGTCCTCCGTAGGATCGCCCGAAGCCGTTGAGCATCGTCTTGCCGCTCCAACTACCCGGCCATTGGGTTGCGTGCGAGGGAATGTCATAGAGCACCCAGTGCATGAACGTTCCTGCACGTGCGTCCAGATCCTCCATGGTCAGCGCGAAACTGCGAGTGCCATCGGGGCCGGCCGACCAAGTGAGTGGCGGTGGTAGATTCTCGCCGTCGCACGTGAATCGTTGCGGCATCAGGTCGCCGTCGCCGAACGCAGAACTGGTCAGCGTGACGGGCATGGTGACTGGTCGTCCTGATCGTTCCTTGCGTCCGGCGGCGGCGAGCAGGTCGCTCGCGGACTGGTCATTTCTCAAACACGGTCGTAGGTTTCCGCGAGGAGTGCCAGTCTCCCGGTGATGTCGTCGGTGAGCTGCCCCGGGAGCATTCGCCATCGCCAATTCCCGCCGATCGTTCCCGGCTCGTTCATTCGCGCTTCATTCCCGAGGCCCAGGAGGTCTTGCACCGGGACGATCGCCGTGTCGGCGACCGACGCCAACGCGGCGCGGATGAAGTCCCAGTGCACGTCGGATCCGGTGATAGGAAGGTAGCGACGGGCAAGCTCGCGCTCGTTGACGAGGTCGAGGCTCGATCGGGTGCTGTGTCCGACATCGCCCGTCCACCAGCCCAGCGTGGTGTCGTTGTCGTGCGTTCCCGTGTAGACGACACGATTGCGAGGGAAATTATGAGGCTTGAAATCCGGCGCCTGCGGATCGGTCCCAAAAGCAAACTGGAGGATGGCCATGCCTGGCAACCCGAATCGCTCTCTGAGTGCTTCGACCGCCGGCGTAATGACTCCCAGGTTCTCGGCGACGAATGGCAATCGCTCCGTCTGCAATCCCAACCGTACCGCTTCAAAGAGCGTCGCGCCTGGTCCCTTCGCCCACACTCCGCGCACGGCTGTCGTGGCCCCGTATGGCACCTCCCACGACGCCTCGAACCCGCGAAAGTGATCGATGCGGACCCGATCGACGAGATCGAGCAGCGCGCGGAAGCGCTCGACCCACCAGGCGTAGCCTGTACGCGCGAGTGCATCCCAACGGTAGTGGGGATTGCCCCACAACTGTCCCGACGCGCTGAAGTAGTCCGGCGGAACACCGGCGACGACCGTTGGCCGTCCGTCCGGCTCGAGCTGAAACCACTCGGGCCGCGCCCAGACGTCGGCGCTGTCGTGGGCGACAAAGATCGGGAGATCGCCCATGATGTCAATAGACCGTGAGTGGCACGCGTCGCGTACGCCCTGCCACTGCTCGAAGAAGAGGAACTGCGTCAGCTTGTTCAGCTGAATCTCTTGTGCGCATTCGACCGACCAACGCGCGACGGCGGCCGGTTCGCGCCGTGCGATATCGGGTTCCCACATCGTCCACGCCAGGTACTCGTGCCGGGCTTTGACCGCCATGAAGAGCGCGAAGTCATCCAGCCAGCCGGCCTGCGCGGTGCAGAAGCCTTCGAACCGGTCGCGCAGAGACGCAGGCGCCGTGGCAAAGCGCTCGAGCGCTCGAGGCCAGAGCGCCAGACGGTGCGCGATCACGGTTGGGAAGTCGATCGTCCCCTCGCCAAAGCGGTAGGCGCCGCGGACGTCGGACTCGGCGAGCAGCCCCTGGTCGACCAGAAGGTCGAGGCTGATCAGGAGGGGATTGCCGGCAAACGCGGAAAAACATTGGTATGGCGAATCACCGTAACCGGTGGGGCCGAGCGGCAGGACCTGCCACAGTCGCTGCCCGGCTCTGGCAAGGACCTCGACGAACTCGTACGCGGCGCGGCCGAGATCGCCGATGCCATACGGGCCGGGGAGTGAGGTGGGGTGGAGGAGTACTCCACTCGCACGAGGAAACATGCTGCGATCCCGCGTCACAAGTGCGGGGCAGCGTCGGTTTCGCGCTGCTTTTTCGCCTTGACGTGCTGTTCGAGCAGCGATCGCGCGGCGTCTTGACCACCGAGCCCGAAGGCGATCGCCAGGCCCAGCATCAACGCACCAAACGTGATCGCAAAGGCGGTCAGGACCACCGTGGTCGCCAGGCCCAGCTGCTCGAGCGCCATGACGACCGTAATCGCAATCACCAGGAGACGCAGGGTGCCACTGAGCAGACGGGCCGCCGGTAGTCCCGCGTTGACCGACGCCAGCAGCGTGGCTCGCCAGAGAAAGTTGCCCACCAGAAACCCGAAGGCGAGGACCAGCAGCGCGACCAGAAAGCGGGGCACGAAGCGGAAGAACTCTTCGACCAGGCCCTGAAACGGTCCGAACTGCAGGGTATCGACCGCAGAGACGATGAAGCCGATCCAGACGATCCAGAAGACGATCTTCGCGACCAGCAGTTCGGCGCTCGGCATGTCTGCGACGCGGAGCATTTCACTCGCCCCGGTGCGCAGCGCCAGCCGCTCGAACCGCAACCCGGCGAGCAACCGTTTGACACTGCGGCGCGCCAGGATGGCGATCACGAAGCCACCGGCGAAAATAATCGTTGCGGCCACGAGTCTCGGCACGAACAGCACGAAGGCCGTCGCAAAGTTGCGCCAGGACTGTACGAGCTCATCGGCGATTTCTTGAATCATCGTGACCTCACTTCTCAACCGACCAGCTGCTGACGAGTACGGGCTTCAGCCGCTGAAACGCCTCACAGACCGCGTCGAGCCGCCCCTGCAGCGTCGCAGCGTTTTCGCTCGCCGTGTGCGCCATGAACGCTGACGCTCGCCACATGTAGAGCGGCACGAACATCGCGGCAAGGTGCTCGCTGCCGGTCGAGCCTCGGTGCGCTGCGGCGGCGAACGCATACACGATTCGCACCCACAGCTCGTCGTCGAGATGAAACGCTCGATTCGACAGCTCGTCGAGCACTCGCTCGAGCGCTGGCTGCTCGAGCACGCCCGCGAGGAGCGGCTCGATCTCGACGACGTCATGCCGCGCCTGCTCGGCGAGCGCGACATAGTCCCACACTGGTGGATCGGGTATGACCTGTGGGGCATGGCCCCACGTGCGCAGGTCCTTGAGGCCGTCGGCCGACAGCCAGAACGAGTCGTGGGCGCGGAGACTCTCGCCCATCGACAGCATCACCTGCTGTACGGCTTCGCGCAGCGTGGTCCGGATTGCGGGATTGGTGGTGGCCGGACGCCAGATCTGACCGATCGAGAGATTCTGGGCGATCGCCTCGGTGCGCAGCCATAGATCAATCGCGACCCGCCCGATCTCGCGGTTCCAGATGCTCTGCTCGAGACAATACGACGCAAATCGTCCCGAACACGCGAACTCGGCGCCGAGCGGTTCGTCGAGCGCCACACCATAGAGCGCGCGCACCAGCGGACGGACGAGTTGCGTCACGAGCGGGCCGTCGCCCGGATGCCGCCGATAACGGGGCGTCAGGAACTCGACCTCGGCGCCGATGACGGGAGTGATGAGCTCGGTCACGCGCGCTGGATCGGTCGCCGGGCCGTTGGGGTCGACGATGACCAGTACTTTCGCTTGCGTCAACTCGGCGGCGGCAAAAATCGTGCGCAACGCCGTGAGCTTGCCTGGCAGTCCGTGATACGGCGCGACGACGCGATGCAGCGTCCGCAGCGAGTGCGACGTCTGTACCATGTCCGTTTCGACGAACGACGCGGACCGGATCAGCTCCGGAGTGCCGTCGGTCGATCCGCCGTCGGAGTTGATCATCACTGTGCGCAATCGCGGACAATCTCGCGTGAAGCAGAGATGAATCGCACGCACCACGTCGATGACCGTGGCAGCGTTGTCGAGCGTTGGCAGGCCGACGAGGACGTCGACCTGGCCGACGGCCATCAGTTGACGCAGGAATGCGTCGGACAGAGTGCTCTCGGGCTGGACGGGTGTCATCGGTCCACAGGCGTCGAATCGTAGGCGAGCGCGACCTACGGCGTCGGGGCGAGGCTAGAGCCAGCGCAGCCGGAACCAGTAAAAGTCATACGCCCCCATCATCATGACGTACGGTTCGAGACCAATGCGCGGAAACAGGCTGCCCCCGAACATCTCGATCGGGATGGCGCCCGCCAGGGCGGAGAGATCGAGCTCCGCCACCTGCGCTGTTCCGGCAAGGTTGTTCACCACCAGCACCGTCTCACGCCCGAGCGTGCGCGTGAACGCCAGCACGCGATGATTCGCAGGCTTCAGGAACTCGATCGAACCGCGGCCGAACACCCTCGTCGAGCGGCGGATCTCGATGAGCCGCCGAGTCCAGTTCAGCAACGATGTCGCGTTGCGCTGCTGCGACTCGACATTGACCGCCTGATGCCCGTAGAGCGCGTTGGAAATGACCGGCAGCCAGAGCCGTTCGGGGTCGGCCGCCGAGAAACCGGCGTTGAGCCCTCCGCTCCACTGCATCGGCGTGCGGACGCTGTTCCGATCACCAAGATAGACGTTGTCGCCCATGCCGATCTCGTCGCCGTAATACATGATCGGACTTCCCGGCAGCGACATCAGAAGCCCGCTCATCAGTTCGATGCGGCGGCGATCGCCCTCCATCAGCGGGGCCAGCCGTCGTCGAATCCCGAGATTGATCCGGGCGCGGGGGTCTTTGGCATATTCATCCCACATGTACGCCCGCTCCAACTCGGTCACCATTTCCAGCGTCAGCTCATCATGATTGCGGAGAAAGATGCCCCATTGGCAGGAATCCGGGATGCTCGGCGTGCGCTCGATGATGTCGATGAGTGGCTTTCTGTCCTCGAGGCGGAGCGCCATGAACATGCGCGGCATGATCGGGAAGTGGAACGACATGTGGAACTCGTCGCC